>Ga0310811_10014976_pt1 | contig 10129 bp, 8 predicted proteins | sample YCmetagenome_FD_207642 | JGI IMG/M metagenome (GOLD analysis project Ga0310811, IMG submission 207642) | Soil microbial communities from experimental microcosm in Duke University, North Carolina, United States - YC | ecosystem: Engineered > Artificial ecosystem > Soil microcosm > Unclassified ...
CCTTTTATTCCGCTTTTTCGTTGGCGCCGATGCTGGTGATGGTAATCGCGGTCGCCGGATGGTTTTTGGGAACCGAAGCGATACGCGGGCAGATTTTCATTGAGGCGCGCCATCTCATCGGCGACCAAGCTGCCGCCGCCGTGCAGATAATCGTAGTCAATGCGCACAAGCATGGGGATTCGGGCGGGTTCGCCGCCCTCGTCTCGTTTGCCGCGCTGGCGATAGGCGCATCCGCCACCTTCGCTTCGCTCAACACCGCCCTTTCCGTCGTCTGGCCGCCAGTCGACGACAGCCGATTTTCCAGTGTCGTCGCGCTCGTCAAAGTCCGCCTCATCTCGTTTGGGCTTGTGCTCGGCGTCGCCTTTCTCGCCATCGTTTCGCTCGTGCTCGACACGCTGATAACTTTCGTCGGCGCGTGGCTGTGGGGCAACAGCCCCTACGCGATCGTCGGAGACATACTCCAGCTCGCGTTCGGACTCACCGTGCTCGCGCTTTCGTTCGCCGCGCTGCTCAGGTTTCTGCCCGATGCACCTATCGTGTGGCGCGACGCACTTACCGGGGGCATCGTCGCTGCTTTACTGTTTATAGGCGGCAAGAAACTGTTCGCGCTCTACCTTACCCACGCCGGCATGGCCAGTGCGTTCGGCGCAGCCGGTTCGTTGGCTGTTTTGCTGATGTGGCTGTACTTTTCAGCAGCGGTTTTGCTTTTCGGCGCGGAATTCGCGGCAGCGCGCGGTCGGCGAAACAAACCGGCGGCTGGCGCCACGCGTGCCGGCGCTCGCGCCTCGACACCGTAATCGGCGGCACTTGGCGCCGTGACTGCACAGAAAGTGTCGGATGAATACTGGGCGCCGCAGGCATAACCACGGCGCACAACCGTCGTTTTTATGACATCCGCTATGGAATGGATAGTGGCCCGGAAGCACCGACGGCGAACCGGCTGTAATCGCCAAAAATGCCGCCTCTGAAGCCGATCTCGCACGCGTCGAGCGCCGAGCACTCGGCCGCAATGCGATCTTTCACTACTGTTACGTTTTGGCGACACTTTGTTTTTTTTCCAATCGTCGCAAAAACATCAATGAGCTATTCTGCGTTTCGCAACACCAAATAACTAACACTCTTCCGCGTGGAGAAATGATGAAAAAGATCGCATTGTCGACTCTCTCGCTTGCGTTGATGGGTGCTGCGGGTGCCGCGCACGCACAAAGCAGCGTGACGCTGTACGGCATCATCGATACGTCGTTCACCTATGTAAATCACGTCAACGGTAACAACAGCCTGTATTCGATCAGCAATACTAACGCGGGCGACCTCTCCGGCTCACGTTGGGGCTTGAAGGGCACGGAGGACTTGGGTGGTGGGTTGTCGGCGATCTTCCAATTGGAAAATGGCTTCGATCCGGGCAACGGTAAGCTCCAACAAGGCAGCCGGATGTTCGGCCGTCAAGCGTTCGTAGGGTTGCAGAGCAACCAATACGGTACGGTAACCCTCGGCCGTCAATATGACCCGAGCGTCGACCTCGTACAGGCCATCACAGAAGACAACTATTTTGGCAGCGCTTTTGCGACGCCGGGTGACGTCGACAACTACGACAACAGTTTCCGCGTCAGCAACGCGATCAAATACCTGTCGCCTGTCTATGCCGGCTTCCAAGTAGAAGGCATGTATGCGTTTGGCGGGGTCCCAGGCTCAACCGGTCAAGGTATGACGTGGGCGCTCGGAGCGGCGTATAACAACGGCCCCATCGCTTTGGCAGCGAGCTACGTGAATACGAGGAACACGAACCCGACGGGTACGGCTTTGAAGCGTTCTAGCTGGACGAGCACGTCGGACGGTCCGTTCGATACGTTCAACTCTGCTAATCCGACGGTTAACTTCGGCTACCAGACGGCAAACGCAATCAAAATTGTTCGAGTCGCGGGGCAATATACGCTCGGCCAGTTCACGCTCGGTGCAAGCTTCAGCAATGCGCTTTATACGGCAGACGGCTTCTCAACCTTCGCGTCGACCCAAAAGTACAACACCGCCCAGGGTTTCGTGAACTACCAACTGACGCCGGCTATGCTGCTCGGCTTGGGATATAACTACACGCACGCAAGCGGCGATACCAACGCGTCATACAATCAAGTTTCAGCAGGCGCCGACTATAGCCTGTCGAAGCGGACCGACGTGTATCTGGTCGGTGCTTGGCAACATGCAAGCGGCAACCAGGGCGACGCCAGCGGCGGTTCGGTTCCCGCAGTGGCCTCCGTCGGCTCGTACGGCTACGGCGGCACAAGCACACAGTTGCTCCTGAGCGTGGGCCTGCGCCACAAGTTCTGATACTCAGCACTGCTAAGCAGCGCGCAAAAGCCGAAGGCTTGCCCTTCGGCTTTTTTTCACTCGTGCGGCCCCACGGGTGCGTGCACGCCAGCGGAAATCTAAGTCACGCTTAGCCTGTACACGAAGAAAACCCCGCATCGCTGTACAGCAATGCGGGGTTCTTCATTCAGTGACGCACACAACGCTGGAAAGCGTCTTAGGCGGCCGCCGCGTCCTTCAGCTTCTTCAGCGCACGTGCCTTGATGCGCACGCTGGCCGGCTTCGCCGGGAACCAGCGCTCTTCGCCCGTAAACGGATCTTTGCCGAAGCGCTTCTTCTTCGCCGGAACTGCTTGCACCACGATCTTCAAAAGGCCGGAAAGCGTGAACTCGCCAGCGCCCTTTTTATGCACGGAGCCAAGGATCGTGTCTTCAAGCGCAGCGAGCACGGCCTTGACCGATTTCGGCTCGACAGCGGCACGTTCTGCAAGGTGGGCAGCCAGCGAGGCCTTCGTGAAGGTGTCCTTGATCGGCGTCGCTACGCCGGACGCCTTCACGGCGACCTTCTTAACTACCGCCTTCTTGGCGGGCACTTTCTTCGCAGCTACCTTTTTTGCCGGTGCGGCTGCAGCCTTTTTCGCAACCTTCTTTGCGGAAGTCGACATGTTTCTCCTACCTGTTGGTCGTTGAACGCTTCGAAGCACGCGCTCCAGCGCAGCTTCAACGCCGGATTCTACAAGCGCCGCGCAACTCCATGCATCTTTTTATGCGTTCGGGCCGTCTTCGAGGCAGGAAAACGTTGCGCACGCCAAACTATCTGCACTGCTTTGCCCGTTGTTTTGCCTATGGTTGGATCGATAAAGCAGCATCGCTTACGCCGTGCCGAATGCAGGATCGCTCATGCTGCTGCGTCCAGTCTCGACGTGACCGGCCAACGCTCTTTCGAATAGAGGATCGGTATCGACGCTGATCCGCAAGTCGTACCAGCTGTAGGACGGACGCAAGTCGAAATACACGTCGGCAACGTTTCCTCCCGCCACGCTTCGCTCAATGCGAGCACCATCGTACCCATTCACGATAGAAAACACGCAAGCCGACGTACCCAGGTTATGCAATCGCACCTCGATGCAACCGTTGGCTACGTCATAGACCTCCGTCACTTCGGGCACCGCCACGTCCGAGCCCCACCAACGAACGTGCACAGCTTTGCCCTTGAAGCGGCGCAGGAAGCCGTTCGGACCATGAATCGCGTAGCGATAACTACCGTCCGCGTCCAACGCTAGCGGGTCGTCAAATCGCTCTTTCGCTCCAACCGTATAGGCACGAGGCGGGTCACCGCTCGTCAGCCGGTACACAAGAAACGCCGCCCCCACGTCACCGTTGTTGACCCATTCAAGGCTGAGTACCCCCTCGTCGCGTCGCGCGCGCCCCAGTACGAAGAGCTCATAGGGCAAGGCGCGTGCCGGACGCAGGCCGGGCTCCTGACTCGGCAACGTCTGGGCTAGCGGCGGCAGCGCAAAGTAACTGAAATGCCGCTGCCGATCGGGCGGAACATAGCCTTCGGTGGACGGCAACGGCGGAACCGTGACATTCGGATTGGCGAAATCGAATGCACGTGTGAGATCGCCGCATATCGAGCGACGCCACCGGGTGATGTCGGCTTCGCGCAGCACCGCTTTGCCGGCGAAGCGCCTTTCGATGAAGCGGATGATCGACGTATGATCGAACGTCTCGGAGCACACCCAGCCACCCTTCGACCAAGGCGATACGACGATCATCGGCACGCGCGGGCCCAATCCGTACGGGCCCGCCATCTTGCCAGGGCCGCCCCCAAAGAATTCGTTCGTTGTATCGACGCTCGAGCGGCCCGTCGCATCGGACCATGGTGCAAACGGTGGCGCCACATGATCGAAGAAGCCGTCGTTCTCGTCATAGGTCACAAATAGTGCCGTCTTGCTCCACACGGCGGGATTCGACGTCAGTACCTGCAGCACCTGATCGATGTACCAGGCACCGTAGTTCGGCGGCCAGTTCGGATGCTCCGAATAGGCCTCCGGCGCGACGATCCACGATACCTGCGGCAGCGCTCCATTCTGCACATCGCGCTTGAGGACATCGAAATACCCCCCACTCACCGCCACGTTAGTGCCCGTGCGGGCATTGTCGTAAAGCGCGTCGCCCGGCTGCGCGTTGCGGTATTGATCGAAGTAAAGCAGCGAGTTGTCGCCGTAGTTGCCGATGTAAGCATCCTCGGACCCACCCCAGGCGCCATTCGCGTCAAGCCCCGCGCCGATATCCTGATACACCTTCCAGGAAATGTTCGCGGCCTGCAACAGTTCCGGGTACGTCGTCCATGAATAGCCCCGCTCCGCATTGTCGATGGCGGGGCCGCCGCCCGTGCAGTCGTTGCCGATCCCCCCGGTCCACAGGTAGTAGCGGTTCGGATCAGTGGACGACATGATCGAGCAGTGATATGCATCGCAAATCGTAAACGCGTCCGCAAGTTGATAATGGAACGGAATGTCATCGCGCGTCATGTAGGCCATCGTCGTCGGGCCCTTCGCCGCGATCCATTGGTCATAGCGGCCACCGTTCCATGCCCAGTGTGTCGTCGACCAGTCGTGCAGCATGCCTTGCATGAACTGCATGCCGAGATTCGATGCGCTCGGGCGAAACGGCAGAATTTGCCCGACGCCTGCGACCAGCGGTTGGAACCAAACCGGATTGCCGCTCGGCAGTGTGATGACGCGGCGGTCACCGTACCCGCGAACGCCGCGCAGCGTGCCGAAATAATGATCGAACGAGCGATTTTCCTGCATGAGGATCACGATATGCTCGACGTCCTCGATGCTGCGCGTTGCATCGTAAGCGGGAATCGCCAGCGCATTGCGAATACCGGCGGGCAGAATGCCCATTGCGGCGGCGCCTGCGGCTTGGGCGGCGGCGCGTAAAAAGGCACGGCGGGTTATTGAGTTCATGTTCGATTCGCTCGGGCAGGAAGTAGCGCTTGCCAGCGCATAGGCGCCGATGGTGCAAACGGGTCTGTCGAGAAACGAACGAAGTTATGGACCAGCCGCGCCTCGATTTCAATGCGAAGGGGCCGTGTTAGAGAGGAAGATCAGGAAAGGGAACGCGAATGCGGGCCGTGCTGAGCGCAATGCGCGGTGCAAGGGCTCGCCCGCATGGACGAGCCCCACGCACGGAGAAAACGATTACGTCGATGTGCCCAATGCCGGATCGCTCATGCTGCTATGGCCGGTTTCAACGTGACCTGCAAGCGTTCTTTCGAACGAAGCATCGGTATCGACGCTGACGCGCAGGTCGTACCAGCCATAACACGCGCGCAAATCGACGTACAGGTCCACGCTTTGTCCACCCACCACCTTGCGCGTGACCGTCTTGCCGTCGTAAGCATTCAAGATCGAAAAGGTGCAAGCCGAGGTACCCAGGTTGTTCAGGCGCAACTCAATGTTTCCATTGGCGACGTCATAGGCTTGCGTCACCTCAGGCTTTGCTCCGACATTGTTTGAAGAATGCGGCACGGTGGTGCCCGCAAACCCGCGCACGAATCCGTTCGGACCGTGTACGGCGAATCGATAGCTGCCGTCCGCATTCACGGGCAGTTCGTCGTTGATGCGTTTTTTCGCTTCGACGGTATAGGCGCGGGGCGCATCGCCAGTCATCGGCTGATATGCAAGAAATGTGGCCCCAGCGTCCCCGGTGTTGACGAACTCGAGTTGCAGCGTGCTTTTTTCTGTTTGCGCATGCGCGCGAACAAAGAGCTCATAAGGCAGCGCCCGGGCGGGTCGGATGCCGGGCTCTTGGTTCGGCATGGACTGAGCCGTTGGCGGCATTGGCACGTAGTCCGGATGGCGTAGTTGGTCGGGTGGCGCGTAGCCGCTCGTATCCGGGAGCGTCGGGAAGCTGGCGTTCGGATTGGCGAAGTCGAATGCGCTCGTGAGATCGCCGCATACCGCGCGGCGCCATGCCGTGATGTTGGCTTCGCTAAGGTCATGCGTGCCGCCAAAGCGCTTTTCGATGAAGCGAATGATCGAGGTATGGTCGAACGTCTGCGAACACACCCAGCCGCCTTTCGACCAAGGCGAGACGACGATCATCGGCACGCGCGGCCCCAGGCCGTAGGGCCCTGCCGCATATTGGCTGTTGCCCGCGAAGTATTCGTTCGTAGTTGGGACCGTCGAGCGACCCGTCGCATCGGACCATGGCGCAAACGGCGGCGCCACATGGTCGAAGAAGCCGTCGTTCTCGTCGTAGGTGATCAGCAACACCGTCTTGCTCCACACCTCGGGATTTGAAGTCAGCGCCTGCAGCACTTGATCGACGTACCAGGCGCCGTAGTTCGCGGGCCAGTTGGGGTGCTCGCAGTACGCTTCGGGCGCGGCAATCCACGATACCTGCGGCAGCGTGCCGTTTTGCACGTCGCGCTTGAGCTCGTCAAAGTAGCCCCCGCTGACCGCCACATTGGTGCCGGTGCGCGCATTGTCGTAAAGCGGTGTACCCGGCTGTGCATTGCGATATTGGTCGAAGTAAAGCAGCGAGTTGTCGCCGTAGTTGCCGATGTAAGCATCTTGCGTCCAACCCCACCCGCCATTCGCGTCAAGCCCCGTGCCGATGTCCTGATACACCTTCCACGAAATACCCGCGGCTTGTAGCACCTCTGGATAGGTCGACCAAGAATAGCCGGCCTCTGCATTGTCGAGAACGGGACCACCGCCGCCGCCATCGTTGCCTACCCAGCCCGTCCACATGTAGTACCGATTCGGATCGGTCGACGTCAAGGTCGAGCAGTGATATGCATCGCAAATTGTGAACGCGTCCGCAAGTTGATAGTGGAACGGAATGTCTTGTCGCGTGAGGTAGGCCATCGTCGTAGTGCCTTTTGCGGGCACCCATTGGTCATAGCGGCCGCCATTCCATGCCGTGTGCGTCGTCGTCCAGTCATGCGGGAGGTCCTGCAGGAACTGCAAGCCGAGATCGGGCGCGCTCGGATGAAACGGCAAGACATAGCCTGCGCCGGCTGCCGTCGGTTGATACCAGACGGGCTGCCCATTGGGCAGCGTGATGGTGCGGCGGTCACCATAGCCGCGCACGCCGCGCAGTGTGCCGAAGTAGTGGTCAAACGAGCGATTCTCCTGCATCAGGATCACGATATGCTCGACGTCTTCGATGCTTCGCGTCGCATCATGAGCGGGAATCGCCAATGCATTGCGAATGCCGATGGGCAAAACGCCCATCGCAGCGGCAGCGCCGGCGGCCTGGGCGGCAGCGCGCAAAAAATCACGACGACTCGTGTAAGTCATATTGAATTCGATTTGAACAGGTCAAAGTGGAACAAGACGGCGTTGCGTAAAGCCACGCACGCTGCGAGATACCGCATAACCGAGGCGTCAATAGAAATGACCGCGAAAACGCGCCGGTGCTATCGACGATCGGTGAACTGCAAAACTCAATCGGCGGAATGCATGACCGGGGGCAACAACGCATGTGACGCGCTCGCCGTGTTGCCGTCGATCGCGAAACCTTGTGCGAGGCCCTGTGTGGTCAATCCGCTGCCCGGCCGATCATCGGCGTGAGCACCCGGCAGCGTGGCGGCATATTCCTGCGCTTGGGACGCCGAGCCCTTTACCTGATCTTTGTCGTCATCGCTGCACGCTGTCAGTACGAAAGCGGCGCATGCCAACGGCATCCAGACCGGGGCGATCAAACCCGCAATCCGCAAACGTTTGCCTAAGCGCGCAGCATCACCCCTGGAATAAACCATTGACAATTGACACCCCCTCCCGTTATCGAGATCCAATGCCGGCGCGATAAGTCCATTGACTCGCCTTTAACGTGCCAATGCCAGCTGGGTAAGTAAATAAGCATAGAACTGAAACGTGTCGGATTGATGAAGGACGGTAACGACAAAACGCATCGTGCTCAATTCGTCACGGAGGATACGAGCGGCTAAAAAAAAGGCTTTGCGAAGTGAGCCGAATGCCGTGCCCCCACTCGGTCCTTAAAAAGTGGAGCACCCAGAAGGGGTGACAGCGCGCGCTCGAGCGCATGCCGCATTTTCGGTGGAAGGATCAGATTCCCAATCGAGCCGCATGGTCTCGCAGATAAGCGCCAAACGAATTGCCGATCTCAGGATGCCGCAGCGCAAATGCGACGGTCGCTCTCAGGGAGCCAAGCTTGCTGCCGCAATCGAAACGCTTGCCGTAGTACCGATAGGCGAGCAATGTTCGTTGGAAGTCATTGCAATAATTGAGCAATCCTAAGGAACCCGCAGACCACAGGCGCTCGATTTCATCGCGATACGCAGAAGGACGGCGGCAAGAATCGGCAGCCCCGTGACTCCGCCGATCCAACGCAAACCCAAGAGACGGCTTTGCTGGGTGACCTGTCATTCGAAGACGCTAACATGAAAAAAAATGACAATAATTCGTTGGCGCCCACGAGCGAGCAGCCTGTCGGCATAAAAGGGGGAGCCGGCTAATTTGCGCTTTCCAGTTGCGAATGAGGTGCAACGATGACGCAGAGCAAACGTGGCAGGACGCTCGGCTCGTCAGGCGGGCGAGCGCAGCGTTTGCCTTGAGGTTCTTCTAGTTTTACGCAGCCGAAATGCCGTCGCCCGCCTCATCGACAAGGCACATGTCGATACCGATAGTCTGCTGGTCACGCTCGTCATGCAGATTCGATCGACGCCGTGATACGCGCAGTAGGCAGGAGCGCCTTTTCGTCATCGACGCCCGCGTCCGTATCGTAGATGGCGTTTTGCACGCCTTCGAAGCCATCTCGCGCCTAAAGTATTGCGCGTGAATCAATCCTTGATCAGAAACCGATCCGGTCGTTTGCCAAGCCATAACGGTTTGCGTCCCCGACCGGTCCAGGTCTGTCCCGTCTTCGGGTTACGGTACTTTGCCACCGATTCTCCCGAATCAGCTTTGCGAGGCCGTTTCGCTGCGAAACCGAGCTCCTCGGCCGTGATGCCATACTCCGCGATCTGCTCCTTGATTTGGGCTATGGCCGCGACCATTTCCTTTTCACGTGCCACGTGCATTTGCGCCTGCACTTTGGCCAGTTGTTCGGTGAGCTGCCTGTACGTCGCCATAAAGAATCGCCTCCGTTGGTGATTTCAATAAGTACAGCCATGACCGATCGCAGAGCAAAAGTGCAACCTACTGCTGCGTCTGCGCCCGGCAAGCAAAAAGCAGATTACGCTGCCCCCGATTGGTGGACTGTTCGACGATGTCGAAATCTCCCCCACAGATGCCGCGCGCCTGTTCCAGACACGGTGCCGCAGAACCTTCAGCAGGGCATTGGACCAGCGTGGTGGGCCGTCCATCCTTGGTAAAAAGCGGCGCGCTGCTGGCGCAGCCCGCGAGGATGGAACACAGCACAATGGCGCAAACCGCACACTTTGCCGCGCGCTCCCCAACGTTCAAAAACAGCATGGGTTTCATCGGAATGAATCCTTCATTCTTTTTCGAATGGCCGGAGTATGCCATGCCGCTGGCACTTCACTGCAATACTGATGCGAGGCGGTCTCTTTTACAACCTGCGGACACCGACAGCTCAACACACCGGATACGGTTGCCACGCGCGGGTGCCTTTTTGACCCGGGCGGCATGGAGCTATCGACATGCTACCCGGGGCAGCCGCACAATGTTATGTGATATTTCGCAACATCGGACGGGAACCCAGTCATTCGTTCGGATCGGGTCTAGCGTCACAGTCGAGCTCGTCGCGAGACATGGCGGCACTGCGCGAGATAAAAACGGCCGTTCGCACAATTGATTATAGGGGCTTGATTTTACGGCGCGCTT
>Ga0310811_10014977_pt1 | contig 10128 bp, 7 predicted proteins | sample YCmetagenome_FD_207642 | JGI IMG/M metagenome (GOLD analysis project Ga0310811, IMG submission 207642) | Soil microbial communities from experimental microcosm in Duke University, North Carolina, United States - YC | ecosystem: Engineered > Artificial ecosystem > Soil microcosm > Unclassified ...
GTTCTTGGCCGTTCGAGTTTCGACGCGAGGGATGTCTCATTGATACATCCGGAACGGTCGTTGATCAATTCTCGCGGTGAACGTGTCGAAAGCCAAAAAATCAATCGTTGCAGCCGTTGGGGAACTTGGCCGAGGATGGCTGCCGATTCCTTGGGCGGCCGTCGGCGACGATCTCCGGCATCCCGTCGACCCCCTTCATACAGGCGAACCGGAGTGGCGCAGTTCAACGATTGGTGCAGTTCGGTCGACGGGAAGGTCGGAACTCATTTTCGGCGCATCATGACCGGAAAGGCGGCGACGCTCGCCTCGGGCATCGCGGCGACCGCGGCCATCGTGCCGGGCCACTACGCATCCGAAGAACACGTGGCCCGCGCGCTCGCCCGCCTCGGCAAGCCGCGTGCCGCCGCCCTCATCGAAGGCAAACTTCCGACGACGAAGCAGATCCGGTCGGGCGATCTCGGCGAGATCTACGCGACGGAATGGATCGATGCGCACAGCGGGGGTTATCGCGCGCCGATCAAGCGCCTGCGGTGGAAGGACCATCGCAACATGGCGATGCGCGGCGACGACGTCATCGCCATCCAGTTGGACCTCAAGACGCAGCGGCTCCGCTTCCTCAAGACGGAAGCCAAGAGCCGCGCCAAACTCACCGCGAAAGTGCTCGCCGAAGCGCGCGCCGGTCTGGACAAGGATGGCGGCCTGCCGTCGGCGCACGCGCTCACGTTCATTTCCGAGCGGCTGGTGGACATGAAGAAGGATCTGCCGCTCGCCGACGCGATCGACGACGCCTTGCTCAAGCACACAATCCCGCCTCAGAGCGTTACGCATCTGCTGTTCGTCTTCACCGGCAACGCGCCAGAAAAGCTGCTGACCACCGCATTGCAGAACTACACCGGCAAGATCGGCCAGTGGGGGCTCGGCCTGCATGTGGACGGCCATAGCAAGTTCATAGGCGCCATCTACGACAAGGTGATCGCCGATGCCCACAACCCCTGACGCGATCGCGGCCGACATCGCGGAAGCGGCGACCGCCGGTTTTCGGGGAAACCTGATCGCGCGCGGCCAGGCGCGCGCGATCATCTGGCGCGACGGCGCCCTCCCCGCGGACGCGCCCGCGTTCGCGGCGCAGCTCAGCTACGATCTGCATTCCTACGGATACGCGCTGCTCGGACTCGGGCTTCGTCTGCTCGAGCTCGGCGGCGACGCGTCACGCGCCCGGATGGCCTTCGAACAGGCCGCGACCGCGCTCGAGTCGGTGATCGCCAAGGGCGACCGCGGTGAGGTCGACCGCGACTTCCATTTCGTCATGGCCGCGGCCAGCTATCATCTCGCGCATCTTTCGGCGCGCGCATACTCCTTGCTCGCGATCGTCGAGGCCGACGAGAACTTCTCGCCGACGGAGCGGCTGCTCGCCCTGCTCATGCGGCGCGACTTCCGCGGTTTCCGCCGCACCGTGCTCGACTACAGGGCCTCCGGAGAAGGCAGCGACGAGCACATCGCACATGCCATCCAGGCCGCCATGGACGGCGCTGGCGACGGCGAAGGCGAGGGCGACGAGTTCCTGTTCGACGGCCTCGACACGGCGCTGACCGACGCATTCATGGCGGCGATGTCCCTGTTCGTGCAGGCGGTGGAGCGCGACGAGCGTGCCCTGGTCGCCCAGGCGGTCGAGCGGCTCCGCACTGGCCTTTCGATATGCGGCGAGTTGAATATGCTGCCGCAGTGGTGGACGCACCGCATCGCCATCCACCTCATCCGGGACCTTTGGTCGAATACCTTCCACGAACGGGTGCCGCATCAACCTACCGGCGGCGTCGCGGCCGATTGGCCGCGGCTGCGCGAACTGTTCATTGCGCTGCTGCAGTGCCGGTCCAGGGCGGAAGTGGATCTGTGGCCGTCCCAGGTGGAGGCGGCCGGCCGCGCGGTGGACCAATCCGACGATCTGGTGGTCTCGCTTCCGACCAGCGCCGGCAAGACCCGTATCGCGGAGCTCTGCATTCTGCGCTGTCTCGCCGGCGGCAAGCGGGTGGTCTTCGTCACGCCGCTGCGCGCTCTGTCGGCGCAGACGGAAACCACCCTGCAGCGGACCTTCGGCCCGCTTGGCAAGACGATATCGGCGCTCTACGGCAGCATCGGCACCAGCGGCTTCGACGAAGACGCCATCCGCGAACGCGACATCGTCGTCGCGACGCCGGAGAAGCTCGACTTCGCGCTCCGCAACGACCCTTCGCTGCTCGACGACGTCGGCCTGCTGGTGTTCGACGAAGGACACATGATCGGCCTCAACGAGCGCGAGGTCCGCTACGAGGTGCAGATCCAGCGGCTGCTGCGCCGGACCGACGCGGCGCAGCGACGGATCGTGTGCCTTTCCGCTATCCTGCCCGACGGCCAACAACTCGACGATTTCGCGGCCTGGCTGCGGCGAGACCATCCGGGCGGCGTGATCAAGAACGAGTGGCGGCCGACCCGATTGCGGTTCGGCGAGGTCGTCTGGTCGCCGTCGACGACAACGGCGCGGCTGAACCTACGCGTCGGCGACGAGCGTCCATGGGTTCGCCGCTTTCTCGTCGGGGCGTCACCGCCCAAATGGGTGAAACCGAAGCGGCAACGTAAGATCCCGTTTCCTCAGGACCAGCGGGAGCTCTGCCTCGCGACGGCCTGGCGGCTGGTTGAGGACAAGCAGACGGTGCTCGTCTTCTGCCCACTACGCAAGAGCGTGGAGCCTTTCGCCGACGTCATCGTCGACCTGCACGAACGCGGCGCGCTTCGCTCGCTGCTCGAGGCCGACCCCTCGGTCCTGAAGACCGCGATCGCACTCGGTGAGGAATGGCTCGGAGCGGATAGCCCCATCCTCAAGTGCCTCCGCATCGGGGTGGCGCTGCACCACGGCGCGCTGCCGACCGCCTACCGCAAGGAGATCGAGCGGCTGTTGCGCGAGAATGTCCTCAAGGTCACCATCTCCTCGCCGACGCTGGCGCAGGGGCTGAACCTGTCCGCGACCGCCGTGATCATGCACTCGCTGCATCGCGCCGGCGAACGGATCGACGTCTCCGAGTTCAAGAACGTTATCGGGCGCGCCGGCCGGGCCTACGTCGACGTCGAAGGCATCGTGCTGTTTCCCATGTTCGACGATGTCGCGAAGAAACGGGAGAATTGGGAAGGGCTGATCGACGATCTCGGCGCACGCAACATGGAGAGCGGACTGGTCCAACTAATCACCGCGCTCCTGAACAGGATGCACGCCCGCATCGGCGGCAACGTCGACCACCTGACGGAATACGTCGTCAACAACGCCGCGGCATGGAGCTTTCCCGAGGTCGCTCGCGAGAGGCCCGAAGCGCGCGAAAAGGCGCTCGCCGACTGGGAACGCCACATCGCGACCCTTGACACGGCCATACTGAGTCTCATCGGCGAGAACGACGTCCCGGACGACGGAATCGAGGCCGCGCTCGACGACATCCTGCAGTCCTCCCTCTGGCATCGGCGCCTGCAGCGCTACAACGAGCCGTCCCGGCGCATCTTCAAGGCGGGCCTGGTCTCGCGCAGCCGGCTCATTTGGAAGCAATCGAACGCGACGCGCCGGCGCGCCTACTTCCTCGCCGGCTTGGGACTGTCCGCCGGGCATGCGCTCGACGCCATCGCGGCGGAGGCGAACCCGCTTCTGGTCCAAGCCAACGCCGCGATCCTGATAGGCGACGCCGAGGCGGCGATCACCGCGATCACGCGCATCGCCGAACTCGCCTTCACGTTCTATCCGTTCACCCCCGACACGATGCCGGACGATTGGCAGGGTGTGCTACGGGCGTGGCTTCTGGGTCGCGCACTCGCGACCATGGCAGTCGGCCGGGAGGCGGAAACGCTGCAGTTCGTCGAGGGCGGACTGGTCTTCCGGCTGCCGTGGGCGCTCGAGGCCATACGGGTCCGCGCCGCGACCCACAGCGACACGGTCGACGGCCTCGAGATGATCGACTTCGAGCTCGGCCATGCGGTCTCCGCCGTGGAGACCGGAACGCTGAACCGGTCCGCCTCGATCCTCATCCAGGCGGGCTTCAACTCAAGGCTCGCGGCCATCAAGGCCGTCACCGACACCGGCGCCACCTTCGGCAATGGCCAGGAGCTGCGGCAGTGGTTGGCATCGAAGGACGTCGTCGCGCGGAGCGCGCTCGCCGATTGGCCGACTGCCGAGACGAAGGCCATGTGGTCCGAATTCCTGCAGAGCTTCGGGCGAAGCGACAATCGCACGTGGGCGGAACGCAGATACGCGGCGACGGTGGCGTGGCTCGCGGCGGCGCCGCCGCCGGGCACGGCCGTCCAAATCCACGACTTTGCCGGTCATCCACGCGTGCTCGCGGCCGACGGCGCGCCGCTCGGCACGGTGCAGGCCGCCCTCAACCCCGGACGGATCGGTCTCGCGCGCGCCCAAGTCTCGCATTCGCCCGGCACGATCGATGTTTCGTATCTCGGTCCGGACGACTTCATCGCCGGCAAAACCCCGTAGGCGGCCGCGCGTCGCGGCTCGAAGCGGAGGCGTCCCGATCGTCGAAGAAGCGGCGGAGGCGCTTCTTGCCGAGCGATAGGACCAATTTAGTCCGAAGATTGGTCCTGGGCTTGTCGCGCGTTACTAAAGTAGTGGACGACAGGTAAGTGACAGACGCCACGATCTTCGGGGCAGCTTCTTCAAGAAGCCTATCTACCGTCCGGCCTCCGGTTCAAAGCCACCTTCATAGATGGTCAGGCGCTCGAGCGCGCGGGCGAGCCGCTCCTCCTGCGCGGTGATGAGCGCGTCCTTCTCTTCGAGTTCGTTCCGCAGGGCCTGCTCGCGGCCGCGCAGGATCGCCATGCGCCTGTTCGCCTCCTGCTTCAGCATCATCATGTCGTGACGCGACTGCGTCTCGATGCCGTTGATCTTGGATTCGGCGGCCGCGTTGGCGGCAGCGGTCTTCTCGACCACGAACTCGCGCGCCTGCCGCTTGATCGTGGCCAAACGGTCGTCGATCCGCGCATGCTCGCGAGCGAGGATTTCCGCCTGGCGCTTCCGTTCCTTCCATTCCTCGCGCGTCAGGCGCTGCAAGCGCGGTCCGATCCGGAAGAGCCCGAAGCAGACGCCGACATCTTCGTAGTAGCAGTCCTGAAAGGCGGTCATCGCCGCCTTGTAGGCCTTGCTCTGCTCGCGGGGCTTCCCGCCGGCATCCGCGCAATTCGCCGCAGCGCGGAAACCGGGATGAACGCTCGCGATGCGGAGGCGGTTGTCCGGCTCCAATTCGGGCAGCACAATGTAGTGCACGTGCGGACGGAGTTCGTCCATGTGCTCAACCACGGTGACCAGCCTGTCGCCCCACTGCGACTGCAGCCAGGCGACGGTCGCGTCGCGCCACTGCACATACAGATCGCGTGCTTCAGCGTCTTGTTGAACATGGGCCGTGAGATCAGGCCATGTGGCGACGCCGACCAGCACGACGAGCGCTTCCGGCCGCAACCTGCGCCCGATCTTGTCGACCGCTTGCGCGGCGCGGGCAGCGGCCATGTCGAATGCCTCGCCCGGCGGCAATCCGAAGATCAGGTTCGGCGGTTGCGGATCGGTCACGTGGTCGCAGGCATGGGGCGCGCGGATCATCTCGTCGCGGATGTCGAACATCGAGCACTTCCGCTTCGTCGAATTCTTCCGATGCGCCCCCTTGCGGCTGTAGGGCTCGACGTGGTTGAATTGATATGACGGAATCAAAGTGGTGCCTCCTCGATCTGGAGGCATACTCGGCGACGCCATGGCAAGCCGGAAGCACTTTCCGTACGAAAGTTGATCCGACCCCACCCCAGGACGCTGATTGAGATACACCAAGTCGGTTCTCTAGGTGTACCTCCACCCCCCTGACGCGTTTCGCTGGGCCATCGCAAATTTCTCCATTAGGACTGGCGAGGGGGCGGATGGTCGTCGGCAAGCCGACTGCCGTGGACGATGCCTGCGCCGCTATTTGCGTCGGAGGTGCTGCCGGGTCCGGACGGCTCGTCTTCCGATCTCGAGAAGCCAAGCCGTCGGCGCAGGTCGTGTCGGCTGGGATTGCCGGGCAGAGCCTGCTTCTTCAGCAGGGCGTCCTCGATCGCGATGACGACGATATCGTTGAACTTGCACCGGGCATCGGCGGCCAACCGACGGACGGCATGATGGATGTCCTCACTGACCGTCAGCGTCGTGCGGCAGGTCTCGGTAGTCTCGGTCACCTGCCTTCCAGGCGCGCTGTCTCGCAGGGCTTTGCGCAAATTCTGCGCCGAGGCCGCAAGAGCGTTCGAAGGATCGGTACGCTTATTCACTAAATCAACTCCAGTTTCTTGAGGATCCAATCCGTTGCCGAACGGACTTCCTGCGCTGCCGGCCCCTCGGGCTCGTACTCGACGACGCCAAGGCCCAGCGCGACGGCGTCCTGATAGGCGACGCGATAGGAAAGGTGAGCGTCGACCACGGTCCCCAACTGGCGATGTAGCGCCAGCCAATGATTGAGGCGCCGGTTCAATTGAGACGGCGTGCGCGTCAAAAGGATCGCGTACTCGATATCTTCCTGGACGAACGCGGCCTGGATGCGGGCGGCCACGGCGTTCGCCAGGTAGGTCGGCTCGGTGACAATGATCGCGAGGTCAGCGAGCTTCGCCGCGTCGGCGAGGGTATCCGTGTCATGGGCCGGGGTGTCGACCAAGGTCAGGTCGAAGGCGGCCTCGTTCTCCGCGAGCCAGCCCGGCAGTTGACGTGCGGCGATGGACGTGACGAAGGGGGCATCACGCCCACGCGCCGCCGCCCACATTGCGCTGGACGCCTGCGGGTCGGTATCGGCGATCGCCACGGAAAGACCCCGAGCTGCCGCGGCCACGGCCGCGTTCAAAATCGCCGTGCTCTTCCCAGTCCCGCCCTTCAACTGCACCGCCGCGGCGACGCGCATGTATGCACCTCCTGCGCTTCCAGCATGAACGCAGGCGCACCAACGATCAAATCGACCGGATTCTCCCAAAAAGCCGGGGGAACGCCGATGGCATCGGCGGTGAGGGCCACGTCTGCCATACGGCCGTCCAAAGTTTTCCACCAGGAAATTTCCGGCTCAATGCTCTTGTACCGCATCGAGACGCCGTAAAATCACTGCATCACTGCATCACTGCATCACTGCATCACTGCATCACTGCATCACTGCACAGCAACGCCGCCATATCATTGCGCCCAGGCGTCATCGTACGATCCATTGTGGCATTCGGCTCGCTGGCACAGTTACCGCTAGACGAGGTCGATAGAGGCGGATCTGGGTGCCGAACCGCAGATGTCCAAAGTCTATGGGTGTGACCTGTACGACAAAGCTCATGGCCCTCGCAGTTCTGCGCGTAATCTCAGACCGGGATCACGGCGCTGCGGGCGCAGACCCGCCATTTCAAGTGCACTATGTCTGGATAGGGCGCGCGGCGTGGGATGACGGATGCTGCTCGTGCGGCAACAGCCAGTAAGGTCGACCCTCTGCGCAGCGGTTAACCGGACTTAACGATGTTTCGTCGTAAAGCTTGTGTCTCGATGGGCACGGCTTATTTTTGGCATGTCTGCCGCTCCTGAGGGCGGTTGCGCGGCCCATGGAGAGGGTCGCCGGACTGTTCCTGTCAGGGCCACCCTGTGGCCGAAACGGCGGTGAAGGCTCTCCAGCAACTGGCCTTCTCCCTGGCAACCCCAATCTGCTTCGCGCACCCCTGAAAAATCATCCGAAACGACGCCTCTGAGGCGTCAATCGACGCGCAGCGTTGTGCTTGCGCGATGCGATTGGCGTCGCAGTCGCCTAGCTAGGGAGACTAGTCTTCAGACTAGTCCTGCGAATGACTGTGCATGCCGACGCCGAGGAAGCATCTGAACGTGGTCCCGACACCTTTGACCAAGGTTCGGGGTCGGACACCTTTGACGAATCTCAATTCGACGAAAAAGCCGCGGAATTGGGCCTTGAACCCATGAAGGCCTACGTCCGCGTCGCCCGCGGGAAGAAGAAAATCTCCGACGCGGCTGAGGCCAAACAAAAGTACCGAGCCCGACGGAAGGCAGAAGGGTTCGAACAATACGTTGTCGAGGTGCCAAAGGAGGCTAAGGACGCCGTCTACGACGTCGCACAGGCGTTCGTCGCTGACAAGGATAACAGCAAAAATGTTCGCTCGACTATTCTGTCGGTCGTTTCAAGCGAAGCCCTGCTCGAGCTGATCCAACTCCTCGTCGAATCCGGGGTGGCCGCGTCGTCGATCATCGAACTGATCAAGCGCGGGGATTTGGCCAAGATGGCCGCGATCCGTGCGGCCCGTCCTGGGCTGCTTGACGACGTCGCCCGCCTAGCGAAGATCCATGACGACTTCCTCTCCGTTCTGGACTGCCTCGTCCGCCATGCGGGGGATATCTCGGACGCTTCCGCCAAGGGCTTGTTGGAGGCGGCCATCGCGGCGTCCGGCTGTCCCGAGGCTCTGCATTTCATCGAGGTTCGCCAGCGTGGTGGCCTCCGTGCTCGATTGCTGGGCTGGGCCCTTGGAGGTGTGCGCTAATAGGGAAGAAGTGTGGCCGCCCCAGGTTTTTTCGACGGCGTTGCTTTACCGGACCCCAGGGTAGGACTAGTCGTGAGACTAGTCCTACATCCAGTCAGACTAGTAGTAGGACTAGTCCTGCGGCTCCTGAGACTAGGGCGTGTACTCATCTGTGGACGCCCCGCGAGATGCAAGCGATTTTTGAAGAAGATCGGCACTTAGTCGGATGCTGCCATCTGTCCGGCCTCTGATGGTGCAGCGATGAAGCTGCGGGCCCGTATGGGAGTTCGCGGACCGAAACCAAATCATAAACGCGTGCTCTGGGCACGATGGGTACACCTGGTTCTTCCGGCCCCGTCTCGCCGACTGTTGCGCCATACCCTCCTTCGACCGACTACATCTCTGACGACCTCAGGCCCACCAAGATTAAGCCTTGGCTGAGACCGGAGCCCTATAGTTTTCGCGCTTTACAAGCAACGCCCAGACGATCCGGGCCATCTTGTTCGCAAGCGCGACCGTTACCAGCATGCGAGGTTTGCGAGTCAACATCTGTTCGAGCCAGGAACCCTTTGGCGCTCCGCGTTTGCTCGCCTGTTGCACAACAGCGCTGCTGCCGATGATGAGGAGGCGCCTGAGCGTTCGCTCCCCCATCTTGGACGTCGCGCCAAGCTTCTGTTTGCCACCCGTCGATTTTTGAAGAGGCGTGAGGCCCAACCAGGCGGCAAAGTCGCGGCCCTTGGCGAAGGTCTCGATCGGCGGCGCTAGGGCGGCGATCGCGGTGGCGGAGATCGGGCCGATGCCAGGAATGGTCATCAGCCTGCGCGATACCTCGTCCTCGCGAGCGCGTCGCGCGATCTCCTTGTCGAGATCCGCGATCTTGCCATTCAACTCGGCGAGAAGGTCTAGCATCACTCGGAACATGGGACGGGCCGCTTCGGGAAGGGAGCTGGCCATCGCTTCTTCCTCGATCAAGTCGGCAAGCGTCGCCACATGCGATGGCCCCTTGGGCGCTATCCAACCATATTCCGTGAGGTGTCCTCGGATCGCATTGATGAGCTGGGTTCGTTGCCGCACCATCAGGTCTCGGGTTCGAAATACCAGACCCGCAGCCTGTTGCTCTTCACTCTTCACGGCAACGAACCGCATGCTCGGCCGCTGCGCAGCTTCGCAGATTGCCTCAGCATCGATCGCGTCGTTCTTTTGTCGCTTTACAAACGGCTTTACATAAGCGGGCGGGATCAGCCGAACCTCATGGCCAAGCTGCGTGAGCTGTCGGGCCCAGTGATGGGCTCCGCCACATGCCTCTAAAGCTACTGTGCAACTCGGCTGGGCTGCGAAGAAATCCAAGAGCTTTCCTCGGCTGATCCGTTTGCTGAATACAGCCCGTCCTTTCCCGTCCGCTCCATGAACGTGGAAAACATGCTTAGCGATATCCAGACCGATTGTGCTAACCTGCAACACGGACGCCTCCCTTAAGTGGTGCTAAACACCTCCACTTTGGCACATCGATGCCGTCGGCGGGGCGTCCACCCCATCATAATGTCAGCATCATACAGGCGTGGCGGTATCCGCATTCGCCCGACATCAGAGATTGGAGGCGCACATGGGCGT
>Ga0310811_10014978_pt1 | contig 10128 bp, 10 predicted proteins | sample YCmetagenome_FD_207642 | JGI IMG/M metagenome (GOLD analysis project Ga0310811, IMG submission 207642) | Soil microbial communities from experimental microcosm in Duke University, North Carolina, United States - YC | ecosystem: Engineered > Artificial ecosystem > Soil microcosm > Unclassified ...
GAACGAAGAATGGCCCTGCGCAGGCTGGCTACGGGGCTGTCACGATGGCCAATGCGCTCAAGAAGACCGTGACGGACATGCCTGCCCATTTGTGGCGATCATTGACCTGGGATCGTGGCAAGGAACTATCCGATCACGCCCGTTTCACCGTCGAGTCTGAGGTAAAGGTATTCTTCGCCGACCCGCACAGTCCATGGCAGCGTGGCACGAACGAGAACACGAACGGCCTTCTGCGGCAATACTTTCCAAAGGGCTTAGACCTGTCTCGGTGGAGCGCTCGAGAGATCCAGGCCGTTGCCAATGCACTGAATACCAGGCCCCGGAAAACGCTTGGTTGGAAGACACCCGCCGAAGCCCGGGACGAATACCTAAAATCTGTTCAACAATCTAGTGTTGCGACGACCGGTTGAATCCGCCTTCGGAACCTGCCGGGTGCCCGATGGAAGCGACTCGACCGGAGCTGCCATTCGTCCATTGCCGTTGTCCTGGCCGTCAACTGCTGGTGAGCGGACGTACGCCGTGCTACACCAGCACACCATTCAATAAGTCGCTGGCGTATTGACCCAAAGGATCCTCGCCGTCGTGTCACCCGCGTTGCGGTAGCCATGCGGCGTTTCGCTCGTGAAGGTAAAGGCGTCCCCTGCATGCAGAATATAGCTCGCGCTTCGCAAGGTCAGCTCGACGGTGCCTTCGAGCACGTAACCGACTTCCTCACCGATGTGTTCAATCTGACCGTCGCTGCCCTGACCCGGATCGAGTATATGAATATTCGCCTGCAGCAAACCGTTGCGGTTCGGCAGCACTACGCGCTCAAGCGCGATGCCACCGCCGCGGATCACGGGTCGTTCTCCTTGCCGCATCACTGGACCGCCTGTCGGCTCCGTCGGCGACGTTAGCGCGGCGATATTGGTATCCAGCGCAACGGCCAGCCGGTGCAAAGTGGCCAGCGAAGGCGTGGCATTGCCTTTCTCGATCTTGGAAATAAGGCTTTCCGAGCAATGGGCCTTCTTGGCCAACTGCAACAGCGTTAGCCCAGCCATCCGTCGTGCATGGCGCATGCGGCCGCCGAGCAGAGCATGTGGCGTGGAGGCGTCGTCCGGCTGCGGTGGCGCCTCGGCGACGCTGTTCGGTTTTTTCAAGGTATGTGTCGGCTGGAGAGAGTTAGCGACAGGCCAGTTCGGCCACGACGTACGCGAGCGCTTGTGCGCCCAGATACAGCTGGTGGGGCTCAGTATACTCGGCGGCATTATGGCTGATGCCTGAACGGCTGGGCACAAAAATCATCGCGGTCGGACACAGGTCCGCGACATACATCGCATCATGGAAGGCGCCCGACGTCACCCGTAGCGGCGCCCCCTCGCCGGCGTTCGCCGCCGCGCGTGCACAACCTCGCTCGACCAGGTCGGTCATATGAGCCGGGAAGCGCGTCGTGGCCCGTGCAAAGGGGTTCTGCACCTGCGCGGTGAAGCCGTCGGCCGCATTCAGGCCCGCAACGGCATCGCGCAGTGCGGCTTCGAAGCTGGCGAGCACGTCTTCGTCGACGCAGCGCGCGTCGACCGTGAACTCCACTTCGCCCGGGATCGTGTTGATCGAATTCGGACCGACCCGCCACCGGCCGAGCGTCATCCGCAGCCCGCGAGCACGCACCGCGTCGCCGCACGCGTACAGATGGCCGGCCAGTTCCACCGCCGCGCGCATCGCGTCGCGACGCACCTCCATCGGCGTGGTGCCCGCATGCGCGGCGGCCCCAGAAACCGTCACGTTGAACCAGCGCACGCTCTGGATGCCGGTCACGACGCCAAGCGGTACATTCGCACCTTCGAGCACCGGCCCTTGCTCGATATGTAGTTCAACGCAAGAGTCGACGGAGTGCCCCAGCGCGCTGTGCTCGACATCCGGAGTGTCGGCCAGCGCGGCGTCGAGTGCGTCGCCGAACAGGATTCCCGCCGCATCGCGTGACGCGCGATAGCCGGCGAGGCGCCCGGATTGTGCGAACGCGCTGGAGCCCATCGCTCCGGGTCCGAAGCGCGAGCCCTCCTCGTTGGTCCACACCACCACTTCGACCGGGCGCCGGGTGGCGACGCCTGCATCGTTCAACGCCTGAATGACCTCGAGTCCCGCGACCACCCCGTAGGCGCCATCCAGCTTGCCGCCGACCGGTTGCGTATCGATGTGGCTGCCGGTCAGGACCGGCGGCAAATCGGCTTGCTGCCCCGCGCGCCGGAAAAACAGATTGCCGCACGGGTCGACGCAGACGCTGCAGCCCAGCGCGCGAGCGCGCTCGATCAGATGACGCCGCGCCTGCAAATCGAGCGGCGTCAACGTTTCGCGGGCAACACCGCCGTCGCTGCGACCGCCGAATGCGGCCAGGTCTGCGATAGCGTCGTTCAGCCGACCACTGTCGACTGCATCCTGTGCGCGCGCAGCGGCTTCGGCCGCTGCCTGACTAACTTCGTTACTGCTCATAGAGGATTACCTGAGATTGCATCTGTTGAATCGAGGCGTCGCGCATCAACGCGCGCCCACTGCCTGTTCCAGTTGCGCGGCGGCTGACAGTGCCACCTCGTCGTGCCAGCGCGGCCCGATCACCGTGACACCGATCGGCAGTCCGGCAGGGCCCGTGCCGACCGGCACGTTCACGCAAGGATTGCCGAGCAGCGTCCACATCCGGCTGAAGATCGGGTCGCCGGTCGAAGCGAGGCCCGCAGGCGCTTCACCGGGTGCGCTCGGTGCCAGCAGCACATCGAACCGGTCGAAGAGGGCGGCCAACGCATGGCGCCCCTGTTCGGCCCGGGACTGCAAAGCCGCATAGCGGGCGCCGCCCAGCGATGCTCCCGCCGTAAGAACGTCGCGAAAGGGCCCGCTCAGATCGTTCCGGCGTGTCTGATACTCGGGCGCGTACGCGAGCGATGCTTCGTAGCTCATGATCGCGCTCTGCACGTCGGCGAGATTGTGGCAAGCCTGCGGCAGCACCGCGTCGGCGACCGTTGCGCCGGCTGCCTCCAGCAAACGCGCGGCGTCGCTCAGCGCCTGGCGGCTGGCCGGCGTCGCGACATCCCAGTGCGGTGTCGTGCACACACCGACCCGAAGCGAGCTGGCCTTCTCGATGACGAACTCGCGCTGCGCAAGAATCCCCACGAAGAAGGCCGCGTCATCGACGCGGCGGGTCAGCACGCCGATGGTGTCGAGACTTGGCGACAGCGGCTTGACGCCGGCGGTCGGCAGCGTACCGAAGGTCGGCTTGTAGCCGACAATGCCGCAGAACGAAGCCGGACGCACGATCGACGCCGCGGTCTGCGTGCCGAACGCGACCGGCGCCATGCCGGCTGCCACCGCGGCGGCCGAGCCGCTCGACGAGCCACCCGGCGTGTGCGGTTCGTTCAGGCGGGGCGAACGCGGGTTCACGGTCGGTCCCGGTTTGAACGTGGCAAATTCGGTCGTTACCGTCTTGCCCAGCACGATCCCGCCGGCGGCGCGCACCGCAGCCACCGCGGCCGCATCAACCAGAGGGCGATGTGCCGCGTAGATCGGTGAGCCATAGCCGCTCGGCATGTCGGCGGTGTCCATCACGTCCTTGACAGCGACCGGCACGCCGGCAAGCGGCCCGGCCGCACCGCCTGCGGCATCGATGCCGCGCGCCTGCGCGAGCGCCTGCGCCGCATCGAAGTATTGCCACGCGTGCAACGCGGCCTCCTGCGCCTCGATTCGTTGGATATAGGCGCGCGCTACCGCTTCCGCAGTCAATGTGCGCTGCGCCACCTTCTGGGCGAGTTCGCGTACGCTCAAGCTGAGAACGTCAGTCATAGCGTGTTTCCTCTAGTGGGGTCGTCAGGCGAAGTACGCGGCGCGCACTTCATTGTTTTCGGCCAACTGCTGCGCGGTGCCGGACGCAACGACGCGCCCTTGTGACAGCACGTAGCCATAGTGTGAAATCGCGAGAGTCTGGTGGGCGTTCTGTTCGACAAGCAGCACCGCGGTGCCAAGGTCGTTGATCTGCTTGATGACCTTGAAGTTCTCCTTGACGAACAGCGGCGACAGCCCAAGAGACGGCTCGTCAATGAGGAGCAGCCGGGGCGCGGCCATCAGACCGCGGCCGATCGATACCATGGCCTGCTCGCCGCCCGACATCGTGCCGGCGAACTGGCGCGCGCGCTCCCGCAGGCGCGGAAAGATCGCATAGACGCGCTCGATCCGTTCACGCAACCGCGCGCCGCCTTTCTCGAGGTAGGCGCCGAGCATGAGGTTCTCTTCGACGCTCATGCGCGGAAAGACCTTACGCCCCTCCGGAATGCAGGCGATGCCGCGTGCAATGATGCGATGGGTCTTCTCGCCTGTGAGATCGGCGCCGTCCCAGAGCACCTGTCCCGCGCGCGGCGGCGTCAGCCCGAGGATCGAGCGGATCAGCGTGCTCTTGCCTGCGCCGTTGGCGCCCAGGATACACGTGATCTTGCCTGGCGCGACGTCGATCGAAACATCGTGCAGCACGTCCACCTTGTCGTAGCCCGTGCGGAGATTGCGGATCTGCAGATTGCTCATGCCGCCTCTCCCAGATAGGCTGTTTGAACCACCGGGTCCGCGGTGATCTGCGCGAAGCTGCCATCGGCGATCTTTTTGCCGTAGCTGAATACGATGCAGCGCTCAGTCACACGCTCGATCACGTTCATGTCGTGTTCGATCAACACGACCGTCAGATTGCGCAGCTTGCCGCGCACCTCGAGGATGTCGTCCATCAGTTCATGGGTCTCGTCGTGCGTCATGCCGGCCGACGGCTCGTCGAGCAACAGCAGTTGTGGACCGCTCATCAGCGCACGGCAGACCTCGATACGGCGCCGGTCGATCATCGAGAACGTCCCAACCGGCTCGAACAGCCGATCGAGCAGCGGCGGACTAAAAATCGCCAGTAGCTGGCGCACCCGTTCGACGGCTTGCTCATATTCGGCGCGAAACGCGCCGCGCCGGAACAGGTTGAAGAGCATGCCACGCTGCAGGTGCTGGTAGTCGCCGATGACGATGTTGTCGAACACGGTCAGCGGCAACGACAGGCGCGAACGCTGGAATGTACGCGAAATGCCCGCGCGGTAGATTTCTTGCGGGCGCAGGCCGGTCAGGAGCTTGTCGTTGAAGCGGATCGCGCCGGCACTCGCTTTGTAGATGCCTGTCAGCACATTGAAGAACGTGGTCTTACCCGAGCCGTTCGGGCCGAGCAGGCCCAACACTTCGCCCGCGCGGATATCGAGCGTGAGGTTGTCGAGCGCCGTGAGTCCGCCGAAGCGCATCGTCACGTCCTGCACTTGCACGAGGGATTGGTGTGCGCTCATCGCGGCACCTCATTGTTGAAGAACTGCCGGGTCCGGCGCGGCAGCAAACCATCCGGGCGGAACAACAGAATCGCGATCACGACCACCGCGTAGAACAGGAAACGGTACTCCTGGATGAACTGCAGCTTCTGCGGCAGCACCAGCACGATGAAGGCCGCCGGCACCAGGCCGAGCGGATTGCCGAGACCGCCCAGCACCGCAATCGAGACCAGCAGGAGCGAATCGCTGAAGGTGAAATTGTCGGGCGATACGAAGCCGGTCATCATCCCGTACACACTGCCCGCCACGCCGGCGAGGAAATTGCCGAGCATGAAGGCGATCACTTTCCAGCGTGCAATGTGAATGCCGAAGGTGGCCGCGGCCGTCTCGTCGGTGCGCACGACATCCATGCTAAGGCCGATCCAGGATCTCTCGAGCCGCTTGATGACCACATACGCAGCGGCGAAGATCACGAGGCTGAGCAGCGCATAGGGGACGTAGAACGACACATCCTGGTCGAACAGTTCGAGTCCGTCACTGAATGAGTAGCCGAATGTCGAGATGCCGGGCAGGTGCAGCCCCTGTGGTCCGCCGAGCAGGTTGTTCACCTCGACGAAGGTCTGGAACAGGATGCCGAACGCGATCGTCACCAGGGCCGCATAGTGGCCGCGCGTGCGCAGCACCGGCAGAATCAGGATCGAACCGATTGCGGCCGACACCACACCGGACAGCACGATCAGCAGCAGGTGAGGGATACCTGTCCGGGCCGCCAGCACGGCGATCGTATAGCTGCCGATGCCGAAAAAGGCGGCGCCGGCGAAATTTGCTATGCCCACATAGCCGAACTGCACGGTGAGACCGAGGCAGGCTGTCGAGAACAGCAATACAGTGCAGATCAGCAGCAGCACATAATGCACGTCGTAAAACACGGCGATCAGCGTCAGCGTGCCGATCAATGCGCACCACGGTCCGGCGCGTGGGCTCGAGCGCGTTGCGACTTCGATGCGCCCGGTCAGTCCGAATCGGTTCGCGGCAAACACCGCCACGGCCGCAACGACCAGCAGCACGCACACTTCGATTTGCGACTGCGCCTGCAGGAACAGCCACAGGTAGACGGTAATGACGAGGGCCAGCGCGATCTGGATGGCAACGCCGCCGCGGCCACGGCCGCGTGCGAGGGATGGGGTCAGCGTACTCATACTCGTTCACTCATTCGTTCGGCAATCAGTCCGGTCGGCTTCCACGCCATCAGAATGATGACGACAGCAAACGCGAACACGTCCTTGTAGGCGCTGGGAATGTCGGGAACCAGGGCGGGCAGCGCGGCGCTGCCAAGCACCTCGAGGCCGGCGAACAGGAAGCCGCCCAGAATCGCGCCATACACGTTGCCGAGGCCGCCCAGAATGGCCGCCGAAAACCCGATGACGCCGAGCAGCAGTCCTTCGTTGAAATTGATCTCGTTGTAATAGAGACCATTCATCACGCCGGCCAGCGCAGCGATGGCCGAACCCAGGCCGAACGTCAGCAGCACGACCGCGCTGAAGTCGATGCCCATCAGCCGCGCGGTTTCGCCATCCTGCGCGACAGCGCGAATCGCCAGGCCGAGCCGGGTCCGCGTGATCAGCAGATGCAGGCCGACGATCACGACGAGCCCGGCCAGCAACAGGATGATGTTATCGACGCGCAGCCCAAAGGTGCCGAGCTTCACAAACGACGTGGGTAGCAGCGCCGGAAACGGTTTCGGATTGGCGCCGTCCGGATAGAACAGACGCACGCATTCGCGCAGCACCGAGCCGAGCATCAAGGTCGCCAGCAACGTATTGAGCGGTGGCGCCCGATGCAGCGGCAGGATCAGGAAACGGGCGATCGCTGCGCCCAGAAGGCCGGTCACGACCACGGCGCACACGAGCACGGCCACCAGTTGCAACCATGGGGAACTGATGCCGAGCGCCGACACGCCAAGCGACGCGGCGAGGCCGGCGAATGCGCCGAGCATCAACACATCGCCGTGCGAAAACTGAATCGCGTCGAGCACGCCGAAAAAGAGCGTGAACCCAACCGCGACCATCGCGTAAATCATACCGAGCATGAGCCCGTTGACTATGTACTGCCCTAACGCATCCATCATTGCCCTATCAAGCGGATCATCGAACTGCGCGGCACACAGGCTGCGCCGCGTTGGTCATCGGCGGGGCCGCGTCGAGTGGACCGTCCCGCCCGCCAAAGGTCACAGACCCTTTAGTTTCCGTTGGCTCTTCGCGTACGCACTGTCTTCCCAGATCACCCACTTGCCGTCCTGTACGACGTACTTGGAGACGAGGGGCACGATGTTCTGGCGATGGTCGTCGAACGTCACCTTGCCGATGATCGTATCGACGTTGCTGGTGTGGTTCAGCGTGTCGCGTACCTTGTGGCGGTTCGGGCCGTCCTTCTCGACTGCATCAATGATCAGGTTCGTCGCCGCGAATGCAAATGCGCCGTAGGCTTCCGGCGGCTCGGCGTACTTCTGGGCGCTGTACTGCGTGAGGAAGTAAGCGCCGCCCGGCAGCTTGTCGGTGGGTGCGCCTTCGAGGAATGACAGCGAGCCTTCGGCAACGGCCTGGCCGGCGCCGTCGATGTACGCGTCGGACTTGATGCCGGAGGTGCCCTCGAACTGCGCGTTGATGCCGAGCTTCTGCATCTGTGTACGGATGCGTACGCCGATTGGCGTCAGGCCGCCGAAATACACGACCTGTGGCTTCAGATCACGGATTTTGGTCAGTTCGGTCGTGAAGTCCTGCTGGTCCGCGGACACGCCGATGTCGGCGAGGATCTGGCCGCCGTCCTTGGTCAGGGCCTCGCTGAAGTACTTGTTATGGCCGTTGCCGTAGTCGGTCGTGTCGTGGATGATCACGAACTTCTTGTAGCCGAGGCCCGTCATGAATTTCGCGGCGACCTGGCTCTGGTTGATCATGGTGCCGTTGACCCGGTGGACTTCCTTGTAGTCGTTGCTGTATGTGACATCGGGCAGCACGGCGCCCCACACCACGACCGGCAGGTTGAAGCGGTGGTAAACGTCCACGCTCGCCACTGCGACGGCCGAGCAGAAGTTCGTCACGCCGGCAACGATGCTGTTATCCGATGCTGCCTGCGTGGCGACCTGCACACCGACGTTCGGTTTGCATTCATCGTCGAGCGCAACCAGCTGGTATTGATATTTGGTCTTCGGGTCCGCATTGCGCAAGCGCACGGCGAGGTCCGCGGAGTTGCGGCCGCCCAAGCCAATCGACGACACACCACCGGTTAGCGGCCCAATGAACGCGATCTTGACGACGTCTTTCGCGAAAGCCGATCCTGCCAGCAGCGACCAGCCGAGCGCGGCGAATCCCATTATCTTCGAAAGCTTCTTAATGCCCACCGACATTCTCCTTTCATTAAATTCAAGCTATTGGACTGGTATTCAAGTACCTTGAATTACTAAAAGCAAGTCGCATGCCATGGTCACCAGTTACGGACGGACGGTCTGTTATCGAATAGCAGCGGCGATTTTTGGGGCGCCGGTGAGACTGCCGTAGAACGGTTCCCGCACCACATGGCACTGCCCACGCACGACAGAGGTGCACGAGGCAATGCGATGGCGTGCCGAGTCAGTGCATCGGACGCTTGGTATCTGATACCAGATGAGCAATCTCAGCCGTCACCCGCGGACATGACTCCTTCCACGGTCCCGTACGGCTCTTCACGGCAATGAACCCGCCGACCGTATGAGTCGACCGATCTGACTTACTTCTCCAATATTTGGTAAGCGGTGGCTACCGGGCGCACGGGGAGACAACCGCTAACCATTCATAAGCTGCAGTTGGCCAAGTGAAACGGCGAACGCCCATCGGGGTCCGGGGCACGCATCCGATGAAGTTGAAATCGGGCGCCCGGTGCCGGTGGATGGCGTACGTCGGGCCCGTAGCCCATAGTGGACAAGTCAACCCGATGGGCAAATGGCGGGTCCGTCCGAACTATGCTGGTAGGTTGTCGGGCAGCAAGCTTACATCGACGTCAACGACGAGATGCAAAGGGCAGCGGTCGAACTTATCTAGTTGCCGCAGGCGCGGAATTTCCAGAACGGAGTAGTCGGAGGGGCATTGCGATAGGGATGCGGAATTTTTTCAGAACGTGATAGCGCCGGTTAGACCGACAGTCGAGAAATGTCAGGTCTCCCTTGCGGCCTTTGTGAGCACTTCGGCAAGTTTGTCAAAGTGTCGTAAGGCCGCAGGCGTGAGTTCGATCTGTTTGCGGCGAACGTCTTCCGTATCACTAAGTGTGAGCCAGCCTTTTTCCCGCATCGATGTGACGCGGGCATGAAGGGTAGTAGGCGATCCGAGCTCGCTTTGGCTCATCATGTCCCGGACTGACAGTCGGTCTTTGGTTTGCGACACACGTGCCACGAATTCGAGAATCCGCTCTTCGAGTGGGTCAGAGCCGGTAGCGCTTCACCCAACGCAAGATCGTAGAGTCCTCCAAGGGGACGTCCTTCGGGGTGTGGGCGAGAGACAGGTCGCGTTCAGCCATCATCTCGACAAGGTCGCGCAGACTGAGCTTGTAGCGCACATACCAACGCACGCAATGGACGATGACTTCACGGTCGAAATGACGACCGTTGAACAGCCATTCGACATCTTTCAGCTTGCTCATTGGCTCGTGGTCGTCAAAAGCGCAAGGGTGACAGAGCAACGCACCAGAATTCCACCACAACCCCGTCTGCCTTCTGAGGGTGCGTGTGCTCTCACGGTGAGCCACTCAGGGCGATCTGTAGCTGCCGTTGAAAGTCAATTGCCATCTGGGCGCCGCGAGTGAA
>Ga0310811_10014979_pt1 | contig 10128 bp, 6 predicted proteins | sample YCmetagenome_FD_207642 | JGI IMG/M metagenome (GOLD analysis project Ga0310811, IMG submission 207642) | Soil microbial communities from experimental microcosm in Duke University, North Carolina, United States - YC | ecosystem: Engineered > Artificial ecosystem > Soil microcosm > Unclassified ...
CCATCGTGCAGCAGGATATCCCTGAAACAAGGATCGGCCTGCTCGATCTGCTGAAGATCTATCCCGTTCGGGATGCGGCCCAGTTCCATGAAGTAATGGCGATCCTGGAGCCCACGGCGCCAAGACTATACAGCATTTCGTCTTCCCCGGAAGCGCATGGCGGCGAGATCCATCTCACCGTAGCAAAGGACAGGTTCTCCGTCAATGGAGAGATCAAACACGGATTGTGTTCGGACCATTTGTCGCAGCTGACACCGGACCAGACATTTGAATTCTATATTCATAAAAATTCACAGTTCCGTCTGCCGGCGCCGGATAAGGATGTCATCATGATCGGACCTGGAACCGGTATCGCTCCTTTCCGCAGCTTTCTGGCCCAGCGGGACAGTACAGGCGCCAGTGGAAAGAACTGGCTCTTCTTTGGAGACCAGCATTTCACCACGGATTTCCTTTACCAGACGGAGCTGCAGAACTGGCTGCAGACCGGAGTGCTGACAAAACTGAACACCGCCTTTTCAAGAGATCAGGCAGAGAAGGTATATGTTCAGCATAAGATGTTGCGCGAGTCGGCAGAACTGTTCCGCTGGCTGGAAGCAGGAGCCTATGTCTATGTATGCGGAGCAAAAGAACCGATGAGCATCGATGTGGAAATGACGTTGCTGCACATTATTCAGAAAGAGGGAAAGAAACCCCTGGCCCAGGCAGAGGCTTATCTCGATGAATTGAGGGAGTCCGGCCGTTATGTAAAAGACGTATATTAGTAGAGGGACCACAGGTCCCTCGGCCGAAGGCCCATCATTAGCCCTTATGCGTCCCGGGGCTAATTTTGAATAAAAGCCCTGGGACGCATATAAGTTATGAGCGAGAACAAGAATTTATCACCAGTCGAAAAGATCAAGCAAAAGAGCGACGGGCTGCGCGGCACGCTGGAGGAAGGCCTGCAGAACGAGGTGACCGGCGCCATAGCCGATGACGACACCACCCTGGTGAAATTCCACGGTATGTATATGCAGGATGACCGTGACCGGAGGGAAGAGCGGGCGGAAAAAAAGCTGGAAAGGCTTTTTTCCTTTATGATCCGGCTTCGGGTGCCGGGAGGCTTTTTTACCCCCGAACAATGGATCGCCACCCATCATATCGCCGGAGAAAATACAACCGGCGTCATCAAGATCACGACACGTCAGACCATCCAGCTGCATGGCATATTGCGCAACAGGATAAAACCGACCCTCAAGTCCTTTAGCCAGGTACACCTGGACTCTATTGCGGCCTGCGGTGATGTCAACCGGAATGTCACCTGCGCCGCACATCCTTTTGAATCAGAGCTGCACGCCGAAGTGCATGCATACGCAGCCCGTATCAGCAGCCTGCTGCTGCCAAAGACCAGGGCTTTTTATGAGATCTGGCTGGACGAAGAGAAGCTCACCGACAAACAAGATGAGGAAGATCCGCTGTACCAGGACCGCTACCTGCCCCGCAAGTTCAAGATCGGCATCGCCATTCCCCCGAACAATGATATCGATGTATTCACCAATGATCTGGGCCTCATCGCCATCATTGAAAAAGGCAAGCTGAAAGGATTCAATGTCGCTATCGGCGGCGGACTGGGTACGACCCATGGTAATGCGGAAACATACCCGCGGCTGGCCAGCGTCCTTGGATTTGTACCTGCCGACGACGAGAAACTTTTTAAAACTATCTACGAGATCGTCACCATCCAGCGGGATTATGGCAATCGCAGTGACCGTAAGCTGTCCCGGCTGAAATATACCCTCGACAAATACGGCATCGACTGGTATAAAACGGAACTCGCCAAAAGAACGGGTTTTGCTCTCGAAGAAGCCCGGCCCTATGTCTTCACGGACCGAAAAGATCACTATGGCTGGCAGCAGAACCACAAGGGACTCTGGTATTATACCCCCTTTATCGAGAACGGCCGGATCCTCGACGATGAAAAGCTGGCGCTAAAATCTGCGCTGCTGGAGATAGCCCAGACCGGAAAGGCCAACTTCCGGTTTACCGGCAACCAGAACCTGATCATCGCCGACATTCAGAAAAAGGACAAAGCGGCCATACAACAGCTGCTGGAGAAGTACAGGATCATCGAGCATACGGAAACGGCATCGGCTGTCCGGAAGAATGCGATAGCCTGTGTGGCCCTCCCTACCTGCCCGCTGGCGCTGGCAGAAGCGCAGCGTTACCTGCCCGACCTGATAAGTAAGATCGAAACCGTGCTGGCCAAACACGAGCTGACGCAGGAAAACATCATCATCCGGATGACGGGCTGCCCAAATGGCTGCGGAAGGCCCTATGCAGCGGAAATAGGTTTTGTAGGCACCGGACCCGGTCATTATAACCTGCATCTTGGTGGAGACCATGAAGGAACAAGATTGAACAGGATCTATAAGGAGAACCTGGATGAGACCGCTATCTTAAAAGAGCTGGACCTGCTGTTCTGGCTGTATAAAAAGGAACGGATCACCGGCGAAAGCTTTGGGGACTTTGCCCTGCGGCAGAAATATTATAAAGTATAATCATAATGCGCCCCGGATGCGGCCTGTACCGGGGCAAATTTTTCCAATAATAGTCTACTAATATGATAGAATATTATTATTTTGCGGCCGCATCTTTAAATACTCTACTAATAAACTAGACTAATAGCTTATATGAAGCAGCTAACATTCCTACTGACATTATTAGCCGTTCTTGGCGGGACCTCTCTTTTTGCCCAGGACCCCTTTATTATCTCCGGGAAGATACTAGCGGATTCCCTGGGACAACAGCCCCTGGCTTCGGCCTCCATCCGCGTGAAAGGATCGTCGGCGGGCACCACGACAGCGGAAGACGGCAGCTTCCACCTCAAGACATCGCAGAAGCTGCCATTGACCCTCGTCGTCAGCTCAATCGGCTTTAAAAGCCAGGAATTTACCGTCAGTTCCGCCTCTACCCAGGGGATCACCATCGCCCTCAACACAAGGAGCGTGCTGGTAGACCAGGTCGTGGTAACGGCCTCCCGTGTGTCGGAAAGCATTCTGCGCAGCCCGGTGACCATTGAAAAGCTGGACCTGCGGGCGATCAAGGAAAGCCCCGCTCCTACTTTCTATGATGCGCTGGAGAATGTAAAAGGTGTTCAGATGACGACGCTGAGCCTGGGTTATAAAGTGCCCAACACCCGCGGCTTTAGCGGCACGACCAACTCGCGGTTCCTGCAAATGGTAGATGGCGTAGACAATATCTCGCCGGGTATCGGGGCCCCGGTAGCTAATGCAGTTGGGCCGACCGAGCTGGACATCGAAAGCGTGGAGCTGATACCCGGTGCGGCCTCAGCCATCTATGGGCTGAACGCCATCAACGGGATCGCGAATCTCAAGACAAAATCCCCTTTTCAATACGAAGGGTTCAGCGTATACCAGAAGGTCGGCGTCAACCATGTCAATGACAAGGACCACAACGCGGCCTTATATTCCGAATCAGCCATCCGCTGGGCGCAGGTGGTAAGCCCGAAGTTTGCTTACAAGATCAATGTGGCGCATTCCGAAGGAACGGACTGGATCGCCAATAACCAGCATGACCAGTATTTCGACGTGGGAAATAAGACGAATGCTTCGGTAGCAGGTTCCAATCCGGCCGCGGATCTTATCAACCGCTATGGCGACGAATACAACAGCGACCTCAAGACCCTGACGCTGGCCGGTAAGAAATATGATGTATCGAGGACAGGTTATCTTGAAAAAGACCTGTCGGACTATGCCGTGAAGAATACCAAGGCCGACGCCTCCCTGCATTACCGGCCTAATGCCACTACGGAGATCTCCTATACCTACCGGATCGGTGTGGTTACCAACAACTACCAGCGCGGCAACCGGGTCAGGCTGGACGGCGAACGCATCCAGCAGCATGCGCTGGATATCAAAACAAGGGACTTTTCGCTCAAGGGTTATTATACGAGCGAGAATACCGGCACCAACTCCTTCAATTTCCGGCCGCTTGCAGAAAATATCGACATGGCCTTTAAGAAATCTCCGCAATGGTGGAATGATTATACAACTGGTTTCAATCAGGCCTACAATGCCGTTGCCATGCCTACGTCCCAGAATGTGGTCGCCTCTCTCGATGCAGCACGCAAGTTCGCGGACAATGGCCGTTATCAACCCGGTACGGCAGCGTTTGACAGCGTCCGCAACAAGATCATCCATACCAACAACTGGGACACTGTCGGCGCCCAGATGCTCCTGAAATCTTCATTCGTGCACCTGGAAGGACAATATGATTTTTCGCACCTGATCCCTTTTGTCCAGATCCTTGCGGGGGCGAACTACCGCGACTATATCGTGACACCGGACGGCAACAACTATGTCAATCCGAAGGCCTATGCTGATCCGAAAGAGACTAATAAGAAATTCGACTATTACACGTATGGCGCCTTTGTCCAGGCTACCAAACAGCTTCTGGAAGAAAAGCTGAAGCTCACCGCGTCATTACGTGCAGACAAAACGGAGTACTTCAGCACGAAGCTGAACCCACGCATAGCGGCCGTATATTCTCCTACGGTACAGCATAATTTCAGGGTCTCGTTCCAGAACGGCTATCGGTTCCCTACCCTCTTCGAAGGTTTCGCCTATGTCAACAATGGCGGAGTCCGCCGGCTTGGCGGGCTGCCGGTGATAGCCCAGCACACACAGGCATTCGAGAATTCCTATATCAATTCTTCGGTGACCGCCTTTAAGAACGCGGTGAATGCCGACCTCAACAATGGCAGCGGCATCAGTCAGGCGGATGCGATCCAGAAGGAAGCGGGTCTGCTGGTACAGAGTACCTACAACTATATCCAGCCTGAGCATATCAATTCCTTTGAAGCAGGTTATAAAGGCGTCCTTTTCGACAACAAGCTCTTCGTGGACATCGATTATTATTTCAGCGCCTACGATCACTTCATCGGTCAGCTGGACATCACCCAGCCAAAGACGGGTACCATCGGCGGTGGAACGAATATCAATACGGCTACCCAGGTCTACACCGGGGCGGTGACGAAGTATAAGATGTGGACCAATTCAAAGAGCGAGGTTACCAACCAGGGCGTGGAACTGGGAGTCAATTATAATTTCTATAAGAAATTCACGATCACCGGTAATGCAAGCTATGCGGCGATAGTAAGCCAGGAATCCACCGATGCGTTCACACCCGCCTTCAATACCCCCAACTGGATCACCAATCTGTCGATAGGCAACCGCGAGATCCTGAAAAACACCGGCTTTAATGTCGGATGGCACTGGCAGAACGCGTTCTACTGGAACAGTCCGCTGGCTGCCGGACGGGTACCGGCCTACAGCACCATCGATGCGCAGGTGAACTATCGGATACCGGAATTGTTTAGTACACTAAAATTGGGGGCTACTAACCTCCTCAATCAAAAATATTACCAGTATCTTGGGGGACCATCGGTCGGAGGCTTCTATTATTTCACGATCGTCTTTGATACTAACACGCATAAAAAGTGACACGCATAAAAAATAATGAGCATATCGAAAAATAGTAATGCAGATATAGAGACGGAAAATAAATTGTTCCCGCTGTTCGTAAAGCTGGAAAGGTTACGGCTATTGCTGGTTGGCGGGGGCAAGGTAGGACTGGAAAAATTACAGGCTGTATTACTGAACTCTCCTGATACGGCAGTCACTATTGTGGCGCCGGAGATCAGCGAGCTGATCAGGGATATGGCAGCAAGTCATCCGGCAGTGGTGCTGCTCGAGCGGCCTTACCGGTCAGCTGACCTGGATAACGCGGATCTTGTCATCGTGGCTGTCAATGACCGGGCCGTCAGCGAGACGATCGCAAGGGAAACAAAGGCAGCGGGTATCCTGGTCAATGTTGCGGATACACCGGATCTCTGCGATTTCTATCTGAGCTCGGTCATCCGGAAAGGGCATCTCAAGATAGCGATCTCCACCAATGGCAAGTCCCCAACCATCGCCAAACGGCTGAAGGAGGAGATCGGGAGCCTGATCCCCGATGAAATGGATGATGTGCTGGAAAATATGCAAACGATCCGAAAAGGGCTGAATGGCGATTTTTCGGAAAAGGTCCGCCAGCTGAATGACCTTACCAAGGTGCTGGTGGCCAAACAGGCCGGTCCGGCGCCGGATCTGCTGGCTAAACCACGGCCGGGGAAATGGCAGCAGATTGTCAAATGGTGTCTGTTTGCTTTTCTCTTTATGATATTGGGACATGGGCTGCTCTCGCTGGTCCCCTTTCATGGCATTATCAAATATGTACAAACGCTGCCCTTTGACCGGAATGAATTTCTGATCATGACCCTGGCCGGCTTTTTAGCCCAGATGGTAGACGGCTCGATGGGTCTGGGATATGGAACTATTTCGACCACTTTTTTGCTGGCCTATGGAGTGAGTCCGGCCATCGTAAGCAGCAGGGTGCATTCGGCACGGGTCTTTTCCAGCGGTGTTTCCGGCTATAGCCATCATCGTTTTGGCAATATCAATAAAAAGCTGTTTCGCGCTATCGTCTGGCCGGGTGTGATCGGGGCCATCCTGGGAGCGGCAATGGCTTATTTCGGTAAGGAGTATTCGCAATGGGTGCGGATCCCGCTGTCGGTATACACGGTCTACCTGGGCTATTATATCGTTCGCAAGGCCTTCAAGAAGCGTGATCCGAAGGACAAGGTCAAAAGGGCTGGCTGGCTGGCTTCCGCCGGCGGATTTATGGATGCCTTTGCCGGTGGCGGCTGGGGCACGCTGGTCACTTCCACGCTGATCTCCAAACGAAAGAATCCCCGTTATGTCATTGGCTCGGTCTGTCTGGCGGAATTCTTTGTCGTATTATCGAGCTCGATCACCTTTTTTATCTTACTGAGAAGTGTCCCGCTGCTGGAAGTGGCGGGCATGATCCTGGGCGGGGTCATCGCCGCGCCGATCGCGGCAAGGCTGGTCGGAAAACTTCCGATCAAGACGATGTTCGTTGCGGTGGGCGGGCTGGTGATCCTCACGAGCTGTTCGACGTTATTTAAGTCTGTCATCGCGGTTTGGGATGAGGTGAGCAAGCTCTTGCATCACTAAGAGACGCTGTTGCGCCAGGACCTGCTGCAACGCCCTCATCGAGCCAGCCCCCGCTAAACCACCAGCAGGCTGCAACCGCGGATATCGCTGTTGTCGACACGACCGGATACTTCGAAGCTGCCATCGGGATGGACCCGGCCGACGTCTTCGGTCGCGATAAAGGCGCAGGACCAGATATTGGCCAGGTCGATGACATTGATGATTCCCTCTCCTGCTGTCGTTACATCCAGCGGATCGTCTTCCTTACGAACGAGTATTCTCATCCAGGGCGGGCAGCTGAAAAGCCCGTTTCCCGAGGAATAGGCTTGCGATAACAGCTCCGTCATACCGTATTCAGCATGGATAGTTTTTACGCCCAGGCGCCGGGTCAGGTAAACGTGCAGCTCTGCGCGGGTGATCTCTTTGCGGCGTCCCTTCATGCCCCCCGTCTCCATGATCACGGTGTGCTGCAGGTTCATTGCGTATCGTTCTGCAAAATCCAGCAGGGCAAAGGTAACGCCGATGAGCAGGGTCTTTTGGCCCTTGCGTTCGAGATCCGACAGACGCTGGTGCAGCACTTCGTGCTCATACAGGTAGAACCCGCTGTCCGGGTGTCCGCTGGCCTTTACCAGCTCATCGACCATCAGGACCAGCGAAGAGCTGCTCCTTTCGAGATAGGCAGGCAACAAACCGATAATGCACCACTCTCCGACCGGGCCATAGAAGCGCTGGAATGCGGCGGTAAAGCTGCACCGGTAAAGGTCGAGGTCTTTTACTTCATGGCGGCTGGTGACCATGCCGGTAGTGCCGCTGCTCTCGAAGACGGTCTGAGGTATCCACCCACCGGAGCCTGACGGCATCGTTGCGAATTCTTCTGTACGCACCGCATGCGTCTTAAAAAAGCTGACCGGGAGAAAGGGAATGGCCTCCAGCGTCCTTACCGAGTCCGGGTCTACTCCCAGTGTTTGAATATACTGACGATACAGCGCATTTTCGCAGTATTGAAAACGAAACAGTTCCATGGCCCGGGTCAGAAAACCGGTTTCGGGCAGGGAAAACAACTCATTGGTGCCGGAAAGACCGAAAGAAGGTAATATCGAAGCCGAATTGAGGTTCAAAGTCTTGAGACCCCTTGGGATAAATGTTAAAATAATACAAAGGGCGGCAACAAAAGTACCCCCTTTTAAATAAAAAAAGCTAGGTTTGTAGGTATCAAATCAGCATCATGAAGCCTGGTTCTTTCCTGATACCCATAATTGTAGTCACCATTGCCTCCCTGGTCATTTTCAGCTGCAGCAAAAGCAATTCTGGTAGTAAGCCGCAGATCACACTGACTTCAATCGATAAAAATCCTGTGAACCTCAATGACTCCCTGGTCGTCCATTTCAAGTTCAGCAATGGAGGAAAGGTGGAGAACGGATATTTTATCTCGATCCGCAACAGGATCAATGAGACTCCGCCTTCCGATGCTTCCGGCAACGATACCCTTGTCAATCCGATCCCTGACCTGGAAGGGGCTTCGAAGGGTGAGTTCCGCTATGCGCTGGAGACCAACGGTTATCTGAGCGAGTCCACCACTATCCACCAGAACGATACGATCATCATGCAATATTTCGTCCTTTCTGCGAGCGGTGTCAGCAGTGATACGATAACTTCTCCAAAAATCGTAGTTTTGAATCCCTAATCAACCGGATAATGGCACTGTGTTTAGAAAAATAGTCGACTTTTTTGTCTTCAGCAGCCTGTATATTGCTATCTGTGCCGTCGTAATGATCTGGCAGACCAGCCATCTTTTGCTGGGTAGCGCCCCTTCCGGCCGGCTGACTGGTTTTGTTTTCTTTTCAACCATTTGCAGCTATAATTTTCATTGGTGGCTGACCCCAAGGTCAGTAAGCCCGTCCCGCCGGGTGAACTGGACTTCTCGTCACAAAGCCCTGCATTTTATCCTTTACCTCGTGGGTGCTGTAGGGGCTGCTGTCAATTTTTTCTATTTGTGGCGTTTCATCCCTGCCCTGCTCTTCGGCGTGCTGCTGACCTTCCTGTATTCAGCGCCCAAACTCCCACAACGCATGTTTCGCCAGCTACAGAAGATAGCGGTTGGTAAGACCCTATTCCTGGCTTTTGTCTGGGTCTATGTGACAACGGTCCTGCCGATCATCGTAGCAGATGCGCCGTGGAATTTTTCGTTCATAGTCTTTACGGCCGGCCGGTTCTTTCTCATTTATGCCATTTGTGTGATTTTTGACTACCGGGACCGGGAGGATGACAAGGCGCATGGGATCCGAAGCCTCATCACCCTGCTGAATGAACAGGGTATCGACCGGCTGTTTGGAATATCGATAGGATTGTTCTTTTTAAGCAGCCTGGCGCTGTCCTTTTTTCATTACCCGGCGTTGTACATCCTGTTATTGCTGGTACCGGGGATCATTACCGCCTGGCTGTACCGGGAAGCCAAGCGCAACTTTTCGGACGATCTCTATTATATCGTGCTGGACGGATTGATGATGTTTTCCGGGGTGTTGATGCTGATTTTCAGGATTTAGTTACATTTGTTGGCAAATTGGCCGCCGGCCGATCATTAAACAGAATCATTACAATGGCAAAAAGTGCGAAAAGCGAACCGGCCACAGCGGCCTCCGTTCTTACGACAAAGTCCTGGGAATTCTTCAAAACCTACATCAACAACGCCTCCCCTGTCGGCTTTGAAAGCAGCGGGCAAAGACTCTGGCTCGATTACCTGAAACCATATACCGACACACAGTTTACCGATCCTTACGGCACAGCCGTGGGTGTCATTAACCCCGATGCTCCTTTTAAAGTGGTGATCGAAGCACATGCCGACGAGATCAGCTGGTTCGTCAACTATATCACACCGGAAGGGCTGCTTTACCTGAAGCGCAACGGGGGCGTCGACCACCAGATAGCGCCGGGTATGCGGGTCCTTATCCATGGGAAAAAAGGCAAGGTACCGGCTGTATTTGGCTGGCCGGCGATACATACCCGGCTGGGGACCGATGTCAAAGAATCTCAACCGAAGGTTGACAATCTGTTCCTCGACACCGGGGCCAGGACCAAGAAA
>Ga0310811_10014980_pt1 | contig 10128 bp, 6 predicted proteins | sample YCmetagenome_FD_207642 | JGI IMG/M metagenome (GOLD analysis project Ga0310811, IMG submission 207642) | Soil microbial communities from experimental microcosm in Duke University, North Carolina, United States - YC | ecosystem: Engineered > Artificial ecosystem > Soil microcosm > Unclassified ...
CTCACTTACATACTTAGAGCGCTCCCGATTCGCTTCCGAGCCCTAGGAAGGTGCTTATGTGCAACTAAGGGTTGCCATGTCTGTTTTTACAACTAAGCTTCTGGCAGTCACCATCTATCACCAATTAATTCCATGCAGTGCATGTATCCATCGTTGTAGTCCCTAGCATCCGTCTATAGCTAGTGGCAATCACATTATCCATCTATTATCCATCCAGCATCCGTCCTCTTTGCCTTGGTTCACATCCCAGCATCATTTATACGCCCTCTCTACACTTGCGCACTTCACGCGCTACTTTCCCACGCTTTGCGCGACCATCGTGTTTCGCTTTCCCACACGTGCCTTCAGTGCGTTTTGCGTTTCTTTGCGTTTCACCGCATTCCATCGCATTTCACCGCATTCCATCGCATTTCACCGCATTCCATCGCGTTTCACTGCATTCCATCGCGTTTCACCGCATTCCATCGCGTTTCACCGCATTCCATCGCATTTCACCGCATTCCATCGCATTTCACCGCATTCCATCGCGTTTCACTGCATTCCATTGTGTTTCACCGCATTCCATCGCGTTTCACCGCATTCCATCGCGTTTCACCGCATTCCATCGCGTTTCACCGCATTCCATCGCGTTTCACCGCATTCCATCGCGTTTCACCGCATTCCATCACATTTCTTCGCATTTACTTCGCATTTCATCGCATTTGATTAGGGTTGATTAGCACTCACTTGTGGATCTTCGCTTTCCTTGCGTCCCCTTTAGGGTCGAACGCTCTTGCTTCTGCGAGTATAGCAGCTAGGTAGAGTTGAGACTCACTTATACTGGTTTTGCATTATTATAGCTAGTGCCTAGCCAGGTTGTGATACCTACAGCGTGGGATGCAGCGGCTCAACAGGCTATGAACTCACTTAAGGATGCAGTCATTCACTCCCCGACTATCCGTCCCATCGATTATTCCTCTCCGCTCGAAGTTATATTAGCCGTCAACTCATCTCACATAGCATGCGGATGGATACTCTCACAAATCAACACTGAAGGTCGTCGATGTCCATCGAGATTCGGATCCATTACCTGGAATGAGCACTAATTGTGCTATTCACAAGCCAAGATAGAGCTCTATGGGCTATTCAGGGCCCTGCATGCTGCAAAAGTCTGGTTAATAGGTCTGAAAGTATTCACTGTCGAAGTAGATGCCAAGTATATTTGCGGCATGCTCAAAAAGCCGGACATCCAGCCAAACGCAGCCATGAACCGATGGATAGTGGGAATATGCACCTTTGACTTCACTCTCAAACACATACCTGGCATGAAGCACCTTGGACCTGACAGACTGTCGCAATGGCCTCGAGCAGAGGAAGATTCAGACGAAGAAGACTTGGAGGATATTGATGAATCAATAGAAGAAATAGTAGGATGCGGACTCTGGTTGGCTAAAGAAGTAGAGAAGGAACAGCGTGAAGAAGCAATGGAAGATTGGCATATTGTTATGAATGCAAGGGCGCAAGATGGGACTGATATAGAGATTCCTTCGGATGACGCATCAAAACAAATTGATGAAGAATTAGAAGCCATTCAGACGTACTTAGAAACGTTTTCATTTCCTTCCACCACTGACTCATCCCATCACACTCATCTACGAAAATGCGCCTGGCAGCTTTTCATCCAAAGAAACCGACTCTGGTGAAGAGAAGCTACAGGATGACATCAGCTAGTTGTATTCGGAGCAGATTGTATGCATACACTCCAGCAAACCCATGACGAACTCAGACACAAAGGAACTTATGCAACTCGTCGTACAATTGCCAATAGGTTCTGGTGGCCATTGTTGGACAAAGATATCGCCTGGTTCATCAAAATGTGTCATCAATGTCAAACTCAATCCGTCGAGAAAGTAGTCCTTCCTCCTACCATCTCAATTCCCGTGACTCTCTTCCGGAAAACCTTTACTGATTCTATGTACATGCCCACATCTCACAGATTTGCTTACATTGTACAAGCACGATGCTCATTAACTGCATGGCCAGAGTTTAGAATGTTGAGGAAAGAAACTGGAAGGACGTTGGGTGCGTTTTTGTTCGAAGATGTTCTCTGCCGGTGGGGAGCTGTAGAAGAAATTGTGATGGATAACGGGTCTCCTTTTGTTGTCGCGCTTGATTGGCTCACACACAAATATCACATCCGGCACATTCAAATATCCACCTATAATTTAAAGGCAAACGGCCTCATTGAACAATCTCACAGAACCATTCAAGACTCACTTGTTAAATCCTGCAATGGCGACATCACTCAATGGCCAACTCTTGCACACCATGTCTTCTGGGCTGATTGTGTCATGACACGAAAGTCTACCGGCCACACTCCCTTCTTTATGACACATGGCATAGAACCTGTTTTACCTTTCGACATCACCAAAGCCACATACCTCCTCCCTGATATTCCTGCCAAAATCTCCATGAGCCACCTCATCGCTATACACGCTCGTCAATTAGCTAAACAAGAAGAAGATTTGGCAGATATTCATGCCCACGTGCTCAAGAGTCGTTTCACATCTATCAGAGACTTTGAGCGGCAATTTTCTTGGACCATTCACGACTATGACTTCAAACCAGGCACGCTTGTCCTAGTCCTAAACAAGAAAATCGAACCGGCCTCTAATGCAAAGTGCAAGCCAAGATATTTCGGTCCAATGGTCATGGTCTCATGTTCTCCTAACGGTCCATATCACCTCACAGAAGTTGAAGGAACTCTGTTGAAACTCAAATTCACCACCTTTCGACTCATACCTTATCATCCCCGTTCACCCTCGTCCATTGAAGTCATGCAGTATATCGATCCTCAAACGCTTGTAGATGACGAGCCAGAAAACAATTAGATGTGCCTTCCTCTACTTTCTTCACTTACTCATTTTTCTAGTCTCGTTTTTCTTCTAAATTGGTTACATTTCTTCAAGTACTACAATATATTTTGTTTAGTCAAGAAGATTGACTGAGGTTGGTCAATATTCAAAGTGGGGAGGTGGTGTAAGGATTATCTATTCCCTACGCGCCGACCATGCTTAAAACGGAGACGCTCAAACGGATCATACATTCAAGCTAGTCCATGTGATTCATTGATGTGAAGAGTGCAACTCTTCGCATCCAAATTACAAGGATACATTCCTTTTCGTTTCTCTTACTCTTTTTTTATCATACCTTGTGCTCTGATTTCACAATTCCCATTTCTTCACTGATATCTCTCAACGCACCATATGCTACTTACTCTCATTCCAGTCTAGTCAAGAACTTGAAATTGTATATAAACAGCGCACGTATATTCATACCAATAGCAAATCCTACCTTGTGATCACCACTCCAAGCAACATTTGAAAACGCCTTCAAAAGTCCTCCCTTCTAAAAATCTAGTCAAATCCCTCTTTGTGTCAACCATTGACCTGTCCTAAAAAAAAACTATATTTCGTTCTGTTCTCATTTTCCCCGCCGAACTAACCCAGCCTTACATGACTTGCAATGCACTCATATTTGAAACATTAGATAATGGATGCATGGAAAAGTTGTCTTGGTGGCCAAGGCCTCAGGCATGGGCTGGATCAGGGTTGGATGTGGGGTTCTGGTCTTCTTGATGTGAAGACTGGTTCCAGAAGTGCCTTAAAAACATTCATCAAGGTGTTTCTCACCACCACAATTCATCTGACAACAATGGGCTTGTGAACAACATGCATTGGAAACAAGGATTCAAGTTCAATGCAGTGACAAAGAAATTCAAGAAAAATCTTGACACTGCATGTTCTAACTTTCTCACTACTAAAGCAAGTAGTAAGTCTCTTTTTTGTCATTTGTTGTACACCTCTGATATCTTCTCAGCTTTCACGGACGACTAGATGATTTTTTTTTTTTGATTTTACCATACTGTACAGTACTGTTAGAATATGGAATACGACTATGGAATATGACTGTTAGGATATGGAATATAATTTTTCTTTAAACAGCTACAAGTCATTATCCCCCATTCTCATGTCAGCTGCGTCAGAATCACTCAAGCTTTTACATCCTATCCCTCATGTGCACGGGAGATTATCTACTCATGAGTGGGTGAGTGGGCGGTGAGTGGGCAATCATTGGGTGATTCATATTGTCTGGAGAGAAATATTTATACTTTATCTTCACATTTTATTGTCAGGAGATACTTTCAACATAAACGCCCATCTATGTAGCAGTCTAAACTTCATATATGAGCAGACATTCAGTCATGTGCCATGGTTGAAGTTTTTTTGAGTCTTAAATGTGAAGCTTCATTTCAAAGTATAGGCCAGCATTAAAGATATATTTATATTTCTTATTGTCATTGATGTTCAGCCAGCAGCAAAATGTTCACTGATGCTTCATATTTTTCTTGTCATGGAAGATTTTTTTAACATTTGAAATTTTACATCTGCTTAGATGCTAACCTAAATATTAAGTATTGCCTTGACATTTCACACAACATTCAGACCTGTCTTAAATATTACAGACCCCATAGTGTTTGGATGTATCTACAGATGGTGGCAAAGTGCTGTATGTGCATGGGAATAGATTCAAGTCAACTCTCAAGTTGATTGATTTGATGGGGGGGAAGGATTATTGGGGAAGGATAAGTTTTGTATGAGTCAAAATTTACCTGGTTTGCCAGGTTTAGGGATAATTGACAGTAGTGACATCTGAAATGGTCCAATGACCAATTCGAGTTCCTTGGTTGAGAATGGGCCAACAAAGTGGCCTTTGCTGAATTCAGTATTAACAATATTTTGAAAGGCTTCTGTATGTACAACAACAGATGTGTTATTTGGAGGGGCATATGTGTGCTCAATTGTGAGAATGCCTCCAGAGAATCCTGTTTCAAGGCAATCTGGAATGTGCGGGTACCTGCTACTAAGATTGAAGTCTTCCAATGCTTGACGCCATGCTTTTGCATTATATGGGGTAAGGGCCTTACACTTTCTCTCCTCAAGGACAAGCCTGGGCTCCATAATCCTTGTTTCCACATCCTGAGCACACATGGGCCAAGTCATGGTTTTCAGCTGAACAACCTCTGGGTCTCTGCCATCTGTAGCAGAGAGGGAGACCATGTGTGCTGATGATTCATCCATCTTGCATTCAGTGCAAGTGTGCTGGGGTGTTTTTGTCCCACAAATTGCTCAAATCACATTGTTGAATGTTGTGTGCAAAGCAACCCAGACATATGGTGCAGGTGGAGTGGCCATGAGAGCCTGCACTGCAGAAAAAACCCTTGTTGCACTGCTCTCGTTACTTGCCTTTGTCTTGTGATGGGGATCTATCTGCTTTATTCTGGTTATTGATTTGGCCAGGAGACCATGAGTGTGATGGCAATTGTCGAGCTTCAGGCGAGTCTCTATAAGACATCCTGCAGTGCTGTTGCTGGGACAACAATGACTCCATGCTGCTTGTCTGCACTAGTTAGTCCTATAAGTGTGAATTAATTGACCATGTGAGAGAGAGGTGCAGGCATCCACATGATAAAAAATGTGGGCATCTGTGTGAGATGTGATGCAGGCATCCATGTATGAGTAGAGGGCATCTGCACGTCAAGGTGTGGGGAATGAAAAGTCCAAAGGTATGATAACAATTTGACAGGAGGGAGTGGTTACATACATGTGTTTGTTAGTTACTGGTTTGATCCTGAGTGGGGAATGTACGCACCATGACCAGAGTCCTTGATTGTACTCTATTCCATATCTCTTCATTTATGGAATGTAGCAGTGTCTCATTGATGATTCCAATATTGAAACCTTCATCACACTTTAGGTGATCATGCCAGTCCAAATGCACTCAGGATGCATAGTGGAGGATCACTAAGTCACTAAGTTTGCTATTGTTGCAAATAGAGTGGTTTTCAAGGTGCCAGAAAAACAAGGCTAAGGCATCTAGGTGCATTTGGGGCCACTTGGCTGTGTTGGCCTGTGTGAGGAAAAGGTTCTTTGCTTGCTGGAACATGGAGAACAAGAGTTCATGGTCTGAGATTGCTGATCTGGAAGCTTTAAATGCCGATGATGGTTGGATGGTTAACTGGTTATTGTGTTTTGCTAGACTGAACATGTTGTTGGCAATGGAGCACAAGGTCTTTATAGCTTCCTTGCAGCCTTCTGTGGAAAAGTACCATAGTTCTATGTATTCAAAACTGTTCAGTTTCTGAATTGCATATTGGGATGGGTGAGGTGCGATGGTGTTGCCAACAGTGACCATTGTGCTGAAACCATTCATCTTGGGCTTCTTCTTTTCTGTCTTGAGGTGGTCTTTCTCTGCTCCTGCTTCTTCCACTAAATGTTCCTCTTCTTCTTGAGCTGCTTGAGCTTGTTCTATCTCAGCCTCTTCTTGGGCCTCTTTGTCCGATTGGTGGTTCCACTCCAGTACTCTCGCTTCATGACTCACTATCCAAATGTCTCTTAACCTGTCCACTACTTAGTGAGGGCCAGGTCCAGTCCTGAACCATGGTTTGAACCCAAACTGTTTTGAATCTGACCAAAGTCTGGTTCAAAGTTCGGGAAATAGGGGGAACTGAACCATTGGTCTGGTCCATGGTTCAAGGGCTTGCAGAATTCTCAAGCCCAGTTTGAACTTGTTCAAACTTGTTCAAACTGATTGTTGAGCAATACAGGATGGTATAAATTTTTCAATCTCTAGCTTGAATTCTAGTGAAATTGACACAGCCCCACTGCACTCATGACACACTCATGATGCAGCATATGTAATGCAGCACTTATTGTCCCACTTATGTAAGTTATGACCCTCTTCCTGACCACTATCATCAACACATCCCAACACATACAGTCTTCTCCCATCACAACCAATTCTTACTGGTTGGATGTCAAGTGTTAAGGTCTGATGGCCTAATCACTGGTGCTTTCAGGGACTTGTGTTTCCCTTTCAGTTGGTAGCTGGTCTGCTTCAGAATGCTAACAGGATATTATGCACTCCTCTCGCAGGACATGCCACTCCCCAAATGTGGAAACAAATTTTGGTTGCCATGGTTGAGAAGCACATTGGTGTCAGCAATGACATAAATCAGCAGTTACATCCACATTGGTTGTCCTGTTTCTGCACATAATTGAGAAGCTGATTTCAGCTTATCAGAACAGGTATACCAAGAGCAGTGTCTGTTTAGCATCATCATTTATTATGGCATGGAGCAACACATTCTCCAGACCAATCATTGCAGCCTGGTTAGAATGGATAATATACTCCTAGTCTTATCTTACCCAATAAAACCAAGCGACCTGTAAAGGACTTATATAAAGGACTTATTCTGGTTCACCCACCCATATATCACTTCCTGCTCATACCGCAATGCACATCAAGTCTTGTTTGCAACAAAGGGTTCATCTGTATCTGAGGTTCCTGCTCAAGTTTCAAGTACTGTGGACACGACATCTTCATTTGAATTGCTTAATGAGAAAACCTCTATTTGCCAACAGTGCTCTATGTTGCCCATGGCAGGTTCATTGCCTTTGGCAACCAACAGCACACTTTCATTGTCTACAAAAATTTTAATACTTTACATAGTCCAGTTCTTGGTTCAAACCCTTGCTGAATCAGAACCAGACCATTATCAGACTGAACTATGGTCCAGTCCATGGTTCTGCTTACTGAGAGAACTGAACCTACGGTTCAGTTCTTGGTTCCCTGAACTTGCTAGAGAACTGGACCGAACCAGACTTTTCCATCACTACTGCTACTGCCTGGTGTGTGGCACCAGTTGCATTGACTAGGTCTTCCTGGATGGCCATGAATAAGTTGCTAGTGAAATCTAGGCATACTTCAAGGGAGGGGTCAGCCATAACAAGGAAAGGTTCTGAGTTTCTATTAACAATTTTGTAAGCAATTGTTTTTTGATGATGCTTAGATGGAACAAGTGCTTGAATGAGGATAAGAGGGTAGAAACAAAAATAAAATGCTATTCTGATGAAGTACACAGGGTGAGCTGTTCATCATGGAGAAGAAACAAGATGCACAAAAGCTCCACTTGCTGTTCGCTCAAAGACTTAGCTCTATTGCCTCCAGTCATGCCTCGCTGTGTACATACTATTAGTTACTACTTGCTCATGCACACCACATTTCATGCATGCCTCAAAAACCACAACTACCTACTACAAAATCTTCAAACTACTATGTCTATTTGAAACAAGAATACACAAGAACATCTTACAAGCTTAGACAGATGCATTTGGACAAGAAACAAGAGAGATGAAATTTTGGCTGTGAAAAAGGCTCTTGTCACTTCCATTGTCACCTGCCATCCGCTACTGCAGCAGAGTTTCAACTCAATGCATTAGTTGCAACACGTCTTGATGCTGCATGGATGGCGCACACTCAAAATCAGCAGTGTGACTACAACGTGACTTTCTGTGACATTTATGTGACTGCACGAAATGCGGTGTGCACGAGCAAGTGGTAACCAATAGTAGAGTGACAACTTGGCTCACGATAATTGCCAAACTTCTGGCAAACCGGCAAATGCCGAACCGGAGCTGACCATAGCCGAGCCGTGGTAATACTAACTGCCTGATGTGCCGGTGCAAACGTTTCACTACCAACATTGATATTGAGTCCCTGGATCGATTTTACCTTCGGCCAATCAAGGCAGGAATGGATATCATCCCCCGTTTCAGTGATACAAATACTGGATGGTGGTATAACTAGCACAACTGCCATCGTCGTATACCTAAGTTCGCCTCTTAGGCCGCTACCCACATCCATTCTCTAACAGTATGACCATAATCTCAGATGATCCCATTTTTTGGCCTGTCATTAATTCAAATCGTGTTGTCAGCTATTTTATAGGTTTGTGAAGAGCATTCGGATGTTGAAGTTGACGTCTCAATCTAACTTTGACTGCGGTTTCGTAGTTGCCGCCTTGGTTGGAATAATGTATGATTGGGGTGGGTCTGATTATATGAGGGAACTTCCAATAGCTTACAAGTATTTCTAGCGCTTACATTTGGACAAGAGGTATCTTGATGATATGACCGGAGGCATTTTGCTAAGAATATTTGGTTCTATAGGTCGAACTGGTCTGGGTGAGTAACATCTCATGTCAGAGGAACACACACGAAAATACGCTTATTTCCAGAGGCAACGTTGGTCCCTAATGACAGTTCTGTATCTCAGTGTACGTAGCTTGTTTTTCGCGGTTGCCATGTTGTGTTGACTTGAAAGCATCCTAGGTGCGCTACCTTGGAACCTTATGTGCTATGTATGTTCGGAAGGATAAATAATCGGTGTTGTGCTAATCGTTTATATCCCATACTAATCAGCCTGGGCATACTGGGCACGTCTCCTTAGTAAATTCGCTATCTTTGGTTCTCCTAACTAATGGCATACAGGCCATGTTCCGACCATGTCGATGACAGATACAGTGAGTCTCCTTCACAAGTGCCTGCTATTCCCCTCCGATTAACTGTGGTGCCGTGTAGGGGTATGTGTGGTTCTTTACTGACATCTTGATTCACTAATCATTGCCACACTATACCACAGATGTGAGTCTGTTTGGAGTGCTTGCTACCCGAGGCCGGTCACTAATTGGATTTGTCAGGCTTTATTGTAGCCATCATATATCGTTGGACGAGTTTTGTGGTATTTCTTATGCTGTGGGGTGAGCTTGGCACTAGCAAGACCTCCGATAATATTAACTTGATTGAAACAAGCCATCATCATCACTCGGTTGTATGCCATGTATCAACGATCCAGAAATATCCAGGTTTTCCTCATTGTGACCTTCCTGGCTATCAGCATTTTCGGCGCAGTGGTTTACGTGATAACAACGGTAGATTTTTCAGGGGGTACGCTTAATTGTGGATGACAAAAGACATAAGGCTTATTGATGAATAACAGAGGAATTCATTCTCTCTGGCACCTATCAGTGCTTGTTTGACAATGGGCAAGATGTCCTAATCCTGGTTTTTATTAATTGGATAGTCGTGGGTGTGGGCGAGATCCTCACATTATGTCTCGCAATCTGGATTGCGGTAAAACACATCCGTGAACTGCGACGACATTCGGCAGGAGGGATCATTGGGGACAGTTTTACGGTGTTGATCAAATCTCACATATTTTACTTTGCGAGGTGAGCTTACGTCGTAC
>Ga0310811_10014982_pt1 | contig 10127 bp, 18 predicted proteins | sample YCmetagenome_FD_207642 | JGI IMG/M metagenome (GOLD analysis project Ga0310811, IMG submission 207642) | Soil microbial communities from experimental microcosm in Duke University, North Carolina, United States - YC | ecosystem: Engineered > Artificial ecosystem > Soil microcosm > Unclassified ...
GCCACTGACTGGCGCTTTCTTTCTTACATACTGGAGCTGTTCGCCGCGATTGCCCTACTTCTCGCTGTAATCGGAGTCTATGGAGTAATTTCTTACTCGATCCGAGAACGCCGTCACGAACTCGGCCTGCGGATGGCGTTAGGAGCGCAACCCGGTCAGGTTCTGAGATTGGTCTTGCGCCAGGCGATGGTCCTCTGTGCTACGGGAGTGGCAATTGGCTTGGTCGGTTCGTTTGCCGCGGCGCCTCTGATGAGCAAATTTCTCTACGGGGTGAAGCCTAACGACTTGCTGACTTTCGTTCTGGTCTCATTGGTTCTTATAACCGTTGCCTTCTTCGCCAGCTATGTTCCTGCGCGACATGCGATGAAAATCGATCCCATCCAGACACTTAGGCACGAATAGCGACAACTAGGCATAAGGTCTTCGGACTCATCCGACTTGAGGCCTCTCTTGGTCCATCGGCGAAAAATCTCCATATCACTCATTGAGGTCAGCTTGCGGGATCTTCACTCTGAAGCCTGCCCCATTCGCGCTGGTTCATGTAGGCATTCGCTGACTCCCTCAGTTCGCTCGTAATGGTGTCCCATAATTTGGTTATGTCAGGAGTTAGCGTTTCGAGCGCGACTTGATGAACGTTATCCCGTATGCACTCAGCAAGCACACGTTGAAGCATTTGCGCTTCCAATATGAGCATCGCAATTGTGTAGCCTTGATGGTAGCGAAGCGTGCCGTGACGCTCAGCAGCCTTTTGACGCTCTTCCACTCTTATTGGACGATCACAGGCCTCAGCAATTGCGTCGTCCAGCAAATTTGGAACGTGATCTTTTCGTTCCTCGTCAGACATCTTCAAATTCATTAGTTCGGGATTGGCCTTGACCCTCTGAAGCCATGCATTAACCACCCAGTCCTTGTTCTCTGCGATTACATCCGGCACCCGCTTAACCGAGGTCGAAGGATCGAGTGGACGACTTTGCCGGTGCTGGTTCTCGTCACTCACGGGCTTGAGACTCCATTGCTATTTTGATGCCCTGACGAGAACAAGGTTTGATCCGAGTGACAGGTGACAAATCTCCATATCACTCATTGACCTGTAGTCCGTTTCCAAAGAATGGCGCTCTTGGGCCGTAAGTAAGCCTATCTTTCTTAGGCTTAGGGCCTAGCTTCACGAAAACGACGTTGGTTCGACTGGCAAACGCCATCCCGGAACCCCGCATCCGAAGCAAGGTGTGCTGAAGGTACTCGCGCATTTAGTGTGGAGTCCGTTCACCAAGTCTGGTGTGAGGAGGTAAAGGATGTGGAAGAAGCAGGACGATGCTGAGGGGGTGCAACCCCACTCTATCTCGACGCAGCAAAGCGACGCGGCCAGGCTGCTCGGCGATGCGCTGAGTCAGTCGCCTTCGATCAATGACGATTTTGGGAAGAGAAATCTTGCAGCTCCTTCCAAGGGGGTCCTTAGTGAGAATTCTAATCAGCCATTGACCTCGCCAACCATGAACACGTACACAGAAGCGGTGAAGGAATTCACCACAAACGCTACTGCGTTCATCGAACATCTTCCGCTTCTCGCCAAAGCTCGGGCGGCGTATGAAGAAGCAATGCGGGCGAGCACGGAAATGCGCAGAGCCCTAGATGTTGGTGATGAAAAGCTTCTAACGCTCATGACTCAGTTGGAGCAAAGGGCCAACCTTCAGGAGCTTAAATCTCGTCCCGACAAGAAGCCCCCAGAACTAGTAAAGGTTGAAAGGATGAAAGGTGTTGACGAAGGTGGAGGTCGCTCTTCTAGGTGGCCATGAAGGCGCGGCGCGGACAGTCCGCAAGCCTCTAAACGAACATCGCCAAATCACTCACTGGACCCCAATCGTGTAGCGAGGTCGGACGAACGACCTAGTTGAGATACCCCCACAGATTGGTGGAGTGGGCAGGAGTCAAACCCGCACCTGCAAACCCCAACCCAGTGGGGCTGCCGTGCTGCATTACACCACCACCCCTCGGCGGCGGATTATAGCTCTGATTCGGGAATGTCGGTTATCAGACCTTCTTAGCGGAATCGGCCTAGTCAAAAGAGAAGGCGAACGCTTAGTTTTCGTGTTCTCGCTTGATCCGTGCTCTCTTCTCGTCCACCAATCTGACGATCTCTTTCGCCAGTTCGACCAGTTTGTCTGGGTCTTTCTCCTCTTTCACTCTTCGAGCCAGGATCAGAACATGATCTCGCATGAGCCGCTCCAGGACGCGTTGGTGTTAAACCTAGATTTAGCTCAAAAGCCTCCGGCAGAGTTTGAGCCAAATCAACAATGAATAGGACGCAGCAGCATAACCTTCGTAACGACTGTGGTCACCGGGTTCCGTGTTATGACTGCAATTGGAGAAGGCAATGACGCATGCGTTGATAGGATGGTGCATCTATTTAATGGGATCGGGTGCTCTCGGCGTACAGAAACCAAACTTGAGTGCGGACTTTGCGAACGTCGCAGTCAAGTATTTGATGCTGGTTGGCAACTACGAATTTGCTGACGCCGAATCAGCGAGCACCGCTCAGTCGCGCATTGCCTCTGCCTTTCGAGAGATGGCCGCCACCGCCATGGGAGATAAAACTAGCCCTGATAATCTGATGGCGGCATCGCTGAAGATTTTCGCTGATATCCATGTGATGAATGTAAAAACGTACCAACTATCTAAAGACCCAACCGAACTCGCGAAGGACGAGCGTTGCATTACAGACTGGAAACACGCCCTTCAGGCGGGAAGCGCAAATCATCCCTCTTCCTGTAGGTAGAAGTGCGATTCATTGTTGACGCAAAATCTCCACGTCACTCATTGGTCCCGCTAGAATGAGCGCATGCCAAACAGACTCAGGCTTTCGCCTCTACAACGCGACATAATGTGGACGCTTGAAGTTAAAAAATCTTTTGACTACGCAGCACACTTCCTAAGTAGCGAACTCCTTCGTAAAGCGATTCGGTGATTTTCCGTCACTAGAGCAATTGTGGACAGTCCCCCATGAGTGCTACGCCTATGATTGCGTGGCGTCGACTCCCGTTGTCCGGGGCCATTGCCGAACAAAAGCAGGAACGAATGAAGAAAATCCCCTTATGAGCCGACCTGCGTCACGGGTTGTGCGTCTCCGAAGAAATTGTGTTTATGAACTCGTCGAGCCTGAGACGATCCTCAGGCGACATATCGATGAACTCAAAACCATTTCCAAATTGCGGGTGGCGGGTGGCAACTACTGCAGTCGTGCGAATCGTTTGCTCATTTAGCCAAAGGGTCAAGAATGCTTTTTCCCCTACAGCCATCGTGAACATTGTCTCGATGTAGCATCCACACAGGCTGACTTCGACAATCGAGACACGGAAGGGGAGCGCGTTTTCGGTAGTACGCACCTCAACCGACACATTAGCCTTGAGCCGCGGATAACGCCTGCGATCTTTTCCCTCACCGCTTTTAGCCTCAGCATCCATGACTACTGTTGCATCAGCAGCGCAGTATACTTGCTCACCCAAACATCCGCAAAGATATACCGAACACGGAAACCTGGCGTTGCAGTTGGTGACAGATCTGCATATCACTCACTGAGCTGCCGCAGTCTCACGGGATTTTCGCAATCGGACGGCAATCGTCAACATTGACGTAGCCACACTGAACGGCTTCATCGGTGACCATGTAGGACATGAGCATTCTCGTGTGAGAGTAGATGATATTGGGGCACGGGGGAATGCATTGTGCTCTGAATGCTCTCTGCTGGCGGTCATAGTGGATTCGGCTGGTTTTCCCCTTCTCGGGAATCAGATGCAACGTCCTGCAGCGGTCGCACACAATCCCATACGGCACTGGCATGTCCTCATTATGCTACGGTGACCGAAGCAAGTTCAGACGATTATATAAATCTCTGTGTCGCTTATTGAGGCCAGCTACGAGCTCAATGAGGTGCTGCCGCGTGATTTGGCGGAATGTTCGGACTGACCTGATAGCTTCGATTTACGGCAGCATACACCAGAGTTAGTACTATGATCGCGAGGGCGACAATGAGCACAATTGGTCGAACGCGTACTGGGGGAGGAACAAACATCGCCGTTTTGTGAAAACCCGCGCCGAGAGCCGGAGTTGCTCTGCACGAGCGCAAATGGGGCGAGTTAGTTGTTGTAGCGGAGTGAATCGCGCTTACCTAATCAGATCGTTTCGGTTGTACTGCGTGCTCATCCGCCTCAATCTTCACGTCGACCTGGACGCCTGTCGACTGGCTTACCTTCCTGGTCTTTTAATTCATTCTCGACGCGGATTTCCTTATAAAGCGGGTCAGCGGACTCCACCGAAATCTGCGCTTTGCTTGGTTCGTGTGGTCGTTCAATGATCTTTTCGACCCTGCCAGGCAGCGTAATGTTCGCTTTGTCCTCTTTTTCCATATCCGCTTCGTGATTTCGATGCCGGGTATAGCTGCCGCGTGAGAGGAATTCCTGTAGCGCACCTTAGAAGGGCCAACGAATCAAGGATTACCAGCCTTCCAAAAGCCGCCTTCTATCGCCCTCTTACAGATTTCACTGTATGGTTTCCTACAATCCTAAGCCTCATACTTTGTTCTTGGTTCCTAAACCAAATATCCCATCTCGCGAATTTTCAGTAGTGCAGCGCGAACTGGAAGGAGCCTTGGCACGGCTCGGCGACTGTCGTGAACAGACGCGGCGAGTGCAGATTTTGCGGGAATTGCGAGCCTTGATAGAAGAGGCTGATCGCGCTGTGATGTCTTCGAGCGACCTCAAACCTGAATTAAAAGTTCTACCTCGGAATCGCGGTTAGGGGACTTCGTTGGGCCACTTTCCGGCGATGATCTCCGTCCTTCTTTTCCACAGCGACTGACCAGAAATCTTCAATCACTCATTGAAGCGAGACCCATGGCTAGAATGATGCCCCGCAATATAGGCGAGAATACTGGCCAGCCACTTCAAGAGCCCTGGAGTGGCCTCCCCAAAGACGAAGATCAGGGTTGTCATTAAGACTCCCCCGCCGTGCAGGTTCGCAATTTCGACGCGATTCGGATAGCTTTCAGCGGACGACGCACAGCAAACAATGGATAATCCCTTAAGAAGGAAGTTGCTCCCCTGAGTTGTCAGGCTTGGTTTTTGTACGGTATGGAAAAGTAAGGTCTTCTAGGCGCGAAAACGGAGTCGTCCTTCTATCACTCATAGACAGGTTCAAGGCTTTTTCCAGTCAGTCAGTGACATTAGTTCGTCTGAAATTTCTTGCAGTCTTTGAAACCGCCGTTCTTGATCCGCTGCACCGATTGCCGTTTTGCCGCCTTGCAAATACAAGCGGTTCGCTACCCTAATTTCGGCGATTTCCTCTCGCAACTTGCGGATCCGCTCCTGGATGGGCTGCTGCATGAGGACAGGCTATCAGAGCCATGACACGTGGGTAACTGATGAAAGTTGCCATCGACGTAGAACTTGACGGCCTGAGGTTGGCTGTCAGTCCAGTTTGTGCGTGCTACCGTCCGTTTTCAAACTCAGCCTTTTTTGCTTACCACTTTGGGCAGCCTGAAGCCGAGCTTCCTTTTCGTCGAGCAGAGCACTGATTTCCCGAATCAGTTTCAGCAAGCGATCGTGGTCCTGTTCGACGGCCGCTTGCTCACAGAGCTGAACCCAACGCTCGCGAGCTTCCCCACGCATAAAAGCTCCTTCGAACGCAAGGAGCGACCGTTCCAGCGCAGCAACTGCATAGCGATGATTCAACATCAATCCCGCCCCATATCACTCATTGAACTTGGGTTCTAGGCCAAGAAGCCTTATCAAACCAATCAGCACTCACGAGCAAACATCTGATCAGACGTCGCATCTCTGGTCTGTGGACAGGAGCGCCTCAGTTGCATTCTTTGCACTATCAGTCTTAACATCCTGCTCGCAACAGAAACCGATTTCCCGGGACGAACTCGCGTCCAAGCTTCGATCGGCAGACTCCATTGCCGCTGAAACCAGCACGTTTATTGAATACGTCATGCAACGGCGCACAACCCAGCATTATGCGAAAGGCCACCTCGACTATTTGTTGCCGGAAGTCTCTGACATCGCGAAGGAGTTGCGCGACGCGCTTCCCCCTCGTGGTGCGGAGGCACAATTAGACAACTGTCGAGAACAAATGCAGGCTCTGGCAGCGGCACTCAGCAAACTCAGCCGCAATGTCGATCGGCCCGAGGAACTCGTTCGCGAACAGGCCCAGATTGCTGCGATTCGCAAGGAACTCGAACGGACAATTTCTTCTTTATGAAGAAACTACTGGGCATCACTCTGGGAATCATGACTGCGCTGGGAGGTTTCGTTGACCTCGGCCAAATTGTTTTCACGACCCAAGCCGGTGCGTTATTCCGATACGAATTGCTGTGGGCAATCGTGCTGGGAACCGGCGCAATCATCGTCTACATGGAAATGTGCGGCAGAGTTGCAGTAGTAGCAAAGGAACCGGTCTTCGCGGTGGTACGCACGCGACTTGGCTGGCCCTTGGGACTAGCAACGCTAGTCGCCTCCAATTTGCTGAACCTGATTACCTGTGCCGCCGAACTGGGTGGGGTTGCCATTGTGCTTCATTTGCTCACCGGCTGGCCGGAAAAGCTGGCTTTGGTCGCAGCGACTTTCGCTTTTGCCGGACTCATACTATTGTCCCGTTTTCAATGGATCGAGAGGTCCCTGGGGTTATCGGGACTGATGATGATCGTATTTGCAGTCTCGGCCGTGGTTCTTCACCCCGATTGGCGTCAGTTAGCTCACGGATTGCTGCCATCGGCGGCCCAAGCCGATGCGAAACATAAACTGCTTTACTGGTACTTTGCGGTCGGAATTTTCAGTGCCATGCTGATGGAATACGAGGTCCATTTCTATTCGTCCGGAGCAATCGAGGAAGACTGGACCACGGATGATCTGGGCGAGAATTTCGTAGTAGCGTGCTTCGGCTCGGTTCTCGGATCATTGCTGACCGTCGGCTTGCTCGTTTTAGGCGCGCTGGTTTTCCTGCCGCGTGGAATCTTTCCGCAAGTGTTGAGCACGACCACGATGGCAGGAGCGTTCCCGTTCGCAAAGAAGGCCCTGGTCTTGGCCTTGCTCGGGACCCTGGCATGTATCTCCGGTGCGGCAGTAGAAACGGCATTGTCCGGGGCGTACAACGTTTGCCAATTCTTCAACCTGAACTGGGGCAAAAACCGGCCACTCAAGTCAGTGCCTGCGTACACGGCGACTTGGCTGGCGATGTTTGTGGTCGCGCTGATCATAGCTCTGACGGGAGTGCGCCCGCTTCAGCTTGTCGACATTTCCATCGTGTTCGGCATGGTCATCATGCCGTTAACCTACTATCCCATTCTTCGTGTTGCTGCCGACAAGCACGTCATGGGAAAGCACGTGAACAGCAGGTTCAATACGATTCTTGGAATCGTTTTCCTTGCGTTAATCACGGCGGCGGCAGCCGCGGCTATTCCGCTCATGATCTTCACGCACTCTGGTCAGCCATAAAGAGCGAAATTAGCGTATTCAATGAATGCGCTTGTTGCCCACGGCAATTCGGGAATCAAACAGTCAGTTTTTGCAAATCCATATCACCCACTGTCGCCTACGGCTGTTTTCAGGATCACGGCGGTCCTTCAGAAATTTCCGTACACGACCAGCGAAGTGCGCGTTCCAACATAGACTTTGCCGTTAGTAACCAGAGGTGGGGCAAACTTTATCTAAATGCCGACCGCATCCCGCGTAGCTGCTGTTGTAGAACTCATGAGAAAGCTTGGTAGCGTCGTCGGCGTGGAGAATACTGGCGGTGCTGCGCTTCTCTACTGCCCACAAAATCCCGCTGCCGTTCTTGTTGGCAGACACAACCGGCTCGCTGCCGGGAAAACCAAAGACCTCCACCGGTTTATCAGCTGGCGTTGTCGTCGGCATCGGTCGGAATGTGGGAAGCGTGGAAGATGGTTCCGGTGGTCGCGGAGAACTGCTGCTTGCAAGACTTCTCTAAGCACTGATAAAGCTGTGCGCGCTTGTTCTTCGTCTTGCTCTTTCGCGTGATCTTCGAGACTTCTTTCGCGCCACAGACCCGGCAGCGAACGCCATCCGGCCAACCGCTTGTTTTCGAGGTAGTTCAGGCATTTTTCATCGCTGGAAAACGCACTGGAAATGTCTATCAGTTTCATTACTTGCTCCAGTCGGGAAGCTCTGCAATTTCATCTACCAGCCGATCCATCTCAGCAATCAGCAGGCGCATTTTGGTTAGCAGATCGCGCCGTTCGTCTGGGTCGTGAGTCTCTTTGAGTCTCGCCGTGACTTCGTTAAGCTTTCGTTCGTTTTCTTCTAGACGCCTGAGTGGCATGTGAAAATCTTGATTCTTCACATCCATCTGTGTCAAATCCATAATCGTCTGACATTGCCTGTTATCAGGAGTTGATGGGATGGCAAAGCCCGAAGCGGACAGGACGGCACCCAGCAATTTGTAAAGAGCCGTTAGATGTCTTCGCAGCGGGCCCAAGGCAGCACGAGTCAAGCCGACGAGATTCCAGGTGCGAGATTGTATGCCCCGATTGCCATGCACCGTTAGTCCTTCTCCTGCCCCTCGAGCCCCACCCCCTCTGCTGTGATAGTCGTTCCCGGCCTCAAGCTGAGCTAGAAGAATCGGTTGCCTCCGTCAAGGACGATGATGTTGTTGCTTCTTGTACCGTCTGCATCGAAGAACGACCCTGTACAATCGGCATGGACACTGTAGGTTCCGCTCCGACCTTCTTGCCACTCTTGGATTTCACGGTTGCCGCTTCTGGTAGGACGAATGATTTGGTGCGTCCCATACTCCATTAATGACGTCGATGCCAATTTCGGCGATAGGGGTCACAACCCAAGTCATGGAGATTAATGAGATGGTCCGCCGCCGAGTAGGATGACTCGGCAGTTCATATCAGGAGGATCATCGCAATGCACATCGCATCCATCGGCATCGATCTAGGCAAGAACACCTTTCACCTGGTTGCATTGGGAGAGCGTAACAAAGTTCTGCTTGGCAAGAAGTTCTCACGTGCACAGTTGCTGGCTTACACGGCTAATCTACCATCCTCTTTGATCGGTCTGGAGGCATGTGCGGGAGCGCACGGTTTGGCATCCGTGCTGCGCGAGCAGGGGCACCAGGTGCGACTGATCCCGGCGCAGTTTGTAAAGCCCTATCGGAAATCCAACAAGAACGACTTCATTGATTCGAAGCCATCGCCGAGGCGTTACGAAGGAGAATATGCGCTTCGTGCCAATCAAGACCGACGAGCAACTCGATGTGCAAGCCATGCACCGGGTTCGTGATCGACTGGTACAGCGTCGCACCGCCCTGATCAACGAGATCCGCGGACCCCTGCTGGAACGCGGCATCACCTTTGCGGTGCGACCGATCCATCTTCGCAAAAATCTGCCCGCGGTCATCGAAGATGCCGAGCAGAACCTGAGTTCGCATCTGCGCTGGCTGCTGGAGCGCTTGTGGCAGGAGTGGAAGCAACTGGAGAGCGACCTCCAGGCGATAACGGAAGCGTATCGCCAACCAGCATGCTCTTTGCCGGCGACTGCAGCAGATTCCTGGTCTCGGCCCGCTGGTCTCTGCTGCAACTGTGGCCGCCATCGGCGACGGAGCCGCCTTTCGGCGTAGCGCGCGACTTTGCCGCCTGGGTGGGTGTGGTGCCCAGACAGTACTCCACCGGAGGCAAGTAAAAGTTGCTGGGCATCAGCAAGTGCGGCAACATCTATCTGCGCCGCATGCTGATCCACGGTGCTCGTGCGGTGCTGTTTCGCGTCCAATACGACACCGGAGGATTCGGGCAGTGGGTGCACCGACTGATGCAGCGAGCCCCGCGCAACAAAGTCGTGGTCGCGATCGCCAACAAACTGGCTCGTATAGCCTGGGCGGTGCTGTCCAGCGGCAAAGATTATCAGCACCCAGGTGTGCAGATGACCACGGCCTAGTTTTGGCCGTGGAAAAGACGCTGGGCTTGGAAAGCCCAAACCGCTTTCCACTTTTCCACCGCCACTACGGCTGACTAGAAGAGTTCCATTCAAGTTCTGCGGAGGAGAGAAGACGACGAAACAACAGTCCCACGGCGTGCCGGAAAACCTGCTGGAGATAACGCGTCCCTAGTGGCC
>Ga0310811_10014984_pt1 | contig 10127 bp, 11 predicted proteins | sample YCmetagenome_FD_207642 | JGI IMG/M metagenome (GOLD analysis project Ga0310811, IMG submission 207642) | Soil microbial communities from experimental microcosm in Duke University, North Carolina, United States - YC | ecosystem: Engineered > Artificial ecosystem > Soil microcosm > Unclassified ...
CACGATGGTCCGGCAAGCCTTGGAAATATCCCGGCCCGGTCAGGAGGTCTTTCGCACCCGCACGATAACGTCGACGTGCGTGACCTTCATGCCCTCCGGCGCGTCGGGGAGGCCGTTGATGACGATCGAGGTCGCGGGAATATCGACCACGCGCTGCTCATCTTCGAGATAGAAATGGTGGTGGTCGGAGGTGTCGGTATCGAAATACGACCGGGAGGCATCGATCGCGACTTCGCGCAACAGCCCCGCTTCCTGGAACTGGTGCAGCGTATTGTAGATCGTGGCGAGCGACACATTGACTTGCGCCGCACTCGCCTCCTCGTGCAGCTGCTCGGCACTCACGTGCCGATGCTCGCCGGCGAACAGCAATTCGGCGAGCGCGATGCGTTGCCGCGTCGGCCTCAGCCCGGCCATGCGCAGCACCGCCGTGATGCACGGCGTTTGCGAAGGGAGCGGGCTCGGCAGGGCGGAACGATCCATGGTTTCCTGAAAGTTCGTGTTGAAAGCAAGCTTATAGCGGCGGCGGTCCGGACACACAAGGACGCTGGGGCGGTGCGGTTCCTGCAGCCGGATCAACAGCCGCTATTGACCCATCGGGGGGCACGCCTCTAGAGCATGTGGCATCAACCAATTCCGCTCTCCCCGATGCCGACCGGCGACGGGGCCACAGCGCCCAAATGAAGGTAAACCGATGGCGGACCGTCCGAACGCTTACGGCTATGAGGAATTGCTTGCCTGCGGCCGGGGCGAATTGTTCGGGCCGGGCAATGCGCAATTGCCATTGCCGCCCCTACTGATGTTCGATCGCATCACCCATATCTCGGAAAAGGGCGGCTCCCACAATCGCGGCGAGGTCACGGCCGAACTCGACGTTAGGCCGGATCTCTGGTTCTTCGCCTGCCATTTCCAGGGCGATCCGGTCATGCCGGGCTGCCTGGGGTTGGATGCGTTGTGGCAGATGACCGGCTTCTTTCTCGGCTGGGGCGGATCGCCGGGCCGCGGCCGGGCGCTCGGCGGCGAGGTGAAGTTTACCGGCCAGGTGACCAATGACGTCAAGATGGTAGAGTACGGGGTCGAGATGAAGCGCGTCGTACGCTCGCGGGTAGCACTGGGAATCGCCGATGGCTGGGTCAAGGCCGACGGTAAGCTGATCTACGAAGCCAAAGATTTGCGCGTCGGCCTTTTTTCCGACGTTTAGACACGCGATTGGCCGGTTGCGGGCAGGGAGCGTAATAAAATGAGACGTGTGGTCGTCACCGGCATGGGGATCGTCTCCTCGATCGGCAATTCGATCGAGGAGGTGCTGGAGAGCCTGCGGCTGGCACGGCCGGGCATCTCCTTTGCCCCCGAATATGCCGAGCTTGGCTTCCGTTGCCAGGTGCACGGCGCCCCCAGACTCGATCCGTTCGAAGTGCTCGACCGGCGAACCACGAGGTTCATGGGCAAAGGCGCTGCGTGGAACTATATCGCCATGCAGCAGGCGATCGCCGATGCCGGGCTCGAGGAAAAGGACGTCCGCAATCCGCGCACCGGCATCGTGATGGGCTCGGGCGGGCCTTCCACGCGCGCCGTGGTCGAGGCAGCCGACATTACCCGCGAAAAGGGCGGTCCCAAGCGCATCGGCCCGTTGGCCGTGCCCAAGGCGATGAGCTCCACCGCCTCGGCCACGCTGGCAACGCCCTTCGGCATCCAGGGCATAAACTATTCGATCTCCTCGGCCTGCGCGACCAGCAAGCATTGCATCGGCAACGGCTACGAGCAGATCCAGATCGGCAAGCAGGACATCGTCTTTGCCGGCGGCCACGAGGATCTCGACTGGACGCTGAGCGACCTGTTCGACGCCATGGGCGCCATGTCCACCGACTTCAACGCCACCCCCGAAAAAGCCTCCCGCGCCTATGACCGCGACCGCGATGGCTTTGTCATCGCCGGCGGCGCGGGCGTGCTGGTGCTCGAGGAGCTGGAACACGCCAGGGCGCGCGGGGCAAAAATCCTGGCCGAGATCATCGGCTATGGCGCAACATCCGACGGCTACGACATGGTCGCGCCCTCGGGCGAGGGCGCCGAGCGCTGCATGCGGCTGGCGCTCGAAACGGTGCGCGAAAAGGTCGATTACATCAACCCGCACGCCACTTCGACGCCTGTTGGCGACCTCAAGGAGATCGAGGCGATCCGGCGCGTTTTCGGCTCGGGTGAAAACTGCCCGCCCATCTCGGCGACCAAGTCGCTGACCGGCCATTCGCTTGGGGCAACGGGCGTGCAGGAATCGATCTTCTGCATTTTGATGATGAAGCACCGGTTCATATGCGAGAGCGCCAACATCGAAAACCTCGATCCGGCCTTCGAGGACATGCCGATCCTCCGCGCCCGCCGCGACGATGTCTCGCTCGGCGTGACGCTCTCCAACTCCTTCGGCTTCGGTGGCACCAACGCCACCCTGGTCTTCCGGCACCCGGACTTGGTTTAGAGACTCGGCGTCACCCCGGCCAAGGCCGGGGTCCATCTTGGTGCTCATGACGAGCTCGGCGGTCGCGGAGCGCGCCGGATGCCGGCATCACCCGCAGGGGGAGGGGCCGCCCTCAATACTTCAGTTCGGTAAACCGCGCCGCGCGGCCGTCGTAAAGCAGCAGGCGGCCGAGTAGCGGCTCGCCAGTGCCGGTGATGAGTTTTATCGCTTCCATCGCCATCAGCGTGCCGATGACGCCGGTGACCGGACCAAGTACGCCCACCGCCTCGCAGCTCGGTAGGTCGGCCTCGTCCGGCGTCTCCGGATAAAGCTCGCGGAAGCGCGGATTGGCCTTGCCGTTGGGCCGCGCAAGGTGTGGCGCGAACACTGTCACCTGCCCGTCGAACATCGATACCGCGCCCGAAACCAGCGGGATTCTTGCCGCCTCCGCCGCTTCGGCCACGGCAAGGCGCGTGTCGAAATTGTCGCTGCCATCGAGCACCAGCTGATAGCCGGCAACGATCTCGCCGGCATTACCGGCATCGAGCCGCAATTCATGCGATACGAATTCGACATGAGGATTGAGCGCGGCAACGAAATCGCCGGCACTCTCGGCCTTCGTGCGGCCATTGTCCTCGGTCCGATGCACGATCTGCCGCTGCAGGTTGGAGAGCGAGACGGTGTCGTCATCGACTACGCCAACCCGCCCGACGCCGGCGGCGGCGAGATAGGCGATTGCCGGGCTGCCGAGGCCGCCCGCGCCGATCACCAGCACGCTTGCGGCCTTGAGCTTTTGCTGCCCCTGCCCGCCGATGCCCTTCAGCACCAGATGCCGCGCGTAGCGTTTTGTCTCTTCGGAGCTGAGCATGGCTATTGCCCCAGAGGCACGGCCAGGAAGCGCCGGTCGGCGCCGTGAAAGCCGTAAGGATAGTAGGCAACGATCGCGACCAGCCCGCCCTTACCCTGGTAGGGTGCGAGTACGGCGTAGAGGCGATAGTCCACCGTGCAGCCACGCGATTTCGGCAGGCTCTTGTCGCGATAGATTTCGCGGCCGGAAAGGCTGAGCGCGAAGCCGAGCGAGGGCTTGCCGATCGAGTTGGCGCATTGGGGCGTCTTTGGCATGGCAAAGGTCGCAAGGCTCAGGGTCGAGACCTCGCCTTGCGTCGTTCCCGGCATGCAGCAATCAGGCGTCGACCAATTGAGGCTCTTGCCATCGCTCGCGCTCACACCATCGCCAAGCAGCACCCGATATTCGGCCGGGTTTTCGATGCCGAGCTGTTTGAGGGTTGCAGCTGCCGCGCGTGCCGCCTCGCCACGGATCGAAGCGAGCGAAACATCGGAGAGGTCAACGGCCGCGCGGGCCTGGAACGGCGCACCCTTGACCAGGTCGCCGCTTGAAAGGTCGAGCACATAGACGCTCGAATAGGGGAGGCCGCCTTCCCCAGCGCCAAATTCCTCGAAGGCAAAATAGCGGGAATCGGCGGAATAGCCGAGCGGCGCGAAGATCGCGCGATCACCGGCCATCGCCGGCAGCACCGAGCAGAGGAGAGCCGCGCAGACGGCCAGCACCTCCAGCAAACGCCTCATCCCCTTAGCCCCGTCGAGCCAAAGCCGTTTTCGCCCCGCGCGGTCTTATCGAGGTCTTGCGCCTCGTCGAACGCGAAAGCCGTTACCGGCGCGACCACCAATTGCGCGATCCGGTCGCCGCGCCGGATGATGAAGGGCTCGTCGCCGTGGTTGATGAGGATCACTTTCACCTCGCCCCGATAGTCCGCATCGATCGTGCCGGGCGCATTGAGCACGGTGACCCCGTGCTTTGCCGCAAGGCCCGAACGCGGCCGCACCTGGCCTTCATAGCCCACCGGCACGGCCATGCAGAAGCCGCAGGCAACGAGCGCCCGATCGCCGGGCGCAATCTCGACCTCCTCGCCGTCCGCGATTGCGGCAAGCAGGTCGGCCCCTGCCGCATGCGCGGATTGCCGCGCCGGCAGTGGCAAATCCGCGCCATGCGGCAAGCGGCGAAAGGCGATGGAGAGGGGTAAAGTCATTTTCGTTGGCTCCGGGTGCAAACGATAGTCGGCCATTGCTGGTTTAACCACCGCGAAATCGCTTCAGCGTTTCGGGCAGCGCTCAGCCGAGCATTCGCCAGATCACGGCAAGGCCCGCCAGAATGCCGACCACGAGGGCAAGCACCACCAGCCAGCGCGGTACGCCGCGCCGCGGCGGATCAAGCCGGTGCTTTTCGTAATCCATGAGCAGGGTTTCGGCGCGGGTGACAATGCCGGGGACGCGGGAAAACAAGTCGCCGGCGATGGCGAAGCCGTCCTTGGCGTCTTCCAGCCGGCCGAGCGGCCCCGCTTCGCGCCGGATCCAGTCGCCGACCACCGGCTCGGCGATGGTCCAGATGTCGAGTTTTGGGTCGAGGGCGCGGGCGACGCCTTCCACCAGCACCATGTTCTTTTGCAGCAGGATCAGCTCGGGCCGGGTCTGCATCTCGAACATTTCGGTGGTCGCGAACAGTTGCCCGAGGACGCGCGCCATGGAGATGTCGCCCGCAATCCGCCCGTGCAGCGGCTCGCCGATTGCCCGGAGCGCGAGCGCGAACTCGTCGATCGACTGGGTTCTCGGCACATAGCCGATGTCGAAGTGCCGCTGCGCGATCATCCGGTAGTCGCGGATGATGAAGCCGTAGATGATATCGGCGAGGAACCGCCGCTCGCGGCGCGAGATGCGGCCCATGATGCCGAAATCCACGGCGATGATGTTGCCTGTGCCGCGCTCGGCGAAGAGGTTTCCCGGGTGCATGTCGGCGTGAAAGAAGCCGTCGCGAATGGCGTGCCGCAGAAAGCTCTGCAGCAGGTTGCGCGCGAGCGCCCTGCGGTCGAGCCCGGCGATGTCCAGCGCATCGAGATCGCGGATCGGAATGCCATCGACCCAGCCGGTGGTGAGAACGTTTTGGGCGGTGTGGTCCCAGCTCACGGTTGGAACGACGAAGCCCTTGTCGTCCTTGGTGTTTTCGGCAATCTCCGAAATGGCGGCGGCCTCGAGCCTCAAATCGAGCTCGATGCGGGCCGACCGCTCAAGCGTTACGACGACGTCGGTGGGCCGGAGCCGCCTCGTCTTTGGCAGCAGCCGCTCGGCTACCCGGGCGCCGGCGTAATAGCTATCGAGATCGTCAGCGAAGCGCTGGGCAACGCCGGGGCGAAGGATTTTTACGGCCACCTTGCGGCTGACGCCGTTGCGGTCGACCAGCGTCGCCCGGTGCACCTGGGCGATCGAGGCGGCGGCGATCGGCGGCGACAGATCCAGCAGGTCGCTCGCACGGTCCTTGAGGGCTTCACGCAGGATTTCGGGCACAAGAGCCGGATCGAAAGGCTCCATCTGGTCCTGCAGCGCTGCGAGGTCGAGCGCGATCTCGGGACCCACGATGTCGGGACGGGTCGCCAGCGTCTGGCCGAATTTCACATAGGTCGGGCCAAGTCGGTTGAGCGCCCGGGTCAGCCGCTCGACGCTGCCCTTGCGCTTGACGGCGCGGCGTTCCAGCAAGCGCGCCACGCCGATGGCGGCCGTCAGCGAGGGCGGCAGCGCCTCGGGATCGATGATGGAGAAGGCGCCCTCGCGCGCCAGCACGAAACCGGCGCGAGCCAGGCGGAAATAGGCCGCGATTCCCATCAGGTCAGATTTTCCAGGCGCCGTGAAGCGCCGCGATATTACCCGAATAGGCGGTGTGGGTGACGCGCTTGAACCCGGCTTCGGCGATCATGGCCGAAAACGCGGCCGGCGGGGGAAACTTGCGAATGCTTTCGACGAGGTATTGGTAGGACTCGCGATCCCCGGTCACCATCCGCCCCAGGGACGGGATGACCCGATCCGAAAATTCCTTGTAGACGCGATCGAGGCCCGGCAGGTCCACCTGCGAGAATTCGAGGCACAAGAACCGTCCGCCGCGCTTCAGCACGCGATGGGCTTCGCTCAACGCCTTGTCGATGCGCGGCACGTTGCGGATGCCGAAGGCGATCGTATAGGCCTCGAACGAGTCGTCCGGAAACGGCAGTTCCTCGGCATTGGCTTCCACAAATCTCACCTGCGAGCCGAAGCGCCATTTCTTGGCGCGTTCGGCGCCGACCCGCAGCATGTCCGCATTGATGTCGGAAACCGTGACGAACGCGTAGCCGGCCGAGGCATTGAGAATACGCTCGGCGATGTCGCCGGTGCCGCCCGCCATGTCGAGCACGCGATAAGGCCGGCTGCCGGTTTTCGGCGGAGCGAGGCGGGCGACCATTGCGTCCTTCCAGACCCGGTGCACGCCGCCGCTCATCAGGTCGTTCATCAGGTCGTAGCGATCGGCAACGCCGTGGAACACCGCGTTGACGAGCCCCTGCTTGTCCTCTAGCGCTACGGTCCGCTCTCCGAAATGGGTGGTCTCGTGGCTTTCGGTCATAAGAATACGGCCTCTCGGGGTGTTCTATCGCACCATATAGAAGGCCGTCGGCCGATGCCAATGCCCCGATCAACGAAGGTTGTATCTCATGCCTGAACTCCCCGAGGTGGAGACGGTCCGCCGCGGGCTGGAGCCTTGGCTCGCCGGGGCCCGGATCGAGCGGGTCAGGCTCAACCGCAAGGATTTGCGCTTCCCGTTCCCCGAGGCCTTTGCCGCAACGCTCGAGGGCCAGACGATCACCGGCGTCGGCCGGCGCGCCAAATACCTGCTGTTCAATCTCTCCAATGGCTGGACCTGGCTGTCGCATCTGGGGATGACCGGCAGCTATCGGTTCGCCGAGCGGACCTACAAGGATTCCTCGCGCTATTACGAGCCGGCGGTCGACGAAAAGCACGACCACGTGGTGCTGGAGCTCACCCATCCCGCCGAAGGCCCACTGACGCTGATTTATACCGATGCACGGCGGTTCGGCTTCATGGACCTTTTCAGGGACGAGAGCGCCTCGCCCTATCTTGCCGGCCTTGGGCCCGAACCGCTCTCCAATGCCTTCAACGCCGAGGAGATGGCCGAGCGCTTTGCGAGTAAGAAGGCCCCGATCAAGGCGGCGCTGCTCGACCAGCGCGTGGTCGCGGGCCTGGGCAACATCTACGTCTCGGAAGCGCTGCACCGCGCCCACATCCTGCCGACCCGGCCGGCGGGAACGCTGGTGCTGAAAACAGGCAAGGCCTCAAAGCGCCTCGATGACCTGGCGGACGGCGTGCGTAAAGTGTTGAACGAGGCGATCGAGGCGGGCGGCTCGACCCTGCGCGATTTCCGCGGCGCCGATGGCGGCTCCGGCTATTTCCAGCACCACTTCGCCGTCTATGACCGCGAGGGGGAGCCGTGCCCGACGCCCGGCTGTAACGGTGTAATTCAACGCATCGTGCAATCGGGGCGCTCGACGTTTTTTTGCCCGGTGTGCCAGAAGTAGGCGGGGCGGCTGAGTTTGCTGCCCTGGTACGATCCGCTGAGTCAGTTCAGTGCTGTTGTTGCTCCCTGAATCCAGTTGACGGCCCCAGCCCTTCCGACTATACACCGCCCGACTTGGCGGCCGGGTGCCGCCGCTTTCATTTGACACGACCGGTTGCGCGCGGCTTCATGCCGGTGAGCAGTCCGCGACTGAGAGGACTTCATGGCGAATACCAGTTCGGCAAAAAAGGCTACCCGCAAGATCGCCGCCCGCACCGCGATCAATCGCTCGCGCAAGAGCCGGGTCCGTACCTTCCTGCGCAAGGTTGAGGAAGCGATCGCCACCGGCGACCAGAACCTCGCCAATCTCGCGCTGAAGGCCGCCGAGCCGGAGCTGCACCGCGCCGCTCAGAAGGGCATCTTCCACGCCAATCTGGCCTCGCGGAAGGTTTCCCGCCTCAATAGCCGCATCAAGGCGCTGTCCGTCTGAGACAAGCCGTCGCGGCCCGGGCAAGGCCCGTGCCCCGCGAGCGGATTCCATTGCCGTCATTTCGGCAGGCTCTCCCGTCGCGGGGGAGCCTGTTGCATTTCAGCGGACGGCTTCAACGGCGTCGCGAACGCGCGCCGGTCGTGTGTGTGGCGGGATTGTGACACTCGGGAACAATCTGCGAGCCCTCGAATTTCAGCTTTGACATCAGGTGGTTGGTGACATTCCACGCAATCCACAGGGTTGGCAAACGGTGTGTCAATGTGACCGTGTTGGCGGCGGGAATAAATTTCTGTGGCAGATTCAAGGCTAGTAAGAAGCGAATCCCCATGGAGTCACAGGCGCTTGCTTTTTTAGGTCGCGGAAAGACCGATCGAGGATCGTTTGAGGGGTCGAGAGTCAACCCCCATTTTGCTCCAAAACCGCATTGCGCCGCGCCGCGTCCGCTGCTTAATATGGGGCCGTTGGGTCAGCAAAGGCTTCCGAAGAAAGCTTGGTTATCCAGCGACTGAATAAAAATATTGGTCTGGGGCGGCGGCGGATTGTCATTTCATCGGGAATTCAGTTTGCGTTCGGGCCGATACTCGCGGGACTGTTTGCGTTGAGTGCGTTTATCTCCTGTTGGCGTAAGAGATAGACTTATCCGGGGCGGTTCCCGCTAAGTTCAACTACAAGTCAGATTGTTTTTCGGTGGTGCTTGATTTCAGGCGCCAGCGGTTGGTTGTCGTCCGTATTCCGGATGGCTTGGCGCGGTGTGTTCGAGTTCGAGCGCCGAGATAGCAGGGGTTTTTTGAGCAATGACGAGCGGTGCGGCGGAACGTTCGGTTTGGCAAGGCAATGTGTTTGCGGCGGGGCAAGGCCTGCCGCAGATCAAGCCGCCAACAATCGTCACAGGCGAAAGGGGCAAGCCAATGGCAGGGCAGGAACTGTTTCAGCGCGTTCGGGCACGACTTCGCGTCGCGGTAGGCGAGGACGTTTTCACCAGCTGGTTTGCGCGACTGGAGCTCGAAGAGACGGTGGACGATGTCGCCCATCTGTCGGTGCCCACCCGGTTCCTCTGTTCCTGGATTCAGTCCAATTACGCCGAGCGCATCCTCGAAGCGTTTCGCGCCGAGACCGTCGATATCACCCGTCTGCACGTGACGGTGCGCGTCAACGGACAGGCGCGTCCCCGGATGGCCGTCTCGGAAGCACCGGCTGCAGAGGCGCCTGCGGAGCCGGTGGCGGCACCCGTAGCGCGGCTTTCACGCGAGATCGGCTCAGCGACGAAGGGCGATGCGCTTTCCGGCAGCGCGCTCGACCCGAAGATGACCTTCGACACCTTCATTGCCGGCGCCCCCAATGAAATTGCCCTCGGGGTCGCCAAGCAGGTTGCCAATGCGGTCGCCAACGGCACCGTAAGCTTCAACCCGGTCTATGTGCATTCGACCGTGGGTCTCGGCAAATCGCATCTCCTCAACGCCATTGCCTGGGCGGCGGGCGCGGCCGAGCCGGGTCGCAACATCGTCTATCTGACCGCCGATCATTTCATGTACCACTTCATCACCGCCGTGCAGCGCCAGTCGGCGCTCGGCTTCAAGGAGTGGCTCCGTCGCGTCGACCTCTTGCTGATCGACGACATGCAGTTCCTGCAGGGCAAATCCGCCACCGAGTTCGGCCACACCATGGGCGCGCTGCTGACCGGCGCCAAGCAGGTGGTGGTGGCCGGCGATTCCGCCCCCCGCGACCTTGAAATGCTCGACGAGCGCGTCCGCTCGCGGCTTTCGGGCGGGCTGGTGGTGCCGATCAATGGCTTTGATACCGAT
>Ga0310811_10014985_pt1 | contig 10127 bp, 5 predicted proteins | sample YCmetagenome_FD_207642 | JGI IMG/M metagenome (GOLD analysis project Ga0310811, IMG submission 207642) | Soil microbial communities from experimental microcosm in Duke University, North Carolina, United States - YC | ecosystem: Engineered > Artificial ecosystem > Soil microcosm > Unclassified ...
CACCGGCCATCACCAGCTATCACTTTGGCACCAGCGACCCGCTGGCCAAACAATATAACGATGGTGCCGATTGGGTGGGGGTCATGAATTCCGTTTACAACGGCACCGCCGCGCTGGTGGCGTTCGGGCTGCCGGTGATCGCGCGGAAAACCAGCCGGGTGACCACCCATGTCATTTGTTTGTTTGTCGGCGGGCTGGGCCTGATTTCACTGCATTTGATCCGGGAGCCGCATCTGCTGCTCCTCTCCATGATGGGCCTCGGGGTAGCCTGGGCCGGTTTGCTCACGATGCCTTACGCAATTCTCAGCAGCGTGGTGCCCCAGCGAAAAATGGGCGTCTACATGGGCATGTTCAATTTCTTCATCGTCATACCGCAAATCCTTGCGGCGGCCACCATGGGCCTGATGCTCAAGAAATGGTTCGGCGGCCAGGCCATCAACATGTTGGTTCTCGGCGGTGGGGCCATGATTCTGGCCGGAGTATTGATGATATTCGTCCAGGACGAGCAAAGCGCGCGGAGGCAATCATGAACGGACTTTGGAAAATTAGCCTCGCGCGGTTTGATCGGGACCGGGAAGCCATCATGCGCGCCGGTAACGTGTACCAGCTCGCGAACGGCTACATGGGTTATCGCGGCACTCTGGATGAATTCGGCACGGAACAATTCGTTGGCATCACCCTGGCCGGCCTTTACGACCGGGTCGGCAGCGCCTGGCGCGAGCCGGTGAATGCGCCCAACGGTGGTTTCGCCCAAGTTTTGGTGAACGGCACGAAGGTTTCCGTGCTGTCCACACGGATTGTATCACACAAGCAAATCTTGGATCTGGCCAATGCCGTTTTTCGGCGGATCACGACGTTTTCGGTGCGCGGCAGGAAAGTTACGGTGACGTCGGCCCGGTTCTTGAGTGCCAGCAATCCGCATCTTGGGGGCATCCGGTTGGACATTACTTGCGACCAAGCGGCGGAGTTGGAAATTGAGACCGGCATTGACTACGACGTCTGGGATTTGAACGGCCCCCATTTGCGCCAGTTCGCGGGCAAAAACCGGGACGGTATTTTGTCGGTGACCGGAGTCACGAACGAGACCGGCAAGTCGGTGGCCGTGGCGGAAGCTATCACGATGGCGGAGGGAGTGGGACGGGTTGTGGTTCGGGACCAAAAAAATCTGCACCGGATCCGTTTGCGGGCGGAAGCCGGAAGAACCTATACCTTGGAGAAATTCTTTGCCGTGTATACCGGAAACGACGGGGTACGCTCCCCGGTCGAGGCGGCGGTAGCGTGTGTGCGCGCGGCAAAATTGCAGACTTACGCGGGTTGTCTGGCCGACCACAATGCCGAATGGAAACGGAAATGGGCCCAATCGGATGTGGTGATCGAGGGAGACGATGCGGCCCAACTGGCATTGCGTTACAGCATTTTCCAACTGTTGCAGGTGGCTCCTCTCGCGCGTAGCGCGCACTCGATTCCAGCCCGGGCGTTGTCCGGCCAGGTCTATAAGGGCGCGATTTTTTGGGACACGGAACTGTTCATGTTTCCGTTCTTTCTTTTTTCCGATCCGGAAACGGCGCGGGAGCTGATCCGCTATCGCATCAAGACGCTGGCCGGCGCCCGGCGCAAGGCCCGCACGGAGAGCGTCGGCTACCGCGGGGCATTTTACGCCTGGGAAAGCCAGGAAACCGGCGACGAAGCATGCAGTTACTTCAACATTGGCGATCCCATCACTGGCCGCGAGCTGCGCACTTATTTTCGGGACAAACAAATTCACATCAGCGGCGCCATCGCCATCGCCAGCTGGAAATACTTCAAGGTAACTGGCGATGATTCACTGCTGCTCGGGGGAGGCGCGGAGGTGATTCTGGAATGCGCGCGATTCTATTATTCGTACGCCTGTTTCCGGCCGGACAAACAGCGCTATGAGATTTGGGATGTCACCGGGCCGGACGAGTACCATGAACGCGTCAACAACAACGCCTTCACCAACTTGGTGGTCAAGGCCACGTTCGAGATTGCGGGTGAAACGGTCAAATATCTGCGCCGCAAACACCCGGCAAAATTAAAGGCCTTGATCCGGCGCCTGGGTATTGCCGCCGAGCTTCCTCAGTTTGCCAGCATGGCTCAGCGGCTTTATGTGCCGCCACCGGATAAGCGAACCGGGGTCATCGAACAGTTCGACGATTATTTTCGCCTGGAAGATGCGAGTGTGGCAACGGTCAAGGCCCGAAAAATTCACCCCAATGAATATCTGGGTGGGGGCCAGGGCGTGGCGACCGCGACGCAGGTCATCAAACAGGCGGATGTGGTGATGATGCTCAACCTGTTCCGGGAGCATTTTTCCCGGAAGGTCAAAAAGGCCAACTGGGAATTTTATGAGCCGCGCACTGAACATGGTTCCAGCTTGAGCGCCTGCGCCTACGCCATGGTGGCTGCTGAGTTTGGCCGGCTGGACGCCGCCTACAAATATTTCCTCGAGACGGCGCAAGTGGATTTGGCGGCGCGCTACAAACTTTACGCCGGGACAACTTTCATCGGCGGCTCGCATCCGGCGGCCAACGGCGGGGCGTGGATGACCGCAGTGTTCGGTTTCGGCGGGCTCCAGGCCAGCGCCACCCAGGTCACGATTGAGCCGCGGCTGTACCGGAAATGGCGGCGGCTGGCCTTCGGTGTTTTTCATCGCCATGACCGATTCGAAATCCAGATAACCCGGAAGTGCATTGAGGTCCGCGCTTCGGGTACAAATCGGGCCTCCCATGAATTTGTACTTGCGGGCCGCAAGCGGAAGATCGCCCCCGGCGTAGCTGTGGCCGTGTCGTATTAAGAAAACCGCAAACCATATTTACTGTTATGAACCCGCTCCAAAAACATCTCGTTATCCTGATCCTGTCCCTGACTTGCCCGATGGCACTCCACGCCGAACCGGGCGCGGCGGTGCCCTGGACAAGTTATGAGGCCGAAGCCATGAAAACCACCGGCCAGGTGATGGGACCGAAATACGAGCCATTTCTGCTGGAGACGGAATCCTCCGGCCAGAAATTCGTGAAGCTGAATTCTGCCGGCGAGTACGTTGAGTTTGCCGCCACGACACCGGCCAACGGCATGGTCGTGCGGTATAGCCTCCCGGATGCCCCGGAAGGCGGCGGACTGAATTCCACGCTGGCCCTGTATCAAAACGGGAAGCTGGTGCGGCGAATTCCGGTCACGTCACATTATTCCTGGGTCTATGGTGATTATCCGTTTAACAATCAGCCGAAGAATGGCCGGCCCCGCAATGGCTACGACGAAGTGCGGGTGAAAGATTTAAACATTGCCCGGGGCGATATGTTGCGATTGCAAAAAGCCGATGCTGATCCGGTCGATTGCATTTTGGATTTGGTGGACCTGGAGCAAATCGCACCGCCATTGCCGGCGCCGGCTGGCGCACTTTCCCTCACAGATTTTGGAGCGAGCGGCACCGGGGATACAGATGACACCGAGCCATTACGCAATTGCATTGCCGCGGCGCGGGAACAGCGGAAAATCGTCTGGGTGCCGCCGGGCACCTACCAGCTGGCCGGCGACATCATCTGCCGCTCGGACGTGGTCATTCAAGGCGCCGGCATGTGGCATACCACCTTCATTGGCAACGACGACTCGTACAACCAGGCGGACCGGCGAGTGCGGTTCAAACTTCAGGGCAACAATATTCGGCTGGCAGACTTTGCCATTTTGGGACGGCTGACGTATCGCAACGATGATGAGCCCAATGATAGTATTCACGGTGCGGGTTGCAGCAACTGCATCGTCGCCAATATCTGGGTGGAGCATACAAAGGTGGGGATGTGGTTTTATAACGGCACCAAGGTAACGGTGGCCGGCTGCCGCTTTCGGAATACCCTGGCGGATGGGATCAATCTCTGCGTGGGTTGTCGCGATTTTCTGGTGGAGAATTGTTCCGCGCGGGGGACAGGAGATGATTGTTTTGCCATCTGGCCGACGGTTTCCGACCAAGGGTATACCGAACAAACGCCATTGCCAGGTGGTAATGTCATCCGCCATTGCACGGGGCAAACTCCGTTTTTGGCCAATGGCTGTTCGATTTACGGCGGCGCCGGCAACCGGGTGGAAGACTGCAAGTTTCAGGACATCGGGCCGGGGTGTGGAATTTTGTTGAGCACAACCTTCCCCACCGTGGATGACAAATTGAAAAAAGACAATAATTTCAGCGGAACCACGGTGGTGCGAAATTGCGAATTGGTGCGTTGCGGCGGTTTTGACCAGGTTTGGGGCTGGCGGGCCGCTGTGCAATTGTGTCTGGATCGCAAGAGCATTTCCGGCGTGGAATTGAGCGGACTGAATATCCGGGACAGTCTGTCTGACGGCTTGGGCGTTGTGGCGCCGGGTAGCGCCCACGGCCAAGGCACGCTGGCAAATGCCCTGGTGGATCAGATTACGATTACCCGCTGCGGTTTGGCCACGCCGGACCGGCATGCCGTATCAATTCGCGCGGATGCGCGGGGCGGTCTGACGGTCAGGGATTCCACTCTCACGGATGTGGATAATCGTTCCGCCGATTTTAAGATCGCCACCAAATAGTCACCGGGCCGGGACGTTCAAGGACGCAGATATTTGGCCACCGCCTCGGTGCGCGACTGCACGTGCAGTTTTTCGTAAATGCGCCGGATGTAAGTGCGGATGGTATCAATGCTGATGTCCAGCTCGCCGGCCAGTTGTTTGTAGGTCCAGCCTTTGGCCAGGCCATCCAGCACCGCCTGTTCCCGCGGCGACAACTGGCCTGATTTTTCATCGAACGGCTCCTCCCCGGGTTTTTGTTTCTGGAACGAGGCCACCACTTTGCGTGCGATGGAGCTGGTCATGGGCGAACCGCCGCCATGCACCTCCCGGATGGCTGCCAGCAGCTTGGTGGGACTGGAGCGTTTCAGCAGGTAGCCGTTGGCGCCTGCCGCCAGTGCCCGGAAAATTTTTTCCGTGTCCTCGTACACCGTCAGCATGAGGATTTGCATTTCGGGAAATTGCGTCTTCAGTTTTCCGACGCACTCGATGCCGCTCATGCCGCCCATGTTGATGTCCATAAGCACCACGTCCGGTTTCTCGGCGGGCAGGTCCTGGAGCGCCGCCTCGGCGGAGCCGTGGCGGCCGATGCATTTGAAACCCGGTGAGCCGTTGATGAAGGTGGCAATCGACTGGCGCAATTTGGCGTCGTCGTCAACGATGGATACGGTGATCATAATTTTGGTGCGTCCGGCAACGGCAGGAAAAATTTTACGATAGTGCCGCGGCCCACGGCCGATTCCACGGCACACTGCCCGCCCACTTCGGTGAAGCGCCGGGCCATGTTGCGCAAGCCATCATGGGCATTGAAACCGGGGGCGTCGGCAGAAGGTTGGGCCGGCGTGGCAAAACCCTTGCCGTTGTCCTCCACGATAATTTCCAACCCGGCCCCGGTGCAGGAAATGGTGATCCGGGCCTGGGTGGCGGCGGAATGTTTCAGGATATTCGCCAGCGCCTCGCGCACGCCCAAAAATAAATGATGCCGCACTTGCGACGAGACCGGGTGCCACGGCATCTGCGCCGGCACCTCCAGTTTGCATTCCACGCCCGTAACGGAAAAGTATTCCTGGATGTATTGGGCCAGGTAGGAAACCGCGTGTTCGAGGGTGTCATTCTGCGGGTTGACCGCCCAGACGATTTCATCCAGCGAATGCAGCACTTCGCGGGAATCATCCGAAATGGCCTTGATTTGTTCGTGCATGTCGGCCGGCGCCACATCGTTGCGTCGCGCATGTTCGCTCAGGAAGGAGATGCGGCAGAGTTTGGCCCCCATTTCATCGTGCAAGTCCTGGGCGATCCGCGTGCGCTCCCGTTCCAGCACCCGCTCCTGTTCGATTCGTTTCAGCCGGGCCCGGGCCCGCTGCCGTTCCACCAGCCACACGGTGCCGCCTACCAGCGAGAGCGCCAGCAAGCCGGCAAAGCCGGCGAACCAGCGCGCCTGCCAGAAGTAGCGCGTAAATTCCAATCCCAATTCCGCATTTTGAGGGGCCCAGTTGCCTTCGCTGTCGCAGGCGGCCACGCGAAACCGGTATTTTCCCGGCGGCACAAAATTGTAAACCACGCTGCGGCTGGTACCCGCGTCAATCCAGTCCGCGTCCCAGCCTTCGAGCTGGTAGCGAAACCGGAGGGTTTCTGGCGCGCCAAACCGGAATCCGGTATAGGTGAGTTCCACCCGGTGTTTGCCGGGAGGCACCACAAATGCCGTGGCCAGGGAAGCGACGCTCACCGGAACACCATCAAGCTGGATTTCCTCGATCACGGTATGGGGCATCGGCTGTTTGACCGGCCAGTTTTGCGGGGCGATGACGGCCACGCCCTTGGCGGTGGCAAACCACAGCAACCCCAACTGGCTTTTCAAGCCGCCTCCGGTGCAGGCTTCCGCGGCCATGCCGTCCGTATGGTTGAAGATTTTGGGATGCAACGTTCCAATTTTGCCGGCGACAAAATCATCCAGCTGGCTTTTGCGGAGGCACGCGACTCCCTGGCCGGTGCCCAACCACAGCCGGCCCATGTTGTCCTCCAAAATCTGCGCCACCAGATTGTCGGGCAGGCCATCACGGGCGAAAAAATTGGAAATGCGGCCATTGTGCATCTCGCTCAAACCACTGGCGGTGCCGATCCACAGACTGCCCTGAGCGTCGAGAAACAGCGCACGGATCGTGTCATTGGGGAGGCCGACATTTTTGTCAAAGCCTTGGACGCCGGTCCGGGTCAAATGGACCAGCCCGCTGCCTTCCGTGCCCAGCCAGAGGGAGCCGTCGGGGGCGGGGAGAATGGTCGTGATGGCATTGGAAATGGAAACGGAGCTTTGCGGCATCCAGTTGCCCTCTCGCAGCTGCCACAATTTGCCCTCCCGGGTGCCCGCCCACAGTGAACCGGCGGAATCTTCCGCGAGCGCAACAATGTTCTGACCGGGCAGTTCAAACCAGCGCACTTCATCGGCGGCGGCCACGGGATCCTTATAGCGCAGCAGGCCGCCCTGGCTGGCCACCCAGCACACGCCATCATGCGCCAGCAGCAACGCGTTGGCTTGGGAATTGTGCGCGGAAAGGCCGTCGGCTTTCAGGCGGCTGAAACTGCGGCCGTCCCAGCGGTAAATGCCATCGCCGGTACGGATGGCCCAGATGACGCCAGGCGACACTTGGGCGAGTCCTTGCACCGGCCCGAAGCCAAGGCCTTCGCCCTGACCCAGAATGAAGAGGCATTTGTGTTGCAGCCGGTTCAGCCCTTCGTCGGTGCCCACCCAAAGCGCGCCGGCATCGTCAACGCACAGCGATTCCACAAAATTTCCTGCCAGCTTGCTCGCGGCAGGAACCGTTATGAATTTGCCGTTGGAAAAATGGAACAACCCCCCGGCACCGCCGGCCCAGAGGGTGCCGTCCGGCTCTTCCGCGAAAGCATACACTCGCGAGCCGCCGGTCCGGCGTGGCATCCGGTAATGATGCCAGCCATCGGAGTCCCGGCAGAGCACGAGATCTTCCCCGGCGGCCAGCCAGATCCGGCTGGCCTGGTCCACCAGCAAGGCGTGGATGTCCGCCGGCCAGTCCTTGGGCCGGTCCTTGGCGACGGATATCAATTGATCATGTTCGTACTTGAAAATATCCGTGCCCGAAACCACCAGCCACATGGTCCCCTGCCGGTCCCGGAACAGCGCCGTGATGGCGCGCTGGTGAATCGGTTCTCCTCCCGGCAACGGCAGCAAATGATCCTGTTTCCAAAGGGCGAGACCCGCAGCGGTGCCGATCCAGACGGCGCCCTGGGAGTCTTCATTGATGGCGGTAATGCGAACCTCCGGCAGACCGTCGTTGGTGGAGAGCAGGGTCAGGCGCGCATTTTGCAGGCGCTGCAATCCGCCGGCATTGGCAAACCACAAGGCGTTGTGACTGTCGCAGAAGATGACCTGCGGGGCGCCGTTGGTGCCGGTGGTGCGCACGTTGAGCGGGTCGAATTTCAAGCCGTCGAAACGCACGATCTGCCCGCCCGCCGCGAGCCAGAGGTAACCGTCCTTGGCACGCTGCACGGCACTGACCGGCAACTGCGACAGCCCCGGATCCTTGAGCCAGGACTGGAATTGAAACGCACCGTCATTTTCCATCAGGTCCGCCTCGCTGCTGCCCGGCCGGTCGCTACTGGAATCCACGAAATCGCTGAAGGTGGTGGCGATGGCCAGGTCGTTGAATTGCCAGCCGCCGCCGGTGCCGCCGTGACACAGCCGTAATTCGTCGAAGGAAGCGTTGGCGTGGAAGCGGGTGGTCAATGCCTCGGGCTGGGTGATTTCATTCGCGCCGGGACCCAAATCCGGATTGAGCCAAACCGTCAGCAAGTCTTCGCCACCGGGCACGTATTGAATCTTGAAAACAATGGTCACGGTTTCTCCGCGCCGCGGACATTGGTACGTGGCCTGATGTGCCAGCGCGTTGGTATCGGGATGCGCCGAGCGCAGGTCCAGATATCCCGCTGGCGGCACCCCGCTGCTTTGCGCCCCGGGAAAAAAAACGCTGTACGCCCAGGCATCCAGGGCGTTGCCCACCCCGAGCCGCTCCGCATCATCCTCGAACAGTTCCAATGCGGCGTAGTAGGGCTCGGTGGCTTCGTCGGAAGCGGGCGCGACTGTGAATTTGAAATAGAGCGTATCGGCCGCGCTGTCATCGCGTTTTACGGCGCCGCCCAGCAGATCGGTACCGGACCCGTTCTGGGTGACTTGGAGCGTGTCGTAGTGACTCCACAAAACCACGGCCGATGCCGGAAAACTTCCACCGAGCATTAGCAGGGCTATTATGACCCGGCCGGGAATGGTGGCGGCAAGCTTCATGGTTTCGCATTGAAAGTGTCAAAAGATTTTCCCGGTGACGACAAAAAAAATTTCCGGTATCGTTGGCCAAACAACCCTGTCCCCACTTCATGCGACTACCGGGAAATCGGTCCTGGGCTAAAGTAGCTCCATCAGCCCCATGGTGCTTCCAGCCAGACCTGGATCCGGAATTTTCCCGTATTGGAGGGAGTTTCCGGCGGATGTGCCGGGAAGCGTGCCGGGGGCCAAATTTGAAACAAGATGTTTTCCGGTATGCAAAACCGCCAATTGAATCGGGGGCGCCGCCCCATCCGGTTGCCGCAACGGGGGTTCACCCTGATTGAACTTCTGGTTGTCATCGCCATCATTGCCATTCTGGCCTCGCTGCTGCTGCCGGCATTGAGCAAGGCCAAGGCCAAGGCGCTGGCGATTTCCTGCATGAATGATCGCCGGCAGCTCGGGCTCGCCTGGATGCTGTTTTCCGGCGACAACAACGAAATGCTCCCCTACAACAACGACTTTCTGTCCAGCGGTCAGAACCTCTACAATGGCCAGCCTTCCTGGGCCGGGGCCAAGGTGGATTGGACCGGGGGGCTGTACAACACCAATGAGGCGGTAGTTACAAGTGAAACTTATGCTTCTTTGGGCGGTTACGTGGCGAAAACGCCCAAGATTTATGCCTGTCCGGCGGCGAATTATGCCAGCCCCGTCCAGCGAAGTTTGGGCTGGGATCATCGCGTGCGTAGCGTGGCCATGGATGCCGCGGTGGGTGACGGCGTCAAATATGGCGGCTCCTCTCCGTTTGGCTGGACCCAATGGTATGTGGCCAAGAAGACCTCGGATTTTCATTTCCCCGGGCCTTCCGATTGCTGGGTTTTTACCGATGAGCACCCGGACAGCATTGACGATTGCCTGCTCTACACGGCTTCGTATCGCGTCACCTCGTTCACCGAGTTGCCCGGCAATCAGCATGGGGGAGCCTGCGGTATCACGTTTGCCGACGGCCATGCGGAAATTCACCTTTGGAAGGGCCAGGTAATGAACGCGCACCGGTCGGTGGTGTACAAAACTGTGATCGGCTCGACCCAGCAGGTGCCGTGTGCCAATAACGATGTGGACATGATCTGGCTGGCCAATCATACCCCGCAGCGGTAGGCGGGTCGTGTTTTTGAGATGCCACCGGCGGATTTGTCGCTCCGGTGGGGAGTTCGGTTTAAAGGCCTTGTCCCTAGTGAAGCCACGCCGCGCCAAAACCAAAACGGCGGCGCCTGTCCGGGCGACGGTGGCGCCG
>Ga0310811_10014986_pt1 | contig 10126 bp, 6 predicted proteins | sample YCmetagenome_FD_207642 | JGI IMG/M metagenome (GOLD analysis project Ga0310811, IMG submission 207642) | Soil microbial communities from experimental microcosm in Duke University, North Carolina, United States - YC | ecosystem: Engineered > Artificial ecosystem > Soil microcosm > Unclassified ...
GATGGTGATCGAGACGCTGGTGAGTGCGGGGGCGAGGATCGAGCCGGGAACGCTGGGCTGGCTGGACCGGCAGAATTTGCCTGTGGCGAAGAAGGCGATGATCGGGGACCTGTTAAGGCATCATGGGGCGGAGAATTAGGGGAAGCCAGGCCGGTGGTGGTAAGGTCCGCAAGTGGCTGGGGATGAGAAGACGGCGTTGCCGGTGCTAAACCCCGCTGTTTTTTTAGCTGGAAGCTTTTATGTAATTTAAATCTTTAATATACTAACGATGCAAGAAAAACCTACACAGCCGCTGTCGCCCTCAGAGATGAATCCACTGTCTTCGCTGGATGTTTGGGAGGACGATCTTCTGGAACGTTATCCGGATCCCGAGACTATTGCAAAGGAAAAGTCAACCGAAGAATATCGCAACTATGAGACTCCGGGCAGGGACACCGTCCGTGAGTTCTATCGCCTCAATCATACCTATCAGACCTATGATTTTGTGATGGAGAAGAGGGCTGAGTTCCTGAAGTTCGACAAGAAGGAAATGTCGGTATGGGATGCGTTCAATTTTCTGAACGAGCTGGTGGACGATTCCGATCCGGATACCGATCTGGATCAGTTTCAGCATCTGCTGCAAACGTCGGAGGCGATTCGCGCCGATGGTCATCCGGATTGGATGGTGCTGGCCGGTCTGTTCCACGATATGGGCAAGACGCTCTGTCTTTTCGGGGAGCCGCAGTGGGCCGTGGTTGGCGACACTTTCCCGGTGGGCTGTGCGTATTCCGACAAGATCGTTTATCCCGAATTCTTCAAAAATAATCCCGACTACAGCGACGCCCGTTATCAGACGCCTAACGGTGTCTATTCGGCCGGCTGCGGTCTTCGCAATGTACATATGTCCTGGGGGCATGACGAGTATGTCTATCATATGCTGAAGGACTATCTTCCGGAACCGGCGTTGTACATGCTGCGTTATCACTCCTTTTATGCAGCGCACCGTGAGCACGCGTATGACCATCTGATGGATGATCACGATCGTGAAATGTTCAAGTGGGTGAACCTGTTCAATCCTTATGATCTTTATTCCAAGAACCCGACGCCTCCCAACTGGACGGAGCTGAAGCCTTACTACGAGAGCCTGGTGGCTAAGTACTTGCCGGCTACGATCAAGTTCTAGGAGAAGGACTGTACGGCGCCGCGTGGCGGGAGTTTATTCCGTGACGCGGAGCATTGGTGCAGCATGGAGGTTTACTCTGGCCAGGTAGAGCGTTTGGGCTTTGCGGCAGGGGAGGATGATCTCGCCTGCGCCCACTGCTATAGCCAGGCGGGGGAAATACCTGTATCCCTTGTCGCCGTCGCCTAATGGTACGTCTTCGCGGATCCGCGTGTCTATGTCCAGTGTTCCGTGTGCGTCGATGGTCCGTGCGGTAAGCCAGGTACTTTTCCTGATATGGGTGTTGAAGAGGAGGTAGAGTGATCCGTCCGTAATGACGCTCTTAAAGCCCAGGGCTGTTTCGAGGGAGTCGAGCTGGGACATACGGACGGCGTTGACCCACTCTACCAGGCCGGTGCTGTCGAAGCAGGAGATCAGTGCGGACTGGCTGCTGAACGTCAGTGCGGTTTCGCTCCAGAAATTCCAGGGGTAGTAGTGGTCGCTGCCGTAGGGGTCGAAGCGGGTAAAGGATCGTTCTCTTTTCTGGTCGCGGGGAATAAAGCTCCACCTGTTGAAGAAGCCCCGGTCGGGATTGGATTTTAGCTGTTGTGCCTCCACAGTGAAGCCGCCGTCGCCGCGCAGGTGCATATCCTGAATATAGTAGTTGCTGAAAGATAAGGGGATATCGTCCTCTTCCGCCTGTCGCCGCAGTTGGTCCGACAGGGCCGTCATCGTCTGCCTTCCCGTGAAGCTGCCGGCGTCGTGGATATAGCAGAACAGCCCCCGTATACCGGCTTCGAGTCGTTTGGTGTAGAAGGAACTCAGAATGTATTTCCTGTGGAGGTTGTCCACTAGAATGTGCGGGTCGTCGATGAAGATGCCTTTGGGCATAAAATACGTCGAATATATGCTGTCGGCGTCGTGGGGCAGGACCATCAACCGGGACTGATAAGTATCGAGCCGGGAATCTCCGGAGTTCATTCCGATGAAGACAAGGTTGCCGTCGTTGTCCGCGTGAAATTCGGAAAGCCATTCGAAGGATGGCGTATCGAGGACTATATCCGTTGCGCGTACGGGAGCGAGGTTGCGGTCGAAGAAAAGGGCGTGCAGCCTGGACGGACGGCGACCAACGCAGAATAAGACGATATGTTCTTTGTTCTCGCTGTATATGACCGTGAATATCTCACTGGGATAAGCGGCAGGAAATCCAAGGGTGCAGGAGTCCATTTTTACGGGGGAGCCGATCATGCTGCCGTCCATTGCGATCTTTGCGGCCATGGCATAAAGGGTGCGGCCGTGAAGGTATTGATAGAATATATAAAAGAAGTTGTCATAGGTCAGAAACTGCAGTCCGGTGACCAGGCGTGGGAGCGGCAGTGGTTTTTGTGCTTTTGCGTGCATGCTGGTGTCATAGATGCAGATGGTGCTGTTCCCGTAGCTGTGGGCGGCCGCGGGACCTATGGGGCCCAGGGCATAGGGATGGGTCGCTTTGTACACCAGTATATTGTCTTCGTGTCTGGCGATCACGTCTATCCGCAGGCGGTTTGCGGTCTCTTTTTCGGGAGGGGAGAGCGTTACCGACTGTGCCCGGAGCGGGACAGCAGGAAGGAAAAGTGTCAGCTGCAGGAAAATAAGTATGGGGAGACCGGCATAGGATGGTAATGGTTTCATACATTCGGGTTATCGATACTGAAGTTAATCAATTATGCGTATAAAATTGCTGGCCTTTCTGCTATGGCTGTCGCCGGCGGCAGCGTTTGCGCAGGCGTATGAACCTACGTGGGAGTCGCTGGACCGCAGGCCCGTTCCGCAGTGGTTTACCGAAGCCAAGTTCGGGATCTTTATTCACTGGGGCGTCTATTCCGTTCCCGGCTACAGCAAGAAGGGGGACTATGCGGAGTGGTATCTGCAGGGGCTGAAGAGCGGGGATACTGCGCGGATCAACTATCACAAAGCCAAATTTGGGGATCATAGTTATTATGAGCTGGCCGATCAGTTCAAGGCCGAGCTATACAATCCGGACGAGTGGGCGCGGATCATCGAGAAGTCGGGCGCGAAGTATGTCGTACTGACCTCGAAGCACCATGACGGTTGGGCGAACTGGCCGAGCAAGGAGACGGCGAAGGCGTGGCCGATGCCCTGGAATGCGGGTGTCACGGGGCCGCGCCGCGACCTGCTGGGCGATCTGTTTACGGCGCTGCGCAAGACCACGGTACACGCGGGTATGTACTATTCGCTATACGAGTGGTTCAATCCGTTGTGGCTGAACAACAGACCCCTCTATGTTTCCCAGTATATGTGGCCGCAGATGAAGGACCTGGTCAATACTTATCAACCGGATGTTTTCTGGACGGACGGGGAATGGGAAGACAGCGATACGCTGTTCCGTTCGAGAGAGTTCCTGGCCTGGCTGTATAACGAGAGCCCCGTAAAGGACAGGGTCGTCACCTATGACCGGTGGGGCAGGGGTGTTCGGTTTCATCACGGTGTCGTGTATACGCCGGAATACCAGCCCGATCTGGACGTGAAGGACCACTACTGGGAAGAGAGCAGGGGAATGGGTTTCTCCTATGGCTACAACCGGGCGGAGGACTCCTGGGACTACAATTCACCGCAGTCGCTGATCCTGCAGCTGGTCGACAAGGTCAGCCGGGGCGGGAATTTTCTGCTGGATATCGGACCGGACGAGCACGGCAAGATACCGCCGATCATGGAGGAGCGTCTTTTGCAGATAGGGGACTGGATGGCGGTCAACGGCGAGGCCATTTATGGCGCGGGTAAATGGAAGTCGGCGTCGCAGTGGGGCCCGGGACGTCAGGACTACAAGCCGAAGAACGGAGGCGGGGACCTGCTGCTGAAGCTGACCGTCGACCCTGATCCGGGTTATGCGGTGAAGGAGTGTTTCTTTACCTACAATAATAAAAATAAAGATCTCTATGTGATCCTGGCCAAATGGCCCAAGAAGGGCGCGTTTGTGGTCAGGAATATGGCGCTGCCGCGCGGGGCGAAGGCGCAGCTGCTGGATACGAAGGAACGGGTGGGACTGAAGCAGGAGGGGAACGATATCCGGATCCAGCTGCCCGCCTATGATCCGAACAGGATGAAGATCCAATATGCATACGTTGTGAAAATCTCCAATACATGAAGAAAGTTTTTTTAGTATTCGTTATCGGTTGCTGGTGTGCAGCAGCCGTGGGCCAGCCCGTGCATCAGCGTCTTAATTTTGACGGGGACTGGAAATTCCACCCTGGAAATGCGGCCGACCCGCACCGTGATTTCAACTATGGCATCGGGAATATTTTCGCCAAGACCGGTGACGCCGCCAATACCTGTATCAGGGCGGACTTTGACGACCGGTCGTGGGAGCCTGTACAGTTGCCGCATGACTGGGCGGTGGGGCTTCCGTTTCAGCAGGTAGCCAACAATGACGTCGACGCGCACGGGTACCATGCCGTGGGCGCGCTGTTCCCCGAGAATTCGATTGGATGGTATCGCAAATCGTTTGCGGTCGATCGTGCCGATTCGGGAAAGAGGGTCATCCTCCAGTTCGACGGCGTCTTCCGGGATAGCAAGGTGTGGGTAAACAACTGTTATATCGGCGGGCATTTCAGCGGCTATAGCGGTTCGTCCTTTGACGTTACCGACTTTCTGCACTGGGGTGGTAAGAACACCGTCGTGGTGCGGGTGGATGCCAGTCAATACGAGGGATGGTTCTATGAGGGGGCCGGGATCTACCGGCATGCGTGGATGAATATCGTCAACAATACCCATCTGGCGATGCTGGGTGGGGTGTTCGTGCATAGTGAGGTGAAGGGAAACGAGGCTGTTGTTACCGTAGAAACGAAGGTCGACAACTATCATCCGGGCGCGCCTGATGCGAGTGTCGAGACTTATGTAACCGACAGGGAAGGGAAGAAGGTGGCTTCGGGGACTTCGCTTGTTGTTCAGCAGCCAAAATTGTGGTCGCCCGAGTCGCCGTATCTGTACCGCGCCGTTGTGGTTGTGCGGTCGGGCGGGCAGGTGGTGGATAGTCAGACGGTCAGATTTGGCATCCGTACGGTCACGATCGACAAGGATAAGGGACTTTTTCTGAATGGAAGGCCGATCAAGGTGCAGGGCGTCTGCTGTCATCAGGATCATGCGGGTGTGGGGAGCGCGCTGCCGGACTATCTGCAGTATTATCGGATAGGGTTGTTGAAGGAGATGGGCGTGAATGCCTATCGTACGAGTCATAATCCGCCGACGCCCGAGCTGCTGGATGCCTGCGACAGTCTGGGGATGCTGGTGCTCGACGAGACGAGGCTGCTCAACAGCGGGGCGGAGTATGGGGCGGATCTCGAGTGGCAGATCCTGCGGGACCGGAACCATGCCAGCGTGTTTATGTGGAGCATCGGCAATGAGGAGTGGGTGATCCAGCAGTCCATTACGGGCAAGCAGATCGCGCAGCACCAGATACAGCGGCAGCGGCAGCTGGACCCGACCAGGACCTCGACCTATGCCGCCAATGTGGGGAATGTCTTTCACGGCGTCAACGAGGTGATCCCGGTGCGGGGTTTCAACTACAATCTGAAGGGACTCGATCCATACCGCAAAGAGCATCCCGACCAGCCGATCATCGGGACGGAGGTCGCCAGTACGGTCAGCACGAGGGGCGTCTTTGAAACGGATACCGTCAATGCCTATGTGCCGGACTATGACAGTGTTTATCCCCCCTGGGCCAGTACGGCAGAGCAGTGGTGGACGATCGCTGCCGGCAGGGAATGGATGATGGGGGGCTTTGCGTGGACGGGGTTCGATTACCGGGGTGAGCCGACGCCGTATCGCTGGCCCGATATCAACTCGCATTTCGGGATCATGGATATGTGCGGGTTTCCGAAGACGGTCTATTATTATTATCAGTCGTGGTGGACGGATAAGGACGTGCTGCATATTGCGCCGCACTGGAACTGGAAGGGTAAGGAAGGGAAGCTGATTCCTGTATGGGTCAATACGAATGCCGACAATGTGGAGCTGTTCCTGAACGGGAAGAGTCTTGGGAAGAAGGATATGCCGCGTAACGGGCATCTGGAGTGGATGGTTGCGTATGCGCAGGGAAGGCTGGAGGCGGTTGCCTATAAGAAGGGGAAGAGGCTGACCACCGTGGTAGAGACTACGGGTGAGCCTTCGAAGATCGTCATCAGTCCGTCGCGGAATTCGGTGAAGGGGGATGGTAAGGACGCGGGTGTGTTCAATATCTCAGTGGTGGACAAGCAGGGCCGGGAAGTTCCGGATGCGAATATGCTGCTGCATTTTTCTGCCACCGGAGGAAGGATCATTGGAGTCGGCAATGGCGATCCCAGCAGCCACGAGCCAGACAAATTCGAGGGTGGGGGATGGCAGCGGCGTTTGTTCAACGGCCGCTGCCAGGTCATCGTTCAGTCTTTGCCCACTTCGGGGGACTTAGTTCTTTCGGTTGCCGCGGAAGGGCTGCCAGCAGCGCGGAGCGCTATCAGCACAACGCCGTGACGGCGGACGTCGGCAGAGAATTCGCCTTCGAAGGTGCCGAGGTCTTTCTGGCGCCAGAGGTCGCGGACGATATATTTTCCTTTGATGCCGAGGTCGGACCAGTTGAGGGTGACTTTCTGCGCCGTGAGGCTGTCGCCGGGATTGAAGAGCCCTACGGCTTTGCTCCCGTCTTCGAGGTCTTTTGCCATGACGCCGGCTTCGCCCTGTCGGGAGATGACGGTAGCCTGATGGCCGAGCGGGTCCTGGTTGAGTGCGAGTACTTCGTCGTTGGAGAGGAGGCTCGTCGTGAACTTGTCCAGCTGGGTCAGGTCGTTACCGAGTAGCAGGGGAACGGACATCAGGCACCAGGCGCTGACGTGCGTGTATTGTTCATCGGGAGTCAGCATGGTGGGTCTTGGGCCTTTGCCCCAGCCTACGTAGCCGACGATCATCATATCGGGGTCGTTCCAGTGGCCCGGGCCGCCGAACGGCGCCCATTTATCCTGCGTAAAGAGCCGGCTTTTGAGGCTGTTCCAGTTGTCGCGGATATCGCCTCCGGTGCGCCATGCGTTGGACCATACGGCCCAGTCGGCCGCTCCGGCGAAGGGGGCGCTGTTGGAGAGGCTTAGGACGACGTCGCGGCCGCTGTTGCGGAGCGCTTCATACATTGCTTTTGTCTCGGGTATCTCTATCGGATTCCAGTCGTATTTCAGATAGTCAAAACCCCATGTGGTAAACTGTCTGACGTCATTCGGGAGGAAGGAATAAGAGCCGATGGCGTAGGGCAGCTGTTTCTTGTTGCGGGGGATATTTTCCTTTGTCTTTTCGAATTGTCCGTCGGGGTTCATGGCCGAGCCGCCGACATGGTGTCCATAGGATTCCACCCATGGCGTGGAGTAGATGCCGATCTTCAGGCCCATCCCGTGTACTTCGTTGCAGAGCGCCTGCATGTCGGGAAAGATGGCGGAGTCGGGGAGGATGGCGTGGTTCGCTCCGCCGCGGGCTCCCTGCCAGCAGTCGTCGATATTCATATAGGACCAGCCGTGGTCGATGAGGCCGCTGGTGACCATGGCCCGTGCGTTCGCTTCGACGAGCGCCTGGGAGATCTTTGTGGCGTAGATGTTCCAGCTGTTCCAGCCCATCGGGGGAGTGAGCGCGATCTTTTCGCCTACGACGAGGCGGAAGGCGCGGTCGGCCCGTCCCGCGGAATTGGTGACGTGTAGCTGGATGGTATATTCTCCCGCTTTGGCAACGGAGCCGGTGAGGCGGCCGGTGGTCTTGTCGAGACCAACGCCCTTCGGCAGTTTATCGGCTGAGAACTGCAGGGGTCTTGTGCCTGTGACGGGGATGGTAAAGAAAATGGGGTGGGCCGGTCTTACGCCGAAGACCTTTGGTCCGTTGATGCGCGGCGCGGGGCCGGGATCCGGCGTCAGGATGATGGCAGTGGTGTCGGTCTGGGCGTAGGATTGGGAGGCTAGCGCAAGGAAGAGTACCGGTAGTAGTCGTCTGATCAGCATGACAATCAATTTAGGATCAAAAATAATAGAATTCGAATGCGGCCATTTGAAATGCCAGGATTGTTTAGAAGATTGCATATCTACCACCCTGGGTTTTGCACCAGATTGGCGTTGATGCCGAGGTCGGAGACGCTGATCGGCATCAGGTAATAGGATGGGGTATTAAAGATGCGGGTTTCGATGAGCGTGGGCTGGTAAAAGTCGGTTGCAGTCGTCCCCTTGATGTTCATGCCATAGATCGGCTGGTTGAACAGCTGGGCTCCCAGTTTCCAGCGCCGGACGTCCCAGAAGCGATGGCCTTCGAATGCCAGTTCGATCATCCTTTCGCGGCGGATGAGGGTGCGCATTTCATCCTGCGTAAAACTGTTTTTGCCCACCAGGGCCCAGGAGGCCATGACGCCGGGTATACCTGAGCGGGTGCGGATGGCGTCGAGGTACTGGATGACTGTGGACTGCTGGTCGGGGGCGTATTCGTTGAGTGCTTCCGCGTAGTCGAGATAGAGCTCGCCCAGGCGGAAGATGGGCCAGGGGTATTTCACCGGTGTCTGTGCGGATGTAGTAAGAACCGAAGCTGGGTGTACACCTTTCTGCTGGAGGTATCCGCCCGGACTGAAGTCGCTCTGTGAAGAGGACCAGCCGTGGGTCTCGCCGCTGCGCATCAGGAGCATGATATTGGTGCTGTTGACGGCGTAGTTGCCGCGGTCATAGCCGATGGACGCGTAGAAGCGGGGTTCCCTGTTCTGGTGCAGCTTGATGGTCGTTCCGTTGAGGGTATAGCGGTTGGTGTAGTCGAAGGAGGGGTCGACGTCGATGGGCAGGCCGTTTTTGGTATAGTAGGACTCTACCATGGAAAGGGTCGGGCACTCGCCGTTGTATGTCTTGCCCTGGATCCTCGGTGTCGTCAGGTGGAAAAGGTCGATGGCGTTGGTCTGCGGGTCGGTAAATCCCCAGAGGAGCTCGCTGTTCCAGGGATCGACCATCGTATACCGGTAGTTGTTGACGCCGGCCTGGAAGGGATCGGACGTGGCGATGGTGCTGGTGTATAGTTTGGCGCCGGCTGCCACTGCCGAGTTGAGGGCGTCGAGGCTGGCGTCGGCGGCCAGTTTCCACTTGTTGGGGTCGTAGGTGAGGTTGATCAGCGCCTTTCCGTCCTTGTTTTTGAAATTGCTGTAGAATTCCGTATTGCCGTTGAACAGCGGGCTGGCGGCGTAAAGCAGCATCCGGGCTTTCATGGATTTACAGGTGACGGAAGTGACGCGACCCAGCTCGGTCGGGGAGACGGTGGCCGGCAGCATCGCGGCTGCCTTGTCCATCAGGTTGGCGATGAAGCGGACGCAGCTGTCATAGGGCTGGCGGGAGGGGTAGTAGGCGCTGCCGGTAGCGTCGAGGTTGACGGCGTTGGGGATGGTGACGACGGGGCCGTATTCGCGGAGCAGGACAAAATGGAAATAGCCGATCAGGAAAGTGGCCTCGCCTTTCATGCGCTGCAGGTCGGCGGGGGCGATATCGGGCGTTTTGTCGATGTTATTGAGAAAGGTATAGCACTGGCGGATGCCGTCGTACATGCCGGCTCCGGGGTTGCCGCCCGCGGTACCCCAATAGTTCCAGTAGGGGGAGGAGGAGTTCAGCTGTCCGCGGTCGTAGCCTTTGGCGGTGTGGTTGTTCCAGTTGGGGATGCAGATCTCGTCTGTCGTCTCTAGTTCAGGAGTGGCGCCTACGTTGTCGAGGCGGGGAATATAGTCGTACAGCGAATAGAAGAAGTTAAGCGCCGCGCCGGAGTTGTTGAATGCGCTCTCGAGGGTGGCTGTTGCCGGCGGCACCACGTTGAGGTATTTTTTACAGCAGGGAGCAAGGGCCGTAGCGAGGAGGAATATGAGCGATAAATATTTTGTTTTCATGTCTTTCGTTATTTTAAAGTGAGCTGGACGCCGATGTTGACGATCCGTTGCGGTGGATAGTCGAGGCCGTTATTGCTGGAGCCGTTGGC
>Ga0310811_10014988_pt1 | contig 10125 bp, 9 predicted proteins | sample YCmetagenome_FD_207642 | JGI IMG/M metagenome (GOLD analysis project Ga0310811, IMG submission 207642) | Soil microbial communities from experimental microcosm in Duke University, North Carolina, United States - YC | ecosystem: Engineered > Artificial ecosystem > Soil microcosm > Unclassified ...
ACGCCACCCGCAGCAGCAGCGGCGCGTCCATGCGCTGATCGCCCCGCGCGTCCCGCCCGATCAGCGCCGCGACGCCGCCGTAGTAGCCGCGCCCCGAGGTCTCGTGCCTGCGGATGACGCGGAAGGCGTTGCGGATCGGCGATCCGGTGGCGGTCGGCGCGAACATAGTGGCGCGCAGCACCTCGCGCGCGTCCATCGTCGTGTGCGCCCTGATGTAGTACTCGGTGTGTGCGAGATTGGCCATCTCCTTGAGATAGGGCCCGTCGATCACGCCGCCGCGATCGCCGACCTCGGCCAGCATCTTCAGTTCCTCGTCCACGACCATGGCGAGCTCGTCGCGCTCCTTCGGGTCGTCGAGGAAGGCCAGCAGCTCCTCGCGGGTGACCGAAGACGGCGGACGGCGCAGCGTCCCGCTGATCGGGTTCATCGTGCACACGCCCGCCTCCAGCGAGACGTGCCGCTCCGGTGTCGCACCCACCAGGATCGCGTCGCCGGTGTGCACGAGGAACGTCCAGTAAGCGTTGCGCTCCTGCACCAGCAGGTTGCGGAAGGCGGCCAGCGCCGTGGCCTCCGCGTCGTCGCAGTGCCCGACGAACGTGCGGCGCAGCACGAAGTTCGAGCCCTCGCCGCGGCCGATCTCCTCGTCCAGCACGGTCTTGACCTGGCGGGCGTAGGTGTCGTCGTCCACGTCGAAGGCGCCGTCGCGCAGGACGGGGCCGTGCGGCGGGACGGGCAGGTCCGCAACGTCGATCGTCTCGCGCGCGGTCACCGTCAGCGCGCGCAGCGGCGTGCCGTCGTCGTGGCAGGCGTCGCCGCGTTCGCGCAGCTGGCGGTAGGGGACGAGGGCGAGCAGTTCGCCGCCCGCGTCCTCGACGCGCGGCAGTTCGCACAGCCGCTCGTAGTGCGCCACGCTGCCGCGCAGCAGTTCCAGCTCGCCCGGGCGCGCGGCGTCGTGCCGGCGGATCAGGGCGTACGGCGGGACCGGTCGTTCCATGGGCGTCCTTCGGGTCGAGGCCGCCGCCGGGAACGGTCCGGTCCCGGTGCACCCGCTGGGGGGCAAACGCCGAACCGGCCGCCTGGTGGCGGCCGGTTCGCGTGTCTGGGGGAGAAGCGCGCGCTCAGTGGTCCGCCGGGGTAACCGGCCACCACCACTGGCTCTGCGGATGCGTGCACTTCATGCCGCAGACTGTAGCAGAACCCGGGTTTCGGGCGCCGCCACGCGCGGGCGCGTTCCCACGCCCGCGCAGCCACGTCACGCCCGGGCGACCTTCTTCGGCAGCAGGAACGCGGATCCGAGCACCAGGACCACGATCGCGAGGCCCACCACGGAGGAGGCCTCCATCGCGCTCACGAAGGACCCGAGGCGGATCCCGCTGCCCAGCACGGAGAAGAAGATCGTGCCCAGCACGGTGGCGCCCACCGCGTTGCCGAACTGCTGGGCCGTGGTCAGCACGCCGGCCGCCAGCCCCGCCTTGTGCGGCTCTATGCCGGAGGAGAGCACCGCGCCGATCATCGACGGGATGGCCAGGCCGTTGCCGACGCCGATCACCACCCCGCCCGGGATGAGCTCGAGCGCGGTGACCGAGGAGCCCTCGGCGAGCAGCACGACGAGCGTCGCGGCGAGGCCGAGCAGGCTCAGCGCGGCGCCGAGCACGATCACCCGGTTGCCGATCCGCTGGGCCACCCGGCGGGCCAGCAGGAAGGAGCTGAGCGCGAACGCGGCGCCGAGCGGGGCGAAGGCCAGGCCGGCGTTGAGCGGGGACAGGCCGAGCCCGTCCTGCAGCAGCAGCGTCAGGCAGAGCATGAAGCCGGCGAAGAAGGCCAGGTAGCCGCCGGAGACGACCATGCCGGCGGCGAACACCCGCTCGCGCACCATGTGGATGTCGAGGACGGGCTGCCCGTCGCGGGCGTGCAGCCGCTGCTCGTAGCGCACGGTCGCGAACAGCACCGGGACCGCGGCGGCCATGGACACGAAGGTCCAGATCGGCCAGCCCTCCGGGCGGCCGAGCGTGATCGGCACCAGCACCAGGGCGAGCGCCAGCGAGATGCCGGCGGCGCCGACCGGGTCCAGCTTGGGCCGGTGCAGCGGCTCGTGCCGCGGCAGCCAGCGGGCCGCGAGCAGCACCGCGGCCAGGCCGATCGGCACGTTGATGAAGAAGATGGTGCGCCAGCCCCAGCCGAACAGGTTCGCGTCCAGCAGCACCCCGCCGAGCACCTGCCCGGCGACCGCGCCGAGGCCGATGGTCGCGCCGAACGCGGACATCGCCTTGGCCCGCTCCTCCGGCGGGAACATCGTGTTGATCAGCGCGAGCACCTGCGGCACCATCAGCGCCGCGGTGGCGCCCTGCAGGATGCGGAAGCCGACCAGCGCCCAGGAGTCCGGCGCGATGCCGCACAGCAGCGAGGCGAGCGCGAACAGCGCCATGCCGAGGATGAACAGGCGGCGGTGGCCGTGCAGGTCGCCGAGCCGCCCGCCGGTGATCAGCCCGCTCGCGTAGGCGAAGCCGTAGCCGCCGACGATCAGCTCGAGGGCCGCGTCGCCGGTGTGCAGGTCGTGCTGCAGCGAGGAGGCGGCGACGTTGACGACGAAGTAGTCGAACATGGCCATGAACATGGCCGTGAGGATGACCGGCAGTGCGCGCCAGCGCGCCGCGAACGGCCGGAAGGCGGGCTGCGCCGGCGCGGCGGCCGCGGTGCCGGTGGCGGCGCCGGCGCCCGTGGTGGGGGCTGCGGTGGTGGAGGACACGTCTTCTCCAGGGATCGTCAGAGCGAGCGTGACGGCGGTGCGGGTGCTGGGAATCGGTGCGCGCTCCCTCGCGTTGCACCGAGAGGTATTCGGGTCGGTCGGGCCCGTGGGGGCCTCGTCGAGCTCAACCAACCGGTTGGTTGTAAATATTCCACCGGCTGGTCTGGCTGTCAACTGACTAGTTGGTTACCATCGGGGGCATGGCCGTGAGAGACGCTGAAGCAACCAAGGCGCGGATCTTCGAGGCGGCGACCGCCGAGTTCGCCGCCTACGGGATCGCCGGTGCCCGCGTCGACCGCATCGCCCAGAACGCGCGCGCGAACAAGCAGTTGATCTACGCCTACTTCGGCGACAAGCAGAAGCTCTTCTACCGGGTGCTGGACAAGGCGCTGGTCCGGGTCGCCGAGATGGTCTCGACCGACATCACCGACCTCGACACGTGGGTCGACGAGCACATCGACTACCACCGGAAGCACCCCGAACTGCTGCGCCTGATGATGTGGGAGTCGCTGGAGGTCCCGGAGGGGGTGGACTGCCGCATCGGGGCGCGGGCGGCGCGCTACGACCTGAAGAAGCAGAAGGTCGCGGACGCGCAGGAACGCGGCCTGGTGCGCGCGGACATGCCGCCCGCGTACCTGGTCATGATGATGATGAGCATGGTGAACTACGCCGCCGCGCTGCCGCAGGTGCGCCGGCTGGTCCTGGGCGAGGGCTTCGACGCCGAGCAGTTGCGCAGCTGGACGAAGGACGCGATCAAGCGCGTCGCCGCCCACGCCGCGGATGCCGAGTCGGCGGCTGCGGGGCACGCGGATGCCGAGCACGCGGATGACGAGCAGGCCGACCCCGAGCCGGAGTCAGAGGCCTGATCAGCGCAGGCGCGTGGCGTACCCGATCGCCATCGACGTCCACCACAGCGCCTGCGAGAGCACGGCTCCGCCGATTGCGCGCGCCAGCACCGGGCGAGGCAGAGTACTTATGCGGGAGGTGCACGGCCGGGCGCGCACGTGGTCGAGCACGTCGCGGGCGTGCACGGCGTTGAGCCCGAGTGCGAGCACGACGAAGAAGTTCGCGACCACCCAGCCGTTGCCGAAGTCCGGTTGCAGATAAGCCCCGCTGACGCACACGAGCGCGAAGCCGATCCAAGATCAGCCAGTCGACGCGTAGCGAGAACCGTGCCGCCGTGTACACGGAAACCGCGCCGGACAACGCGAGCAGCGCGCTGATGCGGCAGGGAACGCGGCTATGGCGGCGCTCGGCTCGGTCGTCATGCGCAGGAGTATAGGGAAGGCTTACCTAACTCGACGCGCACGGGTCTCGGTCCGGGCGCCGCCCGCCGTGCAACGGAAAGAGGGCGACCGCGCCGTTGCGGCCGCCCTCGGCTGATTCCCTTTCGCTAGGCCGACGGCGCCGACTGCGGCATCACGCTGAATGCGATGCCTCCGCGCTCGTCCACCTGGGCGTCCAGGACCTTGTCGTCCAGCTGCCCTGCCACCTGCGGCTCAAGGAAGACCTTGGCCTCGTGCACCTCGACGACCTGGTCCTGCGGCGCGGGACCCTCGGCCAGGTACACGGCGAGGGCAGGGCCGCCGGCGCCGTCGGCGTCGGTGTTCGGGCTGATCCGCAACCCGGTGGTGGCCGGCATGCTGGGCCGTGTGGTCAGATCGTGGATCACATCGGCTGCCTTGTCGGTCAGCGTCAGCATCTCCAGCTCCTTCCGATCGGTCATGATTCCGGTCAGGGTGTCTGCTCGCCCTACCCGGTCGCTCCAGACCGAAACGGGGGGTCCCGGAAACTTTCCGCGCCCTTTCCGGGCCCTTGGCCGCGTCGCGACGCACGCCCGCCGGCGCCGCGCGGCCGGCCCCTCGCGTGCGGGCCACGGCTTACACCGGCCCGTCGCACGGCCCTGACCAGCGCCGGAGACGGCTCAGGCGAGCTCCGGCAACGGCCAGGCCGGGTCGGGCAGCCAGCTCGCGCCCGGGTCCTGCCCGAACACGCCGAGACGCTGCTCCACCTGGTCGACCGCCTCCTCGCGCGCCCGGGCGACGGCGGCGTGCTCGGCCGGCGTCACCAGGCCGAGGCGGCGCGAGTGGGCGTACTCGTCCTCGTCCTTCCAGCTCCACCTGCCGTCCGGCTCGACGACCAGGTCAAGCGCCAGGTCCATGGTGTCCCAACCGGCCGGGCGCCAGCTCGGCGGGCGCTCGAAGTTGACGTACCAGCACACGAGCGCGCCGGCCTGGTCGTACATGCGCGTCACGGTGAACCAGCGGCCGTCCACGACGTCGGTGACGAAGCTCCTCCAGCGCCAGATCCAGTCGCCGAGCTCGAACGTGCCGGCGGCCAGCGAGTCGAGGGAGCTCACCCGCGCGGCCGCCGCGTCCGCACCGCTCTTCGACGCGATGAAGTCCTTGGACGCCAGCGTTCTGACGCCCGGCCAGATCGCCGTCGTCACCGACTGTTCGTCGCCGCGCAGCACCCGCGTCGGCGATTCGGTCCAGACCCGGCCCGCGAACACGTCGCGGCGCACCGCGGTGGATCCGAGGGGCAGCAACGGTTTCGGCGCGGTGATCGTCTCGCTCACGCGCGCCATTCAAGCAGCGCGCGGCCGACCGTGCCCGCGCGCCGGCCGCAGCTGCCTGCCGGCTCCGTCCGCGCGCAGCGCCGGCCTCGCGGGTCAGTCGATCGGCAGCCGTTCCAGGTTCTCCGTGTAACCCAGCGCGATCGGTTCGGCCGGCGGACCCTCCCGGCGCACCCGGGCGACCAGCTCGGGCAGATTCGGCGGCCAGAACACGGCCTGCGACGCGGCCAGCGCGCCCGGCGTCCACCAGCGCACCGCCAGGATGCCGTCCACCCGGTCCGACTCGGCCAGATCTCCCAGCCGCTCGCGCCGCGGCCCCTCGGCCGCGTACAGGGTCTCGCTCTGCCGCACCGGTTCGGTATCCCGCGTGTAGTCGTGCTCCCAGGTGCACAGCGGCGGGCCGACCTTCACGTCCGTCCAGCCGGTCTCCTCGGCCGTCTCCCGCACCGCGGCCTCGATCGGGCTCTCGCCCTCCTCCAGACCGCCGCCGGGCGGAGCCCAGTGCAGGCCGATCTCCACGTCGTCGTGCAGCTGGAGATAGACGGCACCGTCCGGGTCGATGATCACGAGACGGGCGGCACGGCGCGGGATGCGGTCGGTCATGGTCCGAGGGTAGCCGCAGCCGCCGACACCGCTGAGTCCCGCCGCCCACCATCGCCGCACCAGCGAGAGCACGGGCGGCGAGGGCACGGGCGACGGGGCGAACACCGTAGGCTCCCCGTCCCCGGGGCGTCAGTCGAGCGGCTCGAGGGCGCGCAGCGCCTCGCTCAGCCACTGCATCGACTCGTACAGCGGCGCTCCCGCCGCGCCCACCTGCGGCCGGTCGCCGACGATGCCGATCAGCTCCCAGAAGCGGTTGACCCGCCGGTCGTTCATCACCGTCAGCGCCTCCACCACCAGCTTGCGGTGCGCCTCGTCGGCGGGCTGCCCGAGCCGCGCCGACCAGTCCGCGAAGATCGCCGCCGCGTGCTCCCTCCCCTGCGGCGAGGCCGGGTCGAGCCCGGCCGCGCGCGCCTGCTCGGCCCGCGGCGCGAGCACCGCGCCGAACGCCTCCTGATCGGCCTGCCACTCCTCGTCCGACATGCGGGCCCGCTTCTGCGCGCCGTACTCCGCCATCTGCCTGGAACGGGCGATGAAGTCGTCGTCCTGCACCAGTTCCACCAGGTCCACCCACGCCTCGACCTGACGTTCGGTCGGCTCCTGCGGCAGCTCGGGGAACGCGTTGCGCATCATGTCGGCGAACGCCCGGCTCATCCCGTGCCCGTCGTCGACGCCGTCGAACACCCGCCGCACGTACTCGTCGAGGATCCGCTTGCGGCCCTCGGCGTCCAGCTTCGCGAGTCGGTTCATCAGTTCCAGCTCCTCCCAGTCGGTGTCGCGGACCGCGACCGCGCGCAGCACGGCCTGGCGCAGCCGCAACGCCCGCACCGTCGCCTCGAGGGCGTCGGCGTGCGCGCTGGCCACCTCGGCCACCGTCAGCTCCCTGGCCAGCACCTGGGCGATCGTCGGCAGGTCGACGCCGAGCTCGCGCAGGGTGCGGATCAGCTCGAGGCGGGAGGCCGCCTCGAGTTCGTAGAGCCGGTAGCCCGAGGCGCTGCGCAGGGCCGGTTCGAGCAGCGGGCGTCCGCCGGCCCGGCTGTCCGAGTAGAAGCGGATGGTGCGCACCGGCACCCCCGTCAGCTCGCTGAGCTGCCCGATGGTGAGCAGCTTCGTCGCGGTTCGGTCCCTCATGCGGTCCACGCTCCGGCTTCCAGTGGGTGGAGAGTCAAGCCCAGGCAAGCCCTAAGATCGCCGACATGATCTACCTCCCGGCGCAAGAGCGTTACGACACCATGTCCTATCGGCGGTCCGGACGCAGCGGTCTCAAGCTGCCGGCGATCTCCCTGGGGCTGTGGCACAACTTCGGCGACACCCACACCTTCGAGAACCAGCGCGCCGTGCTGCGCCGCGCCTTCGACCGCGGGGTGACCCACTTCGACTTGGCCAACAACTACGGCCCGCCGCTCGGCGCCGCCGAGGCGAACTTCGGCCGCCACGTACGCGAGGACTTCCGGCCGTACCGCGACGAGCTGGTGATCTCCACCAAGGCGGGCTACGACATGTGGGCCGGGCCGTACGGCGAATGGGGTTCGCGCAAGTACCTGCTGGCCTCGCTGGACCAGTCGCTGGAGCGGATGGGGCTGGACTACGTCGACATCTTCTACAGCCACCGGTTCGACCCGGAGACGCCGCTGGAGGAGACGATGGGCGCGCTCGACCAGGCGGTGCGCTCCGGCAAGGCGCTCTACGTCGGCATCTCGAACTACAACCCGCAGCAGACCCGCGAGGCCGCGCACATCCTGCGCGAGCTCGGCACCCCGCTGCTGATCCACCAGCCGCGCTACAACATGTTCGACCGCGCGGGAGTCGAGGGCGGTCTGCTCGACGCGCTCGAGGAGGTCGGCGCGGGCGCGATCTGCTTCTCCCCGCTGGACCAGGGCCGCCTCACCGACCGGTACCTCGACGGGGTGCCCGCGGACTCGCGCGCGGCGGTCGGCCGGTTCCTGACCGAGCGGGCGCTCGGCGACGAGGTGATGGCGAAGGTGCGCGCGCTCACGAAGATCGCCGAGGGCCGCGGGCAGAGCCTCGCCCAGCTGGCGATCGCCTGGACGCTGCGCGATCCGCGGATGACCTCCGCCCTGATCGGCGCCTCCTCGGTGCGCCAGCTCGACGCCAACCTCGCCGCGCTCGACGCGCCGGCGCTCGACGACACCGAGCTCGCCGCCGTCGAGGAGGTCCTCGCGCCGTAGCGGGCCGGGCAGGCGGGCGGGGGACGGGCGGGGAGGCGGGCGTCCACAGCCGGTGACCGGTCCGTCTCGCCTGACGGAACCGCCGCCGGTCCGGCCGCGCCCGTCCCGTACCCTGGTCGGGTGGATACGACCCAGTTGGAGACCTGGCGGAACCTGACCGCCAAGCAGCAGCCCCAGTGGCCCGACGCCGCCGGGCTCGGCCGCGCCGCCGCGGAGCTCCGCTCGTATCCGCCGCTGGTCTTCGCGGGCGAGTGCGACCTGCTCAAGGACCGGATCGCGGCCGTGGCCCGCGGCGAGGCGTTCATCCTGCAGGGCGGCGACTGCGCCGAGACCTTCGACGCGGTCACCGCGAACGCCATCCGCAACAAGCTCAAGACCCTGCTCCAGATGGCCGCGGTGCTCACCTACGCCGGCTCGGTCCCCGTCGTCAAGATCGGCCGGATCGCCGGGCAGTACGGCAAGCCGCGGTCCAAGGACACCGAGACGCGCGACGGGGTGACCCTGCCGGCCTACCGCGGCGACTCGGTCAACGGCTTCGACTTCACCCCCGAGGCCCGGGTGCCCGACCCGTGGCGGATGGTGCGCATGTACCACTCCAGCGCGTCCACGCTGAACCTGGTGCGCGCGTTCACCACCGGCGGCTACGCGGACCTGCGCCAGGTGCACGCCTGGAACCAGGACTTCGTCTCCACCTCGCCGGCCGGCGAGCGCTACGAGATGCTCGCGGGCGAGATCGAGCGCGCGCTGCGGTTCATGAAGGCGTGCGGGGCGGACCCGGAGGAGCTGCGCGCGGTCGAGTTCTTCTCCTCGCACGAGGGCCTGCTGCTGGAGTACGAGTCGGCGCTCACCCGCACCGACTCGCGCACCGGCGAGCCGTACAACACCTCGGCGCACTTCGTGTGGATCGGCGAGCGCACCCGCGACCTCGACGGCGCCCACGTGGACTACTTCTCCAAGATCCGCAACCCGATCGGCATCAAGCTCGGCCCGACGACCTCCCCGGACGACGCGCTGGCCTACCTCGCGAAGCTGGACCCGAACCGCGAGCCCGGCCGGCTGACCTTCGTGGTGCGGATGGGCGCCGGCGTGGTGCGCGACAAGCTGCCCGCGCTGATCGAGAAGGTGACCTCGGAGGGCCACCAGGTGGCCTGGGTGTGCGACCCGATGCACGGCAACACCTTCGAGGCGCCCAGCGGGCACAAGACCCGCCGCTTCGACGATGTGCTGGACGAGGTGAAGGGCTTCTTCGAGGTGCACCGCGGCCTCGGCACCCACCCCGGCGGCATCCACGTGGAGCTGACCGGCGACGACGTGACCGAGTGCGTCGGCGGCGGACACGAGATCGTCTTCGACGACCTCGGCACCCGCTACGAGTCGGCCTGCGACCCGCGGCTCAACCGCTCGCAGTCGCTCGACCTGGCGTTCCTCGTCGCCGAGATGTACCGCGGCACGCACTAGCCGAGCCACTTACCGGACCTCCCGGCCGATCTCATGGCCGCAGCGCCTAAGCTGCGGCCATGACTGCTTCTTCACCGATCGACCTGCGCAGCGACACCGTCACCCGGCCGACCCCCGCCATGCGCGCCGCCATGCTCGACGCCGAGGTGGGCGACGACGTCTACGGCGAGGACCCGACCGTCGCCGCGCTCGAGGCCCGCGCGCTCGAACTGTTCGGCGGCCCCGGCTCCCGCCTGACCACCGCGCTGTTCGTGCCGACCGGCGTGATGGCCAACCACATCGGCCTGCGGATGAACGCCGCCCCCGGTGAGGAGGTGGTGTGCGACGCCGAGGCGCACATCGTCGCGCACGAGGACGCCGGTCTCGCCTGGCACGCGGGCGTGCAGACCCGCAGCACCCTGACGGAGCGCGGGCTGCTCTCGGCCGGGCAGCTCGAGCGGCTCATCCGCCCGCACGGGGCGTACACCGTCGGGACCAAGGTCGTCGAGCTGGAGAACACGCACAACCGCGGCGGCGGCAGCGTCTACCCGATCGAGACGCTGCGCGAGATCAGGGCC
>Ga0310811_10014989_pt1 | contig 10125 bp, 9 predicted proteins | sample YCmetagenome_FD_207642 | JGI IMG/M metagenome (GOLD analysis project Ga0310811, IMG submission 207642) | Soil microbial communities from experimental microcosm in Duke University, North Carolina, United States - YC | ecosystem: Engineered > Artificial ecosystem > Soil microcosm > Unclassified ...
GATCAAGGGGGCGACGGACGGAGCTGGATCATGCGCCAAGCCCCGTCCGCATCGGCGGGGCTCGGAGAGGGTTCGCTTTAGGCCAAACGATCCCAGGCCGATCCCGCGGGGGTCGGATGGTGGTGGTGGCCGTGATGATGCGCGAAGCCGCTCATGACGCGCCGGCCTATAGCGGACTGACGTGACGATTGCGAGTCGCCCGATCGACTCCGCCTTCAGCTCCCGGCCAGCCGAATGACCAGATAGACGACGACGAACCCCGACGCGGTCGCGGCGCTCGTCGACAGGTGCGGGCGGCGATCATGGCTGCGCGGCAGCAGCTCGCTCGCGCCGATGTAGAGCAGGAAGCCGGCGAAGACGCCGAGCAGCACGGCGAGGACGAAGGCTTGGACCTGGATCAGCTGCGCGAGGCCGATGCCCGCCAGGGGCGCGGCGGCGTCGGCCAGGAGCCAGCTGCGGGCCGTTTTCGCGCGGGAGCCGCCGGCCAGGCTCAGCGACACCGTGTTGGCGCCGTCCAGGAAGTCGTGCGCCAGCACCGCCAGGGCGACGATCAGCCCGATGGCCGCAGACACGTGAAACGCCAGGCCGATGCCCAATCCGTCCATCAGGCTGTGCGCGGTGAGGCTCGCCGGCGCGAAGTGGCCGCGGTGGCCGCCCGTCCCGCCGCTCATCTGCAGCGCCACGCGGTCGGCGATCAGATAGAGCCCGAAGCCGATCGCCACGGCGGTGGTGATCGTCAGGGGCGAGTGCTGGTCCCCGGCCAGGTCGAGCGCCTCGGGAAGCAGGTCGAACAGCGCCACACCGATGATGGCTCCCGCGGCAAAGCCCAGCAACAGGCCGAGCGCCGAGCGGAAGCGGAGCGCCAGTCCGCCGCCCACCAGCGTGGCCGTACCGGTGGCCAGCCCGAGGGTGAGGACGAGAGGGGTCGGCGCCGGGCTCACTGACCCCGCCTCGCCACCTCGACCGTGAGGTGGGAGACGGACGGCAGCCGCTCGAGCTTGGCGCGGTAGAAGGCCGCCTCGCGCCGGCTGGCCGTGGCGACGCCGACAATGGCGCCCAGGTGGCCCGGCCCGAGCCGCCAGAGGTGCAGGTCGCAGACCTCGTCGCCCTCGGCCTCCACCGAGCGGCGGATCAGGTCGGCGAGCTTCCGGTCCGGCGTCATGTCGAGGAGGATGGCCCCGGTGTCGCGCACCAGGCCGTACGACCAGCTGGCGATGACGAACGCGCCGACGATGCCGGCCAGCGGGTCCATCCACAGCCAGCCGAACAGGCGAGCGCACACCAGCCCGACGATGACCAGCACCGAGACCGCCGCGTCGGCCAGCACGTGGACGACGGCGGCGCGCATGTTGTTGTCGCGGTGGTGTGCGTGGCCGTGGTCGTGCTCCTGGAACACCGCCACATGCTCGTCGCCGCCGATCCTCAGCCGGGCGGCGAAGGCGTGCGGCTCCGGGATCTCCTCGTCGCTTTCGAAATAGGCCCCGCGGTCGAGCATCCGGAAGCTCTGGCGCGCCCCGTCCGGCCGGATCGTCTCCACCGACACCGTCGCGGCGTCGAGCCGCAGCGGTCCCTCGGCGGCCAGCCGGAAGCGCGGCGGCGCGCCGGTCTCGAAGATCGACAGCGCGACGGTCCCGCCGCGCACGGCGATGCGGTGGCTCTCCTCGTCGTGGTCGTCGTGATGGGCGTGCCCGTGCGAGTGGCCGTGAGCATGGCCGTGCCCATGGGAATGATCGTGGCCGCCGCCCAGCAGCCAGGCGCTGGCGATGTTGACCCCCAGGCCCAGCACCGCGATCGGGATCGCCTCGCCGAAGTGGATCGGAACCGGCGCGAACAGGCGGCCGACCGCCTCGTAGCCGATCAGCAGCGCAATCATCGCCAGCACGATGGCGCTGGTGAACCCGGCGAGGTCGCCGAGCTTGCCGGTGCCGAAGCTGAACCGCGGGTCGTGGGCGTAGCGCCGGGAGAAAGTGTACGCGAGCGCCGCCAGCAACAGGGCGCCGGCGTGGGTCGACATGTGCAGGCCGTCGGCCACCAGGGCGATCGAGCCGAACATTAGGCCGCCGGCGATCTCGAGCACCATCATCGCCCCGCACAGGACGATCACGACCCAGGTGCGGCGCTCGTTCCGCTCGTGCGCGGTCCCGAGGAACAGGTGGCTGTGGCCGAGGGCCGCGGTGTCGATGGCTGTCATGGCGCGGATCACTTCAGATAGGCGCGGACGACGTCGAGCAACTGCTCGGTCGCCTCGCGATTGAGAGCGTCTGGATGGCTTTCGGGGTCCACCAGGTGGTTGCGCACGTGGTCCTCGACCACCTCGGCCATCAGGCCGGCCATGGCGCCCCGCGCGGCGGCGATCAGGTGCATGACCTGGTCGCAGCCGCCCTCGGCCTCCAGGGCCCGCTCAATGGCTTCCACCTGGCCGCGCAACCGCCGCACGCGCGCCAGGAGCTTCGACTTGTGCAGGGTCGTGTGCATGCCGCGCCATAGCATAGCCCCCCACCCTATCCAAAGGTGGCGGCCGGGTTCGGTCCGGCGCCGCGTCCCACTCTGGGGCGTAAGGGTTACTTCAGCTTCGCGATCAGCGCCGCCGTCGAGGGATCGTGCCGGCCGGCCTCGCCGCCTTCCAGCTCGGCCAGCACGCGGGTCGCCAGCGTCTTGCCGAGCTCCACGCCCCACTGGTCGAAGCTGTTGATCCCCCAGAGCACGCCTTCCACGAACACCTTGTGCTCATAGAGCGCCAGGAGCGCGCCGAGGCGCTCGGGCGTCAGCTGGTCGAGCAGCAGGAAGCTGGACGGCCGGTCGCCGGGGAAGGTGCGTTGCGGGGCGAGCGCGTCGATCTCGCCGGCCGGCAGGCCCTTGGCCTCCAGCTCGGCGCGGACCTCGGCCTCGGAGCGGCCGACCATCAGCGCCTCGGCCTGGGCGACGGCGTTGGCGAGCAGCTTCTTCTGCGCCGCGGGATCGCCTTCCGAGCCCTCGCGGACCGCCAGGATGTCCACCGGGATGATGTCGGTCCCCTGGTGCAGCAGCTGGAAGAAGGCGTGCTGGCCGTTGGTGCCGGCGTCGCCGAACACCGAAGCGGCCGTGCCGCGCGCCGCCGGCCGCCCCCCGGCGTCCACCCGCTTGCCGTTCGATTCCATCTCCAGCTGTTGCAGGAAGGCCGGCAGCAGCCGCAGCCGCTGGGCGTAGGGCACGACGGCGCGGATCGGCCGGCCGAGGCCGTTGCGGTTGAAGACGTGGGCCAGCGCCAGCAGCGCCGGCGCGTTGCGCTCCAGCGGCGCCTCGGCGAAGTGGCGGTCCATCTCCGCCGCCCCCGCCAGCATCCGCTCGAAGAGGTCGTAGCCCAGCGCCACGGCGCAGGACAGGCCCACCGCCGACCACAGCGAATAGCGGCCGCCGACCCAGTCCCAGAAGGCGAACACCTGGCCGGCCGGCACGCCGAACGCCTGGGCCTTTTCCGGCGCGGCGGAGACCGCCACCAGCTGGCTGTCGGCGCCCGCGCCCAGCGCCGCGCGCAGCCAGGCGCGCGCCGCCTCGGCGTTGGTCAGGGTCTCCAGCGTGGTGAAGGTCTTGGAGACCACCACCACCAGGGTCTCGGCGGGATCGAGGCCGGTCAACGCCTGGGCGAGCTCGGCCGGGTCGACGTTGGCGGCGAAGCGCAGATCGATCTGGGGCGCGAGCGGCTTCAGGGCCTCCCAGACCAGCCGCGGGCCGAGGTCCGAGCCGCCGATGCCGATGTGGACGATGGCCCGGAACGGCTTGCCCGTCGCGCCGCGCACGATCCCGGCCCGCACCTGGTGGGCGAAGTCGCGCATCCTGGCGCGGGTCACCTCCACCTCGCGCGACACCGGCTGGCCGGCGGCCTTGAAGTCGGCCCCGTCGGGCGCGCGCAGCGCCATGTGCAGGGCCGGCCGGCCCTCCGAGCGGTTGACGATCTCGCCGGCGAACAGGGCCTCGCGCGCCCGCTCCACGCCGGCGGCCCGGGCGAGGTCGAGGGCGACGCCGAGGTCGGCCAGCGACCACGGCTGCTTGGAGAGGTCGAGGTCGAAGCCGGCCGCCCTCACCCCGAGGCGGTCGAGCCGATCGGGCTCAGCGGCGAACAGGCCGGCGATGCGCCGCCCCTTGGCTTCGGCCGCAGCGGCCTCCAAGCGGCGCCAGGCCGCGTCGGTGTCCGGCAAGCGAAGGTCCATGGGGCCTCTGATCTATTCCGCGGAGGAGTACTTGACGCTGCAGCCGTACGGCCGGGTCACCGGCTCGGCCACGGGCCGGCCGGCCTCAACGTCGGCGAGCGCCAGGGCGACGTAGTTCTTGGCGCCCTTCAGGCTCTCGGGGTCGGTGTAGGGCCGGTCGTCGATGCCGCCCATGTAGACGAGCCGCCCGGCCTTATCGATGACGAACATATGCGGCGTCGTGCGGGCCCCGTAGAGCCGCCCGATCTTGCCCGCCGGATCGAGCAGGAAGGCGGTGGAATGGGCGTGGTGCTCGGCCTTCCAGCCCTTGGCCGCGGCGCCTTCGAGGTAGCCCTGTTCGCCGGGCGCGCCGGAATCGATGGTCAGCCAGGCGACGCCCTCGCCGGTGGCGCGCTGCTGCAGGGCCTGCATGTTCCCCGAGCCGTAGTGCTTCTGGACATAGGGACAGCCGGGGTTGTGCCACTCGAGCACCACGACGCGGCCCTTGAACTCGGCCAGCGAGCGCAGCCGGCCGTCGGCGTCCTTGGCCTGGAAGGCCGGGGCCGGCGCATTCAGCGTCGGGGCGGCGAAGGCGGGCGCCGCGGCGGCGAGTGGCCCGATAGCCAGGACGGCGGCGGCGAGAACGGTGCGGCGGCGAAGCGCGAGACGGAGCATGGCCTTCCCTCGTTCGAAGCGTCAGCGACCCGTGGCGGCGGCGTCCAGAGCTCCCAACACCGCGCCCTGGGTCAGGATGGCCGGCAGGATAACCGGCTGCCCCCCGTCCGCGCCATAGACGAGATAGAGCGGCACGCCGGCCCGGCCAAACCGGGCGAGCTCGGCGGCGATCACCGGGTCGCGCTTCGTCCAGTCGGCCTTCAGATAGGCGACGCGCTTCTGCTTCATGGCGTCGACCACCGCCCGGGTGGAGATCACCACCCGGTCGTTGACCTGGCAGCTGACGCACCAGGCGGCGGTGTAGTTGACGAACACCGGCCGGCCCTCGGCGCGCAGGGCGGCCAGCCGCTCGGGGCTGTAGGCCTCGGAGTCCGCTTCGGCGGCTGCGGCCGTCGCGGTCCCGCCGGCGGCGGGGGTCTCGGCGTAGGCCGGCCAGATCACGCCGGCCAGGGCGGCGACGGCGAGCACCGCCGCGGCTCCGCCGAGCGCCAGGGGCCGGCCGCCGGCCGCGGCGCGGCGCTGGGCGGCGCCGGCCAGCCAGGCGGCGAAGGCGAGCACGATGGCGGCGATCAGGATGCGGGCGAGCGCCGCCGCCCCGGCCTGCAGGGTCAGCACCCAGACCAGCCAGGCGGCCGCGCCGTACATCGGGAAGGCCAGCACCCTGCGGAACACGTCCATCCACGGGCCGGGCTTCGGCAGCCGCTTGAGCAGGCCCGGCCAGACGGCGATCAGCACCATCGGCAGGGCGAAGCCCACCGCCAGCGCCAGGAAGACGGTGAGCGCCGCGGCCGGCGGCTGGGTCAGCGCCCAGCCCACCGCCGCGCCCATGAAGGGCGCCGTGCAGGGCGCCGCGACCACCACGGCCAGGGCGCCGGTGAACACGTCGCCGACGATCCCGCCGCGCCCGGCGAGGCCTGAGCCCATGCCCTGCAGCGAGGTCCCGACCTCGTAGACGCCGGAGAGGTCGAGCGCGATCGCCAGCATCAACAGGGCGAGCGCCGCCACCACCGGCGGCGACTGCAGCTGGAAGCCCCAGCCGATCGCCTGGCCGGCGGCCTTCAGCCCGATCAGCAGGCCCGCGAGCGCCAGGAAGGTGATCAGCACGCCGGCGCCGAACGCCAGGCCGTGCCGGCGCGCCAGCGCCGTCTCCCGGCCGCCGTGGGCGGCGAGCGAGGCGGCCTTCATGGCCAGCACCGGGAACACGCAGGGCATCAGGTTGAGGATCAGGCCGCCCAGGAAGGCGAACACCGCCGCCGAGAGAAGCCCGAGGCTGGCGCCCGCGGCCTTCGGCGCCGGCGGCCCGAGCCCCGCGGCGCCGGGCGGCGGCGCGCCGGGCGCGGCGGCGATCTCGTACGCTTGGCCGTCGACGGCCAGCACTCCGCCGACGGACTTCGGCGGCGTAGCCGGGGGTCAGCGTCAGGGTCAGGCCGTCGGGCCCGCGATCGACGACCTGCGGCTTGGCGTGGTCGATGACGTTGGAATCGAAGGGATAGAAGTAGACCTCGTGCGGGTCCGCGCCCTTCAGGGCCGGGCCGGTGACGGCGAGCGCCAGGCCGGCGGGCCGGCTCTGGAACACGGCGGCGAGGCCGGCGGGCTTCGGCGCCTGGGCGAGCACCTTGCCGATCGGCCCGCTCCAGGTCGGGTCCTTCGGCGCGGGGCCGTTCGTCACCGGCAGGGCGAGCTGCAGCTTGGCGTCCTCCGGGACGCAGATCTCCTTGCAGACCAGGAAGGCGGCGTCGCCCTGCAGGGTGACCGTCTGCCCCGGCTTGGCGTCGGCCGGCGCGGTCACCGCCACGGGCAGCAGCACCTCGCCCTCGTAGCCATAGTCGACCAGCGGTCCGATCGGCAGCCGCTTGGGCGTCGGCCAGATGAAGTCGCCGGCCGTCCAGCCGGCCGGCAGGACCCACTTGAGCTGCGTCGGCTGGCCGGAATCGCCGGCGTTCCTCCAGTAGGTGTGCCAGCCGGGCTGGATGGCCTGGCGCAGCGCCACATGGATCGTCTGGCCGGGTGCGATCCCCTGGGCCTCGGACACCAGCTCGGCCGTCAGGTGGCCGGTGTTCACGGGCTGGGCCTGCGCCGCGCTCGTGAGGAGGGCGGCGGTCAACAAGGCTGCAAGCCAGCGGATCATCTACTCAACCTCGCCCAAGCCCCGGTTCGGCCCGCTATATGGCCTTTCCGTCGCCACGACGCAAAGCGAGGCTCGACGGCGCGCGTCGGTCGCCCACATCATGGGCGAGTCGACCAGGTTTTCCGGAGCTTTGCCATTGCCCGCCCGCTTCGACGACATCGAGATCGGCCAGGTCGTGCCGTTGGGGGTCATGGCCGTCGACGCCGACGCGCTCGCCACCTTCATCGCCGCCTTCACCCCCGGCTGGACCGCCGACCGCGGGGCGCCGGACGCCATGGTCTTCGCGATCTGGGCGAAGCTCGACGCCGTCGCCCACACCGACTGGCCGCAGACCAAGCGACTGGGCGTCGACGCGCTCCGCTGGATGCGCAACCCGCCGGTCGGCGAGCTGCTGCGCGGCCGCATGACGGTGATGGCCAAGGACCCGGTCGGCGACGGCAAGGGCATCGTCATCTGCCAGCATGACCTCCTCGACGAGGCCGGCCGGCTGGTCTTCTCGTGCCTGACGCGGGGCGTCTTCGCCCGCTGACCCTTCCCTCCCCTTCATGGGGAGGGGGGCCGAGCAAAGCGAGGTCGGGTGGGGAAGTCAGGATCAAGCTCTGAGGCGCCGAACTCCCGCTCGACACTTCCCCGCCCTGACCGCTGCGCGGTCTGTCCCTCCCCATTAAGGGAGGGAAGAACTCAGCTGTTCGCGGCTTGCGGCGGTTGCGGCGCGCGGGCCATGGCCAGGGCGATCAGCCGGTCCCAGCCGACCAGCGACAGCAGGTGGGCGTAGATCTGGCCCAGGGCGCCGTTGTCGCGCAGCTCGACGAGCTTCTCGGTGGGCAGCTGGTTCAGCTTCTCTTCCGAGACGCCGAAGTACTCGGCGATCTTCTGCGGCGCGCCGGGCGTGCCGTCCGGGTTCACCGGGGTGAAGTTGGCCGTCTTGGTCTCGAACAGGTCGAGGTCCTTGAGGATCTGCACGAACGACATGGTCCGCTGCCGCTCGGCCTCGAAGTTGTTGCAGAACTCCAGGCAGCGCTGGGTGTACTCGCTGGGCTTCCCGTCCTTCTCGAAGAACGGCATGTCGCCGCCTTCGACGATGAAGTCGGCGGCGCGGTCGATGCACAGCACCATCTGCTGGGCGGCGTCGTCCTGGGCGTACACGAACGGATAGCGGCGGATGTAGGCCGGGATGTAGACGCCGGGCTCGAACTGGCCCTCGTCGGTGACGAACATGTTCTCGCCGGCGTTCAGGCCCATCACTGCGAGCGGCGTCTTCTCCTCGCCCACGAAGATGATCGGGCCGGAGATCGCGGCCAGCGGGAACTCGCCCACCGTCAGCGGCACGGCGTGGCCCTGCTTGGCGAATCGGAACGGACGATCGCTCTGCTTCACGCCCAGCTTGCTGTGCAGCTCAGGGGCCAGGGGCTCCGGCTGCGAGTAGAACAGGACGGTGCCGGTGATCGCGCCGGGCTGTTGCGGAACGGTGGTGGTGGTCATCCGAAGCCTTCGAAGTCGAGAAGCGTGCGGGCCGTCCGGCCGGCTCACGCGAGGTCGCCGCTTCTAGCCGATCGGGACGGAGGCGGCAATTGAGCGGCGCGTGACTTGCCGCCGGCAACCTTCAGGTCTTCAATCCTCACCATAGAAAAGCGCCTGCGCGGCCGCACCGGGAGGACGATTTCATGCCGATCTATTACCCCGACATCCTCGAACAGACGACCGAGCCGCGCACCTTCACCTATGGTGACAAGGACGTGATGCTCTATGCGCTCGGAATCGGCATGGGCCGCGATCCGATGGACGAGCGCGAGCTGCCGTTCGTCTACGAGAAGGACCTCAAGGTCGTGCCGACCGCCGCCACGGTGCTGGCGGCGGCCGCCGGCCGTCGCGCCGGGGGCGCGGCGCCGGAGCAGAAGCCCGGCCTGCGGGTCAGCCAGCTGAACTTCCTGATGGTCGTCCACGGCGAGCAGAAGGTCGAGCTGCACAAGCCGCTGCCGGCCGCCGGCGCCTTCACCGCCCACAGCCGCACGATCGGCGCCTTCGACAAGGGCAAGGACAAGGGCGCGGTGGTGGTCAACGAGACGGTCTGGACCGACGAGGCGGGCGACAAGGTCGCCACCCTCACCGGCTCCACCTTCGCCCGCGGCGACGGCGGCTTCGGCGGTCCCTCGGACGGCGCGCCCGAGCCGCATCAGGTCCCGGCCCGCAAGCCCGACATCTCCGTGCCGTTCGACACCCGCCCGGACCAGGCGCTGCTCTACCGGCTGAACGGCGACCGCAACCCGCTGCATTCCGACCCCGACGTGGCCAAGCGGGCCGGCTTCCCGCGGCCGATCCTGCACGGGCTGTGCACCTACGGGATCACCTGCCGCGCCGTGCTGCAGGAGATCTGCGACTACGACCCCGCCCGGATCCTCAGCCACCAGGTGAGGTTCTCCGCCCCGGTGTTCCCGGGCGACGTGATCACCGTCGACCTCTGGAAGGACGGCGACGTGGTCTCGTTCGAGGCGCGCGTGCTCGACCGCGGCGCGACCGTCATCCGCAACGGCAAGACGGTTCTGAGAGCCTAACCCCTCTCCCCCAAACGCGCAGCGTAGAGGGAGAGGTTTCCTAGACCGGCCGCGGCCCCGCGAGCGCTCCGTAGAGGTCCGTCCGGCGGTCGCGGAAGAAGCCCCAGGCGGCGCGGTGGGTGGTCAGGAAGTCGAGGTCGAACTCGGCGGTCAGCACGCCCTCGTCCTCGCGGCCGAAGGCGGCGACGAGGTCGCCGCGGTGATCGGCGATGAAGCTCGAGCCGTAGAACAGCTGGCCGCCGTTCGGATAGTTGTCCCACGGCTCGAAGCCGGTGCGGTTGGCGCCCACCACCGGGATGACGTTCGACACCGCATGGCCCTGCATGGCGCGCCGCCAGGGCGCGGCGGTGTCGAGGCTGGCGTCATGCGGCTCGGAGCCGATGGCGGTCGGGTAGAACAACAGCTCGGCGCCCAGCAGGGTCATGGCGCGCGCCGTCTCCGGGTACCACTGGTCCCAGCAGATGCCGACGCCGAGCCGGCCGAAGCGCGTGTCCCAGACCTTGAAGCCGGTGTCGCCGGGCCGGAAGTAGTACTTCTCCATATAGCCCGGGCCGTCCGGGATATGGCTCTTGCGATAGACGCCCAGCGCCCGGCCGTCGGCGTC
>Ga0310811_10014990_pt1 | contig 10125 bp, 10 predicted proteins | sample YCmetagenome_FD_207642 | JGI IMG/M metagenome (GOLD analysis project Ga0310811, IMG submission 207642) | Soil microbial communities from experimental microcosm in Duke University, North Carolina, United States - YC | ecosystem: Engineered > Artificial ecosystem > Soil microcosm > Unclassified ...
GCAACGTGGTGCCCGCCCACCGGGAGGGTGGCCAGGCTCAGTTCATCCGCAGGCCGGTGCCCGAGCCGGCCGGCTCCTCGACCGGCCCCGCCCGGGCCTGGGCGTTGGAGAACCTCGACCGGCCGCTCAGCCTCCGGGAGATGGCGGCGAAGGTGTCGATGAGCGTGCGTACCTTCACCCGCCGCTTCCGCGACGAGACCGGCCTGTCTCCCGCGAAGTGGCTCGCCCACCAACGGCTGGAGCGCGCCCGTCAATTGCTGGAGGAGACCGACCTGTCCGTCGACCGGGTCGCCGCCGACGCCGGCTTCGGCACCGCGGCCGCCATGCGCCAGCAGCTCAGCGCCGAGCTCGGCATGTCGCCGACCGCGTACCGCTGTACCTTCCGCGCGCCGCCCCCGTCGCGGCCCCACCAGCGCTCGGGCCAGCCCCTACCGGCTGTCAGATCGAGGTGACGGCGTCGAGGTGACCGCCGGCTGAGGTAGCCGGGAGTGCCGGCGCAGGAAGTCGAGCTCGACCTGGAGGGTGTTCTCGTGGTCGAGTCCGCCGGCGTAGACGTCGTAGTGACCGCCGCGGCTGCGGTACAGCTCGCCGTTCGGGGCGCGCGTCGCGACCGCGAGTGCCGGCCGGGTCGGCGCCATGGTGTCGTGGTCGGCGACCACCATCAGCAGCGGACACCGTGCCTGCCGTGCTCGCCGAATCGGCCGGCGGACGGTGAAGTCCAGCAACGATCGGGCCGTGATGTGGTTCGGCCACTCACCCTCGTCGGGGTGCAGGCGCTGGTATCCGCGCATGGCGTCCTCGGTGGCGATCAGGCCGAAGTCGCCCGGCGCAACGCTGATCGGCACGTAACGCGGTGCGCGGCCGAGCTTGGCCCCGAGCAGGTCCACGATGCCGGCGAGCGCCAGCCGAAGCCCGCGAATCGGGTTCACCCGGGTGAGCGCGGCGGGTCCGTCCACCAGCGGGACCTGGGCGATGGCGCCGGCCAGGCCGTCCTCGCCGGCGGCCAGCTCCACGATGTGCATGCCGGCGAACGAGGTGCCCCAGGCGAACACCCGGTCGGGGTCCGCCGCGGGATGGGACCGCACCCAGGACAGCACCGTCCGGTAGTCCTCCCGTTGCCGGGTCACCGAGAGCATCTCGCGGGGCTGCCCGCTGGATTCACCCCAGTGCCGGTAGTCGAACACCACCGCCAGATACCCGTCATCGGCGAAGCGTTCGGCGAAGGGCGCCAGGCCGGCGGCCTTGATCCCGCCGATGCCGTGGGCCATGACGACCGTCGGGTGTGGTCCTGGCCCGTCGGGCAGGTAGATCCAGGCGTCGAGGGCCTCGCCCGCCGGGGCTGGGATCCGGGTCTGCGAGCGTGTCCACGTCATGACCGTGTTCCTCCCTTGCTGTCTTGGATGATCCGGGCGCCGGCGTCCCGGGCGAGCGCCGCGCCGAACAGGGCACCGGGGGTGAACGCCCCCGCTCGCGCCGTGCCCTCGGCCAGCCGGCGGGCGACCGTCGCCGCGACGGAGGCGGTGAACTGGTACCCCTCCCCGCTGTGCAGCCAGGCCCGGCGTTCGCTGCCGTCGGCCCATTCCAGCCGTGCGTAGGCCCACGACTGCTCCGCCGCGGTCACCGGCGGCGTCAGACGCAGCCGGGCGACCAGCCGGTGCGCCACGACCCGGACACCGTTGCGCGCGAGCAGCGTCGACACCACGGGCAGAAAGGCCCGGACGAGCCGTCCGTTGGGCACTTCGCTCGAATAGCAGACGACATCGCCCGCGCCCGAGGCCCGGTGCGCGGCCTCCAGCTCACCGGTGGGCACCGCGACGGCGTGGCGGGTGACGCCGCCGGGCAGCGGGATATCGGCGTGTTCGGCGCCGAAGCGCGTACGCACCAGACGACCGTCGCGGTAGCGTCGCCCGCCCACGGCGATCACGTCGATCGAGCTGGCCAGCACCGCCGAACCCAGGCCGTCCACCCCGGGCAGGGCGGCCGCCCAGGCCCGCCGCGCGGGGGCCCGGTCGCCGCGCAGCTCGATGACCAGGGATTCGGTGGCCAGCACGCCGAATCCGGCGCCCGTCACCAGCGTCACGCCTGCGGCCCGGGCCGATGAGTCGAGATCTAGCACCGCGCGCACCGGGTCCAGCTCGTTGGCCAGGTCCAGGTAGTGGCTGCCTGCCCGCACACACGCGCCCGCCACCTCCAGCGCCGTGTCACCGAACGGGCCGACCGTGTTCACCAGCACCGTCGGCTTGCGCTCGGCGACGAGCCCGACCAGCTCGGACACCCCCGATGCCACCAACGTGCTGCTCGGACCGGGAAGGGTCCGGGCCAGCTCGCCCAACCTCGTCGGGTCCCGTCCGACGAGGACCGGCTCGGCTCCCTCGTCGGCCAGTCTCCGCGCTATCGCCCGCCCGCCACGGCCCGTGGCGCCGTACACCCAGATGGTAGTCATGTATTAACGATGCACTGTGCATCGTAATTGCGCAAGAGCTACTGTCCGAGTCGATGACCTCCCGAGGACGGCCCCGCGACACCACGCTCGACGAGGCGATCGACGCCGCGACCGAGTCGGTGTTGCTGCAGGACGGCTATCCGGCCATCACGATCGACCGGGTAGCGCGGATGGCCGGAACCACCCGCGCGGCGGTGTACCGGCGGGTGCGCAACCCCAGCGAGCTGGTCGTCCGGCTGGTCATCGGCCGGTTCGGGCTCGATCCCGCGCCGGACAACGGCGACCTGCGTACCGACCTCCGTCAGCTCCAGCAGCGGCAGCGCGAGTTCTTCATCGACCCGGTCGCGCGGGCCGCGCTGGCCGGCCTGCTCACCGACCTCAGAACGGACGAAGTGCTCGCCGCCCGCTTCTACGAGCGGTTCGTCTCACCCCGGCGGGCTTCGGTCGTCGCCATGCTCGACCGGGCCGCCGCGCGCGGTGAGATCGCACCGGTGGAGCATCCCGAGGTGATCTCCGACCTGCTCACCGGCCCGCTGTTGCTCCGGACCGTGCTGCCGGCGATCGGGCCCATCGACGACACCATCATCGAGGCGACGGTCGACACGGCCCTGAACCAGTGTCGAGCGGCGGACGGCTCCCCGGGCTGAACGATCACGACTCCTCCGACGCTGCGCGGGCGTCGGCGGGTCAGCGTGGTGGTTTGTGTGCGCGGATGATCGCGGCGGTCGCGTGGGTGTGCACGCGGTGGGTGTCGGTGATCTCGATGTCGCGCAGGCCGGCGGCGGTCAGGGCCCGCTCGTACTGGTCACGGGTGAGAGCGCCCGCGATACAGCCGGTCCACTGGTCCATGTCTTCGCGGGTGGCCTGGTCGAGCTCGGGATCGGCGATGACGTCTGAGACCGCGAACCGCCCGCCGGGACGCAGCACGCGCGCCGCCTCGCGCAGCACGGTGGACTTGTCGGCGGCGAGGTTGATCACGCAGTTGGAGATGACCACGTCGACGCTGTCGTCAGGCAGTGGGAGGTCTTCGAGGTAACCGTGCAGGAACTCCACGTTGCCCACACCCGCCTCGGCGGCGTTGCGGCGAGCCAGCTCGAGCATCTCGGTGGTCATGTCGATGCCGATGGCTCGACCGCCGGGGGCGACGCGGCGGGCCGAGATGAGCACGTCGGCGCCGGCCCCGGAGCCGAGGTCGAGCACGGTCTCACCCGGGCGCAGGTCGGCGACCTCGGTGGGCACACCACAGCCGAGGGAGGCGGCCACCGCTTCCTCGGGGATGTCTCGGGTGGTGGCGGGGTCGTAGAGCTCGGCGCCGAACACGACCTCGCCGTGCTCGTCGGTCAGCGGGACAGGCGTGACCGCGGGTGCGCAGCACGGAGTGGTCGCGCAGCCGGAGACCTCCAGCGCGCGGGCCTGATCCGGTCGTCCGGCGGCGGAGTAGCCGGCGGCCGCGGCGTAGCGGGCACGCACGGCTTCGCGCACATCGTCGTCGTGCTCGTTCATCGGGGCCCTCCTCGGGAGTCGGGAACGGACCCTGGGTCAGCGGCGTGTGCCGATGCGACGCCCGGTCGGCGGCCGGCCGGTCCTCCGGTGTGACAACCCGGTGTCCACGCTCTGACGATAGGAACGCTCAGTGGGCAGTACCAGGCCGTAATGCCCTGTCGTGGGGTGCATCCGTCCCGGAAACCCGGCCGGGCGTGCACTGTGCGGCGAACTGCGCCGGTACCCGTCCGGCGTTTCGGCAAGAAGGCGCGGCGGCGATGGGCCAGGGCGGGTACAGAACCTGTACCGGCGGGCGGGGAGCGGCCGCGGAAGTATCTCGTCCATGCCAGCTGAGCTCCGGAAGGTCGCCGACGGAATCCATGTCGGGGCCCTGTTCCCCCGCAACATCTTCAACACCGTCGTCCTGGAGGGCCCCGACGGCGACGTGGTCGTCGATGCCGGGTTCCCGTGGTCGCGCAAGCGGCTCGCGCGGTTCGTCGCCGGACGCCATGTCAGCGAGCACGTGGTGACCCACGCTCATGGCGACCATGTCGGTGCCACGGCGTGGTTGTGCGCGCACACCGGCGCGCCGCTGGCGATGAGTGACGTCGAAGCCGACGACTTCGAGCGCGGCGACATCGCCTGGCACGCCGGCGCCGGGGGCAAGTACTGGATCGCCCCGCTCGGGCACGCCCGCCGGCAGGTGGACCGGCGGCTGAAGGAGGGCGATACCGTCACCGGGTTCGAGGTGATCGCCCAGCCCGGACACAGCCCCGGGCTGCTCGCGTTCTGGCGCGCGGCCGATCGCACGCTGGTGGTCGGCGACGGTCCGATCAACCTGTCGACGGACCCGACCAGCCCGCGGTGGCTGCACCTGCCGGCGAAGCTGCACCACGATCCGGCGGCGGCCGTCGCGTCCCGCAAGCGCCTGGCCGAGCTGGAGCCCGAGCTGATCATCTCGACCCATGGTTACCCGGTACGGGGCCTCGACCGCTGGCGGCGCGGGGTGGAGAGCGTGGCCCACTGACGCACCCTGCCGCGCTGAGCACCCACGGTGAGGTCGCGGGTTCTGGCACGACAGGATCCGTGACCAGACGACCGCCGCTCGTGAAGCCGTGTCGTGAAACCGTGTCGTGAAACCGTGTCGAGGAGGCGCCGTGCCCGCTCCGCCCGAGTACTGCCCGGTCTCGATGGGCGCGGAGATCGTCGCCGAGCGCTGGAACCTGCTCATCATCCGTGAGCTGCTCACCGGCGCGCGACGGTTCAACGACATCCACCGCGGCCTTCCCGGGCTGTCGCGCACCTTGCTCAGCCAGCGGCTGCGCACCCTGCGGGGCCACGGCCTGATCAGCGCGGCGGCGGACCCGACCGACGGCTACCAGCTCACCGATGCCGGTCGGGACCTGAGCACGGTGCTGGAGGCGCTCGGCTCGTGGTCGGTGCGCTGGCGCTTTCCCGAGCCGGACGGCGCCCAGCTCAACCCCCACCTGCTGATGTGGCGGATGCGCGGGGGGCTGGCGCACGACCGGCTGCCACCGCGACGGGTGGTCATCGAGTTCACCTTCACCGATGACGCCGGCGATCGCCCGGAACGGGTCTGGCTGATCGCCGACGGTGAAGACTCGTCGGTCTGCACGCGGGACCCGCTGTTCGACATCGATGTCTTCGCCACCGCGTCCTCCCGGGTATGGCACGAGATCTGGTACGGGCGGCGGTCCGTGCGCGAGTCGATCAGCGGCGGGACCGTCCGGCTCAGCGGGGAGAAGCACCTGGTGGCGGGCTTCGTCGACTGGTTCGGGCTGAGCCCGTTCGCCGGCCAGGTCGCCGGCCGCCCCACGTGAGCGGTACAGCCTCTGTACCGGCCGCGACCGTGACCACATGGTCAGGTGGATCGTGAAGTCCCATCGCCGAATCAATGGAGGAGCAATGGACCCCGCCGACCTCGAGCGGATCTTCAGGGCGATTCCCGCGCAGTACGCCGCCTACGATCTGAACTGGAACATCGTCGCCATGACGGACGCGATGGCGGCGTCCCTGGGCCGGTCCCACGACGAGGTCGTGGGCAGGAACCAGTTCGAGGCCTTTCCGGACAACCCCGACGACCCGGACGCCTCCGGCAACGCGACCATGCTCGGAGCCTTCGAGCGGGTCCTGGCCGAGAAGACCGGACACGTCCTACCCGTCACCCGCTACGACATCGCCGGCGAGGACGGCGTCTTCCACGAGCGCTACTGGAAGCCGCTGAACGAGCCCGTGTTCGACGGCGACGGCAACATCGAGTACATCATCCACGGCGTGGAGGACGTCACGGCCTCGGTCCTGAGCTCGAGGTCGGACCAGGCGAGCGGGTAGCGGGCAGGAGACGCGCCTGCCGCGTGGAGTGTGTCGATAAGGCCGCGACCGTGCTCAGCTTGGTACACCAACCGCCGATGGCAGACTGTGGGCCCGGACCGGCGGTGCAGTGGGCTCGGAGGTGGGTTGGTGAAGGCGCGATCGTTGGTGTTCGACCTGTTCGGCGACTACCTGCGCTATCGCGGCGGCGAGGCGCGACTGCGTCACCTGGTCTCCCTGATGGGCTGCTTCGACGTGCCCGAGCCGACGGTCCGGGTGGTCGTGGCCCGGCTGCGCAAGGAGGGCTGGCTGTCCAGCCGGCGGGAGGGGCGCGAGACGGTCTACGCCCTGACCGAGGCGGCCTGGAAGCTGCTCGACGAGGGGCGCGACCGGATCTTCAATCGGGCCCAGGGGCCGTGGGACGGCTACTGGTGCATGGTCATCTACTCCGTACCGGAGAGTGACCGGGCCGTCCGCGAGCAGCTGCGTAAGAAGCTGTCCTGGCTGGGCTTCGGGCCGCTGTCCTCGTCGGTGTGGGTGAGCCCTCGGGACCGCCGCGACGAGGTGCGGGCCGAGTCGGCCGAGATCCCGTCGGTGAGCCTGGACCTGTTCCGGTCCAGGTCCGAGGGGGTCGAGGCGGACCGTGAGATCGCCGGGCGGTGCTGGGACCTGCCCGGGCTCGAACGGGCCTACGCCGAGCTGGTCGAGACCTACCGGCCCCGGCTGGCCGGTTACCGGGCCGGCGAGTTGCAGGGCGGCGCCGCGCTCACCGAGCGCATGCGCCTGGTCCACGACTACCGCCGCTTCCCCTTCCGCGACCCCGATCTCCCGCCCGAACTGCTGCCGGCCGGGTGGCACGGGCGGGCCGCGCACGACATCTTCCTGGAGGCCCACGGGCTGCTGCGCGGTCCGGCCGAGGCGTGCGTCGACGCCCTCATGAGTGACGCGCCGGAGGCGGACCTCAGAGCCGGTTGATGCCGCGAAACATGTGTCGATAACTGGACGACCGTCGTTCTTCTGTTGTACGTTGGTGCTCCGCCACCCAGTGGAGTGCCGACTCAACGAGGAGCGTGGCCATGACCTCGACCCGACTGCCCGCGATCACCTCGCAGGAGCAGGCGCAGCTCGACGAGCTGTACGCCGACTTCGCGGCCGCGCACATGACGCCGCTGTGGACCCAGATCGGTGGCCTGATGCCGGTGGCGCCGAGCCCGGACTCGGTGCCGATGCTGTGGCGCTGGTCCACCCTGCTGCCACTGGCCGAACGCGCCGGCCGGTTGGTGCCGGTCGGCCGCGGCGGCGAGCGGCGCGCGATCGCCCTGGCCAACCCGGGCCTGCCGGGCACCGCCTACGCGACGCCGACCCTGTGGGCGGCCATCCAGTACCTGGGGCCGAAGGAGGAGGCGCCCTCCCACCGGCACACGCAGACCGCGTTCCGGTTCGTGGTCGAGGGCGAGGGGGTGTGGACCAACGTGCAGGGCGACCCGGTGGCGATGCGGCGGGGCGACCTCCTGCTGACGCCGGGCATGCACTTCCACGAGCACCACAACACCACCGACCGGCCCATGGCCTGGATCGACGGCCTGGACATCCCGCTGGTGCGCACCATCGACGCCGGCTTCTTCGAGTTCGGCCCGGACGAGCTGACCACCCGGGAGACCCCGGCCGTCTCCCGCAACGAGCGCCTCTGGGGCCACCCCGGGTTGACCCCGGTCGGGGCGCCCGCGCCGGCGGCGTCACCGCTGATGGCCTACCGCTGGGAACACACCGACGCGGCGCTGGCCGCCCAGCTGGAGCTGGAGGACGAGGGCCACCCGGGTGTCGTCGAACCGGGCCACGCCGTCGTCCGGTACACCGACCCGGCCACCGCCGGGGACTGCCTGTCCACGATCCGCTGCGAGATGCACCGCCTGCGGGCCGGCACCAGCACCGCGCTCACCCGGACCGCCGGCTCGTCGGTGTGGCAGGTGTTCTCCGGCTCCGGCTCCGTCGCGGTCGGTGACCAGCGCTACGAGGTCGGCACCGGTGATCTCTTCGCCGTCCCGTCCTGGGCCGGCCTGGCCTTCGACACCGACGGCGGCCTCGACGCCTTCCGATTCTCCGATGACCCCGTGTTCGAGGCCCTGGGCCTGTCCCGCACGACCCGAGAGGACCGCTCGTGAAGCTGGCAACCATCCGTACCGAAACCGGGACCACCGCGGTCCGGATCGACGACGACGAGGCGGTCGAGCTCGGGGCCGTCGACCTCGGCGAGTTCCTGGCCCGTCCGGACTGGCGTTCCGCCGCCGAGGCGGCGACCGGAGCGACCCATCCGCTGGCGGGGCTGGACTACGCGCCGCCGGTGCCGCGCCCGGAGAAGGTCATCTGCGTCGGGCTGAACTACCGCACGCACATCCTGGAGATGGGCCGCGAGCTGCCGGAGTACCCGACCCTGTTCGCCAAGTTCGCCCGCGCCCTGGTCGGGGCGAACGACCCCGTGGAGCTGCCGGCGGGGTCCGAACAGGTCGACTGGGAGGCCGAACTGGGTGTGGTGGTCGGCACCGAGGTCCGCGACGCGACACCGGAGCAGGCCGCCGAGGCCATCGCCGGGTACACCGTCGTCAACGACGTGACCGCGCGCGACTTCCAGAACCGGTCCGTGCAGTGGCTTCAGGGCAAGACGTTCGAGCGCAGCACCCCGGTCGGGCCCTGGCTGGTGACCGACGTCCAGCCCGGCGAGGTGTCGTGTGAGGTCGACGGCGACGTCGTGCAGAAGGCCGACACCTCCGACCTGGTGTTCTCCCCGGCCGACCTGGTCGCCTACATCTCGAAGGTGATCACGCTGGCGCCGGGCGACCTGATCGCCACCGGCACCCCGGGCGGGGTCGGGCACGCCCGCAAGCCGGCCCGCTACCTGGCGGAGGGCTCGACGCTGGTCACCCGGGTCGAGGGCGTCGGGGAGCTGCGCAACACGCTGGTCAAGGGGGCCTGAGCCGTGCGTGTCGCCGTCGCGGGGGGCGGCCCGGGCGGGCTGTTCCTGGCCACCCTGATCCGCCGCGCCGACCCGTCGATCGAGGTGACGGTGTTCGAGCGCAACCGCGCCGACGACACGTTCGGATTCGGTGTGGTGTTCTCCGACCGCACCCTGGCCGGCATCCACGAGGCCGATCCGGTGCTGCGCGAGGCGCTCAGCCAGCACGGCCGGCACTGGGACCAGATCGAGGTGCGGCTGAAGGGGGAGCGGATCCGCTGCGGCGGCAACGGGATGGCGGCGGTGGTGCGCCGCACCCTGCTGGCCCTGATGCAGGCCCGCGCCCGCGACGTCGGCGCGCAGCTGCGGTTCTCAACCGAGGTGGGGCTCGACGACCTCGGCCAGTACGACCTGGTGGTGGCCGCCGACGGCGCCGGTTCCCGGATCCGCGAGCAGGTGGGGGCCGACCTGGACGTCCGGGTCGAGACCGCGACCGCCAAGTTCATCTGGTTCGGCACCGACTACCTGTTCGAGGGGCTGACCTTCGTGCACGAGCGCGGCCCGGACGGGGTGTTCGCCGTGCACGGCTACCCGATCTCCGACGAGGTGTCGACCTTCATCGTGGAGACCGACGAGGCCTCCTGGCGCCAGGCCGGGCTGGACGAGTTCGACGTCAGCCAGCCGCCCGGGCCGAGCGACCTGCGCACCAAGGACTACCTGGAGAAGCTGTTCGCCGAGCAGATCGACGGGCGCCGGCTGCTGGTCAACAACTCGCGGTGGGGCAACTTCCGCACCCGCCGGACCGGTCGCTGGCACACCATGGCGCCCCGCCCGGTCGCGTTCCTGGGCGATGCGGTGCACACGGCGCACTTCTCCGTCGGCTCCGGCACCAAGATGGCGATGGAGGACGCGGTGGCCC
>Ga0310811_10014992_pt1 | contig 10124 bp, 4 predicted proteins | sample YCmetagenome_FD_207642 | JGI IMG/M metagenome (GOLD analysis project Ga0310811, IMG submission 207642) | Soil microbial communities from experimental microcosm in Duke University, North Carolina, United States - YC | ecosystem: Engineered > Artificial ecosystem > Soil microcosm > Unclassified ...
GGTCGCGCACCGGTGCGCCGATGACGATGCCCGCCAGGCCGAACCCCTCGATCTGGTTGGCCAGCACCTGGCACTGCTCCGAGCCCGCCTTGTCGAGGCCGGTCGCCAGGCTGATGCCGATCGTCGTGTCGACCCGTGCCGCAGCCGTGTTGACCAGCTTGTTCTCGCCGATCCAGGCGCCGTCGACGGCACAGCGGATCCCGCTGCCCGCGACGAAGCAGTTGTTGCGCGTAATCGTGATCGACGTACCGGTCAGCCCCATGCCGAGCGCGCTGATCGCCATCTGGGCGCACGTGATCGCGTCGTTGCCGACGATGCGCGTATCCAGGAGGTGCAACACCAGGCCGTCGAGCGCCACCGCCTGGCGGCGGCACCACAGAACGTTGTCCTCGATCGCGAGCGCCGCGGCGAGCAGGAAGACCGTCTGGTCGTCCCCCTCGCCACGTGGCACGGTGGGATCGTTGGCCAGGATGGCCGTCGAGGCCAGGATCGCATTCTCGCTGATCGACGCACCCGCGACGACACCCTGCAAGGCGATGGCTGAGGCGCGGTTGTCGCCGGTCTCGAGCACCGCGATCACGAGGTGACGCAGGACGACGCCCAGCGCGGTCTGAACGCTGATCGCGGGCTGCCTCCCGAGCGACAGGATGGCGAGATCCTCGATACCCACGGCGAGGCAGTTGCGGAGAACGAAGGCACCGCCTGCCGCTGCGACCATGGTTGCCGGTCCTTGCCCGCGAATCTGGACGGCGCGCATGCCGTTGAGCTGCACGGCCTGGGTGAGCGCATACTGCCCCGGGCCGAGGCAGACCGTGCCGCCCGTCTGGCTCACCTGGTTGACGGCGTCCTGTATGGTGAACTGCCCGCTGGCATGCGAGGCAGCGGTGACACAGGCGGTGCAGCTGCAATCGTGCCCCTCGGCCGTCGGCGGCCAGGGATGGCGGCAGTCGACGACAGCGCCGGTGCCGACGTCCCAGATCGCGAGTCGCGCGAAATGGTGATGGATGCCGCGCGGCGGTGCGCGGTCAAGCAGCTCGACCGAGGCATCCGCCGTACGCGCGGCGAATACCCAATAGTCACCCGCCTTGAAGCCCTTGGTCCCGGCCGAATCGAAGGTGACGGTGACGCCGTTCTCCAGGATCAGGGTCGTCGTAGACGCGGGCACGTTGATGACGCCGGTCGAGCCCGCTGCGTCGAGATCCTGGACCTGGACTGTCGTTCCATTGGGCCCGGTGCGCGAAATCCGCCCGTGCTGATCCCAGCGACGAACGCGCAGGTTGCGCGCATTGGGAAAGGCGCTGTTGGGAAAGGTTCCGGGCAGCATGGCGGCCGGCAGCGCCGGCGTGAACTGGATGCGGCGCGTCGCCTCGACGACCGTTACCTTGCGCATCTCGCCGGGCGCCTGCGAGAATTCGCGCACGTCATCGAGGATCTCGACCCAGTCGCCGGACTTGAACGATAAGACATCGTCGCGGCCGAGGGTCACCAGCTCGAGCTCGCTGCCCGAGACGATGCTGGCGACGCGGCTGCCGACGCTGGCGTTCTCGCGCGACCATTTGAAGGTCGCGCCGGCACCAGGCTGACCCGGATTGTGGATCTCGACACGATAGAGCTGATTCTCCAGCCCGCGATAGCCGCCCGTGGGCGGCAATTCGCACGGGTCATCGACCGGAGCGACGTCGAACGTGCCGGTCGTCAGAATCCCGGTCGAAGGCGCAATGACATCGCCCCAGCCCGGCACGTCGGAGTCCGGCGTCGCGCAGGTCGTCCCCGCGCCGACGTCCGGGTCATGGGCCCGTACCTGCCACACAGTCTGGATACGCGAGGTCGCATCGACGCCGACGGCGCTTTCCACCAGGTCCGGCCGTTCGAGGGGCGTAACCTCGCGATTCCAGACGTCGAGATAGACGAGATGCCGTCCGCCTGTCGGCAATGCCGGCGGACTCGGCAGATAGGGTTGCGCCGTATAGGCGATCGGGTCAGCGAACTGCGGTTCGGCCATCAGGCTGTCGAACAGCCTCTTCGCGGAATCGTTCGACACGGCGCCGTGGTTCTCGGCCAGCAAGCCATCGACATAGAGCCGCCCCTTGCCGATCAGAAGGGCCGTGCCCGATACCGTGATCTTGAAGGCGTCGACGGTGGTCGACGATACCGTCGCTCGAGGAGAACACCGCCCTGCTTGAGTTCGACCCCGGCGAAGTCGAGGAGAGGATTGAGTCGGACTCTCGAGAAATCGGTGGCCATGGTGGTCCCCCAGCGAAATTCCGGTCAGCTCGCGTAAAAGAATCCGGCATGCAGGCCGAAGCGCAGGTATTCATCGAGGCGCAGGCGCAAATTCGCCTCACGCTGCGGCTGGAAGAGCGCGTGCAGCACGCCCATCTCGCCACCATCGTCGGCGCCGGTGCGGATCGAAAGCTCCGTCACCCGCCGCAATTGCCCGTAGGCCGGATCGCCGTAGCGCCGCGACGTGAAGTGCGGCAGTGCCTGCGGATGCGCGGCGTCGGGAATGCAGCGATAGCGGCGCGGCGTGAACGAGCCGTTGGGTACGAAGGAGAACCGCATGCAGCCCTCCTGCCGGCGCTCGGCGAGGACCGGCGCCGTCCAGGTTTCGCCCGGTGCCGGATCAAGCGCGGCGAACAGGATGCTGTTGGAGACAAGCTCGAGCACCTTGGCGTGCATTTTGCCGATCACCGTGCATTCCTTGGCCGTCAGTGTTCCACCGGGGCCGCCGGCCGCGTTGCCGGCGTAAGCCACGTTCTCCGGCGCGCCGGCATCGACGATGCAGTCGACCAGCGTGATTTCGGCTTCCTTGTCGAGCTGGATCGGACCGATGATGCAGCGCTCGAGCGTGACCTTGGCGAAGGGATGGCCGATCACCAGGCTGGGCTGGCCCGGCGATACGGCGCTGCCATTGGAATTGAGCCGGCGACCCGGCACCAGGGTACAATCACGCAGCACCAGCTCGCGCGGTTCGTCGTCCGCCGCGGCGGGCAGCTCGAGAGCGCCGCCCGAGATCACCAGCCCATCGAGTACCAGTTGCCCGCGTGCGCCGATCGCCAGGGAGAGATTGCCCGTCGCGGCGATCAGCGGCCGCGCCGGATTGCGTGCGGCGACCACGACCTTGAGTCCTGGCGCCCCGGCCGTGGTAACGCCGTTCACCTTGAAGACGGGCGTCTGGGCGTAGGTCAGACTGTCATTGATCAGCACGCGCCCGCCCACGGCGACGGCGTCGAGCTCGGGCTGCAGGGCGGCACCGCTGGCGACAGTGCGCTGCAACGGAACGCCGGCCTCCTCGGGCGAGCGCTCATACTCGCCGCCGCCGATCGCACGAGGCGAGCCGTAGTGGAACGTCGCCAGCAGCGGACCATCCGCAGGTGCCCCGAGCAGCACGCGTCCGCGTTCGGGATCGACGCCGATCTTGCCGGCCGGAACAGCTGCCTCGTGGTTCCAGGCAATGACGTTGCCACCGGCATCGAGGATGTCGCGCAGGTCGCAGATGCGGATCGTCTCGACCGGAACCGGCACAGGAGGATTGCCCGGGCGCATCAGAACCAGGCTTTCACCGGGACCGTAGTCGTCTTCGACAACGGCATTGGGGGCCGGCACGGTACTCGTCTGGGCTGCCTTGACGGCGAGCGCCATCAGCCGCACCGACAAGGGCTCCGGCACATTGATCGGCTCGGCGAGTTGGGAAATGTCGTCCTCGGTCCGCGGCCGGCGGAACAGCCGCAGGTCGGCGCCGAGCGGATCGACGCGGAACTTGCGGCCGGTCGCGTCTCCGGGATGGGCGACGAGCGGCAGCGCCGTCAGCCGCAGCGACAGCAGCCGCCACAGGAAGATGCCGATATTGGGAATGTTGTAGCGCCCTGCCCCGCTCTCCGGCCGGCGCATCTCGGGCGTGTGGGCGAACTTTCCGAAGGCGCCGCCTTCCAGGAGCGTTGCCTTCAGGTTGCGCAGGTTGGCCGTCGCCGGCGCGTGAAGCCTGATGTGCTTCATGTACTGCGAGACTGTCAGCAACTCGAAGAACTCGACCGCGTGCGCCGGCCAGTCGGTGACGTCGCCGGCGAGCTGTTCGAGCATCAACGCCGTGCCTTTGCGGCGGCGATAGGCGATGGTGTTCGCCACCTCGGCGCGCGGCGAGGCGACCTTGGGCGCCACGCCATGCAAGGGGCGATAGCCGATAAGGTCGCCGATGTACGGTGCCACCCAGGCGGCACAGGTTTCGATGAACTGGTCGTCGTAGAGCTGGTCGATATTCTCTTCGAGGGCGGCGAGCTGCTGGGCGAAGGCTGCCATGAGGGCGCGCAGCGGCTCACCCTGCTCGGCATCGCGCAGGCGATAGACGGCAGGGAGCAGCCCATAGAGGCGTTCGGCCGTGAGAGAGCTCATGGCATCACCTGCAGGTCGTCGAACGGGCCCGGATCGAGCGTCAGCAGCTCGGCCGGCAAGGCGGCACCTGTCTGGACCCGCATGCGCGAGGCGAGCAGCCGCACCTGCAGCGACGGCACGGTCTGCAGTGCCGGCTGCGTGCCGCCGTAGAGTCGCGTCAGGTCGACGGCGACGACGCCAGGCACGGCCTGCGCGGTGGCGATCACATCGGACTGATAGACCGGCGCGCTGAGCTCGCGGGCTTCGAAGGAGAAGTGCGCCCGCAAGGCGGCCTCGACGTCGGCCAGCACCTTGCCTGTCTCGTAGTCGGGATCGACCTTGACGCGGATGCCGAGGCGGAACGTGCTGGCCTGCAGCGGCAACAACGTCACGAGGACATGCGGATCGCCGCTCGCCTTCAAGGCGGCGAGCAGGTTCTGCCACACCGGACTGGCCGACGAGATGACCTCGCCCTCCGGCGCTGCCAGGGTGATTGCTACGGTCGACCCGGTGTGGACCTGCAGCACCCTCGCCTGCGCCTTGGCGATACCACTGAAAGCGCGTGCGAAGTCTTCATAGTCAAGCACCGACACTGCCCGCCCCAGCGTGCGCGTCGTCAGCGGAATCGTACGCCGGGCGGCATTCGCCGGCTCCGGATCGGTGCCGCCCTCGGCCGCCAGCGGATTGCTGACGCTCTTCAGCCCCAGCGGCCGGGTCATGAGCTGCGTCAGGCTGTTGGCGGCGACATTGCCGTCCTCGCCGAGGCCCTTGCGGTAAGCCGCCTGGACATTGTTGACCCCACTCGGCAGGCGTGACCCGTTCAGCCCGTCGCCGAAGCCGACGAACAGGCGTCCCTGCTCGTCGGTCGTGAGCGCAAACACCCGATCGGTTGGCTTCGTGCCGTAAAGAGTCGGCCGCTCCCTCCAGGCAATCCCGCCGATGCGCACGGTGAGTTCCGCGGCGGCGCCGATCTCGTTGGCCGCCGCCCGATAGGTCAGCGGCAGCTGCTTCAGCTCGAACTGCTGGAACCGCTTGCTGGCATTGCCGGCGCCCAGCACCTGCGTAACCGATTCGCCGTGCGAAGCGAGCGCCACGTTGGCGTGGACGACGACGCTGTCGCGTACGAGATCGTCGGCAAGCGGGGGCGTGATCTCGAGTTCGGCGCGCTGGCCATCCACCGGATGGAGGGCGACCAGCATCGCCTGCGCGACCGCTACCTGCCCGTCACTCACGCGCCGCCCCCGAACGATCAGGCGGCGTCCCGGCGACAGATTGGCGGTATCCGCCTCGACCGGGATACGATCGCCGCTCACCGCCGTCGTCACGGGTCGCTGCCCCAGGGGCATCAGTTCCGACTTGGCGTAGACCGTCGTCTGACGCACCTGCCGGACGAAGAACGAGTCGAGGTTTTCCCCCGCGAGGGCGAGGCGTGTCACCTTGGCCGACAGCGCGAATTCCGCGCGCGAGACCTCGGTCGTGCCGGTCACGCGATAAAGCTCGATACGGGTCCCGCTGGGATAGGGGCCGCTGGGGCGGTTGAAGCCGCCGCGTGCCAGGACGGCGAAACTCCGGCGCGCCATGTCGCCCTCAACATCGGCAGCGATGTCCGACTGCACCTGGTCGAGATCCACCGAGCCGGTGCGTCGGCTGATCTTGAACTGCGGCCACTCGCTGCGATCGGCGTTGCCCCCGAAGCGAGCCACGTAGCCAGCGCGAAACTCGGGATCCATGCTGCGCCAGATCGGGGCATTGTTGCCGAATACCGCCGATCGCTTGCGCATCGCGAAGACATGGGGCTGGGCCGGCGGAGCCGAAGAAAGGTCCGCCGCTCCCAACCCCCGCGTCCAGACCACTCGCGTGCGGTTCCTCACTGGATCCGGCTCGACAGCCGTCAGAATGTGAAAATCCCAATTGTCGTTGGTGTCGTCGGCAAAGAATTCAGAGCCGACGAAGAGCAGTGCGTCACCCGCCTTGAGATTGGTGGCGACGCCGGCCAGCCAGACTTCCCGATCGCCGGCCGCCGGAACATGCGATTCGCCGAACCAAGGCGTCATCGCATTCCAGACTGCACGCGCATCGGCGAGCGTCTCGACCAGCTCGAACGTCTGCGGCTTCTCGCCCGGACCTGGAACACTCTGCACCTTGGTGCCCTTGTCGAGCGTCAGGCTGGCCGGTACGCCGGTGACGAAATTGCCCGGCTCGGGTGCCAGCGTCGCCGGCGCTGCCGGTGGCGTGTCGAGGGCAAACGCCAGCCAGGTTTCCGCTGCCACCCCGGGACGTAGCCGATAGCCCACCAGCTTGCCCATCTCCTGCAATGAGACACGCTCGACGGCGGTGCGAAGCCACGATTCATTGGCGATGCGCTCTTGATAGAACGTCAACACGTCAGCCGAACACGAGAAGGCATCGATCAGGCCGATGGTGAAGTCGTCGTCGCGCGTGCGCAGCAGCGGCAGCGGCGACAACGCCGAGGACGACAAAGCCGCATGCAGGCTGGCGCGGAACTGGGCGTAGTCGCCGATCCGGTAAGCGATCGCCGACAGCCCGGTTCGATTGAAGATGCCTTGCGGCGTCTCGCCCGTAACTCCGTCGCAGCAGGCGCAGCACTCGCTGTCGGGCGCGAGCGGCGGCACATGTGGCTTCAGATCGGGCACCGGCGCCGTCATTTGCCGCCTCCGGCCACGAGCGCGAGCTTGCCGCGCTCAGGGAAGTTGGGATTATTGGCGAGCTGGGCGATCTCGAGACCGCCGATCGGGATCACGCCGTCCTGCAACGAGATCAGGGTCTTGTCGCCAAGGCGGCGGAAGCTGTCGGCACGTACCGACTCCACGCCGTCGACCGCCTGGGCGGCACTGATCACCCGGCTGAGATAGACCGGCTGGCCGAACGAGAAATTGTCGGGGTGGAACAGACCGAGCGAGCCGTCGGGCAGGACGGCGCTCGACAGCACCTGTTCCACGGCATGCACCACGTCGGCACGGAAGTAGTCATCTTTGACGCAGACATGCAGCCCGACGTCGAGCGGCACGTAACGCGGTGAGTTGATCTCGAGGTCGTAGCCGGCCATGCGGAAGCGCTCGAGATGGCGGCGCAGGCGCGCCTTGAACGGGTCGTCGACCCTGATGCCGCCGAAACGATCCGGCGTGACGAACGCGGTATACCAGCTGCCCGTCCAGCGAAATGTCGCGGCGGCGCGCTGCACGTCAGGGCGGCGCTCGGCCGCCGCGGCATAGTCGGCCGGCGTCACCGCCCTTTCCTGGGTGCGGAAAGCCTGCGGCGCATCCCGGCGCACGACTTCCATGTCCTCGGGGTCGACACCACCCGCGGCTGCCATCGGATTGCGCACGGTCGTGAAGACACCATTGGTGGCGCTGACGATATGGGCAATCGCTTCCTGCCCGACATTGCCCGCGACGCCGTTGCCGCAGCGGTAGGTCGCCGCGAAGAGCGTCCCCGGATCGGGCCGCTTGCCGTGGTCGTCGTCGCCGAAGCGCAGCCGCGCCCGGCCGCTGTTCTCGACCTCGACGACGAAGTCGGTGGCGTCGTCGGCGCTCGACAGGAGATCGCGGCGTGGCGTCCACAGCTCGGTCACCGGACCCAGCGTACCCGCCACGCGCGCCATCAGCGGCGTCGCGCTGCGCGAATCGATGACGAGCAGCGAACTGGCCGGCCACCACGCCCCATCGGTGCTGATCGGGACGGCGAGCAGCATCGCAAGGTCGAAGCCGTGTGACAGCGGCAGCTTGGCGAGGCTTGGCCGGAAGCGCGGCGGCACCACCGTCGGTTCCGGCTTATCGCAACAGCCGGCGGGTGCGACCGGTGCAAGATGCAGCGTCTCTGCCGGCACGCCGCCGAGCTGTTCGTCGACCACCGTGAAGCCCTGATCGACCAGCACGATGTTGCCCATTGCAATGCTGACATCGAGGCCGGGCCGCTCCTCGACCGAAAGGCAGAGCGGGAACGGCAGCGCATCGGCGGCATCCCAGGTGATTTCGGTCACATCGACGGGCCCGTTGACCGGCGGCTCGTCGAACAACTGGCCCGACGGATCCTGTGACGCCGTCACAGTGACCAGCCGCACCGCCCAGCGGTGACTGCGGTCAGCATCCTCGGCGACGAACGTGGTCGGGCTCACCACTTCCTCGAAGACGAGGATGTCGCCGACATGCAGGATCGCCGACAGGTTGCCGCGCAGGGTGGCCCGCGTCGTGCCGCGCGGCAGGCAGCAGGCATTGTCGCCCCAGCTGTAGAACGACAGCCGGTTGAGGCGCTGGTCGAGCGTTGCGACATGCGCGGTCTCGAAGACAGTGGCGCCGGCACGCAATGCATCGTGCAATTGCAAACTCGCCGGCGCGATCACCGGCGGCAGCCGGGGCACGCGCGTCAGGAGCTGCGTGCCCCTGGCGAGCGCCACTGCCTGGCCGACGACATCGAAATGAACGAAGGCACGCGCGTTGCAACCCTCGTGCATGAAATAGTCGACCAGCCGGGCGTGCCGGCGCACCGACACGCGCTGCCGGGCGGTCGCGAGATAGGATTCGTTGGCGATCGAGTCCTGGCGATAGGAGAGATTGTCAGCGGCATAAGCCAGCAGTTCCACCAGCATGACGCCGAGATCGGCGGGCGAGCGTTCCGTCCAACCGGGCACCAGCAGGCTGAGGCGATCGAGCATCAGCCGCCGGAAGCCCTGGTAGTCCTTCGCCAGGTAATCGATGGCCGGCTTTGCCCCGACGATCGGGGGACAGATCGCGGGCTGCGCGCAGTCGAAATCGGCGGGACATTCGACCTTGAACGAGAATTCGATCGACGACAGGCGCGGGTCGAAGCCGGCTGGCGGATTGGCAGTGCCGGAATTGGCGACGATGCTCAGCGTGTAGGTCGAGAAGTCGCCGGAGCTGTCGGTGCGCACGACCAGCGTGCGCGCCAGATCGTCGACCGTCGCCACCAGGCCTGGCTCCGCCTGCGGCGGCAAGGCATTGGCCGGCGCGCACCACACGACGTTGACGCGGGTGATGCGTTCGCCGCCGGTGATACGGATATTGTCCGGCGTCAGGGTGAAGCCCGGGCGCAACAGGCGGACGAACAGGGTCCGCTGACGCGCCGCCGCCGGTGGTCCTGCCTTGTCGAGCACCTCGAGGAAATCGATGGCGTTGGCCGTGCCGCTACGGCGCAGCACGTCGAGGCGGCGAAGGTCGCAGCAGTGGAACTTCACGGTGCGCCTCCCGGAGCCGTGAAGCTGGCACTGTGCGTCGTACGGTCGAGCAGCACCGAATAGGTGACGTCGACGCGCAGCGCCGCATCGTCATTCCTCACCTCGACTGCGTGCACGGCGATCAGGTGGGAGAGATTGAGCTGCAACGCGCTCTGCACCAGCATCTGGGTCGTCGCGGCGAGAGTCGTGCTGTTGGGTTCGAACACCAGGGCCAGCAAGCCCGCTCCGAAGTCGGGCCGCATCACGCGCTCGCCTGGCGCGGTGAACAGGACCTGCTGGATGAGGTCGCGGATGTGGTCGTCGCGATCGATCGTCGCCGTCCGGCCGAGGCCGGAGAAGTGATACGGAAAATCGAGGTCGGGCATGTCTCTCCCCTCCTCAGGTCGCCAGCACGCGGGTCTGTGCCACGACTGGCATCATCGGCGTCCCCGTCGGCGCGCAGACCGACTGGCCGGCCATCGTCACGACCGGCGCCCCGCCCGCCTGCACGCGCACAGCGCCGGCGATCCATTGCCCGGTGACGCAAGGCGGATTGGGCGTTCCG
>Ga0310811_10014993_pt1 | contig 10124 bp, 10 predicted proteins | sample YCmetagenome_FD_207642 | JGI IMG/M metagenome (GOLD analysis project Ga0310811, IMG submission 207642) | Soil microbial communities from experimental microcosm in Duke University, North Carolina, United States - YC | ecosystem: Engineered > Artificial ecosystem > Soil microcosm > Unclassified ...
GCGCTGCCACACCGGGGCGTCGAGCGGGTCGTCCTTCAGCGGATCGTCGGCCGCGCCCCCGTGATCGGCGAGGAGCCCCAGCGCCGTCTCGCGGTCCAAGCCCGCTCGATCGGCGACCGCGGCGCCCCGCTGGTACACCGCCCCGTCGCGCTGGTAGGCCACGCCCTCGGCGAGCAGTGCCTCGGCCAAGGCGATGACCTCGTCGACGTAGACGTGGGCCTGGGGTTCGAAGGTCGGCTGGCCGACCCGGAGCTGACGCATGTCGTCCTCGAACCGGTAGGTCTGCCGCGCCGCCAGCATGCGCCAGTCGTCGTGCAGGCGACGGGCCTGCTCCAGCATGTCGTCGTCGACATCGGTGATGTTGCGGCACACCTCGACCTCCGTGCCGGTGTGGCGCAGCAACCGGGCGAGCACGTCGATCCAAACGAACGTCGACGCGTGCCCCAGATGGGTGGTGCCATACGGGGTGATGCCGCAGACGTAGATGCGGGCCGTGCCGATGATGGGAACCGCCCGGTGGTTGAGCCGCAACGTCATGCCGCCAGCGTACGCGGCCACCGGTAGAGTCGGACCGGTCAAGGGAGATCGACCGGCGTGACCGCAGCCGAGGACATGGCCCAGCTCGCCCGGCCGGTCCGGGTCCGCCTGGTCGGCCCCCTTCGCGTGTACGTCGACGGTCGGCGGGTGGCCGATCCACCGGTCGGACGGGCCGCCACCCTGCTGGCCCTGCTGGCCGTCGACGCCGGCCACCTGGTGCCCATCGACCGCATCATTGACGACCTGTGGCCCGCCGGTCCGCCGGCCAAGCCCAAGGAGAACGTGGCCTCGTTGGTCAGCCGGCTCCGGCGGATCGTTGGTCGCGACCGCATCGAGGGCAGCCGCGCGGGTTACCGCCTGGTCCTGTCGGACGGGGTGAGGATCGACCTCCGCGACGCCGAGGCCGCGGTGGTCGAGGCCGAGGCGCAGCTGGCGTCGGAGGCCTTTGCCGCCGCCTGCACCGCCGCCCGCGAGGGCCTCGCCATCCTCGATGCCGGGGAGCTCCTCGAGGATGACCCCTACGCGCAGTGGGCCGAAGCTCCCCGCCGGCGGGCCGAGACGCTCCAGCGCCGGGCCCGTCGCGTCTTGTGGACGGCCGCACTGGAAATGGACGACCCTCGATCTGCGGCCGAGGCCGCGGCGGCGGCGGTCGAAAGCGATCCCTTCGACGAGGAGGCCCACCGCGCCCTCATGCGCGCCGACCACCGCCGGGGGGACCGCGGGGCGGCGCTGGTCGACTACAAGCGCCTGGAGCGGTACCTGCGGGACGAGATGCAGGCGGCGCCGGCCCGCGAGACGACCGCCCTCTACGAGGCCATCGTGGCCGGCCGGCCGGAGCCGGCGAACGTGGACAGGCACGGGGCGGGCACTGGCGTACGCCCGTCGCCACTGATCGGCCGGGAGGCGGAGCTGGCCGAGCTGCGCCGAGCGTGGAGCGACGCGGTGGCCGGCACCAGTGCCCTGGTGTTCCTCTGTGGGCCACCGGGATCGGGGAAGTCGCGGTTGGCGGCGGAGGTCGTCACCATGGCCGAGAACCTGGGTGGCGTGGGCCTGCGGGCCCGGTGCAACGAAGCCGAGCGGTCGCTGTTCCTCCAGCCCATCCTCGAGGCCTTGCGCGGGTTCCTCGAGACAGCCCCCGACGACGTTCTTCACCGGCTCGCCGGGAACTGGGCGCCCACCGTCGCAGAGCTGCTCCCCGGTCTGCGGAGCCGCCTGGGCGAGGCGGGCTACCAGCGGACGGGACCCGAGCTCGAGCATCGCCGGTCGCTGGAGGCGGTGACGGAAGTCGTGGCCCGCCTGTCGCAGCACCGGCCGGCGTTGCTGGTGATCGAGGACATCGAGCACGCCGGTGCCTCGACGCTCGAAGCCCTGCGCTTCATGGCCGGGCGGCTCCACGCCGAGCGCCTGCTCATCGTCGTGACCGTCCGCCCCGAGGAGGGCCGGGAAGCCATCGAGACCCTGGAGCACCCGGGGCGGGAGATCGTCCTGCAGCCGTTCTCGGAGGCGGAGATGGACCAGCTGGCGGCAGCCATGGGGGTCGGGGGCCTGGGCCGGGTGGTCCATCAGCTCACCGGCGGCGACGTGCTCTTCTCCGTGGAAGCCTTCCGGCTGGCTGCCGGCAGTGATCGCTCCGCTGATGCGGTGGAGGTAGCCCGGTCGTTGGCGGACGTCGTCACCCACCGGGCGCACAACGTCGGCGCCGAGGTCGAGGAGTTCCTGCGCATTGCCGCAGTCGCCGGCAACGTGTTCGACCTGGATCTGGTGGGCCGCATCCAGGGGGCCGACCCCGAGCAGGCCGAGCGGACGGCCGAGCGGGCCATCGACGCCGGCCTGCTGACCTCGAAAGGCCGCCAGCTGGCGTTCGCCAACCGAGTCATCCACGAAGTTCTCTACGAGGGCACGCCCCCCGCGGTGCGGGTCAGCCGCCACCGCCGGATCGCCGAACTGGTGGCCGACCGGCCTGAGCTGGCGGCCGTCCACCACGAAGCCGCCGGCGACTGGGCGGAGGCGCGCCGAGCGTGGGCGACTGCGGCCGAGGGGGCCCAGCGCCGCTTTGCCAACCGCGATGCCGAACGGCTCTTCAGCGCCGCGGTGAACGGGGCCGAGCGAGCGGGCGACGAGGCCGTGCTCGCCGAGGTGCTGCTGCGCCGGGGCCAGGTTCGAGAGGAGCTCGGGGACTATGCCGGCGCCCGGAGCGACCATCAGCGGGCACTCGCCCTGGCCCAGGGGGTCAACGACGCCCCGCTCGAGGCCCTGGCCCTCGAACGGCTTGGCTGGACGGCGTACTACGGCCGGGATGTCGAGAGCGCGGTCGACTTCGCCGCCCAGGCCACCGCGCTCGCCGAGGCGGCTGCGGCGGCGCCGGCCGCCCGCCCCAGCGCCCTCGTCCTGGTCGGCCGGGTCCGGCACTGGGCGGGCGACATGGAGTCGGCCGCCGCCGCCTACGAGGAGGCCCTGGCCGACGGGGCCGAGCCCTCGACGGTGGCATCGGCGTTGAGTTGCCTCGGCGCCCTGCTCGAACACGGCGACCGCTTCGACGAGGCACGCGACGTCCTCACCCGGGCCACGGCCGTGTGCCAGGAAACCGGTTCGTTCCGGGCCCTGTTGCGGACCCTGTTCTTCGCCGGCCTGGCCCGGGCCAACCTCGGCGACCTCGTCGGCGCCCTGCGGGTGCTCGAGCGCAAACGCGCCCTGCTCGACCGCTACGAGGTCCGCTTCTACCGGGCGCGCACGGCCACGACCCTGTCCTGGGTGTGGAGGGAGCTCGGCGACATGGCGCGGGCGGAGGACCTCGCCGCCACCGCCATCGAGCAGTCGCGGGAGGTCTCGGCCGGCTCGCTGCAGACCGAGCAGGAGCTTCACGCCCTCCTGGCCTTCGCCGAATGCCGCCTGGTCGCCGGTGACCCCGCGGCCGCGGCGCCCTACGTGGAGGAGGCCGCCGAGCTGCTGCGCATCTGGATGCCGTTCCGGTGGCGTGGCGAACTACGCCTGGAGGATATGGCAAGCCGTCTTGAGCCGGCCCGAGCGGAACGGCTTCTCGAGCTCGCCCGCGAGCGTGGGTCGCGGAAGTACGAGGCGCTGGCCCTCGGCCGCCTCGGCCGGTCGGTGGAGGCGGCATCGGTAGCCGCGCGCACGGGGTCGGCTCTGCTCGTCGCCGAAGTGGCGCCCGCTCCCCAGTCCCGGGCCGCCGTCCAGCAGATCGCCGCCGGCCTGCCCCGCGAGATGCGTTCGCGCTTCCTCACGCACGGGCGGCTGAGCGCGCCCCTGGGGACGTAGCTCGAGCCGTCGGCGCCGTTACAGGGGGCGAAGGCGGACCCAGAGGGCCCGGGCGAGCTTGGTCCCGAGGTTCTCCCACCGGTGCGGACGGTCGGTGCGGAAATGGAGGGCGTCGCCCGGGCCAAGCCGGTAGTCGATGCCGTCGACCTCGAACGCCAGGGTGCCGTCGAGCATGAACAGCAGCTCCTCGCCCTGGTGCTGCATGAGCCCGGGCCCGCTCCCGGCGCCGGCGTCGACGGTGGTGACTTCGGCGTCGAGGAAGAACCGGGCGTAGGAGCCGGAGATGGACTGGGCCTCGACCCCGGCGTGGGGCGTGTACGCCGCACCACGCTGGGGCGCCGCGGTAAAGGCCACGGGGCCCGCACCATCGGCTTCCTCGTCGACGAAGTAACCGACCGGTCGGTCGAAGGCGTCGGCCAGTTTGAGCAACGTGGTGATGGTCGGCACCATGCCGTTGCGCTCGATCTTGTGGATGGCCGCGGCCGAGACGCCGGCCCGCTCGGCCAGCTGCTGCAACGACAGGCTCTGCTGGAGCCGCAGCTCACGGAGGCGTGGTCCGATCGACCCGACGATGCGATCGACAGGACTTCCGGTAGGAGCCAGATCGGTCATGTTCGTGTCGCCTCTCCTTGACAAGCACAGGAACGGATATTCAGTATAGTAAACGGACGTACATCTATCGTCCATGCCGACCGACTGCGAGGAGGAGGTGGCCACGGTGAAGATCGTCGTCGTCGGTGGTGGTGCCGCCGGCATCGGTGCCGCGGGAGCAGCCAAGGGCACGGACAAGACCGCCGACGTCGTCGTGTACACCGAGTACGAGGACGCCGCCTACAGCCCGTGCGGCATCCCCTACGTGCACGGCAAGGAGATTTCCGACTTCCAGTCGCTGTTCCTCGCCACCAAGGAGTCGTACCGGGAGTCCGGGATCGATATCCACTACGAGACTGCCGTCACCGGGCTCGACGTCGGCAAGCGGACGGTCACGATCGCCGGCGAGGGCGACGTCTCCTGGGACCGCCTGGTCCTCGGCACCGGCTTCAACTACGCCGACCCCGGCGTGCCCGGCACCGACCTCGCCGGCCTCTACTACGTCAAGAACATCCGCGAGGCCATCGAGTGGGACAAGGTCCTCGACAACACCAAGGTGGCCGTCGTCGTGGAGGCGTCGCCCCTCGGGCTCGAGATGGTGACCGCCCTGGCCCATCGCGGCATCGAGACCCACCTCGTCGACCACCACCCGTGGGCGCTCGCCGAGGCCACCGATCCCGACATCGCCGCGCCGGTGGAGGAGTCCTGGGCCGAGATGGGCGTGAAGATGCACTTCAACACCAAGCTGGAGGCCTTCGTCGGCGACGGCGCCGGCAAGGTGCGGGCGGTGCGGACGGATCAGGGCGAGCTACCGGCCGACCTCGTCGTCGTGTGTACGAAGAAGCGCCCGAACACGGCCCTCGCCGCCGGCGCCGGGCTGAAGATCGGCTCCACCGGCGGCATCGTGGTCGATGAGCGGATGGCGACGTCCGCCCCCGGGATCTTCGCCGCCGGCGACTGCATCGAGATCCCCCACGGCGTGAGCAACGTTCCCATCCAGGGGCTGTCGGGCAGCCACGCCTACGCCCAGGGCAAGGTCGCCGGCACCAACGCCGCCGGTGGGAAGCGGGCCTACCAGCCGGTGTACGTTCCCTGGGGCATGGTGGCCGGCAAGTGGATGATCGGCGGCGTGTCGTTCGGCGAGACGCTGGCCACCGCCCTCGGCATCCCCTTCGTGCTCGGTCAGGCCACCGGGATCTCCCGGGCCCGCTACTACCCCGGCGTGAAGAAGGTGAAGGTCAAGCTGCTGGCCGAGCCGGGGACATTGAAGCTGATCGGGGCCCAGATGGTGGGCCAGGAGGGGATCAAGGAGCGGGCCGACTTCCTCGCCATGTGCGTGAAGACCGGCATCACGCTTACCGACCTGGCCTACATGGAGAACGTGTACTCGCCGCCGATCGGCGCCCTCAACGAGCCCATCGCCGTGGCTGCCCAGAACGGCCTGAACTCCTTGAAGTCCTGACGTGGCCTCCTCGTTCCCGCGCTGGCTGCGTGAGAACTCAGAGCACTACCTGATGATCGACGCCCAGCGCCGGATGGCCGCCAAGTACGGTCGCCCCGCACCGCCGAAGCCGAAGCGCTTGGCCGAGCGGTTCTGGCTGGACGTGTTCGCCCCCGTCTACCGGCTCCTGCCCTGGAAGCTGCGGAGTTTCACCATGCAGCTGATGCCCGGCAGCCACCGCCAGCAATGGAGCCGGCCGGCGGAGCGAGGGGTTCCGGCCATCGGCCCGGAGGGCCCGAGCGGCCCTCTGAGCGGTATGAAGGTCCCACCAGTAACAGCCCAGACAGGTCCCGAAACCGGAGGAGAGTAAATGCCCAAGACTGTGAACGTCGAGCGTCCCGACGACGGGGAGGTCCTCTACAACACCGACGAGAAGCTCTTCGAGGACATCAAGGCCAACCCCGGCGAGAAGGCGTTCGTCTTCATCCACACCGTGCCCTACGAGGGCTCGGTGGCGCTCGTCAACCTGCTGACGTCAACCCGCCTCGTGCGCAAGGGGTTCGACGTCAGCATCATCCTGTACGGGCCGGGCGTACTGCTCGCTTCCGGGACTCGCGGCTTCCCCGCGGTCGGCCAGGAGGCGTTCCCCGGCCACATGGCGATCAACAACCAGATCAAGACCCTCATCAAGGAGGGGGCGACGATCTATGCCTGCCGCTTCGCCATGGGCGCCCTCTACGGCTTCCGCGAGGACGACCTCATCGAGGGGGTCAAGCCCTTCCACCCGCTGGACGTGCTCGACTCCGCCCTGACCGCGTGGCGAGCCGGCGCCTTCCAGATCAACACCTGGACCGTCTGACCCGTCCGCAGCCCGCCCCGGGCTCCCCCCGACCTAGGTTGGGGGGAGCCGTGGTCCTTCGATATCGCAGGAGGTGAACCCGTGGACACCATTGCCGACATCGGCGGCATGCAGGGCATGGGCAAGGTGCAGTACGTGCCGCCCGAGGACCCGCCGTTCCACGACGACACAGAGCGGAAGATCTTCGCCATGGCCCTGCTCTCCATGCGGACCTCGGGCACGAACCTGGACTCGTTCCGCCACGCCATCAACCGCCAGCACCCCCTCGACTACCTGGCCGACGGGTACTGGGGCCGGTGGCTGAACTGCGCCGAGAACCTCCTGACCGACAGCGCCATCATCGCCCCCGGGGCAGTCGAGGCCCGGGCCCGCAAACTGCGAGGGGAGGACGTCGAGGAGCCCCCCGCACCCGAGCCGAACAAGCCGGACTACAAGCCGACGGCCGCCGGCTCCATCCGCCAGGTCGACTACCCCCCGAAGTTCGCGGTGGGCGACCGGGTCCGGGCCAAGGACATCCACCCGGTTGGCCACACCCGCCTGGCCCGGTACACCCGGGGCCGGGTCGGCCGCGTCGAGATGATCCAGCCGGCGCAGGTGCTGCCCGACACCAACGCCCACTTCATCGACGAGAACCCGCAGCACGTGTACAACGTGTCGTTCGACTCAAACGAGCTATGGGGCCCCGAGGCGGAGCCGTTCGAGCTGCACTTCGACATGTACGAGGACTACCTGGAGCCAGCTCAATGACATTTGACACGGAAACCACCCGACTGCCCCTGGCCCTGCGCACCGAGGCCCTGGAGTCGATCCTGCTCGAGCGCCAGCTCGTCGACCCCAAGGTCATGGACACCTACATCCGGATGTACGAGCAGGACATCGGGCCCCTGAACGGGGCCAAAGTCGTGGCCCGGGCCTGGGTCGACCCGGAGTACAAGGCCCGGCTCCTGGAGAACGGGACCTCCGGCGCCGCCGAGCTGGGCTACAAGGGCCCCCAGGGCGAGCACATCGTGGTGGTCGAGAACACGCCGTCCGTGCACAACGCCGTGGTGTGCACCCTGTGCTCCTGCTACCCGTGGCCGCTGCTCGGCCTCCCGCCCACCTGGTACAAGGACCCGGCCTACCGGGCGCGGATCGTGCGCGAGCCGCGCGCCCTGCTGGCCGAGATGGGGCTCACCCTGGGTGACGACGTCGAGATCCGGGTCTGGGACAGCTCGTCGGAGGTCCGGTACTTCGTCCTGCCCGAGCGGCCGGCGGGGACCGAGAACCTTTCGGAGGAGGAGTTGGCTGCGCTGGTGACCCGCGACGCCATGGCCGGCATCGCCAGGGTCGCTGCCCCCGCCGCCGTCTGATGCCGGCGCCGCAACCGGCCGCCGTCCTCGATGTCGACGGCCCCGCCGCCCCGCCCCGTAGCAACGGGGAGCTGGTCTTCGCCGAACCGTGGGAGGGCCGGGCCTTCGGCTTGGCCATGGCCCTCCACGGCGCCGGGGTTTTCGAGTGGGAGGACTTCCGCCAGCAGCTCATCGCCGCCGTCGCCGAAGCCGAGCGAGCGACCACCGACGACGACCCCTTCAGCTACTACCGGTGCTGGCTCCTGGCCCTGGAGCGGGTGCTGGAGGCCGGTGGCGTGGTCAGCACCGAGCAGCTGCGGGCCCGGGCCGAGGAGCTCGAGGCCCGGCCGGCCGGCCACGACCACGACCACGAAGGTGGCGATCACGACCACTGAGCGGCCGAAGACCCTCTCGGTCGACGCCACGTGGGAGGGCGGCTACCGCTGCCGGGTTCAAGCCCGCGACCACGTGATCATCGTCGACGAGCCCACGTACGCCGGCGGGGGCGACACCGGTCCGCAGCCCACCGAGGTGTACCTGGCGTCGGTGGCATCGTGCTTCACCCTGGCCGTCTACCACGTGGCCCGGAAGCGCAACATCGAGCTCCCGGACCTACGGGTGCGGGCCGTGGGCGAGTACCAAGGCCCCAGCTTCGTGAAGGTCCGGGTGGAGGTCAGCTCCAGTTATCCCCGCGCCGACTTGGAACCGCTGCTCGAGCGGGCTTCGGCGGTCTGTTACGTGTCCAACACCATGCGGGCGGTCGACGACATCGAGGTCGTGCTCGTCGAGCCGCCTCCAGGCTCGTAGGCAGCCGCCCTGCCCGCGTGTGCGCCGAGGCACGAGTAGGGAGGAAACCACATGTCACACGTACGCCATTTCGACCACGTCGGCATCACCGTCTCCGACCTCGATGCGGCGACGACGTTCTTCGTCGCGCTGGGCCTGGAGATCGAGGGACGAACGTTCGTGGAGGGCGAGTTCATCGACACCGTCACCGGCATCCCGGGATCAAGGACCGAAATCCTGATGCTGCGCCCTCCGGACGACGGGACACGCGTCGAGCTCTCCAGCTTCGTCCGGCCGGACCCGATGCCCGGTTCACCGGCCGCCATGGCCAACGAGCTCGGCTTGCGAAGCATCGCTTTCGAGGTTCATGACCTGGATGCCGCCGTCGAGCAGGCGACGTCGGCCGGCTACGGGTTGGTGGGCGGGATCGGCGAGTACGAGGGCGCTTGGCGGATGGCCTACATCCGCGGCCCGGAGGGGATCATCGTCGCCCTTGCCCAGCCCGTCGGGTGAAGACATGGCGGCAACGCTCCCTTCCCTGATGGCCGCGCTCCTCGCTCGCGAGCAAGCCCAACCTCCCGACCGCATGACCCTTGAAGAACGCGAGCGGCCGGAGCCTGGGATCGGCGACGTCCTGATCCAGGTCGGAGCGGCGAGCTTTACTCCGACCGAGCTGCAGTGGCCGTCGACATGGGTGGACCGCTCCGGCAGGGACCGGCGGCCAACCATCCCGGGTCACGAAGTCTCGGGAACCGTGTTCGATCTGATCGGCGGAGATGTTCTTCACCGCTCCTGGCCCATGGTTCGACCCGGCGGCTCAATTGTCTCTGTCGTCGAGGCACCCGATGGCGAGCGCTCCGATGTGAACAACGTGTTCTTCGTTGTCGAACCGAACGGTGACCAGCTGATGAGCTGGCCCGACGCATCGAGACCCTCCGTCCCGTTGTGGGCACGGTCGGTACTCTGTCCGACGGACCTCGTGTGTGGGCGGAAAAGGTCGCGGGTGGCATACCGGGGAAGGTGGTGCTCACCCCATCGAGCCCTGCCGCGGGGTGAAGGTGCCTCAGGAGCCTGCGGTCTCCCGGTCGTCGCGGTAGACGTCGTAGGCGGCCGAGTACTCCATCACGCGGGCGACCTCGGCGATTGCCGGTTCCTCCCAACCGGCCCGGCGCAGGAGATGGAAGCCCATCTCCATCCCGGAGGTGATCCCCCCGGCGGTGATGATCCGGCCGGCGTCGACCACCCGGGCCCGGCTGATCCTCGCTGCCGGAGCGATGTCGGCCAGGCGGTCGATGGGGACCTTGCC
>Ga0310811_10014994_pt1 | contig 10124 bp, 10 predicted proteins | sample YCmetagenome_FD_207642 | JGI IMG/M metagenome (GOLD analysis project Ga0310811, IMG submission 207642) | Soil microbial communities from experimental microcosm in Duke University, North Carolina, United States - YC | ecosystem: Engineered > Artificial ecosystem > Soil microcosm > Unclassified ...
GCCGAGGCCGATGCCGAAGACCTGGCCGTTGCCGACCTGGTAGTTGGCCGGCGAGACCAGGAAGATCAGCGAACCCCAGCCGATCACGTGCAGCGCCAGCACGAAGCCGGCCATGCCGCCGATGCTCGCCCACTCCGACCGGGCCAGCGGTCGGGTCCGCAGGGTGTCCGCCATCTGTCGCCGCCTCTTCCGGGCTCGGGGATGCAACAGGCAGATTGTGGTACCTGCAACCCTTTGGCGACAGCGTTCACCGGCGGAGAATTGTCACATCGGGCGGCCCGGTGCGGCGTTACCGGACCGCTGCGTCACCGTGCGATCACGGCGAGTAGCACTTGTGCGTGCTGGTGTTGAAGATCGGCGTCGTGTCCACGGTCAGGTTGGACGCCGGGTTGACGATCACCGAGCCACTGCGGGTCAGCTTGTCCTCACAGGCCAGGATGCCCGAGTTGGTGGAGTTGCCGGCCCACATGTCGATATGGCGCTTCTTGCCGCTGTTCCAGTCGGAGATGCAGGCGGCGCAGCTGTCCTCCATGATGAAGTACTTCTTCAGATACGCGTAGTACACCCGCGTGCCCGGGGCCAGTTCGGAGCTGCTGGTCGCGAACGTGACCGGGTTGCTGTACGTGCCCGTGCCACCGGCCTTCGAGTGGATCTGCGGATAGGCGATGTCGGCACTGCCGGGCGGGTCGTTGTCCAGCGCCCCGTACAACGTCACGTACATGGTGTACGTGGTGCTGTGCGGTGTAGCGGCAGCTTGGGCAGGGGCGGCTCCCGCGATGAGCAAGCCGATGCCGAGCAGGGCAGCGAGCAGCTTGCTGGTCATGTGAACACCTCCACTATTCACCTATATGGTTAGGAAACTTCCCTAACTCAGCCGAGGGTAGGAGCCCGCCCGCCGCCGCGAGAAGCCCGGATCGTTCACAGTTATCCGTCCCGTCACGGACAGGATCGCGAAAATTCTTCAGATTCTGGCTCCGGACTGGTACCTCTGGGCGCGGCCGCAGACGCGACGAAGGGTTGGGGCTCATGGGCAGGAAGACGCTGGCCGCCGCGCTGGCGGTGGCGATCGCCGTGATCGTGCCGGGCATCGCGCACGCCGACACCGGGGCCTGGGTGATCCAGGGCTCCGACCACGCCCGCGCGCTGGACGAGAGCCAGGGCCTGGCCACCGTCGTCCGGCCCAACTCCAGCTTCATCCAGTACACCGGTATCGGCACGGTGCCGATCGCCGACTCGGTCAAGGGCTGGAACCACGTCGGCGACCCGGGTTCGCGTCTGGGCTACTACATCGAGCCGTACCAGAGCGACAACAACGGGGCCAAGATGTTCCGGGTGCAGGCGCCGGACGGCAGCTGGTCGGAGTACACCCACAAGCTGGAGTCCTGGGAGGCGCTGAACAACTCGTTCGCCGCCGTCTCGCCCGACGGGCAGTGGCTGGTGTCCGGCGAGTGGGGCACCATGGACCGCCTTCTGGTCTACCCGATGCCCGGCGTCCGGTTCACCACGCCGGGCCAGAACCTGCCGTACGCCTTCGCCATTCGCCCCGACCACCCGATCCGCGACGTGCAGGGCTGTGACTTCACCTCGCCGACCCAGCTGCTGTGCGCGTCGGACGATCCGGACGGATCGCTCTACGGCATGACGAAGCCGTTGCTGCAACTGGATCTGAGCGGTCCGCTGGCCGGCGCCGACGTGTCGGCCCATGTGAGCGCTCTCGGCCAGCTGCCGCTGCAGAGCTCGTGCAGCGGCACGTTCGAGGTGGAGGGCATGGACTACGACATGCGGGACGGCACCCTGCGCGTGATCGTGATGTCGCCCGGGTTCTGCGTGCTCACCGACTCGAAGACCTGGCGTTTCAAGCACTCCTGAACCCGGACGGCCGATTGGATCACCGCCGGTCCCGGTTGTGTTGCAAGATGGGCCCCGTGGACCAACCGGATCCGGACCGACGACAGCGCATGGTCAGCACGGCGGGCGAGGCGCTCGCCGCCGCCCAGGCGGGCGACGACGGCGCCGCGATCAGCCTGCTGACCACCTTCGTCGACACCTCGCCCGACGGCGACGTCGACGGCAAGGAACTCGTGCTGATGCTGTTCCGCGAGTGCAGCGAGATGGTCGCCGCGCTCGGTTCCGGCGGGGCCACCCCGGTCAAGATGCAGGTCTACGACGCCGACGGCCAGGAAGTCTCCATCGACGACGCCGACCCGCCGGTGCGCACCGCGGTCCGCACCCTGCTCGCCGAGGTCCACGGCGACCAGGACGCGGCCCGCGCGCAGATCGACATCGCGCTGAGCACCGCCGCGCCGAGCGAGGTGGCGGCGGTGGTCATGCAGGCCCTGCGCTGGACCATCCGACTGGCCACCGAGTGCACCAACCGCGACCTCCCGGTCGCCGCCTGGATCGCCGAGGCGTTGGAGACGGAACCCGAAGCAGAGGACTGAAATCCGTTACATGTCGCGGGTCATCCCTGTGCGCCGATCAAGGGTTCGATGCGCATGGCGTCGTGCAGGACGGCGGCCAGCTCCAGCAGCACGCGACGGGTCTCGGCGACCTCGGCCCGCAGGGCGTCGATCTGGTCCCAGGCCCGCTCGTGCACGACCACGCTGTCGCCGGCCAGCCGAACGGCCTCCCACTCAGCCAGGGCGGGGTGCCACTTGGTCAGCAGCGGCCGCAGCACGGTGTTGACCATCTCCACGGCGATGCCGGCGAAGGTGACCCCGCCGGCCCGGCCTTTCGGCGCCAGCTCGGGACCGTACTTGCGCAGGATGTCGCGGGTGCAGGCGAACAGGGAGTAAATGCTGTTGAGTTCCTCTCTCACGATTCCGGCGCCCGGTTTTTGTTCCACGGTCGTAATCCTCGTGGCGAGCTCGACATACAGCTCCCACGCGGCCTCTCGTTCTATCGGTGACGGTGTCCACACACCGCTCACCCGGCTTCGCTGACTCACGGAGAAGCTCCTCCACGCAATGGCCCCGCGGCGGCCGATCGATAACCGTCGTCCCGTTGCTCCGGAATGGACGTGACCGGGCCGACGCGGGGCGGAGAGGATGGACTGGGCAGATTGTTGATCTCGTCGTTGCGGGCGCGTTCCCGGATCCGCTCGATCTCCGCGAGGTAGCGGCGACGGCGCTCGGCGTCGGTGCCGCCGAGCTGGTCGGGGTCGTCGACGAGCTTGCGGACCAGGGTGTACACGCTGGACTCGTGCAGGCGGTACTTGCCGTAGTTCTCCTCGGCCTTGAACGTCCTGTGCAGGCCGAACACCACCGCGCCGAACACGGACAGCGCCTGCACCAGCAGCCGGGAGCCGTTGCCGTCGGTCACGTACGGGATCAGGAACGGCAGCGACAGCGAGATCAGCACGGTCCAGCCGACGGCGTAGTAGTGGGCCGCCCCGTATAGCCAGGCCCGGTGCTGCCAGACCCGCAGCACCGGAACCGTGCGCCGGTAGTGCGACGCGGCCCAGTCGCGCAGTTCCGGCCCGATCAGGTCGGCGTCCGCGAACGGGCCGTCGGCGGTGCCGCCGGCGTTCGGCACCGAAAATTTCGGTCTCATGTAGGCCGCAATCGCGACCGCACTGGATATCGCCAGAACGGTCACGCCACAAAGCCCGACAACCCACGGGTCTATCACCACACACCCATCCCTGACGGTGTCAAGTGCGGGAGCGTAGCCCCTGTGCAAGTGCATGGACCATAGTCACGGAACGCAGCTGAATCCCGTATAAGCGGGAAAGTAGACATACAGTGAGCCGGCCCTGGCGAACGGTGGAGGACTGCCGTCCGCAGGTCGACGACCCACCGTGACGGCGCGCCATGATCCGTCACGCCGAGTAGCGCTACCTCGTGAATTATGGCAAGTAGGTGGCTTGCGATTCACCCGTCCGTCAGGCTCGACACTGTCCCCCAACGGAGTTAACCGGAGGAGGTAGGGGCCGATGGCCTGGGACGTGTTCCTCAGCTACTGCCGGTCGGACACCACGCCGGCCGAGGCGCTGGCGGCCGAGCTGCGGGCGCGGGGGCTGCGGGTCTTCCAGGACGAGGTCGGCGTGCACCGGTTCGACTCGGTGTCCCGGACGATCATGGCCGAGCTGGGCCGGTCCCGACTGCTGCTCGCCTACTACTCGCACGCCTACCCGACGCGCCGCGCCTGCCAGCAGGAGCTGATCACGGCTTTCCTTGCCGGACAACGGGAAGGCGACCCGCTGCGACGGGTGCTCGTGGTCAACCCGGAGCGCGGTACCGCGCACATCGAGCCGATCGAGCTGCGCGACGCCCGGTTCTGGAGCCCGTCGGCCGAGCTGCGCCACCTCACCGAGGCCGTCACGCGCAAGGTCGACGAGCTGCCGACGACCATCAACGCCGTGGTCCACGGCCGCGCCCCGCTGTGGCTGCCGGCCCCGGGTCACCGCCCGCCGCCTCGCTTCGTCGGCCGCACGGCCGAGCTGTGGCGGCTGCACTCGGCGCTGCACCCGCAGTCGGCCACGCTGACCGAGGGCGGCGGCGAGCCGGTCGCGGTCGTGCACGGGGTCGGCGGCATCGGCACGACCTCGCTGGTCGCCGAGTACGCACGGCAGTTCGGCGCGACCTTCCCCGGCGGCGTTTTCTGGTTGTCCGCCACTGATCCGTGGCCGGAGCAGCTGACCGCGATCGCGGAAGCTTTAGGGGCCAAGGGCAATGGTCACGCCGCCGATCGAGTGGCATTGGCTTTGCACGCTGAGCGAGCCCCCAGCCTCTGGGTGGTCGACGGCGTGCCGGCCGGGCTCGACCTGGACCACGTCCGCCGGCTGCTCTCCCCGCATCCCACCGCGGCCAGCGTCCTCACCACCACCGACGCCGGCTACGCCGAGCTCGGCACCAGCGTGGAAGTCTCGGAACTCCCGGCGGCGCAAGCGATCCGGCTCGTGCTCAACCAGGTCGAGGCGCCGGGCGACCGCGAGTCCGCGCACAAGCTGGTGGACGCCGTCGGCGGGCATCCGGGCGCGCTGCTGGACCTGGCCGGCTCGGCCCGGTCGGCCGGCCTGGACTCGGTGCGGCGGCGGCTGTTCTCCCGGGACTGGCCGGTGCTGGAGACGACCGCGAAGCGGCTGCTGGCCGAGGTCGACGCGGCCGGCGACGCCGGGCTGGACGTGTTGCGCGCGGTGACGGCGTTCGCGCCGGAACCGATGCCGTTACCCGTTCTGGATGGTCTTGGCCCGGTCGGACTGGCGGTCGACCGGTTGTCGAGGCAGTCTGTGGTGCGGCTGGTGGGCGGAAGCGCGTTGGAGGTGCCGGCGGTGGTCGCACACGTGATTCGGCACAGCGATCCCGATCCGGCGCGGCACGAGCGGATCAGCGCCGCCGCGCTGGCGGCCCGCCGTGAGCGGGACGACTTCGCGGTGGACGAACGTGAGCGGGCGGCGGCGTTCCGCGTGCAGGTCGAGCTGGCGCACCGGGTTCCGGTGCGCCCCTTGGGCGGCGGCGGCTTGCGGGAGGCAATTTCCTCTCTGCACAGCATCTTCGCGTTCACCCGGGAGCAGCTTCGGGAATGCGGCCCGGATTCCTCGCAGCGTTTCGGCGAAGTGGCGGAACGGCTGATGGAGGAGGTGCTGCGGCCGTTCCTGTCGGAGTGGCATCCGGCGCTGCGCCGTTACGAGGACCGCACGCAGTTCGACGACTCGGCGTGGGATCCGACCGCCGAACTGCGCCACGCCCTCGACGCCCTGCGGGAACCGCTGCTGGCCGTGATCCGGGACCTGAGTCGGATCAGCGGGAACCCACACGGGACTCGCTACCTGTGAACAACTCCTTGACCAGGCCGGCGATCTGCTCGGTCTCGATGAGGAACGCGTCGTGCCCGTACGGCGAGTCGATCACGCGCAGATCGTCCGCGGTGGTTATCCCGTCGGCGATTTCTCGCTGCTGCGCCAACGGATAGAGCCGGTCCGTGGTCACGCCGCCGACGACCGTCCGGGCCGTGACCCGACGTAGGGCGGCCCGCACGCCGCCACGTCCGCGACCGACGTCGTGCGAGTTCATCGCCTCGGCCAGCACGACGTAGCTGCCGGCGTCGAAGCGCCGCACCAGCTTCTCGGCATGATGGTCCAAATAGGACTCCACGGCGTACCGACCGTCACCCTGCGGGTCACGGCCGAACCGGGCCGACAGCTCGGCCTCGCTCCGATAGGTGATGTGGGCAATCCGCCGCGCCACCCCCAATCCCCGCTGCGGCCCCTCCTCGGCGTCGTAGTAGTCACCACCATGCCACCCGGGATCGGAGCGGATGGCCTGGAGCTGCGGATACGTCCACGCGATCTGATCGGCCGACGACTGCGCCGGAGAAGCCAGCAGCAGCAACGACTCCACCCGATCCGGCACGCTGACCGCCCACTCCAACGCCCGCATCCCGCCCATCGAACCGCCGACCACGGCGGCCCACCGGTCGATGCCCAACGCGTCGGCCAGCGCCACCTCGGCGGCGACCTGATCCCGTACGGTCAGGGCCGGAAACCGGCTGCCCCAAGGCTTTCCATCGAGAGCAAGGGACGACGGCCCGGTGCTCCCCTGGCAGCCGCCCACCACGTTGGGCGCCACCACGAAGTACCGGGCCGGATCGATGACTCCTGGCTGCACCAGGGCATCCCACCAACCGGCGGTGGGATGCCCTGGCCCGGCGGGACCGGCGACATGACTGTCGCCGGTCAACGCGTGCAGGACGAGGACGGCGTTGGACCGGTCCGGCGCCAACGTCCCCCACGTCTCGTAAGCGAGCTGGACGGCGGGCAGCTCGCCGCCGCGCTCCAGCGGCAGTGGGTGATCCAACCGCACCCACTGCCGCCGGCCGGGCGGGTCGGATTCCCGCCACGCACCCGTGACGGAGCTCAGAGCGCGGCCTTCGCGGCCCGGAAGCCGGCATCGAGGTCGGCCTTCAGGTCCTCGATGCCCTCCAGCCCGACCGACAACCGGACCAGGCCCGGTGTCACGCCGGTGACAACTTGCTCCTCGGGAGTCAGCTGCGAGTGCGTGGTGCTGGCCGGGTGCACGATCAGGCTGCGCACGTCGCCGATGTTGGCCAGCTGGCTGAACAGCTCCGTGCCGTCCACGAACGCCCGCCCGGCCTCGGCGCCGCCACGCAGCTCCAGGGACACGATCGCCCCCGCGCCGCCCGGCAGGTACTTCTGCGCCGCCTGGTACCACGGGCTCGACGGCAGACCCGCGTAGTGCACGGTCTCCACCTCGTCCCGCTGCTCCAGCCACTCGGCCAGCGCCCTGGCGTTGGCCACGTGCCGCTCGATCCGCAGCGACAGCGTCTCGATGCCCTGGAGGATGAGGAAGCTGTTCTGCGGGGCGATCGCCGCGCCGGTGTCGCGCAGCAGCTGCACGCGCAGCTTGGCCGCGAACGCCCCATGGCCGAGCGCCGGCCAATAGCGAAGGCCGTGATAACTCGGGTCCGGCTCGTTGTAATCCGGGAAACGATCCGCGTGCGCGCCGAAATCGAATGTGCCGCCGTCCACGACCACACCGGCAATGGCCGTGCCGTGGCCGCCGAGGAACTTGGTCGCCGAATGCACGACGATGTCGGCGCCGTGCTCCAGCGGCCGGACCAGGTACGGCGTCGTCACCGTGCTGTCCACGACCAGCGGCACCCCGACCTCGTGCGCGACGCCGGCGACGGCCTCGATGTCGAGCACGTTGCTGCGCGGGTTGCCCAGCGTCTCGGCGAAGAACAGCTTGGTGTTGGGCCGGACCGCGGCCCGCCACTCGTCCAGGTCGTCGGGGTCGTTCACGAAGCTGACCTCGATGCCCAGCTTGGGCAGCGTGTAGTGGAACAGGTTGTACGTGCCGCCGTAGAGCGAGGCGCTGGACACGAAGTGGTCGCCGGCGCTGGCCAGGTTCAGGATCGCCGCCGTCTCGGCCGCCTGCCCGGACGCGAAGGCCACCGCCGCCACGCCGCCTTCGAGCGCGGCGATCCGCTGCTCCAGCACGTCCTGGGTGGGGTTGTTGATCCGGGTGTAGATGTTGCCGGCCTCGGCCAGGCTGAACAGGGCGGCGGCGTGAGCCGTATCCCTGAAGACGTAGGAGGTGGTCTGGTAGATCGGCGTCGCGCGAGCCCCGGTGGCGGGGTCCGGTGCCGCGCCGGCGTGGATCTGACGGGTCTCGAACGACCAGGAAGAAGGCATGGCTGTGCTCCGAGCTGAGAGGGGTGAGGGTGCGGTGGGGTCAGCGGTGCGCGCGACACGCCATGCTGGTCACGCGCACGTAGTCCACGTGCCGGCGGGACACCAGGAGGGCCATGGGCCCGACGGTAGACGTGGCATGTTCACCCGAGAAGGCCCGTTCACTCCGTGGGAAGAAAGGGAGTAGGTTTGCGTCATGGCGCCGGCCGAGAACCGAGACATCACCCAGTCGATTCCCAGCTTCACGGTCGCCATGCGTGGCTATGACCGTATGGAGGTCGAGACCCACCTCAAGCGCATCACCTCGGAGGTGCGGCTGTTCGCCGCCGACCGGGATGCCGCGCTGCGTCAGGCCGACGAGCTGGCCAAGCAGCTCGACCAGGCCCGGGCGCGGATCGAGGAGCTCAAGGGGCAGGTCGAGCAGGCCCGGCAGACGCCGGCGCCGCCGGCCGCGCCGCCCCAGCCCGTCGTGCAGGAGACGCCCGACCAGGCCAAGCGCGCGCTGCAGCTGGCCGAGGCCACCGCCGCCGAGACCGCCCAGCGGGCCGAGGCCGCCGCCGAGACCACCTGGTCGCACGCCGAGGCCGCCGCCACCAAGCTGCGCGAGCGGTACCAGACCCTGCTGTCCGATCTGGACAAGCAGCAGGCGGAGATCATCGCCGAGCACCAGTCGCTGATGGAGAAGGCCCGCACCGAGGCCGCCGAGCTGACCACGGTCGCCGGGCAGCGGCGCAAGGAGCTCGACGAGCAGGCCGAGCAGCGACGCCGGCAGATCGAGGCCGAGTTCCAGCGGGAGATCGCCGACAAGCGCAAGGCCGCGCTGGCCGCCATCGCCGAGCTCGAGGCGTCCCAGATGAGCGAGCTGGACCAGCGGCTCACCGCCGCCACCGCGGACGCCGACGCCCGGATCAACCGCAGCAACCAGGAAGCGTCCCGGCTGCGCGACTACCGCGAGCGCATCGCCGACCAGCTCCGCTCGGCCACCAGCCTGCTCAACGACGCCGGCTCGCTGCTGGAGCCGCTCCCCGAAGAACGCCCCCAGGGCTGAGAATTGCAGGGAAGGACGCCTTACCTGCATTCAATGCAGGTAAGGCGTCCTTCCCTGCATTGAGGGCCGGGTCAGGAGCGTTCGAGGCGCAGGGGCGAGGATCCTTCGTCCAGCACGAGAAGGAAATCGTCGAGGTCCTCGCACGCGCCGGTCGGCACGCCCGGTTGGGCCAGCGCCAACAGCTGCACGGCCAGCCCGGTCAGCCCGGCGGGATCACCGACCACGCTCACTTTGCCGTCGCCGCCGACCGTCACCATCAACCGGTAGTTCTCCGGCCAGGCCTTGACCAGGCCGATGCCGCGGTCGTAGGACGGAATATCCAGCTGCACCTTTGCCACATCGACCTCCGGTCGGTGAACCTCGCACACCAGCCGCCGACTGTCCAGGCAGATCGCTGGCCCTAGATCGTCTCGTAATCCCCTTGTCACCGATATCTCTCGTCAACTAAGATACTTTTCGGTTGAGATTTGGGGGGACGAATGGACAGCACACGAACGCAGGTCCTGATCGTGGGGGCCGGACTTGCTGGCACGGCAACGGCGACGCACCTGGCCGACCGGGGGATCACCCCGCTCGTGATCGAGCGGAATCCGGAAACTTCCTTGCACCCCAAGGCTGACGAGGCGTTGGCGGCCGGCCTGGCACCGATCGGGCTCGACCGAGCACGGGAACTGGGCGCACGCGTCCGGTTCGACACCGAACTGGTCTCGTTCGAGCAGGACACGCTCGGCGTCACCGCGCGGCTGGCGCACCGGCCGACCGGCACGCTCAGCCAGGTCCGCGCCGACTACCTGATCGCCGCCGACGGCCACCACAGCCCGGTCCGCATCGCGTCCGACACCTTCCGCAACGGCCGGGTTTTCCTGGTCGGCGATGCGGCCAGGGTGACGCCGCCGACCGGTGAGCCGGATGGCGGCACCGCCA
>Ga0310811_10014996_pt1 | contig 10124 bp, 9 predicted proteins | sample YCmetagenome_FD_207642 | JGI IMG/M metagenome (GOLD analysis project Ga0310811, IMG submission 207642) | Soil microbial communities from experimental microcosm in Duke University, North Carolina, United States - YC | ecosystem: Engineered > Artificial ecosystem > Soil microcosm > Unclassified ...
TTCGGCCCGGTTCTGTCACGGGCGCTCACCTGGTCGGGCAATCAATGACTGTCATCCGAGCGATCGAAGCGACGTCGCTTACCAACACGATTCTCAATCAACTCGTCGAAGCGATCACCTCTGGCGAATTCGTGCCCGGACAAAAGCTATCCGAGTCTGGACTTGCGCGGCGCCTCGGCATCAGCCGCGGACCCTTGCGCGAGGCGCTAGGCCGCCTGGAGGGTCGGCTGGTCACGCGCACGCCGCGCCTTGGCGTCAGCGTGATCGATTTCGACCAACAGGATCTGGAGCATCTGTTTCTCGTGCGCGAAGCGCTCGAAGGCATGGCGGCGCGCCTTGCGGCCGAGCGGATGACGGCAGCGGAATTGAAGCGTTTACGCGAGCTTTTGGCACACCATGCGCGGCAGCCGGAACTGGCGGCGGGATCCGCCTACTATCAGCGATCCCGCGACGATGACTATCACTTCACGATCGTCAGATCGGCGCGCTGCGAGCGGCTAGAGAAGATGCTGCTCGACGAAGTCTATTATCAACTGCGCATTCACCGGTTGCGGTCGAGTACGCGGCCGGGCCGGGCGCAGCAGGCGCTGACCGAGCACCGAGAAATCCTCAATGCGCTCGTTTCGCGCAATCCCGATGCCGCCGAAGGGACGATGCGGCGGCACATCCGCAATGCTCGGCTGAGTACGCTTTCAACGATGGCGCAGGACGAAGCCGCGGCAGAACCGACGCGAGCGCTCCCGAAAGCGCGGGCACGCGCTTAGGTCGTAAGCTGAAAACTGTTGACAGTTTCCGGCCGCGCCGTTCTCATCAAGGGTATAAGGCAGGGTCAGTTAGTGAACGCTCCCGTCAGGCTCGAACGACCGACTACCCGGCTCAAGTCGCTGTTGTCCGCGAAGCGCGCCGCGATCCTTCCCGGCACGCCGAACGCGCTGTTCGCGCGCGTGATCGAGGACCTCGGTTACGAGGCGGTCTATATTACGGGCGCCGGCATCGCGAACATGTCGCTCGGTGTTCCGGACGTGGGACTCGTCACGCTGACCGAGTTGGCCGAACATGTCGCGCAGATTTGCGGCGTGGTTACTGTCCCGGTGCTGGCGGATGCCGACACCGGCTTCGGCAATCCGGTGAACATGACGCGCACCGTTGCGGTCCTTGAGCGCGCCGGCGCTGCCGGTATCCAGATCGAGGATCAGGTCTTTCCGAAGAAGTGCGGTCATTTCAGCGGCAAGGATGTCATCCCAGTCGCCGAGATGGTGCAGAAGATCAAGGCGGCGGTCGACAGCCGGCGTGACGGCGATTTCCAGATCGTCGCGCGCACCGACGTACGCGCCGTGCGTGGCTTTGCCGAAGGAATGGAGCGCGCGCACGCGTTCATCGAGGCGGGCGCCGATGCGACCTTCGTCGAGGCGCCGGTGAGCGTTGAAGAACTCGCCACGATTGCGCGGGAGCTGCCGGTCCCTCAGCTTGCGAACATGGTGTTCGGTGGCCTGACGCCCTCGGTGTCCCAGACCGAGCTCGCCAAGATGGGCTACGGCGCAGTGCTTTACGCCAATGCGGCGCTGCAGGCCGCGCTGAAGTCTGTGCGGGACGTACTCGGTTCGCTGAAGCAGAATGGCTCGCTCGATGCCGTACACGAACGGCTTGCGTCGTTCGATGAGCGACAGCGTGCCGTCGCGAAGGATCATTACGACGCGCTCGAAGCGCGATACCGCGATTGACGAAGGGCTAGCTGATGAAGCCGTGGGACAACATCATTCCGCAACACGAGCAGGAGGCGTATCGCGCCGCCGGCTTCGGCCGCAGCTCCGGCGTCGGCAAGCGACCGTGTCTGCTGATCATCGACGTGCAGTACCGCACTGTTGGCACGACGCCGAAGCCGTTCATGGAGGCGATCAAGGAGTTTCCGACCGCCTGCGGTCAGGTCGGGTGGGATGCGGTGCTTCAGATCGCGCGGCTGCTCACGCTGTTCCGCCAGAAGGGCTGGCCGGTGATCTATCCCTACGTTTCGCGGAAGGAGACGTTCGATAAAGGCCGGCTCGCCGACAAGGTGCCGGCGCTGATGACGGTCGCCAAGCGCGGCTACGATTTCGTTGCCGAGACTGCGCCGGAGCAGAATGACGTTCTGCTCCCGAAGAAGCATCCAAGCGCATTCTTCGGCACGCCGCTCGCGAGCTATCTGATTGAGCGCGCCGTCGACACGCTGGTGGTCACCGGCTGCACGACGAGCGGCTGCGTGCGCGGATCCGTCGTTGATGGCTTTGCTTACAATTTCCATGCGCTCGTGCCGCACGATGCGGTCTATGACCGCAGCGCGGTGTCGCATGCGGTCAATCTGTTCGACATGTCAGAGAAATACGCCGACGTGATGAGCACCGATGAAGCTCTGATGGCGCTCAAGGCGATCGATCGCGCGGCCGCGTAACAAGCCACCAGATAACAGGGAGAACGTCTTATGAGTGGGTTCAATCGTCGCTTGGGTCTGAAGCTTGGCGCAGCCGCAGTATTGGCTGCCTCGTTCGCCTCGGCTGCTGCTGCCGAAGACATCCTTCGTTTCGGCCTCGCCATGCCGTTGACAGGTTCGCAGGCACTTTACGGCCAAGATCAGGTCAAGGCCGCCGAATGGGCCGTCGCCGAGATCAACAAGGCCGGCGGTGTGAACGGCAAGAAGCTCGAGATGATCGTGCTGGATACGCAGGCCGATCCGCAGCTCGGCATCCAGATGGTGAACCGTCTCGCCAGCGTCGAAAAGGTCCCGGTCTTCGTCACGGCGTGGAGCGGCGTGGTCAAGGCCGTTGCACCGATCGCGAACGACAACAAGGTCGTGGAGCTCAGCATCGGCGCCAACTCGCCCGATGTCGCCCATCTCGGAGACTACGTCTACACGACCTTCCCGCTCGCCGACATCGACATCACGGCCGTCGCCAAATATGCGATTTCGTCGATGGGCAAAAAGAAAGCCGCGGTGGTTTACATCAATAACGAGAGCGGTGTGGTTTCCGCGGAGGTCTACAAGAAGACCTTCACGGCTGCTGGCGGGGAGGTCGTTGCTTATGAAGCCTACGATCCCAAGGCGACCGACTTCACCGGGGTGCTGCTCAAGGTGCGTACTGCCAATCCCGACATGATCCATCTGCAAGGCCTTGTATCGGACACGCCGCAGGTGATCGCGCAGATGCGGCAGCTCGGCCTTGCGCAGCCGATCAGCTCGTATTCGGTGGCGTACAATCCGAAGCTCATTCAACAGCTCGGCGCGGCCGCCGAGGGCGTGATCGCGACGTCCCTTGCGCCGGGCGTCGATGATTCAGAAGCGGTGAAGAGCTACGTAGCGCGCTGGACCAAGGAGGTCGGACGCGAGCCGAATGGCCTTCCTTACACGCAGTATCTTTATGACGCCCCGTATCTGGTCGCGGCTGTCCTGAAGTCGCTCGACAGCAAGAAGATGCCGATTACCGGCGAGAATTTCCGCAAGGAAATGCTGGCCATGAAGAGCGTGGACACGCCGCTGACAGGCAAAACGGTTTTCAGTGAAAACCACACGGTGACGAAGCCGGTGTACCTGATGGAAGTGAAGGGCGGGAAGTGGACGCGCAAGGCCGTCGTTGGCCAGTAAGCCTTCGTCGTGCGCAGATAGAGAGCGTCGCAATCGGCCATGCAGGACATCACCATCATCCTGCAGATCCTCTGGACGTCGCTTGCGACCTCCACCTACTACGTGCTGTTCGCGGTGGCCTTCGCGCTGGTCCTGAAGGTGACGCGCCTCTTCAACTTCGCCCAGGCGGCGGTCATGACGATCGCCTTCTACACCGCCTTCGTCGTCGTGCAGTGGCTGGAATGGCCCGCCTGGGTGGCATTCGTCTTGATGATGATCGTGACTCTCGGCGTGTCCTATGCGCTGGAGCGCATCGGCTTTGAAGCACTCCGAGCTCGCGGCGTGTCGGTGATGTTCGTCTTCGTCTTCACCTTCATGGTGTCGGAGTTCACCGCGTATGTCGCCGCGCTGATCTTCGGCACTTGGCCGCAGACGATCTTTCCGACGATCTTCTGGCCGGTGACGCTCGTCGGCAACATTGCGGTGAGCGCTTGGGACCTGCCGGCGATCGCCTCCACGATAGTGGCGCTGGCGGCATTCTTCGCCTTCATGCGCTTCACCCGCACCGGGCAGTTCATGGTTGGCGTCGCCGACAACCCGGGTCTCGCTGCGCTCTATGGTATCAACAAGCGTCAGATTTTCCTTGTAACGATGCTGATCTCCGGCGCGCTCGCCGCCCTTGGCATGTTTCTTTACGGCACGCGCGCGCAGGTTCTCCCGCAGAGCGGGGTTAACCTGATGCTGTTTGCGGTTGCGGCGACCATCATCGGCGGGATCGGCAGCGTCGCGGGCGCTGCGATCGCGGCAGTCATCCTCGGCATCATTCAGAACGCGAGCATCCTATTCATCTCATCCGAATGGCAGGGCTTCCTCCTCTACGTGTTTCTTTTCCTGGCGATCATCTTTTTCCCGAGCGGTCTTCGCCTGCCAAAGCGGCGCAGCAAATTCGCCACCGCAACGCGCGCTCTGCCGCCAGAATCCGCTCCTCCGCCTGCCGCAAGTCAGGCGTAGGAGCCATGGAGTATCTCTACAGCGTCATCATCCTCGTCGGCCTCTACGTCATCCTGGCGACGAGCTTCAACCTGATCATCGGTTATGGTGGCCTCGTTTCGATCGCGCATCCGGTTTTCTTTGCGCTCGGGGCCTACGCGTCGGCCATTCTGTCGCGCGACTTCCATGTGCCCGTGCTGCTGGCGATGCTGGCTGGGTTCTTCGTCGCGCTCGTCGCCTCGATCGCACTCGCGTTGCCGTCGCTTCGCGTCTCCGGCGACTACCTGATGATCGCCAGTATCGGATTTCAACTCGGTCTCTTGGAACTCATCAAGAATGTCCGCTTCACGGGCGGCTCGGGCGGCTTTTCCAACATCCCGCCGTTCCTGATCCGCGAGTTCGGACGCGAGAGCTATGTGCTCCTGGTGCTTGCAGTCATGCTTGCGGTGATCCTGCTGGTGTGGTGGATCAGCCGCAGCGATTATGGCCGCGCGATGAGCGCGATGCGTGATGATGAGCTTGCGTTCTCCTCGATGGGGCGCGACGCAATGTGGATGAAGATCGCGATCTTCGCGCTGGGTTCTGGCATCGCTGGGTTGGCTGGAGGGCTTTACGCGCACTATTTCCGGTTCATCACGCCTGAGCAGTTCGAGATTCTGCAGTCGGCTGCGATCCTGACCATGGTCGTGGTGGGAGGAATGCGCACGACCTGGGGGCCCGTCATCGGCGCATTGTTGTTGCAAGCTTTGCCGCAGGCGATCAGTTTCCTGGCTCTGCCGCCGAGCATTCTCGGGCCCATTCAGGGGCTTCTATTCACCGGCCTTGTGCTGGTTTTCATGTTCTTCCGGCCTCAAGGTCTGGTGCCGGCAAACGACATCTGGCGCGCACCGTCAGCGAAGCCGGCGGAGCCGCGTTGATGGCTGCCGTGCTCGACATCAAGAACATGAGCAAAAGCTTCGACGGGATCGTCGTCGCCGACAATGTCGATCTCACGCTGCACGCCGGCCGCGTTGTCGGGCTGATCGGCCCAAACGGGGCCGGCAAGACCTCGCTGTTCAACTTGGTCTGCGGGGTCGTGAAGCCGGATGCCGGGACTGTGCTACTGAACGGCGCGAGACTCGATGGATTGAAATTCCATCAGCGCGTCCGCAGCGGGCTGAGCCGTACATGGCAGCACGTCCGGCTGTTTCCATCGCTGCCGGTGATCGACAACCTGCTGATCGGAACCCACAGCTATCCGGGCGAACGCCTGTTCAATGTTCTATTCGGCCCCGCTCGGCTGAAAGCATTTGATGACGCGGCGCGCGAAAAGGGAAAGGATATTCTGGCCAAAATCGGTCTCTCTAAGGTCGCGAATGACCTCGTGTCCGACTTGCCTTACGGCCAACAGAAACTGATCGGTGTTGCGCGCGCTCTGATGGGCGACGCCAAATGCCTTCTCCTCGATGAGCCGATGGCTGGCGTCGAGGGGCAAGCCTACCAGGCGATGCAACGCGTAGTGCGCGAGGTCGCCGAGAGCGGCGTTGCGGTATGCGTCGTCGAGCACAACATCTCGTTTGTTCGCGATCTCTGCGACGAGGGCGTTTTCATGTTCGCCGGTGCGATCATGGCACGCGGAGCGGTCGCCGACCTGATCCGCGATCCGCAACTGACCGAACTCTACTTTGGGCACTGAGCGATGCTGCAGGTTCAGAATCTGACCGCAGGATATGGGCCGCTGACGGTGCTCAATGACGTCTCGCTCTCGCTTGCGGACAGCGCACGGCTTGGCATCTTCGGGCACAACGGAGCGGGCAAGACGACGCTGTTGCGCTGTATCGTCGGGGCGGTTCGCCCGAGCAGCGGGAAGGTTGATGTCGATGGCATCGATACTGGTGCTGCGACGGTTGCCGAAAACGTCCGCCACGGCATTTCCCTGGTGCCGCAGGGCCACAACGTCTTTCCCAATCTATCGGTCGAGCAGAATCTGCGCATCGCCGGACTACTTTTCGATCCGGCTTTCGTTACGCAGGTCTATGAACTCTTTCCGGTGCTGGCCGAGCGCCGCCAGCAGCGCGCGGGTTCGATGAGTGGCGGCGAGCAGCAGATGCTCGCGCTCGGCATGGCGCTGATGACCAAGCCGAAGTGGCTCCTGCTCGACGAGCCTTCAACGGGCCTTGCGCCCGTGATTGTGCGCAACGTGATGCGCCGGCTTGCCGACATCAACGAGCGCATGGGCGTCGGTCTGGTGATGGTCGAGCAAAATGTCCCGGCGACGCTGAAGGTGGTCGATCAGACGCTCATTCTGCGCTCCGGCCAGGTGGCGTTTCAAGGATCGGCCGCCGAGCTCTCCGGTAACACGGATTTGTGGAAATGGTTCTGAGCTCGCAGGCGGGCGCGCAGTCCGCTAGCCGCGCCGATGCGGCGGCAGCGACACGCATGCTGATCGCGTGGGCCGCCGGCGTAAGAGCGGCCGAGATTCCGGACGCAATCCTGCGGCGTGCGGCGCTGGTCCTGTCTGACAATCTTGCCGCACTCGTCGCGGCCGAGTCCGAACCAGAGGTGCAGGCGGCGCAGAGCAAGCTCATCGAACGCTCCACCGCCGCGGAAGCAACGGTGTTCAATCGCTCAACGCCCCGCGCCGACCGCTATGCGGCCGCCGCGGCGAATGGCGCTGCCGCGACCTGGTGCGAGCTGGACGAAGGGTATCGCCTCGCGCCCGCGCATGCCGGCGCCTACATCCTGCCGGCGCTTCTTGCCGAGGCGGAAGCGACCGGCGCCGAAACCTTGCAGGTTTTGCGCGCGCTTGCGCTCGCCTACGAGATCGTTGGCCGCTGCGCACAGGCGTTTCCGTTTCCCGCCATGACGGTCCATCCGCATGCGGCGTTCGGCACACTGGGTGCCGCCGCAGGAGTGGGGCTGTTGCGCGGCTACGATGCGGTAGCCATGCTCGCGACCGTCTCGGCCGGCGCCAGCATGGTGTTCGCCGGTCCCTACAATCACGCGATCGATGGCGCACTGGTGCGCAATCTGTGGACCGGGATTTCGGCCTGGTCAGGCCTGCGCGCCGCGGACCTCGCGCCACTCGGTCTCGGCGGAATTGCAGCGAGCGTCTACGACGTGTTCGTCGGATGCTTCGGAACGCAAGCCGAACCCGCGAGACTGACGGAGCAACTCGGCGAACGCTGGGCGATCGCGAGCGGCTATCACAAGCTCTTTGCGTGCTGTCAGTACGCACACTCCGCCGTCGAGGCGAGTCTGGCGTTGCGGCAGAAGCTCCTCTCATCCGGCCGCTCTCCTGACGATATCGCCGAGATCACTGTCGAGACGCATCCGCGCGGCATGACCCTGACCGAAACGGAGCCGCCCACGGTTCTTTCAGCGAAGTTCTCGATGCCGCATGCGATGGCCGCGGTCGCAGCGCGCGGCAGTGGCGGGCAGACATCGTTTGCGCGCGACACGCTCGACGATCCGGCGATCTCCCGGCTGCGCGAGGTGGTGCGGCTCGCTCCCTACGCGCCGATCGAGCCTTGGCCGAAGGACCGGCCCGGGCGCGTCACATGGCAACTCTCTAACGGCGAGCGCTGGACCGAGGCGGTTGAGAACGCGCGCGGCGGCGCTGATCAACCCTTTTCGACCGATGAGTTGCTCGGCAAGATCGATGAGCTGACGCGCCACGCCTTCCCGGCCATGTCAGGCGTGCTGCGCAAGCTGATTTCCGATCCGCAAGCCATGGCGGAATCACGCTGGCGCGATCTCGTCGCGCAGATGACGAAGCATTGAGAGAAGCGATGGCGGATGTCGATATTCTAGTGGTCGGAGCAGGAGCATGTGGGCTCGCGGCGGCGATCGCGGCCCACGATTCCGGCGCGGACGTCGCGATCATCGAGAAGCTCGATCGCCCCGGCGGCAATTCTGCGCTGTCGACCGGCTCCGTTCCCGCCGCCGGCACGCGCTTTCAGCGCGAAGCCGGCATCGACGACTCGACCGAGCGGTTCGTCGAAGACCTGATCCGCAAGGGCGGACCGACCGACTGCCCCGATCTTTTGCGCTGCCTGGCCGAAACCTCGGCCGAGACCGTCGAGTGGCTCGTCGACTCCGTTGGAGCGCGCATGGCGTTGGTAACCGCCTACAAGCATGTCGGTCATTCGGTGCCGCGGCTGCATGCTCCCGTATCGCGCCGCGGGCAGGATCTTGTGGATGATCTTCTCGCCGCGACTGAAAAACGTGGCATTCCGCTTGCGGTCGGTAATGGAGCGCGGGAGCTAGTCACCGACGCAAACGGCGCCGTGATCGGCGCCGGTATCGAGACAAACAACAGCGAGCGCCATCGGATCGCCGCGCGCAAGGTCATTCTGGCGGTGAACGGCTTTGCGGGAAACCGCGACCTCGTCGCGCGCTTCTGCCCCGAGATGAGCGGCGCGCAGTATTTCGGCGCGCGTGGCAGTACCGGTGAAGCCGTGCTGTGGGGCGAGAAGCTCGGTGCGGCGCTCGGCAACATCGGATCGTATCAGGGATACGCCGCGGTATCCGATCCGCACGGGAGTCTCCTCTCGTGGACCACGATCGAAAAGGGCGGCGTGATTGTGAATGCCAGCGGCAAGCGCTTCGGTGACGAGAGCGCGGGATATTCCGGTTACACGCCCAACGTCATGGCGCAGGGCGGGCCGTGCTTTGCGATCTTCGACCAGCGTATCTTCGATGTCACGGCGGCCGAGGAGGAGTTCGTTGAACTTGCAAACTATGGCGGCATGAAAAAGGCCGACAACGCCGAGGCACTCGCAGCGTTTCATCATCTCGACGCCGCGACCCTTGCGGGGACGCTCAACGACTACAACAAGGCCGCTCGTGGCGAGAGGCCGGACGCATTCGGCCGCCGCGACTTTGCGCTCGCCCCGCTCGCTGCGCCTTTTTACATCTGCCGCGTCGTACCCGGCCTCTTTCACACGCAAGGCGGACTGATGGTCGATGCCGACGGCCGTGTGTTGCGGCCGAATGGAAGGCCGATCGCCAATCTGTTCGCCGGAGGCGGCGCGGCTGCTGGCCTCTCGGGCCGAACTGGCGCTGGTGGCTATGCGTCCGGCAACGGCCTTCTCAGCGCGATCGGCCTCGGCCGTCTTGCTGCGCTCGCCGCGGCGAGGGAAATCGCGGAGGAGAGCGCATGACGCTGTCGCAACAGCTTGTCGCCAAGCTGCGGTCGCTGCAGCCCACGGCGATCCCCGCGGACGTGCGAGATGCGGCCAAGCTCCACCTGCTCGATGCGATCGGCGTTGGATTTGCCGCAGCGGCGACCGGCGCCGGAACGCCTTACCTGAAGGCCGCGCGCTTATTGAGCGGCGCGGGTCCGGCAACGATCTTCGGTTCGGACGAGGGATATACGGCTGCCACGGCCGCCCTCGCCAATGGCGGCATGATCCACGGCCTCGAATATGACGACACACATCCCGCATCGATCGTTCACGGCAGCTCAGTCCTTGCCGCTACGGCGCTTGCCGCGGCGGAAGGCGCCGGCGCGAGCAGCGACGCGCTTCTTCTCGCATACATCAAGGGCTGGGAAGTTCTG
>Ga0310811_10014999_pt1 | contig 10123 bp, 8 predicted proteins | sample YCmetagenome_FD_207642 | JGI IMG/M metagenome (GOLD analysis project Ga0310811, IMG submission 207642) | Soil microbial communities from experimental microcosm in Duke University, North Carolina, United States - YC | ecosystem: Engineered > Artificial ecosystem > Soil microcosm > Unclassified ...
AACACTCCTTCACCCACGAAGTGAAGGACTTCCTCGAAGCCATCACCACCGGCACCGACCCCGCACCCTCATTCGCCGACGGCCTACGCGTCCAGCAAGTCCTGGCCGCCGTCGAAAAAAGCGCGGCCGACGGCAGCCGTTTCGTCACCGTGGAGGACTCATGACACGACCCATAACGTTGTTCACCGGTCAGTGGGCCGACCTGCCCTTCGAGGAGGTCTGCAGGCTCGCCTCGGAATGGGGCTACGACGGCCTGGAGATCGCCTGCTGGGGCGACCACTTCGAGGTCGACCGGGCACTGGCCGAGCCCGACTACGTCCCGCGCAAGCTGGAAATGCTGGAGAAGCACAACCTGAAGGTCTGGGCCGTCTCCAACCACCTCGTGGGACAGGCGGTCTGCGACAGCCCGATCGACGAGCGGCACAAGGGCATCGTGCCCGCCCGCATCTGGGGCTCCGGCGACCCCGAGGAGGTGCGCGCCAACGCCGCGGAGGAGATCAAGGACACCGCTCGCGCGGCGGCCCTGCTCGGCGTCGACACCGTGATCGGTTTCACCGGCTCGTCGATCTGGCACACCGTCGCCATGTTCCCGCCGGTGCCTCCGGGGATGATCGACGCGGGCTACCAGGACTTCGCCGACCGGTGGAACCCGATCCTGGACGTCTTCGACGAGGTGGGCGTGCGGTTCGCCCACGAGGTCCACCCCAGCGAGATCGCCTACGACTACCACACCACCGTCCGCACGCTGGAGGCCATCGGCCACCGGCCCGCGTTCGGGCTGAACTGGGACCCCTCCCACATGGTGTGGCAGCAGATCGACCCGGTGAACTTCATCCTCGACTTCGCCGACCGGATCTACCACGTCGACTGCAAGGACGCCAAGGTCCGCATCGGCGACGGCCGCCGCGGCCGGCTGTCCTCGCACCTGGCCTGGGCCGACCTTCGCCGGGGCTGGGACTTCGTCTCCACCGGACGCGGCGACGTGCCCTGGGAGGACTGCTTCCGGGCCCTCAACTCGATCGGCTACGACGGCCCCATCTCGATCGAGTGGGAGGACGCGGGCATGGACCGCCTCGCCGGCGCTCCCGAGGCCCTCGCCTACATCCGCACCCTGAACGCCATCACCCCGCCCGAGGCGTCCTTCGACGCCGCGTTCTCCAGCGAGTGATCAGGCAGTGACCAGGCAGTGACCAGGCAGTGATCGGCGACTGATCAGGGAGTGACGGTCCGCGGGAGGGGTCGCGCCACACCGGCGCGACCCCTCCGACGTACACCGTACGTCGCACGTGTGCGACCTCTCGCCGAGGGCCACACGACATAGGGGACAAATGACCGACCCGGTGACATGTTCCTCATCGGCCGGAGGGGAGAATGGCTCTGTGCCATCCCATCCCTTCCCTGTAGTGGCTCCCGGCTGGATGCGCGACAACGAGCAGCCCGTCCTCCGGACGGACGACCTGCTCCTGCGCTCCTGGCTCCCCCACGACGCCCCCTCCGTGCTGGCGGCGTTCTCGGACCCGGCGATCCAGCGCTGGCACCGCCGCTCGATGACCTCTCTCGACCAGGCGGCCGAGTGGATCGCCCAGTGGCCGGCCCGCTGGCAGGCCGAGACGGACGCCTGCTGGGCCGTCACCGACTCGGCCATCGACGAGGTGCTGGGCCGCGTGTCACTGCGCGACATCCATCTGGCGGAGGGGTTGGCCCAGGTCACCTACTGGATCCTGCCCGACGCGCGTGGGCGGGAGGTCGCCGCGCGGGCCGCGGCGGAGGCGACGCGATGGGCGTTCGAGGATCTCGGGCTACACCGGGTGGAACTACACCATTCCACGTATAACACCGCGTCCTGCCTCGTGGCGGACAAGGCGGGGTTCGCCTACGAGGGCACGCTGCACAGCGCCCTCCTCCACGCGGACGGGTGGCACGACATGGAGGTGCACGCCCGGATCAACCAGGCGGCCCGGACACGCCGCCCCTGACCGGGATGCGCGGGCGGGCCCGCCGCGTTGTGGAAGGACATGGACGATCGCTTCGCGGATCCTTACGTCATCAGGCGACTGCTCAACGAGTCGAAGACATGGGTGTTCGTCGGGCTCGGTGACGACCCGAGCCGGACGGCCTACCAGCAGGCGAAACTGCTCCAGAACAGAGGCAAGCGGATCATCCCGGTCCATCCCGCCGCGAAGACCGTGCTGGGCGAGCAGGGATACACGAGGCTGACCGACGTGCCGGCCCCCGTCGACGTCGTCGGGGTGTACCGGCGGGCCGAGTTCGCCGGGGAGTTCGTCGACGAGGCGATCGCGGTGGGCGCCGGCGCGGTGTGGCTGCCGCTCGACGTCATCGACGAGGCCGCCGCGCAGCGCGCCCTCGACGCGGGGCTCGACGTGGTCATGGACCGCTGTCCCGGCGTCGAGTGGGCCCTGCGCCGCTAGGCCGGAGCCCTCTTCCGGCGGCCCGTCGCGGAATAAGCTTCCTGCGTGGCGATACGGATAGTCATAGCGGAGGACTCCTTTCTCGTGCGGGAGGGCGTGCGGCGCGTGCTCGACCTGCAGGGCGACCTGGAGGTGGTGGGCACCGCCGCCGATCTGCCCCAACTGCTGGCGGCCGTGGACGAGCACGCCCCCGATGTGGTGGTGACCGACATCCGGATGCCGCCGACCTCCACCGACGAGGGCATCCAGGCGGCCATCGGGTTCCAGGCCAGCCGTCCCGGCATGGGTGTCGTCGTGTTGTCGCAGTACGCCGAGCCCGCGTACGCCACGCCGCTGCTGGCCACCGGGAGCGCCGGGCGGGCCTATCTGCTCAAGGAGCGGGTCGGCGATCCGCAGGTGCTGATCCAGGCGGTCCGCACGGTGGCGGCCGGGGGCTCGGTCATCGACCCGGCCGTCGTCGAAGCGCTGGTCACGGACTCGATCCGTGCCAAAACCTCCCCCCTCGCCGGGCTGACCGCCAGGGAGCGCGACGTGCTTGCCCAGATCGCGCAGGGCAGGAGCAACGCGGCCGTCGGGGCGGCGCTCTTCCTGACCGAGCGCGCCGTGGAGAAGCACATCAATGCGTTGTTCGCGAAGCTGGGGCTCGGCGCCGAACCGGACGTCAACCGCCGGGTGATGGCCGTCCTGCTGTATCTGTCCGCCCAAAAGGGTGGTGCTAGCACCCAGAAAATGTAGGGTCCGCAACCTTGGTCGTCTCTGCCCTTTCGGGCAGGCTGAAGCCATGACCGCTAAGGAGGCGTCGCACGTGGACGTGCTCATCGTCGACGACCAGGCGCCCTTCCGCTCCGTCGCGCGCGCCCTCGTGCGTCTCCTGCCGGGATGGCGCGTCGTCGGCGAGGCGGAGAGCGGCGAGGACGCCTACGAGCAGGCGGCGCTCGCCCACCCGACGATGATCCTCATGGACATCAACCTGCCCGGCATCAACGGGATCGAGGCCACGCGCCGGATTCTCGCGAGGGCGCCGGAGACCAAGATCGTTCTGGTTTCCACCTACGCCGCCGACGACCTGCCCCCCGACGCGGCGACCTGTGGGGCGCTCACCTACATCCGCAAGGACGACCTCACACCCGCGCTGCTGCGCGCTCTTCCCGTCTGAGCGCCAGCCGCGCCGCCTGCAGTCCCCCCATGCCGTGTACGGATGGTCCGGGCGGAGTGCTGGCCGAGCAGATGTAGAGGCCGTCGACCGGCGTCGCCCACGGGTGCGCCCCGTAGACGGGCCTGCCCACGAACTGCCCCGCCTGGGCGGAGCCGCCTCCGATGTCGCCGCCGACGAGGTTGGGATTGCGCCGTTCGAGCGCCGCCGGCCCCATCACGTGGCGGGCCAGCACGACGTCGCGGAACCCCGGTGCGAACCGCTCGATCTGGGCCTCGATCGCCGCGCTCATGTCGACGTCGGAGCCGTTCGGGACGTGGCAGTAGGCCCACAGGACATGCGAGCCCTTCGGGGCCCGGCTCGGATCGGCCACGCCGGGCTGGACGGCCAGCACGTACGGCCGGTCCGGATGTCTTCCGCGCGCCACGTCGGCCTCGCTCCGGGCGATCTCCTCCATGGTGCCGCCCAGATGGACCGTCCCCGCTGACGCGACCGAGGGGTCCCGCCACGGGACGGGGGCCGAGAGCGCCCAGTCCATCTTGAAGACGCCGGGACCGTACCGGAACCGCGTCAGGCGCCGCAGGTAGGCGGCCGGAAGCCGGTCCCCCGCGACGGCGACGACCTGGCGCGGTGTGAGGTCGAGCAGGATCGATCGGGCGGGCGGCAACTCGTCCAGGCTCCGCACCGTGTGGCCCGTCACGACCTCGCCGCCGTGCTGGACGAGCCGGTCCACCAGCGCGTCCGCCAGCACCTGGGAGCCTCCTCGCGCGACCGGCCAGCCGACCTGGTGGGCGAGTGCCGCCAGCAGCATGCCGTACCCGGAGGTGAGGGGGGCGCGCAGGTCGAGCATCGAGTGGGCCGCCATCCCCGCGAGCACGGCGCGCGCCTCCGGCGTGCGGAAGGCCGACCGGGCCAGCCAGGTCAGCGGCAGGAGGGCCGGCACCCCGAAACGGGCCGCGCTGAAGGGCGCCTTCGGCGGTGAGAGCGGGGCGAGCAGCGTGTCGACGAGGGGGAACCCGGCCCGTGCGGCGGCCCCCACGGTGGCCCGCCACGCCGCCGCGTCCCGGCCGAACGACTCGGCCGTGCGCTCGGGATCGCGGTGCACCAGAGCGGCGGGCCGCCCGTCGAGCGGATGCGCGGCGGGCACCGGAGGGTGCGCCCACTCGACGCCGAGGTCGAGCCCGCGGAACGCCGGAGACGCGAGCGCCATCGCTAGGACGGTCGCGCAGACGTCGTGCCTGAACCCGGGAAGCGTCAGTTCCTCGGTGCGCAGTCCGCCCCCGCAGACGCCGGCCGCCTCGACCAGCAGCACCCGCCGGCCCGCGTCGGCCATCGTCACGGCGGCCATCAGCCCGTTCGGGCCGGAGCCGACCACGACCGCGTCGAACTCTGCATCAAACCCACTCATACCGATATTTCCCCGCTTATCGTTGTCCCCGCCCCCGGGTCCGATTCGACGCGCAAGCGCCCGCCGATCGCACCCAGGCGGTCGGTCATGTTGACGAACCCGTGGCCGTGCCCGCCCCCGGTGTCGAACCCCGCGCCGTCGTCGCTTACCGAGAACCTCAGCAGGTCGCCGTCCATGTGGATGCGCACCTCGATGGAGGCGTCCGGCCCGGCGTACTTGCCCGCGTTCTGGATCGCCTCGAGGCAGCAGAAGTAGACGGCGGCCTCGACCTGCTCGGAGAAGCGGCGCGGCAGGTCCACGTCGACCTCGTACGGCAGGGCCACCCGCCGGGTGATCGACCGCAGGGCCTCCCCGAGGCCGTGGTCGCGCAGCAGGGGCGGATAGATGCCGTGCGCCAGTTCGCGGAAGGCCGCGTTGGTGCTCTGCACGTCGGCCCGCAACTCCTCCAGCATCTCGGCGGCGAGGGCCGGGTCCTCCTTGAGGAGCTCGCCCGCCAGCCCCAGTTTCACCGAGAGCGCGACGAGATGTTGCTGGGCGCCGTCGTGCAGGTCGCGCTCGATGGCGCGGCGGGAGGCGTCGGCGGCGGTGACGATCCGCAACCGCGACGCCTGGAGTTCCTCGTTGCGCTGGCGCAACTCCTCCAGCGACGCCTGGAGCGCCGAGTCGAGACGCATGTTGTGCAGCGCGAGGCCGACCTGCCGGGCGAGCTCGATGAGCACGCGGTCGTCCTCGTCGGAGTACTCGACGCCGTCGGCCTGCCGCCGCACCACGAGCAGGCCGAGCAGGTCTCCGAGGTGTGCCGCGGGAGCGACCCGGATCGGGGCGTCCCTGTCCTCGATCAGGGACGGCAGCCAGACCGACAACCAGGCAGGCCCGCCGATGCGGGTCCGGCCGACGACGAGACGCTCCTTCGGGTCGAGCACCAGCGCGGCGTCACCCCGCTCCGGAACGCTGACGGTCCGGTGCAGGACGCCTTCTGTGCCCACCCAGACCTCGGCTCCGGCGGGGCCGAGCGTGGCGCGCAGCGACTCCACCAGTTGCAGCAGCAACTCGTCGAACGGCACGGCACGGCTCATCCGCGCCCCGAACGACGCCAGCGCCTCCTCCGGCGTCTGCCCGCGCCGTCCGAGCAGCCCCTCCCCGAACGACACCAGCCGGAACCGGAGCGGCAGTCCCAGCCCGACGGCGGTGAGGGACGCGACCACGCTCGCGAGCAGCACGGCGCGCTCCGGCTCCGTCGGCGACCTGGCCAGCCCGATGATCACGACCAGGTAGACGGCCACCACCAGCATCGCCAGCCCGGCGATCACGATGGCCTCGACCAGCCCCCGCTCGGAGAACCGGGCGGTGAGGGACACCTGGCCGAGAAGCACGCCGACCGGCATCAGGGCCATCGCGGCGAGCGCCCAGGTGAGCAGGTCGTCCGGAGTCCCGAGCAGGAGATACGTCGCGACCAGCACGGAGTCGGCGGCCACGGTCACCACCGCGGCCGCCGCGACCCACTGGAGCGTGCGACGCCGACCGGCGGGAGCCCGGGGGCAGCGCAACAGGACCGCGACGAGCGCGAGGGCCGAAGCCACCGCCGCCACCCCGACGACGACCGCGGACGGCGGCGTCGTCCCGCCCGCGACCATCACCGCGGTCCAGGCCGTGGCGGCGGCGAAGGCCCCCGCCGCGAAAGCCCGGCGTGTCCACGACCCGAGCACGCCGTCGGGGAGGCCGAGCCCGCAGGCGAACCAGGCGGCCACGGCGAGGGGCGTGCAGGCCGGCCAGGCCGTCGCCACCCCCTGCGCGACCGCGACCAGCAGCGCCGCGCGCGCCAGCGCCCTTCGATCGGCGGCCACCGCACCGGCGGCGACGATCAGCCAGGCGGCGGCGACGATGGCGGAGGCTACGACCATGACTTCACCCTGACTTCTCCATGCCTACTCCGTCCGGAGAACATGGCCGATGCGGAGCCGGGCGGCGATGCGGCCCGGCCACGCGGCGAGCAGGTTGGCGAGCAGCAACGCGACCGGTGCGATCAGCAGCAACGCCCAGAACGCGACCGGCACGAGGTAGTCGAGCGGCATGAAGTCCGCGACCAGCCGCCAGACCGTCCGGCCCACCGCCACCCCGAGGGGGACGCCGACCGCGAGCCCGATCAGCGCGAGCAGGGTGGCCTGGACCACCACCGACCATCGTGCCTGCCTCCTGGTCATGCCGAGCGCCCGCAACACCGCCACCTCGTGGCGCCGCCGCCGTACGGCTGTGGCCAGGGCATGCCCCACCGCGCCCAGCGCGAGCAGCACGAGGAAGCCCGCCAGCACGATGGGCAGCTGCTCGACGTCGCGGATCTGCTGCATCTCCAGGAGCGGAGGAGACTCGCTGAACGGGGCGCCTCCGGTCGCGGCGGCCAGACGAGCGGCGACGGCCTTCGGGTCCGCGTCAGGACGGAGCGAAACCAGCACCATATGAAACTTGAACGGGAAGTGGGCCTTCTCGAAGAGCCGGTCGTACCCGGCGGGGGTCGCCCAGGCCCCGTCGCTGTAGTTGTTGTGAGACCCCACCGGCACGAAGGCGATCCCGGTCACCTTCATCGTCACCGGCTCTCCTCCGCTCTCCAGTCGCACCTCGCCGCCGACCTCCGCGTGCAGGCGTTGCGCGCTGAGCGGGGCCAGCGCGATCTCGTCGGCGCTGGAGGGCAGGCTTCCCTCCAGCATGACCACGGGGAACGGACCGCCCTGTGGAGCGTAGGTGTAGGTGGTGACCGAGGCCGGGAGCGACTCCGCGACCGATTCCGCGACCGCGATCCTGGCGTCGTTGACGGACGCGACTCCCGGATCCTTGGCGATCACGGGAAGCACCTCCTTGACCGATGCGAAGTCGTCGCCGTTGAAGCCCGCCCAGGTGCTCAGTTCGAAGGTCTGCCCGAACCGCTCCGGATGGCCCGCCGCGTCGCTCACGCCGGCCGAGAACGTGAACGCGGCCAGCACCCCGAGCACCCCGGCGACGGCCCCGAGCAGCGCGGGCCGCACCGCAACGGCGCTCCGCCCGCGTCCAGGCTCCAGAGCGAACCTGGCACCGACCACCATGGGAACCGGCAATCCCAGCCGTGCCGCCGCGAGCGCGACGGCCGAGCGGCGCGCAGACCCCGCGCCGCGCCGCACGACCAGCGCGACCGCCGCCGAGCCTGCCGCTCCGGCCAGCACCAGGACGGGAGCCAGCACCCAGCCGGCCCCCAGGATCAGCCAGTCCACGTCGAACCCGGGAGCGGACTCGTGCAGGGCCGCCGCACCGATCGGCATCCACACCGAGGCGACCGCCGCGCCCACCACCCCCAGCGACGCCCCCGCCAGCGCGGCGAGGAGCGGCCCGGCTGAAGCCACCACGACGCCCTGTCGAGGGGTCAGCCCCACGGCCCGCAGCACCTGCAGGTCGGCCACGGTGGCGGTGGCATAACGTGCCACCGACTGGCCGATCAGCACGATCGCGGCAGCCAGCGCGGCCAGGCCGAAGGCCGACAGCGACGCGGCCTCGAAGGCGTCCACCCTCCGTCGGGTGTCCTGGAACTTGGACTCCAGATCCCACACGTCGATGTCGTTGCGCTTCGAAGCCCGTGCGAGACCTTCCTGGAAGGCGTGCAGCGCGGTGATGCCGCCCTTCAGACGCACGAGGGCGTTGATGGTGCCCTTCGGACCGACGAAGTTGTCCCGGTACCGGGTGAAGAGCGCGAGCGTCGGTAGCACGCCTCCCGGCTGCCCGACGTCCTCCGTGTACCACGGCGAAAGGATCACTCCGACGATCCTCACCTTGACCGCGGGGCCGGCGAGCGGTTCGGCGCCGGTGGGGTCGAAGTCGTCGCGGCTCGCCTGCTCGACCGACATCAGCCGCAGGGTCAGGTCGTCTCCGACACCACGGTGGTAGAGGGCCTGGAAGCGCATGCTGACCACGGCCTCGTCGATCCGCGCCGGGTCGGGCAGCCGCCCTTCGAGGACGACGGGCCGTTCGATGGTCCGCAGGACCTCGTCGTCGGCGGGAGGGAACGTGGAGGGGCTCTCGCTCATGGGGATGCCGTCGACCCCGAAGCCCGACACCGGAAACGTCGTCAGCGCCTCGACCTCGGGCAGTGCCCGGATCGCCTCCCAGTCGAAGTCCGGCTGATTGGGCAGGACGGCGATGGTGGCGGGCAGAGTGCCCACCTGAAGCCGGTCGATCGCGGTGACGCCGCGGCGGGCGCCCGCGAAGGCGGCCAGGACCGTCCCGGTGGCGAAGGCCACGAGGAGGGCGAGCACCAGCAGCGGCCGCCAGCGGCGGCGCAGTTCCAGCCGAAGCCATGTGGCGATCATGACTATTCCGTCCGGAGGACGTGACTGATGCGGAGCCGTGCGGCGATGCGGCCAGGCCACGCGGCGAGCAGGTTGGCGAGCAGCAACGCGGCCGGTGCGATCAGCAGAAACGCCCAGAACGCGACCGGCACGAGGTAGTCGAGCGGCATGAAGTCCGCCACCAGCCGCCAGACCGTGCGGCCCAGCGCCACGCCCAGCGGGACGCCGACGGCGAGCCCCACCAGTGCGAGCAGGGTGGCCTGGGTGACCACCGCCCAGCGCGCCTGCGGGCGGGTCATGCCCAGCGCGCGCAACACGGCCACCTCGTGACGGCGCCGCCGTACGGCCGTGGCCAGGGCGTGCCCGACCGCGCCCACGGCGAGCACCGCGAGGAACCCCGCCAGCACGATGGGCAGCGCCTGCACGTCACGGATCTTCCGCAGTTCCGGGAGAGGATCGGGTGGGGCGAACCCGGCTCCCAGGGACGAGAGCCGGGCGGCGACGGTCCCGGGGTCGGCGCCCGGGCGCAGCGCCACATGGGCCAGGTGGAACTTGAACGCGCTGCTCGCGTCCTCGAACAGACGGTCGTAGCCCGCGGGAGTGGCCCACGCGCCGTCGCTGTAGTTGTTGTGAGAGCCCGCCGGCACGAAGCCGATCCCCGTCACCTTCATCGTCACCGGCGCGTCTCCACTCGCCAGCCGGACCCGTCCGCCGACCTCCGCCCCCATCCTGTCCGCGCTGCCCGGGGCGAGCACGATCTCTCCGGCACCGGCGGGCAGCCGTCCCTCGAGCATGACCACGGGGAACGGCCCTCCCAAGGGGGCAT
>Ga0310811_10015000_pt1 | contig 10123 bp, 9 predicted proteins | sample YCmetagenome_FD_207642 | JGI IMG/M metagenome (GOLD analysis project Ga0310811, IMG submission 207642) | Soil microbial communities from experimental microcosm in Duke University, North Carolina, United States - YC | ecosystem: Engineered > Artificial ecosystem > Soil microcosm > Unclassified ...
AAAGACGGCTTTAGGCTGCGTCCATTGTCCCCCGACTCAAATGTTATCGGCATCAACTATGACGGCACCACGGCAGGAAAGAAAAGGTTGGTGCCCAGGAAATGCCTTGATCGCTTTGCCGGCGGTCCTGTTCATCTTGATCGGCTTGCCGTGTGCGGTGCACGCCGCGGTCACCGAGCGCGTGGTGTTGAATCGATTCTCGGGCCTTGCCATCGACGGCTTCGACCCCGTCGCCTATTTCACCGACGGCAAGCCCGAGCTGGGCTGGGAGCAATTCGAGGCTTCCGAGGCCGGTGTGGTCTGGCGCTTTCGCAATGAAGGCAATCGGGCTGCGTTTGTCGCCCATCCGGACATCTACGGTCCGCAGTTCGGCGGATACGATCCGGTTGATGTCGCGCGCGGCGTTGCGGTGGCGGGTAATCCGTATTTCTGGCTGGTCTCGGGGCAGCGGCTTTACCTGTTCAACCGCAAGGAAAGCCGTGACGCCTTTGCCGCTAACGCCGCCAACATCGCGCGGCGCGCCAGGCTGCGCTGGCCAGACGTCCGGCATGGCCTGGCGCAGTAGCGATCGTAGGGTGGTCAGCGCGCCTAGCCCACTACGGTTTGCGCTGGACGCTGGCGGATTGCGCCGACGCTGATCCGATCCGCTCTACGACTAACTGCTGACAAAGCCGTGTCAGCCCATGGCCGCGGGATCGCCCCAGGCGATGAATTCCGGCACAATGAAGTCCTTGCGGCCGTCGCCGAAGCGCAAATTCGCGCCGCTTCCATCCGTGACCCTGCCGCCGGCGGCGGTGACGATGGCGTGGCCGGCGGCGATATCCCATTCGCAGGTCGGGGCAAAGCGGGGATAGATGTCGGCGGCGCCTTCGGCGAGACGGCCAAATTTGACCGCCGAGCCGAGCTTCAGCCTGACCGCTCCTGGCCGTCCATCGATAAAGGCCTCGGTTCTGGCGTCGCCGTGCGAGCGGCTGACGGCGGCGACCCATGGCGTTCCCGCCGGAGGAAGGTGGCGGGTGTGGATCGATTCGGCCGGCCCGCCGGAACCGTCGGTCGCAGTGAGGCGTTCGGCGCCCTGTCCGACCAGCCCACGCCAGATCAGTCCGAGCGCGGGCGCGGCGATGATGCCGAGCAGGGGGCTGCCATCGGTGACGAGCGCGACATTGACCGTGAACTCGTTACGCCCGGCGACATATTCCTTGGTGCCATCGAGCGGGTCGATCAGGAAGAAGCTGCCGCGATAGGGCGGCGTCGCCAGATGCACCCGTTCCTCGGACACCGCCGGGATTTCGGGTGCCAGCCGTGCCAGGCCTTCGCCGATGATTCGGTCGGCGGCAAGGTCCGCCTCGGTTACCGGAGAGCCATCCTGCTTGCCGTCGACCCTCATGGCTTCGCGGTTGACGGCGAGAATCGCGGCGCCAGCCTGGATCACGATATCCGTCAAGGGCTGCAACAGCAGGACCGCGGCGTCGCGGTCGATTACCGGTCCTGACACAAGTGCCTCACTGATTGGCCGCGCTTTCGGCCGCTTCGCATGTAATCCCTCATACCGTGCCTCCAGATGGGAAGAAACCGCACCGGGCATCTCGGTCCGGTTGGCACCACGCATATCCCCAGTGTATCAAGCCAATGGACAGGCGCGATTCGTCTTGACGCGCGCCGTGCAGATATTCAGGAACCTCTCATGTCTGGCACTTCGTCTCCCGCTTCCCCTCCCGATACCCTCGAACTCGCGGCACTATTGTGCTCGCGGGTCTGCCACGATCTCATCAGTCCGGTCGGCGCCATCGTCAATGGGCTTGAAGTCCTCGACGACGATCCCAAGCCGGAAGATCGCGAATTCGCGCTCGAACTGATTCGCAAGAGCGCCAAGACCGCCTCGGCCCGCTTGCAGTTCTGCCGTCTGGCGTTCGGAGCGGCCGGCTCGTCCGGCGCGCAGATCGACCTTGGTGATGCGCAGAACATGTCGCGGGGACATCTGGAGGACGCCAAGACCACGATCAGCTGGAATTTGCCGCGCCTCTTGCTGCCGAAGAACCGGGTCAAGCTGCTCCTGAACATGCTGGTGATCGCACAGCAGACGATTCCGCGCGGCGGCACGATTACGGTCGATCCGATTGGTGAGGGCGAGACCATGGGCTTTCGCGTCGTGACCAAGGGATTGAACGCGCGAATCCCGCAGGCCATCGCCGATCTGCTCAGCCCGGCGCACGGCTCGAATGTCGATGCCCACGCGGTGCAGCCTTATTATACGCGGTTGTTGGCCCAGTCCTGCGGCTTGAACGTGGTGCTGGCCGCCGAAGGCGATTCGATCGTCGCGACCGCTTCCTAAAAAGCGTTCGGTTCTGATTGATCAGAGCCGAACTTCAGATCTTTGCTTTGACACGTTTTCTGTGCGCGAAAGCGCCATGAAGCGACGCGCGACCGACGTCAGAAAAAAGCGTTGGCCGGCGGTTATGGTTAACCGCTGGTTTACAAAACGGCGCCAGACTGGCTTCGACGCTCTTATCCCTTTGTTGAGCGCGTTCTTTTCCGCTTACTCAACTAATATTAAACGCTTTGCATAGAAGCTGACCTAACTCCAAAGGCGCGTCGACGTGGCGCGCGCGTGCGTAAGGTCGGTTTCATGGATGATTTGTTGCGGGAGTTTCTGACCGAGACCAGCGAGAGCCTGGACACGGTCGACAACCAACTGGTGCGGTTCGAACAGGAACCGAATAACGCCAAGATTCTCGATAATATTTTTCGCCTCGTCCATACCATCAAGGGCACGTGCGGATTCCTGGGATTGCCGCGCCTGGAAGCGCTGGCGCATGCTGGCGAAACCCTGATGGGCAAGTTCCGCGACGGCATGCCGGTGACCGGAGAGGCTGTCAGCCTCATCCTCGTCAGCATCGATCGCATCAAGGAATTACTGGCGCAGCTGGAAGCGACCGAAGCCGAACCGGAAGGTGACGATCAGGATCTGATCACCAAGCTGCATTTGATGGCCGAGCACGGCACGCATGCCGAACCGGCGGCCGCCGAGGCGCCCGCACCTGCCGCCAAGCCGTCGGCGGAGGGCACGCTGGTCGTACAGACCCTGGAGCGCGAGCTGCGTCCCGGCGAAGTGTCGCTGGACGAACTCGAGCGCGCGTTCCGCGAGACCGAGATCGAAGTCGCGGTCGCGCCGCCGCTCGCACCCGCCGCACCGCAGCCGAAAGAGGCGCCGAGCGCCGCCGCGCCCAAGAAAGAATCGAAACCGGCCGCCAGGAAATCGTCCGGCGATTCCGAAGTGCAGGAGGCCGACAAGGTCGCCAACCAGTCGATCCGCGTCAATGTGGATACGCTGGAACATCTGATGACGATGGTCTCGGAACTGGTGCTCACCCGCAACCAGCTCCTGGAAATCTCACGGCGCAATGAGGACACCGAGTTCAAGGTGCCGCTGCAGCGGTTGTCGAACGTCACGGCCGAGCTGCAGGAAGGCGTCATGAAGACGCGCATGCAGCCGATCGGCAATGCCTGGCAGAAACTGCCGCGCATCGTGCGTGACCTCTCGGGTGAACTCGGCAAGCAGATTGAACTGGAGATGCACGGCGCCGACACCGAGCTCGATCGCCAGGTGCTCGACCTGATCAAGGACCCGCTCACCCATATGGTGCGCAACTCCGCCGACCACGGCCTGGAGACGCCGGCCGAGCGGCTCGCCTCCGGCAAGCCGGAGCAGGGCACGATCCGCCTCTCCGCCTTTCACGAAGGCGGCCACATCATCATCTGCATCGCCGACAACGGCCGCGGTCTCAATACCGAGCGGATCAAGGCCAAGGCGCTCTCCAACGGTCTCGTCACCGAGGCCGAGCTGGAGAAGATGACCGAAGCCCAGATCCACAAGTTCATCTTCGCGCCGGGCTTCTCCACTGCGGCAACCGTGACCAGCGTATCCGGTCGCGGCGTCGGCATGGACGTCGTGCGTACCAACATCGACCAGATCGGCGGCACCATCGATATCAAGTCGGTGGCCGGTGAGGGCTCTTCCGTCACCATCAAGATTCCGCTGACGCTCGCCATCGTCTCGGCGCTGATCGTCGAAGCCGGCGGCGACCGTTTCGCGATCCCGCAATTGTCGGTGGTCGAACTGGTGCGGGCGCGCGCTAATTCCGAGCATCGCATCGAACGCATCAAGGACACCGCGGTCCTGCGGCTGCGCAACAAGCTGCTGCCGCTGGTGCATCTGAAGAAGCTGCTCATGATCGATGACGGATCCTCCATCGATCCGGAAAACGGCTTCATCGTTGTCACCCAGGTTGGCAGCCAGACCTTCGGCATCGTCGTCGACGGCGTGTTCCACACCGAGGAAATCGTGGTCAAGCCGATGTCGACCAAGCTGCGTCACATCGACATGTTCTCCGGCAACACCATTCTGGGCGACGGAGCGGTGATCATGATCATCGATCCCAACGGGGTCGCGAAGGCGCTTGGCACCTCGGTCGCCGCTTCCCACGAGATCGCCGACGAGAACGCGGCGTTGCGCGGCTCCGGCGCCGAGCAGTTGACCTCGCTTCTGGTATTCCGCGCCGGCTCGACGCAGCCGAAGGCGGTGCCGCTCAGCCTCGTCACCCGGCTGGAGGAGATTGCGACCGACAAGATCGAGCTCTCCAACGGGCGCTATATGGTGCAGTACCGTGACCAGCTGATGCCGCTGGTGCAAATGGCCGGAGTCAACGTAGCTACTTCGGGTTCGCAGCCGATCCTGGTGTTCGCCGACGACGGCCGCTCGATGGGCCTGGTCGTCGACGAGATCATCGACATTGTCGAAGAACGGCTCAACATCGAAGTCGCGGGCAATCAGGAAGGCATTCTCGGCTCGGCCGTGATCAAGGGCCAGGCCACCGAAGTGATCGACGTCGGCCACTTCCTGCCGATGGCGTTCGCCGACTGGTTCTCGCGCAAGGAGATGCGTCCTTCATCGTTGTCGCAGTCCGTGCTGCTGGTCGACGACAGCGCGTTCTTCCGCAACATGCTGGCGCCGGTGCTGAAGGCCGCCGGCTACAAGGTTCGGGTCGCGTCCAACGCGCAGGAAGGCCTGACCGCGCTGCGCTCCGGGCAGTCGTTCGACGTGGTGCTCACCGACATCGAAATGCCCGACATGAACGGGTTCGAGTTTGCCGAGACGATCCGCGGCGATCACAATCTGAGCAGCCTGCCGATCATCGCGCTGTCTTCGATGGTATCGCCGGCGGCGATCGAGCGCGGACGCCTTGCCGGCTTCCACGACTACGTCGCCAAGTTCGATCGCCCCGGTCTGATCGCGGCGCTGAAAGAACAGACCGCCGAACTGAGCCGGGCGGCGTAAATGGAGGACAGCATGACCAATACCCAGACCGTCCAGACCGCGGTTGCCGAATACGTCACCGCCGTGATCGGCGGGCAATTGTTCGGATTGCCGATCTCCCGCGTGCAGGACGTATTCATGCCGGAGCGCTTGACGCGGGTGCCGCTGTCGCCGGGCGAAATCGCCGGCGTGCTCAATCTGCGCGGCCGCATCGTGACGGTGATCGATATGCGGGCCCGCCTGGGCCTGCCGAAGAACGACGACGGCAAGCCGCCGATGGCGGTTGGTGTCGATCTGCGCGGCGAGTCCTACGGTCTGCTGATCGATCATATCGGCGAAGTGCTGACGCTGCCGGATGACGGCCGCGAGGACAATCCGGTCAATCTCGATCCGCGCATGACCAAGCTTGCCGGCGGCGTGCATCGTCTCGACGGTCAGCTCATGGTCGTGCTGGATGTGGATCGCGTTCTCGAAATCGCACCGGCGCAAATGGCGGCTTAAAGAAAAGACAATCAGGCAAAGCTGCAAAATGGAAACGCCCTCAATCGGGGCATTGAGGAAACAGAGGCCAAAATGAAAACATGTTTGGTTGTCGATGACTCAAGCGTCATCCGCAAGGTGGCAAGGCGGATTCTTGAAGGGCTGGACTTCCATATCCTGGAAGCCGAGGACGGCGAGAAGGCGCTTGAGGCCTGCCGGCACGGCTTGCCGGAAGCGATCCTGCTCGACTGGAACATGCCGGTGATGGACGGCTATGAATTCCTCGGCAATCTCCGCCGCATGCCCGGCGGCGACCGGCCCAAAGTGGTGTTCTGCACCACCGAGAACGATGTCGCGCATATCGCTCGCGCGCTTCATGCCGGTGCCAACGAATACATCATGAAGCCGTTCGACAAGGACATCGTTACGGCAAAGTTTCAGGAAGTCGGTCTGATCTGACTTCGAGCGGTTATCCGGCGGCTATAAGGCCTTCGGCGTTGTTGTTTGTGTTTTGCCGTCTAGTCGCATCGGTGCGTAATGAGTCTTGCGTTGACAGCTTCTTCCACCCCGAATTCGACGCGACAGGCGCCGCTGCGGGTGATGGTGGTAGACGATTCCGTCGTCATCAGAGGCATGATCTCACGCTGGATCGAAGCCGAGCCCGATATGGTGGTCGCAGCTTCGCTTCGCACCGGCCTCGACGCGGTCAACCAGCTCGAGCGCATCAATCCAGATATCGCGGTGCTCGATATCGAAATGCCGGAGCTTGACGGCATTTCCGCGCTGCCCAAGCTGCTGGCGAAGAAGCGGGATCTCGTCATCATCATGGCGTCGACCCTGACCCGGCGCAATGCTGAAATCAGCTTCAAGGCGCTATCGCTCGGCGCATCGGACTATATCCCGAAGCCCGAGAGCACCCGTGAGGCCGGTGCTGCCGAAATCTTCCACCATGATCTCATCCAGAAAATTCGCTCTTTCGGCATCAAGATTCGCCGCGCCGCACCGCCTGCGCATGTTTCTCCGCCACTGGCGCCGGTGCACGGCAAGCCCCAGGACGTCTCCCACGTAGCGCCGGCGCCGCGGCCTGCACCGGCTCCGGCTGCTCCACAGCAGGTGCTGCGCCGCGCCTTCGGTCCGCACGCGCCGCGCGTGTTGCTGGTCGGGTCATCGACGGGCGGCCCGCAGGCGCTGATGGCGCTGGTCGCCGATCTCGGTCCGGTGATCGACCGTTTTCCCGTGTTGATCACGCAGCATATGCCGCCGACCTTTACGACGATTCTCGCCGAACATCTCGGCCGCGCCAGCCACCGGCCGGCACACGAAGCCATCGATGGCGAGGTGGTCAAGCCGGGCGTGATCTATCTTGCACCGGGCGGCCGCCATATGCGCGTCGTCAGGCATGGCGCCGAGGCTGCAATCGCGCTCGATGACGGCCCGCCGGTCAATTTTTGCAAGCCGGCCGTCGATCCCCTGTTCATGTCGGCAATCGGCGTCTGGCAGAGCGGCATTCTCGCCCTGGTGCTGACCGGAATGGGCTCGGATGGCATGCGCGGCGGCAAGGATATCGTCGCGGCGGGCGGCAGCGTGATCGCCCAGGATGAAGCGACAAGCGTGGTGTGGGGAATGCCCGGTGCGGCTGCGCACGCAGGCATCTGCGCCGCGGTGCTGCCGCTCAATCAAATCGCGCCGAAAGTGGTTCGGGTTTTTTCGGGAGAGCGTTCGTGACGCCGGCAGATTACGAGTTTTTACGCAAGCTCCTGAAGGACCGATCGGGCCTCGACCTGTCCGCGGACAAGCAATATCTGGTTGAGAGCCGCCTGGTTCCGCTGGCGCGGCGAGCGGGGTTGCCTGGTCTTCCCGAACTGGTCCAGAAACTAAGGAGCACCACCGACGCGTTGACCACCGAAGTGGTCGAGGCCATGACCACCAACGAGACCTTCTTTTTCCGCGACAAGGTTCCGTTCGATCACCTGCGGCAGACCATCCTGCCCGATCTCTTGCACGCGCGCGCGAACCGTCGCTCGCTGCGCATCTGGTGCGCGGCTTCTTCCACCGGGCAGGAGCCGTATTCGATCGCGATGTGCTTGAAGGAGCTGGGCGCGACGCTGGCGGGCTGGCGGATCGAGATCCTCGCCACCGATCTGTCGCAGGCCGTGCTGGAAAAATCCCGGGCCGGCATTTTCAGCCAGTTCGAGGTGCAGCGTGGATTGCCGATTCAGCTTCTGGTCAAGAATTTCACCCAGACCGGCGAGTTGTGGCAGCTCAACGCCGATATCCGCGCCATGGTGCAGCACCGGCAGCTGAACCTGTTGCAGGATTTCTCGCATCTCGGCGCCTTCGACGTGATCTTCTGCCGCAACGTGCTGATCTATTTCGACCAGGACACCAAGGCCAATATCTTCGCCCGGCTGGCGAGGGTGCTTGAGCCCGACGGTTACCTGCTGCTCGGTGCGGCGGAGACCGTCGTAGGTCTGACCGAAGCGTTCAAGCCGTGCCCGGAAAAGCGCGGGCTGTATCGCTCGAGCGCTGCGCCCATGCCGCACCTCGGCACGATGCCGCATGAGTTGAAGGTCGCGTCGGGACGGTAAGTCACCGAAGCGAAAGATCGACCCTTCGGTTGGCGCGTCTTCTTCACGCGAACCGGTCTTCACTTCGCTCGAAAAAGCGATAGGCACCCAGCCGATATTGCGTCGCTCGGATTGGCGTCGAGCGAAAGCCTGTCCTGGACTTGATCCGGGATGGATGCCGGTTCGCGCGGCGAAAACGCGTCAAACAAAAAAGCGAAAGCCCGGTTCTGTTTCAGAACCGGGCTTTGAAGTTCGCAGTAAGTCCGTTTGATCAGGCGGGAATGCGCTCGTCGTGCTCGTGCGGCTCGCGCAGCACATAGCCGCGGCCCCAGACCGTTTCGATGAAGTTGCGGCCTTCGGAGGCGTTGGCGAGCTTCTTGCGCAGCTTGCAGATGAAGACGTCGATGATCTTCAGCTCCGGCTCGTCCATGCCGCCATAGAGGTGGTTGAGGAACATTTCCTTGGTCAGGGTCGTGCCCTTGCGCAAGGAGAGCAGCTCCAGCATCTGGTATTCCTTGCCGGTCAGATGCACCCGCTGGCCGCCGACTTCCACCGTCTTGGTGTCGAGATTGACGACGAGGTCGCCGGTCTGGATCACCGACTGGGCATGGCCCTTCGAGCGACGCACGATGGCGTGGATGCGGGCAACCAGTTCGTCCTTGTGGAAAGGCTTGGTCATGTAGTCGTCGGCGCCGACGCCGAGGCCCTTGACCTTATCCTCGATGCCGGCGAGGCCGGACAGGATCAGGATGGGTGTCTTGATCTTCGACACCCGCAGCTGCTTGAGCACGTCATAGCCCGACATGTCGGGCAGGTTCAGGTCGAGCAGAATAATGTCGTAGTCATATAGCTTGCCGAGATCGACACCTTCTTCGCCTAGATCAGTCGTGTAGACGTTGAAGCTCTCGGATTTGAGCATCAATTCGATCGACTGCGCGACGGCGCTGTCATCTTCTATCAGCAATACGCGCATGCCAGTCCCCTTTAGTCGCCGCCCCAGGGCGTCAGGTCGGCCGCACTTGCGGCACTCAAAACGCCTTTGAACAACTGATTCGGATCCTGACGAGACATGGTTAACAAAATCTGATTCCTATGCGCAAGCTCTCACCGTGCAATTTTTTTCGAATCGCCCTAAGATATTGCGTAGAAGCAGCTTTTCCTATCCCTTCTCGTTCAAGTTCCGCATTAAGAGACGGGCCTAACCGACTCTCGTGACTCGCCCTTCTTCTGACAGGCGAGCGCTCTCAGTCACCAAAGACAGTGACGCAATGATTAATGATGCGGGTAAACACGAAGTTAAGGGCCAGGTCCCAATGCGACGAAACTTAAGGTTTTCGCAATGAAGGCGCTCGCCCAGCAAATCAGTGACATCGATGGTATCAACATTTATGGCCGTGTTGTGGGCGTGCGCGGCCTGATGGTCGAAATTGCAGGTCCCATCCACGCAATGTCGGTCGGCTCCCGCATCGTGATCGAGACCGGCAGCGACCGTTTCATCCCCTGTGAGGTGATCGGCTTCTCCGGCAACAATGCGGTGGTGATGCCGTTCGGCGGGCTGGACGGCGTGCGGCGCGGCTGCCGTGCGGTCATTGCCAACGCGGCCAATCAGGTGCGGCCGTCGCCTGCCTGGCTCGGGCGCGTCATCAACGCGATGGGCGAGCCGATCGACGGCAAGGGGCCGCTGCCGCAGGGCGGCTCGCCGATGCCGTTCCGGAATTCGCCGCCGCCGGCGCATTCGCGCAAGCGTGTCGGCAAGCCGCTC
>Ga0310811_10015001_pt1 | contig 10122 bp, 10 predicted proteins | sample YCmetagenome_FD_207642 | JGI IMG/M metagenome (GOLD analysis project Ga0310811, IMG submission 207642) | Soil microbial communities from experimental microcosm in Duke University, North Carolina, United States - YC | ecosystem: Engineered > Artificial ecosystem > Soil microcosm > Unclassified ...
GCCCGCATCCCTGGGGTCCGACGAACGCCGCTTCGCAGACGGTGAAGTCCGCGCGGCTCTAAGCGGGCTCTATCAGGTTTTCGATTGGTTCTGGGTCAACCACCCGGATCGCAACCGTGTTGCCGGCTCCAAGATTCTCCAATTGAAAACGGCCCGAGAGATCGGATTTCGCGTTCCGAAGACGCTCGTGACCAATGACCCCGAGCGCGTTCGGGCATTCTACCATGCGTGTGACGGCAACATCATCTACAAGCCGTTCTATTCAGGCTTCTTCGTCGGGACCGAGAATGCCTGTTTCACGTCGCCGGTGTCTCCGGAGAAGCTCAGCCGGATCGATCTCATCGCGAACACCCCGGGCATCTTCCAGGAGACGATTCCGAAACGGCTGGAACTGCGCATTACCGTCATCGGGCGAAAAGTTTTTGCGACGGAGATTCACTCTCAGACCTCGGCGGAATCGTCGAACGACTGGCGCCGAGCCGACATTGAAACGCTCCCGCACGATGTGCACGCGCTGCCGCATGACATCGAGGAGCGCTGCCTGAAATTACTCGAACGGTTCGACCTCGCTTATGGAGCCATCGACATGGTGATCACTCCCGACGGGGAGTATGTGTTCCTCGAAAACAATCCGAGCGGGCAATTCGGCTGGATCGAGAGCAAGACCGGCCAGCCGCTCACCGAAGCCCTCGCAAAAATGCTCATTGCCGGCCATTCGATCTAGCCCTCGACCGCTCGCGGCTCGTCTCACTGCGCGCGGAAGATCGCCGGGTTCGGCTTGAGCACGCTCAGGATGATGTGGCTGATGTTGATGTCCTTGCCCGGATAGCTGCTGCCGCCGCTGGTGTTGTGGCACGAGAAGCAATTTGTGCCGGTGCCCTGCACGAAGGTCTCCAGCGTCGCATTGGCAAGGTCGATCGAGCCGATCGCCTCCTCGTCCATGTTTCCGTCGCCCGGCTTGAGCGTATTGGCCAGCATCCAGACGGTGCCGTTCAGCGCATAATTGGCGAAGACCGGGTTCACCACTTTGCTCGATTGCTGCTTGATCGCCGCCTGGAAGTTGGCGTTGATCGATTTGATGTCGGCGACGCGCGAGTCCGGCGTGGCGCCGCCGAATTCGAACTGGCGGAAGACGTTGGTGATCGGCGCGATCACCTGCGTCGCCGGATCGATGGTGAGGTTCTTCGACAGCACGTTGCTGGCATTCGCCGGCGTGCCGCCTTTGTAGAAGGTCGAGTTCTGCGCGCTCACCGGATCGGGTGAATGCGGATCGCCGTTCGGCGGCAGGTTGGGCGCATTGTTGACTTGCTCGAACGTGGCCCAGGCGAACTCCGGATGGTCCTTGATCACGCCGACCACGTGGATGCCGACCAGTTCGACCGTGACGTTGCTTTGCGTCTTGCCGTTCGGCTTCAGCTTGCCTTTGCCGTCGCTTTCCAGAAGCTCGATGGTCGCGGTCGTGGTGTAGAAGCCGCTCGTGTCCTCGCCCGGCTGCACGATGCGCCACGAGCTTTTGAGCACGGTCGCGGCGAGCGGGTAAGCGAGCGTCGGCGGTGCGTTCTTGTAGCGGGCTGGGCCGAAATATTTCTGCGTGAAGTTGAAATAGATCGGGTCCATGTGCGTGGCGTAGTAGACCGCGCGGCCGTTCTGATCGACCAGAACGCCGCCCGGACCCGCCTGCTCGAACGAGCCGATCGACTTCGGCTTCTCGCTGCGCGGACGCAGCACCAAGGTGCGCGGGCCGACGGTCGCTGCGACCGTCAGCCCAGGCTTGAGGTCGTCATAGGTCGGCAGCAGCAGGAACAGCGGCAGCCCGGTTTTCGCATCGGTCTGCACCCAATGGACCAGCGCGCTCCACGACCAGAGCTGGAAGTCGCAGTCGGTCTGCGGCGCACCGCCATTGGGGTTGATGAAAAACGGTTGCAGGCCCTTTGACTCCCACCAGCCCAGCGGCGCGTTGCAATTCGCCTGCTGCGCGGCGGCGGGCTCACCCAAACTGAAGCCGAAAAGCGCAGCGACAGCCGCCGCTGACGCGACGCGGGCAGCCGAACGCGCAAGCTTATTGAATGGCAGACATGTCATGGATGCGTCCCCTGGTGCGGCCAATACGGAAGCGACGCTCCGATATTGACCCGCCGGCGGGCGCTATGCAATTATAAGTATTGTATATATTATATCAAAATCAATGGTTGCATGTCACAGCGAGGGGGAGCGCTCAGAGACGCGCCTACCACGCGCTTACTGGAAGAGACCGTAGGCGGCCCACTTCGTCGTCGGGATCTCGGCACCGATCTTGTAGCGAAACGACACGATCTTCATGTGATCGGCCGTGCCCGTGCAGCTATACGAGACCGCAAACCACTTGCCACGGCTGCGAAAAGCGGCGCCCTTCGCCGTGACGGTGTCGTTCTTCAGCTCCGGCTCCGATATGGCGCCGGCGACGGTCCGATCGGGACGGAAATGCCGCGCGTCCCTGTCCTTACGGATCTCGTTCATCGCCGTGTAGTCGCAAAGCTGAAGCAGCCGCTCACTCGGCGTCAGCAGTTGCAGGCTGCGCTCCAACTGCGCATCGGTCGCCGCGGCTTGCGTACCGATAACCAAAGCCGCGCCGATTGCGAGTGCGAGCACACGCATGCGAACGTCCTCCTGAATCCGATAGAGGTCCCCCGCGCCATTTAGGCGAGGCACACCGCGGCAAGCAACCGCCGGCGGCAGCTTGTCCCAAGCAAAAATGGCGAGAACACGGACACAATCCCGCGCCGGCGCACGGCTGCCGCGCAAATCACACGTATTTGGGATCGCGGTCCAGAAGCTCGATCGAAATGCCCTGCGGCCCGCGCAGGAAGCAGATCTTGAGGCCAGGCCGCGCCACGTGCGGCTCCCTGCTGAACTCGCAGCCCTTCGCCTTCAGATCGGCCGCGATCGCATCGATGCCGGACACGAGCAACCCGAAATGATCGAGGCCCTGATACGGCGTTGTGGGGGGCGGGTTCACGCCATCGCCCGCCTTCACCTCGGCGATGAAGATCTTGGCGCCGCCGAGCTTGAGGTCGATGCGCGGCTTGCCCTGCTGCATCGAACGGATGACCTCAGCGCCGAGCATGCGTTCGAACCATTGCGCCATGCCTTCCGGATCGGGCGTGCGAAAATGAATGTGATCCCAAGTGATGGTCGGCATGGTGGTCGGTCTCCAGATGTCACAGGGGCGGCACTATGGCGGGAGAGTTCACGCGCGGCAATGATCAAGATGCGCCGTGGAGGCCGGCGCCAATCCGGAGCGGACCGCGAGCACAAAGGCCGGGATAATGAACAACGGCCCAAGAACGAGGCCGGTCATGTTCACGAGCGCCGAGGCGACGAGCGGCACGAGCAGGATCAGCGCGCAGACGATCAGCAGCACGCGCTCCGAACCGTAGAGCGCCAACGGCTGCGCCATGAGCCAGGCCACGACCATCGCGCCGAAGACCATGTCGTAGTCCTGCAAATAAGGCGTTGCGAGACAGGTGCCGAGCACGAGCACAGCATTCTTGATCCCGGCGGGCACCGTGGCACGCCACCACACCACCGCGACCGCACCACAGGCGATGAGACCGGCGAACGCTTGGACGGCATAAGCCGTCTCGACCGAAGCGCCGAGCAATCGCGCGGCGACGAAAATCGAGACAAAGCGATTCCAGACGCCGGTGCCGTCTTCCAAGATCGCCTGCCGCAGCAGCGCGAGATTATGCGAATAGGTCAGCCATATCTCGGGGCCGAACAGCAGCGCGGTCAGCGCCACCAACGCGACCACGGTCAGCGCCGCGCTCGCGAAAGCGCGCCAATGCCGGCCCGCGATCAGCGCCACCGGCAGCAACAAGCCAAGCTGCGGCTTGTAGATCATCAGGCCGAACAGGACACCGGCCACGGCGGGACGGCGTTCGATGAGCGCAAGCCCGCCACATAGCAGTGCAGCGGTCCATGCGCCGTTCTGTCCGCCAATGGCATTCACCAGCACAGCGGGCGTCGCCAGCGCCAGCAAGAGCGCTCCGCCCTTCGGCATCGCCAGCACAAGCGCGCGATAGAAGGCGTACCAGCTCGTCGCCAGCCAGACGAACAACGCCGGCACATAAGGCACAAGCGCGAACGGCATTGTGAGCAGGAGCATCACCGGCGGATAGCTGTAGTGATACGGCCCCGTGGCCGGCCCAGCGACGCTCTGCTCAAACGCATGAAAACCCGCGAAACTATAGACCTCCATTGCGCGGCCATGCAGCGCGAGAAAACCGCCCGACCAGTAGTTGATGAAGTCGTCGCCGAAAGTGCGCCCGGCGCCGTTCGTCAGATGATCGTGGGTTTGACGGAGGAGATCGAAGACATAGGCAAACGCCGCGGCGCCGACAAAGCTGCGCGCCACGGTGGTGACCATCCTCGGCACGGCTGCAGTCTGCATGCGGCCATGAAAAGGCCGCCGCCGTTACGATCCGGTTAAATGGCCCATTTTCACGATGCCGTAGAACTATTTTTTCACGCGCCCCTTCCCGCAGGGAACCGCGATGGGCATGATCCGCGCCGATACGCCAGGGCCAGATAACGAGCCCCGCGCGACCGACAAACACATCGAGGAAACTCATGCGTCCGACCAGCCGCCGCCGCTTTCTCACGCTTGCCTCCGCCGCCCTCGCGGCGCCGGCGATCTCTCGCACCGCATGGGCGGACAATTGGCCGAAGGACCGCGTGATCCGTGCCGTCGTGCCATTCACCGCGGGCAGCACCATCGACATCATCGGCCGCATCGTTACCGAGCCGCTGTCGCAGCAGCTCGGACAAACCATTATCATCGACAATCGCGGCGGCGCCGGCGGCACCATCGGCTCGGCCTATGTCGCCAAGGCCGATCCGGATGGCTACACGCTGCTGATCAATGCCGCGGCCCATTCGGGAGCGCCAGCCGCTTATCCAAACCTGAGTTACGACGCCGCGGCGGACTTCGCCGGCGTGGCCAGCTTCGGAAGCGTGCCGAACGTGCTGCTGATCGCACCATCCAAGGGCATCAAGACGGTGCAGGAACTGGTCGAGAAGGCCAAGGACGGCAACATGACATTCTCCTCGGCTGGCGTCGGCAGCGCCACGCATTGGGCGGCCGAACGGTTCATCGTCAGCGCCGGTATCAAAGCGACGCACATCCCCTTCCGCGGCGGACCGGAGGCGCTGACAGAGGTGATGACCGGCCGCGTCGATTTCTGCTGCATCGGCATCTCCTCCTCGCTGCCCTTCATCAAGGATGGAAAACTGGTGCCGCTCGTCGTCACGTCGCCGAAGCGCTCGCCCTCGCTGCCCGACGTGCAGACCTCGCTCGAGGCCGGCTACAAGGATTCCGACTTCAACTACTGGAACGGTCTCCTTGCGCCGGTGAAAACACCGCGCCCGATCATCGAACGGCTGCACGCCGAAGTAACGAAAGCGTTGGCCTTGCCGGAGGTGCAGTCGAAGCTCGCCGTGCAGGGCGTCGAGCCCTCGCCGCTCACTCCCGCGGAGATGGACGAGATGATCCGGCGCGAGATCGCGTTGAACCTGAAGATCGCCAAGGCGGCGGGCTTGAAGTTCAACTGAACGGCGGCGATTTCGTCGCACTTTGTGCGGATGGCCGGGTTCGCCCGGCCATCATGTTTTCGGTCCATCCGTTCGCACGACGGTCGACCCGCGGGACGGTAACCGGAGCGTCTTCGCCACGACAGAAATATGACGCACGACATGCGGTGGAGAAATCCCCACAAACACACAGGCGCCCGCAATTTCATTCACAGGGCCGGACGCATTTTTGCTAAACGATAGACTGGCCTTTGGGGGGAATTGCGGCGGCAATGGCGCGAAAGCCTATACAGGCGGCAGGTGGCATCGTGGTGCGCCGCGGCGCAAGCCCGCGTATTGCCGTCGTCCAGCGCAGCAAAGACGATCGCTGGGTGTTGCCGCGCGGCAAGCTGAAGGTGAAGGAACGCCCGGTTGCCGGCGCGCGCCGTGAGGTCTTCGAGGAGACCGGCCATCGCGTCGAGGTCCGCGAATTCCTTGGCGCCATCACTTATCGTGCGCAAGGGCGGCCTAAGCTCGTCCAGTTCTGGCACATGCAGGCGGCCGCGAATCCGAGCCGTGACCTCATGCGCGACATCGCTGCCGTCGAGTGGTTGCCGCTCCCGGCCGCGGTACGACGGTTGAGCTATCCGCTGGAGAAGCTGTTCTTGAACAGCGTCGGGCGTGCCTTGGTCCGCCGCAAGCGCCACACCGGGCGCAAGACGAACTCGCACGCCAAGCCCACAAAGCGTCGCAGTGCGGCCAAGGCAAAGAGCAAGCGCGCTCAGCGATAGGCGCAACGTCCCCTATTATCTCGAACCCATCGCGCGTCGAGATACGGGCGCACGAACGCCGCAATCGTGCCGCAAGTCTTGCAAAAATTTAATCCGTTTCAACGGCCGCTCAGGCCCTTTCCAAACACACCATTCACCGCGCATTCACGGCCCAAGCAGGAACTTGGCCCATGAGACAAGCGTTATCCTGCGGACCTTAATCGCAGGACTATCGCAGGACTTGGGAAACTCAGTCGTTCAATGGTTACGACTCGCGAACCTGGAGAGGTGCGCTATGACGAAGATCACGAAGACTCTGACAACCCTTGCCACTGTCGGCGCGCTCGGCATCGGAGCCGTAGCGATGCCGCAACCAGCGCAGGCGCGCGGTGGCGCGGTTGCGGCTGGGGTCATCGGTGGCTTGGCCGCCGGCGCTATTATCGGCTCAGCAGCGGCGGGAGCCTATGGCCCCCATTACGGCCCCGGCCCCGGATATTATGCCTATGGACCAGGGCCGGCCTATTACGCCCCGTCGTGCTGGTGGACGCGTCAGCGCGTGTGGGACGGGTGGGGCTGGAGCTGGCGTCGGGTCCGCGTGTGTAACTAAAGGCTGACACAGGCATCTGCGACGAAAGCCAAACAGATGATGACATGATCACGGAAAGCCCGGTTTCGTTCATGGAATCGGGCTTTTTGTGAAGGGGGAATGGGGCAACCCGACCCAAATTCCGACATAATGGAACACTCTTTTTTGGCCGCGGGGGACGGGCGGTCAAAATCTGACCGCCTCGCCGTCACCTAAGGGAAAATCCTATGAAGAAGACAATCCTGGCGGTTGCGACCGCCGCGACCATTGCTGTCGGTTCGCTGGGCGCGCCGACAGCGGCCGACGCCCGCTGCTACGGTTGTGCCGTGGGCGCCGGTGTGATCGGCGGCCTCGCCGCTGGCGCCATCATCGGCGGCGCCATCGCCAACAGCCAGCCGCGCTACTACGCGCCGGCCCCTGGCTATGTTGCCTACGGCGGCTACGCCGCGCCCTATCCGGCTGCATGTCCGGGCGGCTACTGGGCGCGCCGTCCGCTGCACGATCGCTGGGGCAACTTCGTGGGCTGGAGCCGCCCGCGATTCATCTGCCCTTAAGCTTCGCGTAAGAGATGGGGCGCATCATCCGGCCAATCCTCTCGGCCGTAAGGAACCGTCAATGAAGCACACGATCATCGCGCTTGCCGCGGCCGGCTTGGTCGCCGCCGCTATCCCGTCTTCCGCCCAGGCCGGCTGTGGCGGCTGCGGCGTTGCCGCCGGTGTTGTCGGTGGCCTCGCCGCCGGCGCCATCATCGGCGGGGCGATCGCGAACAGCCAGCCGCGCTATTATGAGCCGGCCCCCGTCTATGCCGCTCCCCCGCCGCCGCCTCCGGGTTATGTCGAAGAGGTTGACGGTCCTGTCTGCCACTTCGAACGCCGGCGGATTTGGGTCGACGGTTATGGCTGGGAACGCCGCCGCGTGCGCGTCTGCGACTGACGTCGCGCCCACTGGCGTCGCTCCACGAAGTAAAACGCCCGGCCACCAGCCGGGCGTTTTGTTTTTAGCGCCGCATGTGCGCAAGCACTTCCGCGGTCGGCCAGCAATCGACCTTCAAGCCGTTCTTCTTCTGATAGGCGCCGAGCGCAGCGCGGGTGAGCATCCCCGCCTTGCCGTCGATCTTGTCTTTGTAGAGCCCGAGCGCGGTGAGCCGGTGCTGCATGAGCTCGACCTCGGCGGTCTTGAGCTGCGTATGCTGGCTCCATGGCGTGACGAATGACGACGCCCCGCCGATACGATCGCTCAGGTGCCCGACGAAGAGCACATAGAGATCCGAGTAATTGTATTCCTTGAGCACGTAATAGTTTTTCGGCGTCAGGAAGGCGGGGCCATAGCTGCCTTCGGGCTGAAGCAGAGATGCCGGCAGCGCCAGCTCAGCCGCGCTGAGCTTATGCCCGAGCGGCACGAAGCCACGCTTCACCCAATCGCCGATCGGCATCGTCACGTCCGGCACGCCGATACTGCAATCGGCGGCCTGCGGCGCCCGCACCTCGTAGGCCCAGCGCTCGCCGCGCTGCCACCCCTTCGCCGCGAGTTGCTTCGCGGCCGATGCGAGCGCATCCGGCACCGAGCGCCAGATGTCGGCGCGGCCATCGCCGTCGAAATCGACGGCGTATTTGTAATATTCGGACGGCAGGAACTGCGTGAGGCCCATGGCGCCGCCCCACGATGCGCGCAGGTCGGAGCGTGGCACGCCATCCTGCAGCATCTTGAGCACATGCAGGAACTCGTTGCGGAAGAAGTCCTTGCGCTGGCCGACATAGGCCTGCGTCGCCAGCACGCGAATAGCGTCGTGCGGCAGCTTGTAGCCGCCGAAATCGGTCTCGCGGCCCCAGATCGCGAGGACGACATTGCCGGGGACGCCGATCTCGCGCTCGATGCGGGCGAGCGTGTCGTGATACTGCGCCGCGAGTTGGCGGCCGCGCGCGGCGAGGCGGTCGAAGGTCGCCTCGCGCAGATATTGCGACGGCGTCTGCACGAATTCCGGCTGGCCCGGCGGCGGCTTTTCCGGCCGGCCGGGGATCGCAAGATCGGGCAGCGAATAGTCAGGCTCGAGGTCGCGCGTCGCGGTCTCGAAGGTCGCGCGCGACACGCCGAGCGCCTGGGCTTGCGGCCACACGTTTTGCAGCCACTCCTGAAAGGCCGTGTCGGCTGATGCGGGCGCCGCGAGCGCCGTCAGTGCGAGCAGGACCGTGAGCATTCTCATCATCATGGCCTCGTGGCGGATACGCCGGATCGGTTCACCCTAGTGGCGGACGCGGGACACGCAACGGGACCGCTGGGGCAAAGTTCGTTGCGCAGCTTGCCGGGTCCGTTGTCGACATTGTGGCAATGCGCTAAATGACATTGTTACCTCCCGTGGGGGCAGGAGGCTTTTCAAAACGTCAAAACGGCAACCAAGCCGTTCCAATGGGAGGTTGAAATGAAGTCGCCTTTGATCCGCGCGGCCATGGCCGCCGCGGCAGCAGCGTATTTGGGCATCGCTGCAACCGCAGCCTCGGCCCAAGGCACGCAAGGTACAATCCGCATCGTCGTTCCATTCGCGCCGGCGGGGTCATCGGACGTGCTGGCGCGCGTCCTCCAAGGCCCGCTGCAAGACGAACTCAAGCAGACCGTCATCGTCGAAAATCACGCCGGCGCCGGCACCAACATCGGCACGACCGATGTCGCGCGCGCCAAGCCCGACGGCTACACGCTCCTGCTCACGAGCAGCGCCTTCGTGGTGAATCCGGGTCTGTACAAGAACGTGCCGTTCGATTTCGCGAAGGATTTCGAACCGATCGCTCTCTTGCCGGTGGCGCCCAATGTCTTCGCGACCAATCCGGCGAAAAGCGGCATCAATTCGGTCGCCGACCTCGTCGCTCGCGTCAAAGCCAAGAAGGATCTCAACTATTCGAGCCCCGGCAATGGCACGACGCCGCAACTGACCATGGAGCTGTTCAAGCTGAAGGTCGGCACCAACATCACCAACATTCCCTATAATGGCGGCGGACCGGCCACCCAGGCGCTGATGGGCGGGACCGTTGACGTGCTGTCAACCGCGCTGCCCGGCGCGCAAGCCCAGATCAAAGCCGGCAGCATGAAAGGTATCGCTCTCACCACGACGCAGCGCTGGCCGACGCTGCCGGATGTGCCGACCTTCACGGAGCTCGGCTATCCGGACATCACGCTCGACACCGAGCACTTCTTCCTCGCGCCGCACGGCACGCCGCAGGCGATCATCGA
>Ga0310811_10015002_pt1 | contig 10122 bp, 4 predicted proteins | sample YCmetagenome_FD_207642 | JGI IMG/M metagenome (GOLD analysis project Ga0310811, IMG submission 207642) | Soil microbial communities from experimental microcosm in Duke University, North Carolina, United States - YC | ecosystem: Engineered > Artificial ecosystem > Soil microcosm > Unclassified ...
GGAAGTCCAAGGCGTCCAAGACGCTGCCGATGGCCGTCGCGAAGGAGCTCATCGCGACGGGCCGGACGGCGAAGCCCGTGACGGGCTTCAAGGGCCGCAGCGGGCGCTCCTTCCGCGCCCGGCTGGCCCTGCAGCAGAGCGAGGAGGGCAAGTGGCGGGTGGAGTTCGATGAGCCGTGGGCCCGCGAGGGCGCGAAGGTCGACCCGGCGGCGGACGGCGACGCCCCCGATGCTGCTGAGCAGCGCGCGGCGGCCGACACGGCGACGGAGGCCGCGGCGTAGCGCAGGCGTGCTCGCGCTGCTGGCGGCGCTCGTCGTCGCCGCCGGCCTGTTCGCGAGCACCCTGCCGGGATCCGGCGGCCGCGCGCCCGCGGCCCCGACGACGGTGGCCGCGCCGGTCGCGCCCGTCGCGCCGCGCACGCCGCCGCCCGCGCTCGAGGAGCCGCCCGCGCAGGCGCAGGTCGGGCCGCTGCCCAAGCCCGCGGGCGCCGCGAGCGTCGACTTCTCGCGCCCGCCGCTCATACGGGCCATCGCGCTCAACCCGCGCCCGCACGCCGGGATCGCGTTCGACCTCGAGGACGGGCGCGTGCTCTGGAGCCGCGGCGCGACGCGCCGGCGCCCGATCGCGAGCCTCACGAAGCTCATGACCGCGCTGCTCGCGGTCGAGCGCTTCGGGCCGCGCAGCCTCGTGCGCGTCCCGCGCCGCGCCGCCCAGGTCGGCGGGTCGCACATGGGCGGGCTGCGGCCGGGGCGCAGGGTCCGCGCGGAGGTCCTGCTCAAGGGGCTGCTGATCGCGTCGGGCAACGACGCGGCGGTGACGCTCGCGATCGCCGGCGCCGGCTCGGAGAAGCAGTGGGTCGCGCAGATGAACGACCGGGCCCGCGAGCTCGGCCTGCGCTGCACGCGCTTCGTCGACCCGCACGGCCTCAACCCCGGCGACCGCTCCTGCGCCGCCGACCTCGCCGTGCTCGCGATGCGGGCGATCGCCGAGCCGCGGATCGCCCGGATCGCGCGCAAGCGCTACGCCCGCGTCTGGACGGGCGCCGGTCGCAAGCACACGATCTTCACGACGAACCACCTCCTGCGCGACCACTATCCCGGCGCGATCGGCCTGAAGACCGGCTTCACGAACCCCGCCGGCTTCTGCCTCGTCACCGTCGTCGAGCGCGGCGGGCGCCGGATCGGGATCGTCGTGCTGGGCTCGCGCGACGCGTTCGCCGACGCGCGCGAGGTCGCCCGCGCCGCCGTGCGGGCGGGCGCCCTGGCGCCGGCCGTGTGACGATCGGCGCGGACGGGCGTAGTGTCCTCATGAGCGCGACACGGAGGCAGCGATCGATGACTGTTCAGATCAGGACGACACGAGTGGGCTACGCGATCGCGGGGATGCTGCTCAGCGGCGCACTCGCGATCCCGGCGACCGCGCCCGCGGCGACGGCGCGCAAGCGCGCGCCCGCGGCGCTCCCGGCGTTCAACTCCTGCGGCGCGCTGCTGAGCTACGCCCGGCGCAACGCCAAGCGCACCGGCGGCGGCACCGGCGTGCCGACGCGCGCCGGGATCCTCGTGCCGCAGGTCCTCGACGCGCCGGTCGGCGTGCAGGCGCTGGCCGACACCGGCGCCCCCGTGCCGGCCGCCGCCGCGCCGTCGCCCGCGGGGTCGGCGAAGTCCGAGGCCACGCCGACCTTCTCGACGACGAACGTCCAGGAGGCCGGCGTCGACGAGCCCGACATCGTCAAGACCGACGGCCGCACCGTCTTCGCGATCTCCGGCGGCGAGCTGCGCGCCGTCGACGTCACCGGCGACACGCCGAAGCTCGTCGGCTCGCTCGCGCTCGACGGCGGCGGGCAGGAGCTCTTCATCCGCGGCGACAAGGCGCTCGTCATGAGCACGTCCTACGGCAACTCGCCGCAGTTCGGCTTCGCCACCGACATCGCGATCACGTCCTCGAAGGTCGTCCTGACCGAGGTCGACATCAGCGACCCGGCGGCGATGAAGGTCCGGCGCTCGATGACCGTCGACGGCGCGCTCGCCGACGCAAGGATGACCGGCGGGACCGCCCGCGTCGTCGTCGGCTCCTCGCCCGGCTTCGTGCAGCCGGCCGCGATCCGGCGCGCGCCCGTGCGCCACTGGGTGCCGCGGACGATCCTGCGCAGCCGGCTGTCGGGCAGGACCTTCCGGCGCTCGGTCGTCGCCTGCGACGACGTCCGCCACCCGCGCTCGTTCTCGGGCCTCGACCTCCTGACGGTCCTGACGATCGACCTCGACAAGGGCCTCTTCAACGTCGACCGCGACGCGATCATGGCCGGCGCGCAGACGGTCTACGGCTCGCCGACGGCGCTCTACGTCGCCTCCCAGCGCTACATCCCGGCGGTCGAGGACGGCAGGTCGCTCCCGGCGCAGCCGCGCACGGAGATCCACCGCTTCGACGCCTCCAAGCCGGGCGAGACGACCTACACCGGCAGCGGCGACGTCGCGGGCTACGTGCTGAACCAGTACTCGCTGTCGGAGTTCGACGGTGCGCTGCGCGTCGCCTCGACGGACGAGCCGCAGTGGTTCGACGGCGTCCAGACCGGCGAGGCCCAGAGCTACGTCACGGTCCTGCGCGCGGGCAGCGGGGCGCTCACGCCGCTCGGGCGCGTCGGCGGCCTCGGCAAGGGCGAGCGCATCTACGCCGTCCGCTTCGCCGGCGACAAGGGCTACGTCGTGACGTTCAAGCAGATCGACCCGCTCTTCACGCTCGACCTCTCCGACAAGAGCGATCCGAAGGTCCTCGGCGAGCTGAAGATCCAGGGCTTCTCGGCCTACCTGCACCCGATCTCCGACGACCTCCTGCTCGGCGTCGGCCAGGACGCGACCGCGCAGGGCCGGACGCTCGGCACGCAGCTGTCGCTCTTCGACGTCTCCGACCTGCGCAACCCGAAGCGGCTCGCGGTCGCCTCGCTCGGCGGCAACTCGTCCTCGGACGCGGAGTTCGACCCGCACGCGTTCCTCTTCTGGAAGCCGGCGGACCTCGCCGTCATCCCGCTGCAGACGTTCGGCGACACCGGGCAGACGTTCAGCGGCGCGGTCGGGTTCCGCGTCGGCGCGTCCAGCCTCGCCGAGGCCGGCCGGATCACGCACCCGACGACCCCGCCGAGCGACGTCGCGCCGCCGATCGGCCGCTCGATCGTCATCGGCGACCGGCTCTACACGCTCTCCTACGCGGGCCTCCAGGGCAGCCGCCTCGACACGCTCGCCCCGCTGGCGTTCGCGGCCTTCCCGCAGCCGCCGCAGCCGCAGCCCGTCCCGCTGCCGGCCGTCGGACCGCCGAAGTAGCCGGGCCGACGAAAACCCCGCACCGTGCGGGGTGGGGTGTCAGACCGTCATCCCGACGCGCGACCATGGTCGCGTGCCCCTGACGCTCGTCACCGGACCCGCCAACGCCGAGAAGGCCCGCGTCGTGCTCGACGGCTACCGCGCCGCCCTGCGCCGCGGCCTGGAGCCGATCCTCGTCGTCCCCACGTTCCCCGACGTCGAGCGCTACCGCACCGAGCTGGCGGCGGGCGGCGTCGTGTTCGGCGCGCACGTCGTCCAGTTCGCGTGGCTCGTCGAGGAGGCTGCCAAGCGCGGCGGCGTGCGCGGCCGCCCGCTCGGCGCGCTCGCCCGCGAGCGCGTCGCGGCCGCCGCCGTGGGGCGCACGCCGCTGCGGGCGCTCGCCGGCTCGGCGTCCACGCAGGGCTTCGCCCGCGAGCTGCTGCGGCTCGTCGACGAGCTCGAGGAGCGTCGCGTCAGCCCGCAGCGCCTGACGCAGGCCCTGCGCGCGTGGGCGGCGGGCGATCCCGGGCGCGCGGCCTACGGCGACGAGGTCGCCGCGCTCTACGGCGCCTACCGGCGCGCGCTCGAGCGCCTCGGCACGCTCGATGCCCCGCTGTATGCCGCCGCGGCGCTCGACGCCCTGCGCGAGCGCCCCGCCGCGTGGGGCGCGACGCCCGTCTTCTTCTACGGCTTCGACGACCTGCCGCCGCTGCAGCGCGACGCCGTGGAGACGCTCGCCGCGACGGGCGCCGAGGTGACGCTGTCGCTGTCCTACGAACCCGGCCGGATGGCCTTCGCCGGCCGCGCGACGACGTTCGCCGAGCTGCAGCGCGACGGCGTCCGCGTCCAGGCGCTCAAGCCGCGCGCCGAGCACTACGCCCCGGCGTCCCGCGAGGCCCTGCACCACCTCGAGCGCGGGCTCTTCGAGCTCGCCGACGAGCAGCTCTTCGACCCCGACCCCGTCGACCCCGGCGACGCCGTCACGCTCCTGCAGGGCGGCGGCGAGCGCGCCGAGCTCGAGCTCGTCGCCGCCGAGATCGCGCGCCTCGTCGCCGACGAGGGCATGGCGCCCGAGGAGATCGCCGTCGTCCTGCGCCGGCCGCAGGACGCCGCCGCGCTGCTCGGCGAGGTGTTCGGCGCCTTCGGCGTGCCGGTCGCGCTGGAGCGCACCGTCGCCTTCGGCCACACGGCGCTCGGCCGCGGGCTCGTCGCGCTGCTGCGCTGCGCGCTGGACGACGGCAGCGCGGAGGACCTGCTCGCCTGGCTGCGCACGCCGGGGCTGCTCAAGCGCCCGGAGCTCGCCGACCGTCTCGAGGCCCGCGCGCGCCAGGAGGGCGCGCGCGATGCCGGCGCCGCTCGCGCGCTCTGGGAGGCCGAGCACTGGCCGCTGGACGCCATCGACCGCGTCCGCGACGCGCACCGCCGCGGCGGCGCCGAGCTGCTCGCCCGCCTGAGCAGCGAGCTCGCGGCGCTGTTCGCGGCCCCGCGCCGGCGCGCCGCCGAGGTCCTCACCGGGCCCGCGGCGCAGGACGGCGCCGTGCTGAAGGCCGGCCGCCGCGCGCTCGACCAGCTCGCCGCGATCGTCGCCGCCGACCGCTCGCTCGCGCCCGCGCCCGCCGAGCTCGTGGCGCTGCTGGGAGAGCTCGACGTCCCGCTCGGCGACCGTCCCGCACCGGGCCTCGTGACCGTCACCGACCCCCTGCGCCTGCGCGCCCGCCGCGTCCGCGCGCTGTTCGCGTGCGGCCTGCAGGAGGGCGTCTTCCCGGCGACGCCGCCGGCCGAGCCGTTCTTCGGCGACGCCGAGCGCGACGCGATCGCAGCTGCATCGGGGTTGCGGCTGCGCCGCCGCGACGACCTGGGCGCCGAGCGCTACCTCTTCTACGCGACCGTCTCGCGGCCGCAGGAGCGCCTGTACCTCTCCTGGCACGAGGCCGGCGACGACGGCGAGCAGGCCGTGCCGTCGTTCTTCATCTCCGACGTCTGCGACCTCTTCGGCGCGCAGCTCGGCGAGCGCCGGCGGATGCGGACGCTCGGCGAGGTCGGCCGGCCGGAGGGCGCGCCGCCGACCGAGCGCGAGCTGCAGCTGGCCGCGGCCGTCGCCGGCCCGCGCCATCGCGAGGCGCCGATCGCGGCGCTGCGCGACCCGGAGCTCGTCGCCGAGCTGCGCGAGCGCCCGACCTGGTCGGCGTCGGCGATCGAGCTGTGGGCCGGCTGCCCGGTGAAGTGGTTCGTCGAGCGCCGCCTGGATCCCGAGGGCCTGACGCCCGATCCCGAGCTCATGCTGCGCGGCGCGCTCGCCCACGCCGTCCTGGAGGCGACGCTGCGCGGGCTCACCGCCCAGACCGGCAGCGCGCGCGTGCGGCCGGACTCGCTCGCCCTTGCGGTCGAGCTCGCGCACGCCGCGCTGGATGCGTTCGCCGCGAAGGCCGAGTTTCAGATGTCGCGCGACCCGCGCCGCCAGCGCGCGCTCGCACACCGGCTGCGCGCCGACCTGCGGCGCTACCTCGCGCACGCCGCCGCCGACGGCTCGGCGCTTGCGCCCGCCCGCCTGGAGGTCACGTTCGGCCTGCGCGACGGCGACGGTGAGCTGCCCGCGCTCGACCTCGGCGACGGCGTGCGCATCGGCGGGCGCATCGACCGCATCGACGAGGGCGACGGGGAGGCCGTCGTCTACGACTACAAGGGACGCAACGTCGTCGAGTCGGCCAACTGGCGCGAGAAGCGCAAGTTCCAGATCGCGCTGTACATCCTCGCCGCGCGCGACGTGCTCGGCCTCGACGCGATCGGCGGCCTGTACCAGCCGCTCGGCGGCAAGGACCAGCGCGCCCGCGGCCTCGTCCTCGCCGGCGCCGACCCGGGCCTGGAGACGGTGAAGACCGATCGCCACGAGCGCGAGGCGTTCGACGCGATCATCGACGGCGTCCTCGAGGACGTCCGGCGCACGGTCGCCGAGCTACGCAGCGGCGCGCTCGAGCCGCGCCCGCAGAGCTGCGCCTGGACCGGCGGCTGCGCCTACCCGACGATCTGCCGCTGCGAGGCCGCGTAGTGCGCGGCTCGGCGATGCTGCTCGGACCCGCAGGGCGCGCGTTCACGTCCGAGCAGTCCGACGCGATCCGGGCGCGCGAGGGCTCGCTGCTGCTCGAGGCCAACGCCGGCAGCGGCAAGACCTCCGTGCTCGTCGAGCGCTTCGTGCGCTCGGTCCTCGAGGACGGCGTGCGGCCGTCGCGGATCCTGGCGATCACCTTCACCGAGCGCGCGGCCGGCGAGCTGCGCGCCCGCGTCCGCGAGCGCTTCGTCGAGCTCGGCCGCCGCGACGAGGCGCGCGCGACCGAGGCCGCCTGGGTCTCGACGATCCACGGCTTCTGCGCCCGCCTCCTGCGCGCCCACGCGATCGCCGCCGGCCTCGACCCCGCCTTCAGCGTCCTCGACGAGGCCGCCGCCCGCGCGCTGCGCGACCGCGCCTGGGACGCCGCGCTCGGCGCCTGGCTCGACGGGTCCGAGGGCGCCGCGGCGCTCGACCTCGTCGCCGCCTACGACACCGACCGCCTGCGCCGGATGATCGCCGCCGCCCACGACGCGCTGCGCAGCGCCGGCCAGACGCGGCCGCGGCTGCCCGCGCCGCCGGCGGTCCCCGACGCCGCCGCGCTGCGCGCCGCCCTGCACGACGCGGCCGCCGTCGCCGCGCGCGAGCTCGTCCTCGCCGGCGCGGGCCAGCGCGTCATGGAGGCCCGCGCGCGCCTGGACCGCTGCCTGGAGGTCCTGCGCGACGAGGCCGCCGAGCCGCCGCTCGCCGAGCTGCAGGTCGGCACGGGGGCGGGCGCGCTGAAGAGCCCCGCCTGCGACGCCTACCGCGCCGCCCTCGCGCGCTACGCGACCGCCTGCCGCGACCGCCGCGCCGCCGCCGCCGTGACGCTGCTCGACGACCTGCTGGACGGCTACGCCGCCGCCTATGCGGACGCCAAGCGCGGGCGGGCGGGCCTGGACTTCGACGACCTCGAGCTGCTCGCCCGCGACCTGCTCGCCGGCGACCCGGCGCTCGGGCGCTCCTACGCCGAGCGCTTCGACCGCGTCATGGTCGACGAGTTCCAGGACTCCAACCCACGCCAGCTCGCGCTGTTCCGGGCGCTCGACCGCGACGACCTGTTCGTCGTCGGAGACGAGCAACAGTCGATCTACGGCTTCCGCAACGCCGACGTCGAGGTCTTCCGCGAGCGCCGCCGCGAGCTCGCCGCCGTCGGCCGTGTCGCGACGCTCGCGACGAACTTCCGCAGCCGCGGGCCGATCCTCGACACGATCAACGCCGCCTTCGCGCCGCGGCTGGGCCCGGACTTCGTCGCGCTGCGCGAGGGCCGCGAGCCGGACGCGGACGCGGGTCCGCTGCCGCTCGTCGAGCTCCTGCTCACCGACCAGGCCGGCTGGGACGCCGGCGACGTCGCGCTCGGCGAGCTGCCGCGCGCCGCCGCCTGGCGCCACGCCGAGGCGCGCCTGCTCGCCCAGCGCGTGCGCGACCTCGTCGACGCTGGCGAGGCGCGCCCGGAGGACGTCGTCGTCCTGTTCCGCGGCCTCGGCGACCTGCCGGTCTACGAGCGCGCGCTCGAGGACCAGGGGCTGCTGACGCTGTCGGTCGGCGGGCGCGGCTACTGGGGCCGCCAGGTCGTGCGCGACCTCTGCGCCTGGCTGTCGGCGCTCGCCAACCCGCGCGACGAGACGGCGCTCTACGGCGTGCTCGCCTCGCCGCTGGTGGGCCTGTCGAGCGACGGGCTGGCGCACGTCGCCCGCGCCGGGCGCGGCAACGCCTGGCGCGACATCGCTGAGCGCGGCGACGAGCTCGCCGAGCGCCTGACCGCCGACGACGCCGCCCGTATGCGGGCGTTCGCCGCGCGCTTCACGGCCGAGCGTGCGCTCGCGCCGCGGCTGGGGCTCGACGAGCTGCTGCGCCGCGTCGTCGACGCCACGGGCTACGACCTGCACGTCCTGCGCCTGTCCGGCGGCCCGCGCCGCCTGGCCAACGTCCACAAGCTCATGCGCCTCGCCGCCGCCTTCGAGCGCGAGGCGGGCCGCGACGTCCGCGGCCTCGCCGACTTCGCCGCCGCCGAGCTCGAGGCCGAGGCGCGCGAGACCGACGCGCCGGTCGAGCTCGGCGACGTCAAGGCCGTGCGGCTCATGACGATCCACGCCGCCAAGGGCCTGGAGTTCGGGACCGTCTGCGTCGCCGATCTCGGCCGCCGGCGCCCCGGCGACGGCGACGTCGACCTGCTCGCCGACCCGCGGACGGGGGAGGTCGGCCTGCGGCTCGTCGGCCTCGACGGCACGAGCGCGACGGCGCTCGCGTTCGAGCCCCTGCGCGAGCGCGCCCGCGCACGCGACGCCCGCGAGGAGGAGCGGATCCTCTACGTCGCGGCGACGCGCGCCCGCGACCGCCTCATCCTCAGCGGCGGCGCGCCGCTGGCCGCGTGGCCGAAGGACGGCCCGTCGGCGCCGCCGCTGGCGTGGCTCGTCCCGGCGCTCGTCGACGGCGACCTCGGGCGGCTGCCGACCGCCGCAGAGCCGGTCCGCGACGTCGTCTGGGACGACGGCGCCTTCACGGCGCGGCTGCGCTGCCTGCTCAACGCGCCGGCGACCGTCGGCCGCGTCCTGCGCGCCGACGCGCTCGCGCCCGCCGGGGCGAGCGAGCCGATTGCGACACCGCCGCCGCCGCAGGCGCTCGCGGCCGAGCGCGCGGCACCGGCGCCCGCCGTGCGGACGCTGTCGTACTCCGCGCTGGCGAGCTGGCGGGCCTGCGGCTACCGCTTCTACCTCACGCGCCTGCTCGGGCTGCCCGAGGAGCCGGTGCAGGAGACCGCGGCGACGGACGCGCCCACGGGCCTGGACCCGCGCCTGCGCGGGTCGCTCGTCCACGCCCTGCTCGAGGAGGACGGCGTCGCGCTCGACGAGGTCGCGGCGCGCTGGGGCGTCGCGCTCGGCCCCGAGGACGCCGCGGACGTCACGCGGCTCGCCGACGCGTTCGCCGGCTCACCGCTCGCGCGCCGCGTCGCGAAGGCCCGCGCGGTGCATCGCGAGCACGGCTTCACCGTCGCGCTGGGGCCGACGCTGCTCACCGGGATCGTCGACGTGCTCGCCCATGAGCGCGGCGGCGCCCAGCTCGTCGTCGACTACAAGACCGACGGCCTCGCCCCGGACGCCGACGTCGCCGCCTACGTCCGCGACCGCTACGGCGTGCAGCTGCGCGTCTACGCGCTCGCCGCGCTGCGCGGCGGCGCCGCCCGCGTCGAGGTCGCCTACGCCTTCCTCGAGCGCCCGCTCGAGCCCTTCAGCGAGACCTTCGAGGCCGCCGACGCCGATCGCCTCCAGGACGAGCTGCTCGCGCTCGCCGGCGGGATGCTCGCGGGGGAGTATCCCGTCAGCGACACGCCCCATCGCGACCTGTGCCTCGCGTGCCCCGGCCGGCGGGCGCTGTGCTCGCACCCCGAGGAGCTCACGCTGCGCGAGCGTCCGGTGGCTTAGGGCGGGACGAAACCGCATCGACGAGGCAGGGATGGCCGGAAGGCCGTGGCGCGCCGCGCGGTCCGGGCGGTGCCCGGGGGTGTGGCGGGTAACGACAACATGCGCAACGCATTCCGCCAAACCCCTGCCGGAAGGGGGGTGTGGTGGAAAACGACGACCAGGCCGTCGTTTTCCGCCAAACCCCCCGAGGCCGACCGTACGAGCGCCACACGCGACCGAGCCGCTCCCTTCACCGAATGCCATGAAGAGGGACCCCCGTGGTGGCAGGCTCGTCTTGTCACCAAACTGGCCGACCCCAAGGAGGTCCCGCCGTGTTGTTCGCAGGTCT
>Ga0310811_10015004_pt1 | contig 10121 bp, 10 predicted proteins | sample YCmetagenome_FD_207642 | JGI IMG/M metagenome (GOLD analysis project Ga0310811, IMG submission 207642) | Soil microbial communities from experimental microcosm in Duke University, North Carolina, United States - YC | ecosystem: Engineered > Artificial ecosystem > Soil microcosm > Unclassified ...
TTGAATCGCAATTTTCAAAGTGATGTTGATGATGTGCCGCTATGAAGGTGTTGCTAACAAAGCGCTTGGTGCAAGATCAACTTGAGTTGATGCAATCGTGGGGATGGAGCTGCAAAATCGCCGAGACATTGAAGATCACCTTGATTGCAGTCAATGAGGTTCCTTCCATGGCGGATGCGTGGATTGTGTCGAGCAAAAATTCTCTCACCACGATTAAGGAATTTATGGGATATGCACCGCGGCAGCTTTATTGTGTAGGCGATCGGATGAAAACGGAAATCGAAAAATTGAACCGCACTATTTCGGTGAGCAGTTTTGAAAATATAAGAGAGATGGCCGGCGTATTGGCAAAAGAGAATTTTCAAGACGTGATTTACTTCTGTGGACGTCAGCATCGACAGGAATTGGAACAGGGACTAAAGGGCACCGCTACAAGAATCAAGAAAGTGCTGACACACGAGAGCGAAATGATGCTCCCAATAGTCGAAAATTCCTTTGATGTCATTTTTGTATTTAGCCCGAGGTCGGCGGAAAGTTTGTTGACGCACAATCATTTTTCGCCACAAACTGTTTTTGCGTGCCTTGGCGCGACCACAGCTGAGTATCTGCACAACAAAGGGATATCGAACACTTTTATAGCATCTTATCCCGACAGCCAAAAGCTATTTGAAGAATTTAATAATTCACTGAATTTTAAACGTTAGACTTTGAACTTAAAAAACGACCTCCTACTACGTACACTTCGCAAGGAAAAAACAGAGCGAATCCCGGTTTGGTTTATGCGCCAAGCAGGCCGCTATCTTCCTGACTATATCAAGCTGCGTGAAAAACACTCTTTCTTCGAACGCGTGCGCAATCCCCAGCTTGCAGCTGAGATCACAGTGATGCCCGTGAAGCAAGTAGGTGTAGACGCGGCCATTTTATTTTCAGATATTCTTGTGATTGCTCAGGCGCTGGGTGTGGAAGTCGAGATCATTGAGGGCAAAGGTCCCCTCATCGCCGATCCTGTTCGCACCAAAGACCAAGTAGACAACTTGACTCCGGCCCACACACAGGATATTCTTTCCTACGCCATTCCAACAACGAAAGCAGTTAAGGAAGCGCTTGAAGAGGCAGTACCCTTGATCGGTTTCTGTGGGTCGCCCTGGACTTTGCTTTGCTACATGGTTGAAGGTAAGGGCTCAAAAGATTTCGCCAAAGCGAAACAGTTTTGCTACCAACACCCTGAATTGGCGGCCATTCTTCTCGACAAGATTACTGAAGCAAGCATCATTTATTTGAAAATGCAACTCGATGCGGGAGTTGATACCATTCAGATTTTTGATTCGTGGGGCGGACTTTTGTCGCCCTCCGATTATCGGAAGTTCTCGCTTCCCTATCTAGACAAAATGGTGAAGGCCATTCAACCAAGAGTGCCGGTGATACTTTATGCAAAAGGGGCTTGGTTTGCCTTGCCTGAACTTGAAAAAACGGGAGCGTCATGCTTGGGATTGGATTGGAACATAGAGCCTCTCATCGGAAGAAAGATGGCTGGAAACGCGGTGGTTCAGGGCAATCTAGATCCGATCACATTGCTTGGACCGGCAAAGAATGTTGAACACGAGACCATTGCGATGTTGAAAAATTTTGGAAAAGGAAATTACATCGCCAACCTCGGCCACGGTGTGTTGCCTCAGACTCCGTTCGAGAACGCCAAAGTATTTGTAGATACCGTAAAGAACTATAACGATTAATTTTTCTTAACGGCGTGCCCTTCGCGGTAGAAATTAGAACTGCAAAGGCTAAGGGAGGACAATATGAAAGAACAATTCGAAAAATATATTTCTGGCCTTCAGGATTCCATTTGCCAAGCGATCGAAAAAATCGATGGCAAAGAAAAATTCCGAGAAGATGTGTGGCAGCGCGATGGCGGAGGAGGGGGTGTAACACGTGTCATTTCAAACGGAAGAATCTTTGAGAAGGGCGGCGTAAATCGTTCCGCGGTGTTTGGTGAGGTGACACCTGCTTTGGCCACTCAGCTTAAAACCAATGGCTCAAGTTTTTTTGCAACCGGCATTTCATTGGTGATTCATCCATTGAATCCAATGGTGCCGACCGTGCATGCGAATTTCCGTTACTTCGAGTTGTACGACCAAGACAAAAAGAAGGTGGACTGTTGGTTTGGCGGTGGCGCCGACTTAACCCCCTACTATTTGTTTGACGAAGATGCAACCCATTTCCACCATACACTTAAAGAGGCATGCGACCGGTCGGACAAATCTTTCTACCCGAAGTTCAAATTGCAATGCGACGATTATTTCAACAACACGCATCGTGGCAACGAACGCCGAGGCGTGGGCGGAATTTTTTATGATTACCTAAGGCCGAGCGATCGCTTGAAAGAAAAATCCCTTTTCGAGTTTTCACAGTCGTGCGGCAATGCTTTTGTCGATGCTTACTTGCCGATTGTAGAGAGGCGAATGGACTTGCCTTTCACACAAGAGCAAGTTCGGTGGCAAGAACTTCGTAGAGGCAGGTACGTCGAGTTTAATTTGATTCACGATCGCGGAACTATCTTCGGACTGAAGTCGAACGGAAGAACGGAGAGTATTTTGATGAGCCTTCCACCGCGTGCACGTTTTGAATACGATGATAAACCGAAATCAGGATCAAGGGAAGAGGAGCTGGTGAATGTATTAAAGAACCCCATGGAGTGGTGCACGTAAAATAAAAGAAGTACGGGTCGCGAGATACGATCAAATCGTAATTCGTAAATCTAAAATCGCAAATGAAAATTATGGAACTAAATAAAAGATACAGACGCCTCCGAACGAATAGCGCGATTCGCAACATGACGGCAGAGACATCGCTTACGCCCGACAATTTTATCGTGCCACTTTTCTTGATTGAAGGAACAAACAAGAAGGAGGAGATTTCATCCATGCCCGGCTATTTTCGTTTCACTCTCGATTTGTTGAAGACGGAAATTCTGGAGCTGAAAAAATTGGGGTTGCGTTCGGTGTTGCTTTTCGTGAAAGTACCCGAAAACCTCAAAGACAATGAAGGCAAGGAAGCACTCAACCCTCAAGGATTGATGCAGCGAGCGGTCAAGACGGTGAAGGAAATTGAGCCTGAAATGATCGTGATGACGGATGTTGCCCTTGATCCCTATTCGAGTTACGGTCACGATGGCATCGTTGAGGGGAATGAAATCGTGAATGACCCAACCGTGGAGGTACTGGCGAAAATGTCTCTTTCCCACGCGCAAGCCGGCGCCGATTTCGTTGCTCCGTCGGATATGATGGATGGCCGAGTCAAGGCAATTCGTTCTATCCTTGATCGAAACGGATTTACAAAAACAGGAATTCTGTCGTACAGTGCAAAATATGCCTCTAGCTTTTACGGACCCTTTCGTGATGCGCTCGATAGCGCCCCTGGTTTTGGCGACAAGAAAACGTATCAGATGGATTTCAGAAATAGCACCGAGGCAATAAAAGAAACACTTCTCGACATCGACGAGGGAGCTGACATCGTGATGGTGAAACCGGCAGGCGCTTACCTCGATATTATTCGCAGAGTGAAAGAGAGCGTGCAAGTTCCCGTGGCCGCTTATCAAGTATCGGGCGAGTATTCAATGATCAAAGCCGCCGCCGCCAATGGATGGCTTAACGAAAAGCAGGGTATGATCGAGTCACTCACAGCTATTCGTAGAGCCGGTGCTGATATTATTGCGAGTTATTTTGCAAAAGATTACGCCAGAACGATTCAAGATTCAAAATTCAACATTTAAAATTTTTGTTTCCGGAAAAGGGAGTTTCTGCAATTTTTGAATCTCAAGTCTTAAATTTTGAAATATGAGCATCAGCGAAAAACTATTCGAAGAAGCACAACGATATATTCCCGGGGGTGTGAATTCGCCCGTGCGTGCGTTCAAGCAAGTGGGAGGGACTCCTATTTTTATGAAGTCGGCAAACGGGGCGCATCTTTTTGACGCTGATGGAAATCAATATATCGACTACATTAATTCGTGGGGGCCGATGATCCTCGGTCACAGCCACCCGAAAGTAGTGGCTGCATTGCAAGAGCAGGCGGCAACCGCAGTGTCGTTCGGCGCACCAACAGAACAAGAAACTTCGCTCGCAAAATTGATCACGCAGATGGTGCCTGGCGTCGACTTGATTCGCTTTGTGAATTCAGGAACTGAAGCTTGCATGTCCGCATTGCGTTTGGCGCGTGGCTATACCCACCGATCGAAGTTCATCAAGTTTGAAGGCCACTATCACGGACACAGCGATCCATTCTTGAAAAAAGCAGGAAGCGGAATGGCGACACTTAATATTAAAGTGAATGCAGGAATTCCTTCCGCTGTAGTCGAAGATACACTCGTCGCTTCGTTCAATGATTTCGAGGAGGCGGAAAGACTGTTCATAGAAAACAAAAACGATATCGCCGCCATTATTGTTGAGCCCGTGCCTGGCAACATGGGTTGTGTAATTCCCAAACACGGATACCTCCGGCACCTCAGAAACCTTTGCGACAAATATGGAGCCGTCCTGATCTTCGACGAAGTGATGACAGGATTTCGATTATCCAGAGGAGGCGCTCAAGAGTTGTTCGACATTCAAGCGGATCTTGTCACGTTTGGAAAAGTAATTGGAGGAGGCTTGCCCGTGGGAGCATTTGGTGGGAAAAAGGAAATCATGAGCAAAATTGCGCCCCTAGGCGAAGTATATCAGGCAGGGACGTTATCTGGAAATCCGCTGGCGATGGTGGCCGGTTACACCACACTTTCGATGTTGAATGAAAATATCGAAATCTACAATTCGCTACATAATAAAACGGAGTACCTCGAAAAAGGCCTGAAGGAAGTGCTCACCAAAAAAGGATTGCCCTTTGTAATTAACAGAATCGGCTCAATGATCAGCGTGCATTTCTGCGAAAATGAAGTCGTCGACTTTAAATCTGCGACCGCGGGCAACAATGATGCCTTCAAGAAATTCTTCCACGGGATGTTGAAGAACGGGGTTTACTTACCACCGTCGCCGTTTGAGACTTGGTTTTTGTCCGAAGCGTTGACGCAGGATGATCTGGATAAAACAATAGAAGCAGCAGCTAAAAGCATCTAAGCAATTTCATTCCTTGAAAAGTTTGATTATTTTTCATTGGGATGACCAACCGTAATCTTTCGCTCGACGTACTTCGTGGAATCACAGTCACGTTAATGATTGTGGTGAACACACCCGGCAATCATGCCACCACTTTTGCACCATTGCATCATGCCAAATGGCACGGCTTCACGCCCACGGATTGGGTCTTCCCAACATTCATGTTTGTGGTAGGCAATGTCCTGGCTTTTAATTTGAACAAATATGAAGCTCTCGGCGATGCGGCATTTCTAAGAAAAATAGTCAAGCGCGCTGCCATCATCTTTCTATTGGGCTTTTTGATGTATTGGTTTCCCTTCATAAAAGAACAAGACGGGCATACGGTTTTTAAACCGCTCAGCGAAACAAGGATCTTTGGTGTTCTCCAGCGTATTGCGCTAGGCTATTTATTTGCTTCATTGATTTTGCATTTTTGGAAAGAAAAAGGGGCGATGATCTTCAGTATTATTGCGCTACTTGGATACTGGCTCTTGCTTTTTGCGTTTGGTGATTACTCACTCGAAGAAAATGCAGTACGCAAACTCGACCTTTTTTTATTTGGCGAAAAACACCTGTATCACGGAAACGGAATAGCTTTCGATCCAGAGGGGTTGTTGAGCACTATACCCGCCATCGTCAGCGTGATCGGCGGCTATTTTGCCGGTCGATTGATTCGGCAAAAGGGGAATACCTATGAGACGATCAGCAAACTCATGGTGCCAGGTGCGCTTTTAATTTTTGTAGCGTTGTGCTGGAACATGGTTTTTCCCATCAACAAAAAAATCTGGACGAGCCCTTTCGTTTTGTATACCATGGGAATTGATCTCTTGATATTGGCAATTCTTATTTTCGTGATCGAGATCAAAAATGAAAAGCGCGGGACCTATTTCTTCGAAGTGTTCGGTAGGAACACGCTGTTTCTTTACCTTCTCTCAGAAATTGGACTCGTTTTCCTTTGGGTTTTAAAAATTGACGATCAGCCGCTATTCATTTGGTTGAATAAAAATGTGTTTGCACTTGCTGGCGATTATGTTGGTTCGCTGTTGTTTGCCTTGTGGTGGATGCTCGTATGCTGGCTGGTCGGTTTTTGGATGGATAAAAAGAAAGTTTATATAAAAGTTTAGCCATGAAAAATCTCTGCATTTTGGTTTTCGTTTTAATTGGTTGCTCTGCACCCAAAGAAAAAAGACTCGTCGGCTCGGTCGAAAAATTTGACCCGGCTCTTGATGAATTGATCGCAACTGAAGCACAAGCCGAAATCATTGGTGAGGGTTTCGAATGGAGCGAAGGACCTGTTTGGATAGAGAGCGAAAAAATGCTGCTATTCTCGGACGTACCGAAAAACGTGATTTACAAATGGACGGAAGAAAAAGGAATTGAAACGTACTTGAATCACGCGGGCTACACCGGCACGGTGCCGCGAGGTGGCGAACCAGGTTCGAACGGATTAACACTCAACAACGAAGGACAACTGGCGCTTTGCCAACATGGCGATAGACGCGTTGCCCTGCTTACGTCTTCTTTCAAAGATCCCAAGCCCGAATTCAAAACACTGGCCGATAATTACCAAGGAAAGAAATTCGATAGCCCCAACGATCTTGTTTTCGATAAGCAAGGGAATCTGTTTTTTACCGATCCGCCTTACGGACTTTTGAAGCACGACAAAGATTCATCAAAACAAATTCCATTTCAGGGAGTTTACAAAGTCAAGCCCGATGGTGCAGTGATTTTATTGATCGATTCGCTCACACGCCCCAACGGAATAGCCTTGAGCCCCGACCAACAAACTTTGTATGTGGCCAATTCTGATCCGTCAAAAGCGAATTGGTATTCTTTTCGCATCAAAGGTGATTCACTCATCGAAGGAAAAATATTTGCCTCGGCAAAAATCGCCGAAGGGGAAAAGGGTCTGCCCGATGGGTTGAGAGTGGACAAGAACGGGAACTTGTTTGCCACTGGCCCTGGAGGAATTTGGATTTTCAACCCACAAGGAAACGCGCTGGGCAGAATCAAATTACCTGAAGCCACAGCCAATTGCGCATTCTCGACCGATGGCAGAACTCTTTATGCTACTTCTGATATGTATTTGTTGCAGGTGACGCTGGGCCCGAAATAAAAGTTTTGATGTCTTGAAAAAATAAAGTGGACATTCCTGTGTGAAAATTTCCGATGAGCTGCATCTCAAAGGAAAAAAGCACAGCTATGAAAACTTTTAAAACAACCCACATTGCGTTTGGCATTGGCTTGGTGATCATTTCCACGTTTGTTTTTTCATCGTTTTCAAACAACAAGCAGAACAAGGCCACTTACCGCACTACGTACCGCAGCATCCCAAGAGGATGTGTGTTTCGCACCCTGATGGGCGAAGAATCTTCCGACAGCAACTTCGTTTACAAGACGCCAGAGAGAGTGGCTGCCTCAATTGAAAAGGGATTGAGTTGGATTGTCCAAGCGCAACACCCGAGCGGAGGTTGGGGCGCCGGAAGCCATCGGCGCCAAGATGTGATGGATCCACATGCCGTGGATGCTGACCCTGCCACCACCTCAATGGTAGCAATGTCGCTGCTTCGCACAGGCACGACATTAAGCACGGGGTTGTATTCAGAACAATTCAATACAGCCGTCAATTACCTTCTCGAGAAAGTGGAGAGTTCCGATCGTGGGAGCAGGAACATCACGGACCAGACAGGCACACAAATCCAAATCAAACTCGGTCAAAATATCGATGTGATTTTGACGGCCCAATTTCTATCCAACCTCATGCCCTACCTCGACGGCAAACCGTCGTTGAAGGAACGAGTAAAAAATGATCTCAACGTTTGTGTATCTAAGATTCAGCATGCGCAGACAGCCAATGGAAGTATCGCCGGCGCAGGGTGGGCAGGTGTATTGCAATCTTCTTTTGCTACAAATGCACTGGAGTCGGCGGAAACCCAGGGCGCAGACGTCGATCAAAAAGCGCTTGACAAAGCACGCGACTTTCAAAAAGGCAACTACGATGCGACCACCGGCAACGTCAAAACAGATATGGGCGCTGGCGTCATGCTTTATTCCGTGACTGGCTCCGCGCGCGCGAGTGCCAAGGAGGCGCGAAAAGTTGAGGAGGAAATTTCCGAGGCAAAACGCGCAGGAAAAATGGCACAAAATGCGCCCGCATCAGCCGAATCGTTGGAGCAACTGGGCTATTCAAAAGATAAGGCCCTGAGATATTCAACTTCCTACCAAGTGTACAATTCGGCGAAAGTGCAGGCGCAACGCGATGATGTGATGAATGGATTCGGTAGCAACGGCGGCGAGGAGTTCTTAAGTTACTTACAAACAGGCGAGTCGATGATGATCGGAAAAGACAGCGGGTGGGACAAATGGTACGATAACATTTCAGGCCGGATGTTGAAAATTCAGAATGACGATGGAAGCTGGAATGGGCACCACTGCATCACGAGCCCTGTCTTCTGCACAGCTACTTCACTGTTGATACTTTCGATCGCTAACGATGCCGAGAAATTAATTGATCAAGGAAAATAATCCTGCCAAATAAATTCAAGAATTTGAGGACGGAGAAACACGGTCCTCAAATTTCTATCTATAATCCAAGTCTTGGGTTTGATTTTTTCTTGCCGCCCCAGAAGAAGAATCCCAATTTGACGGTGACGTAACTGTTCGTCAGGTATTGAACATAGGGATCGTGGTAGCCTGCTTCTGTCGGTAGGTAGGAGCTCATCACAGTTGATTTTGATTTTGGAGCTACGTTTGCATCGGCCATCAGCGTAAAATGGCCCACTTCAAAACCAATCCTTGTAAAAAGACCAACTTTCTTTTGAATACCAACATTATGGTCGGCGTGCGGGCTGCCACATCCACCCACCATATCAGTGGATGGAGTAAATTGACCCACGCCGAAGCTGGCAAACGGTCTGAACTTGCCACGGAAGTTTTTGAAATACCGCTGAAAATAAATACTCTTCGAGCGAATGGTATTTGTTTGAATATCGGCCATCTCTCCGCGGTACCCTATCGCCATGTAGTCGTTGATTCGAAAGGCTGCGTCGAACGCACCCGCCGCCGGCGAATTCTTGTTGATATAACCAAGCGACAAGCCTGCCTTGAATCTCTTATACTCTTGCGCTGAGGCCGAAGTAAAGGCTAAAATCGCGACAACGATGAGAATCGTTTTCATGGGATTTGGTGGTGGCTATTAAAGTTAAGCCTTTTATCAAAAACTTGAAACTGCATGACAAGAGGCAGAATATTAATAATGTCTTCTTAACTTTAGCGGTACAACAAACAACAATGGAGAATAAAAAAACACTGTCTGCGGATCAGCTCAACAACTTAAAGGAACAAATTCGTCAGCGTTTTGACGAATTGTATCATCGCATCGGAAAAAACAGACAAAATCTACTCAACAAGGTTCTCTTTGTCCACCATCAAATAAACAAAGAGCTTACGAAGGAAGATATCGATGACAATCAGGAAAAAGATATCCTTCGCAGAGTACGCGAAACGGAGCGCTCTGCCGACAGTCAATTGCCACATATACACAAGGTAGTTCAACCCACGCTGGCATCAGCCGCGCCCTCTAGTTCAACTGCTCCCGTAGCGGCTCCCAAAGCACCTAAACCAGAGAAGCCTGCGAAACCTGAAAAGGAGGCAAAGCCCAAGGAACAGAAAGCAAAAGCCAAACCAAAACCAGAGCCCAAAGCGAAAACAAAATCGGAATCGAAAGGAATGGCAAAAGCCAAGGCCTCGAAGAAAAAGAAGAAGTGATCAGTCTAAAATGGCCTGCAGAAGCTCCGAAATTTCTCGGGCTTTATTCATGATCATCAGATGTCCCCCGTCCTTTATTTCGAAGTCACAATTCATTAAAGGGAGTAATCTGTCGGCGCTGCCATGTATGTGAATTAGGTTTTTTGGAACCTGAGTATTTTTCCAATTCGCGATCCTGCCTACTGCCCATTTTAAGAAAACAGGATCGGTTTCTGAAAAAATCTGCTTTAG
>Ga0310811_10015006_pt1 | contig 10121 bp, 8 predicted proteins | sample YCmetagenome_FD_207642 | JGI IMG/M metagenome (GOLD analysis project Ga0310811, IMG submission 207642) | Soil microbial communities from experimental microcosm in Duke University, North Carolina, United States - YC | ecosystem: Engineered > Artificial ecosystem > Soil microcosm > Unclassified ...
GTCATAACGGACACCGCGAAATGGCGTCAGGAGGAGGCCGACGCCGGGATCGGAGCCATCGCCGGACGGAAAGTGGGTCTGCACACCATGTCAGAAGTGCCAAGCGGCGGCTGGGATTCCCCAGACCATGAAAACGGCGCACGTTCCGCCGGTCGCAACGGCCGTGTATCCGGTGAAGCCGGAGGCAGCGGAGTGGTCCGCCCGGACCCCGGTGACGTACACGCCTGGTACACCACCGGCATGGAACTCCTTGGCAAGGGCAGTCCCGCGGCTGCGGCGCTGGTGCTGCAGCGGGCGGCGAACGCGGAGCCGGCCTCGCGTAGCGTCCGGGAGGCCCTGGCCCGCGCCCAGTTCGACACCGGCCAGTACGCGGCCGCCGCGGATAACTTCCGGGTGATCGTCGAGGCGAGCCCGACCGACGACTACGCGCACTTCGGCCTCGGCTTGTCCCTCGCCCGCGCCGGGGATCACGAGGCCGCCGCCGAGTACCTGGCCCTGGCCGTGGCGATGCGCCCGGACCGCAAGCACTACACCGACGCCCTCCGCCAGGTGAGAGCCACCCTCAAGTTTCGGAAGGAGACCCCATAGGCTGTCTCCGTGCCTAAAACACTCGCCGAAGCCTATGACGTCCTCCTCTTCGACCTAGACGGCGTCGTCTACATCGGCGGGACCGCGATCCCCGGCGCGCCCGAAGCGCTGCAGCAGGCGAAGCGGGACGGGGCGCACGTCGCGTACGTCACCAACAACGCGTCCCGCACTCCCGCCGCCGTCGCCGCCCTGCTGGACAGCATGGGGGCGCCCGTCACGGAAGCCGACGTCGTCACCTCCGCCCAGGCGGCGGCCCGCCTGCTCGCCGACAAGCTGCCTCCCCGGTCGAAAGTCCTCGTTATCGGCGGGACGGCGCTGCGGCTGGCGGTCAGGGAACGCGGCCTGGTCCCGGTCTCGAACGCGACAGCGCACCCGGCGGCGGTCGTCCAGGGTTTCACTCCTGGCATCGACTACGGCCTGCTGGCCGAGGGCGGCCTCGCGGTCCGGGCAGGCGCGCTCTTCGTCGCTACTAACGCCGACTCCACAATTCCCAACGCGCGCGGCACCGCGCCGGGCAACGGCTCGCTGCTGAAGGTCATCGAGCATGCCACCGGCACCGCGCCCGTCGTCGCCGGCAAGCCGGAGCCGCCGCTGCACCGCGAGTCCGTTATCCGCACCGGCGCACAGCGCCCGCTTGTCATCGGCGACCGCCTCGACACCGACATCGAGGCCGCTTACAACACCGGGACCGACAGCCTCCTAGTTCTCACCGGCGTCGACAACCCGCGCACCGTCACGCTGGCGCCTGAGTCCCAGAGGCCCACCTACATTGCGGAAACCCTGGACGCCCTGCTGCGGCCCTACCCGGACGTGACCGTGACGGAGGCCGGCGCCACCTGCGGCGGCTGGACCGCCACGCCGGACGGCACAGGCACGCTCGCCCTGACCGGTGCCGGAACGCCGATCGACGGCCTGCGCGCCCTGATGAAGGCCGCCTGGTCCGTCCACGACAAGCGCGGGGGCCTCGACCACGCCCAGGTCGCTGCCGCACTCGACCAGTTGGCGGCCAAGGGCCTGCGCATCGGCTAACCACCCGGCCAGCACCGCCCCGCACTCCGCATGCACCGCGTGGATGTGGCTTTGGTGTCGTGATAGCGACACCAAAGCCACATTCATCCAGCCATCAAGCCTGATAACAGCAACAAGCGCGTAGCGCAACCCAGGCTACGCGTGACCGATTTGACAACGGACCGTCGTTACGATGAGATGGCCCGCATGTCAGCACACCAGTCGAGCCGCCAGGCCCTGCTGTGCTGTCTTCTCTCTTCGTGTTGTCGCTGACCCCGCTTTCTTAGCCGGAGTCCAGTCACCTCAGCCGACACACGAAGGAACTCTCGTGAACGCCGACCTTTCGGTTGCTCCTGAGATCGCGCAGCTTGCCGACCCGTTCATCCCCGCCAAGCAGGTCACCGCGGCGCCCCGCACCGACGGCCGGATCGCGGGCGACCTCGCGGACCTCGCCGCGACCCCGCAGCGCTGGTGGGACCTGGTCCGCTTCGACGAGCGGGGCCCGGTCCGCATCCCGTTGCCGGACGCCCCGGGCACCTGGCTGCTCATCCTGCCGCCAGGCGCCACAGCAGACTGCGACTGCAAGCAAGCCACCGCGCTCGCGGGCGAGGCCGTCGAAGCGCGGGACGGCAACGCCCCCGCCCGCCCGCTGCGCCCCGGCCGCGTGCGCGTACACGGCACGCACGCCCCGCACCGCGTCCGCACGGTCGGCCCGGGTTACTCAGTAACCCTGCATATATAAAGTCACGAATAATCTGTTCTGAACGACTTTTTAATAATTCAGAACGGTGGCGTCCTCCGCGCCTTACCCAACGCAGCCTCAGCGGATTCTCAGGCCTGATACGGCACCATGTGGACTCCATCCGCCCATTAAGCGGCGGGGTCACCCTACGGGTGTACCGGGTAAATCATCACCGGGGGTGACGCGGCGGCCATCGGCCGCCGGGCAGGATTGTGAGTGTCGTGAAACCGGGCCTTCTTCCTCATGACGGGGGCCCGCATCGGATGGCTAACGCAGCATAGGTTCCTAGAGAGGACCGATTTTTCCCATGATTGAGGTGCGGGGCCTCACGAAGCGGTACGGCGCTAAAGTCGCCGTCGACAACCTGACGTTCGGCATTGAGCCGGGCAAGGTCACTGGCTTCTTGGGGCCGAACGGGGCGGGCAAGACCACCACGATGCGCTGCATCCTGGGGCTTGACTACCCGAATGCGGGCACGATCACCGTGAACGGCAAGGCGTACAACGACCTTGCCTACCCGATGCGCGAGATTGGCGCGCTGCTTGAGGCCAAGGCGGTCCACGGCGGCCGGTCCGCCTACAACCACCTGCTCTGCCTCGCCCAGACCAACAGCCTCCCGAAGAGGCGGGTCAACGAGGTACTTGAGCTGGTCGGACTGACGGAAGTGGCGAAGAAGCGCTCCAAGGGCTTCTCCCTGGGCATGAGCCAGCGCCTCGGCATCGCCGCCACCATGCTCGGCGACCCGAAGATGGTGATGTTCGACGAGCCGGTCAACGGCCTCGACCCCGAGGGCATCCTCTGGATCAGGAACCTGATGAAGGCCCTGGCCGCCGAGGGCCGCACGGTCTTCGTCTCCAGCCACCTGATGTCGGAGATGGAGAACACCGCCGACCACCTGATCGTGATCGGCAAGGGCAAGCTGATCGCCGACTGCACGATGAAGGAGTTCGTCGCCCGGGCCTCCGGCGCGGCTGTGCGGGTGCGCACCCCGTCGACGGACCAGCTCGTGCGCGCGGTCACCAGCAGGGGCGCGACCGCAGGCGTCGACGACGACGGTTCGATCGAGGTGCGCGGCATGACCAGCGAGGAGATCGGTGACCTGGCGTTCGCCGAGGGCCTCCGGGTGCACGAGCTGGCCACGATACGCGCCTCGCTCGAAGAGGCGTTCATGGAGCTGACGGCGGACAGCGTGGAGTACCACACCGACGTGCCTGGTCAGCAACCTAAGACAGCGAACAAGGCCACGACGATCGGAAGCGGGGTCTGACCGATGGCTACCATGACAACGTCGGACGTCCAGCTGTCCGCACTCCCCTCCGCCACCGGCAGCGCCGGCCTGCGCGGCGTGATCGCGTCGGAGTTCACCAAGCTCCGCTCGGTCCGCTCCACCTACTGGACGATCCTCGCGCTGCTGGTCGTCAGCGTCGGCATCGCTGCCATCGCGGGGTTCGGCAACGCGTCCAACATCCACAACAACCCGTGGAACAAGGCGGGGACCGACTCAACCCAGCAGTCGCTCATCGCCTTCTTCGAGCTCGGCCAGCTGATCATCGCGGTGATCGGTGCCATGATCATCACCTCCGAGTACTCCACCGGGATGATCCGCACCTCGCTGACCGCGATGCCGCGGCGCGGCACGGTCTACCTGGGCAAGCTGATCGTGCTCACCGTGGTAACGCTGGTCGTCTCGCTGGTGACCTCGTTCCTGGCGTTCTTCGTCGGCCAGGCGGCGATGTCAAGCACCGGCGTGAGCGCCTCGCTGTTCCACACCACCAAGATCCCGGCCAACGTCGACATGCACCCGCCTGCGGGCGGACCTGGGAGCGGACCGCCGGTCTACCACTTCTTCGGCACTGACGTAATCACCTCCGGGCATGTACTCACCGCGATCGTCGGCACCGCGCTGTTCGTCACCGTGGTCGCGCTGATCGCCTTCGGCCTCGGCGCGATCATCCGGCACACTGCCGGGGCGATCACGTCCACGATCGGCCTGATGTTCGTGCTCTCGATCATCATCCAGATCCTGCCGGACACCTGGCGCTGGGACATTATGCGCTTCTTCCCGGACGCGGCCGGCCGGGTGATCTCGGTGACCGTCGGCAGCGGCGACGAGCACCTGTGGTCCGCTTGGCCGCAGTTCCTGGTGACGGTGATCTGGGCGGTCGTGCTCGTCGGGGTCGGCGGCTACCTCTTCCGCAAGCGCGACGCTTAGTCGGCAACCTGCAAGTCAAAATCAAAACCCTGATCCGTAGTGCCAGGGGGTGGCTGGGGGTTCCCGCCGATAGTCCTTCGGAACATCGGCGGCGAACCCCCGGCAACCACAGCCTCAAATGCCTTCAGACAAGGCCGTCAGCCAACGCTGACGGCCTTCGGCCTGTCATCGTCCCGCTGACGCATCACCCGCGGGGCAGCACGTGCCCGGGAGGGCTGCCGCTGGCCCCAGGCGCCAATTACGTCACCTGGCAGAGCTGCCGCATACGCCAGCGCTAGATACTTCGCCTGGTTGGGCTGCCGCATACGCAGCGCAGATACTTGCCTGGCTCGGCTGCCGCTAACCGCAGGCAAGCCGCCGCTTCGCCCCGGCAACTTAGGGCCACTAAGTGTTCCGCAAACCCCTCCAAATCACCTAGCGATACGACGCTAAATGGCCCTAAGACGACAGACGGTCGGTGCCGCAAGCGCTAACTTAGGGGCGTTGTCGCTGGATTGAGCTTTTTGGCGTCCTACGCGGAATTGACGTGTTGATTCTCAGAGTGACTCAATTGTGGCTGGGGTTAGTGAGGTTAGGGAATCCAGGACTACGCTCGCCATCCCCAGGGCGTCTTCGGCTGGGGGGTATTCCGGGCGGGGGACTGCGATGACTGTCATGCCCGCTGCTGCCGCTGAGCGGAGGCCGTTTGACGAGTCCTCTATTGCGGCGCACGAGGTCGGGGTGATGCCTAGGCGCTTGGCGGCCTCTAGGTAGACGTCTGGGGCTGGTTTGCCTCGCTCTACCTCTTCGCTGGAGACTGCCGCGCGGAAGGCTGGGCGTAGGGATGAGGCGTCCAGGACCGCTTCGATGAGCGACTTCGGGGCGGAGCTCGCTACCGCTAGGGGCCAGTGGGCTGACAACGCGCGGACCGCGTCGACCGCACCGGGGAGCAGCGGCAAATGGGTCTCGTACTCGGCCGTCATCGCCTCGATAACCAAGTCCGCTACCTGGCGCGGCGGCAGCCGCACGCCGAAGTCCTCGCTCATGTACGCCGACCACTCGGCGGTGGACATGCCCATCATCTGGTCCTGCGCATCGTCTGGCCAGCGGCCGCCATGGTCGGCGACGAATTTCCTCCGCACTCGCTCCCAGACCGGCTCGGAGTCGATCAGCACTCCGTCACAGTCGAACACGACCGCCTCGATCACGCACACCCCCATGGCTTCGGGTTACCTGACAGGAGGAAATTATCCCGGATGGCCAGGTCGCGCTGGTTACCCTGCTCCCATGACGGCCATGGGCAGTGCGGCACACCAGGCGCTCATCGAGCGGGTGACCACGAACTACGCGGGGGATCCGAGGGTGCGGGCGGTCGCTGTCTTCGGGTCCGTGGGCAGCGGAGCCTGGCACGAACTGTCGGACGTCGACCTGGACATCGTCATCGCGGACGGCGTCGTGATCGACCCCGGGGCGGAAGCCCGCGCGCTTTTCGGTGACCGGGCGGCGATCGTCATCACGCGGGACGACTCCGCCGACATCGTGCTCGACTCGCTGGCGGAAACCTCCATCCGATGGCACCCGCTGTCAGCCACGAGCCCGAACATCACCGCCAGCCTGCGCCTCGTCGCCGGGCCACTGTCCGTGCCGGAGGCCGCCGGCCCCCTGTCCGTCCAGGAGATCCTCGCGGCTGGGGAAGCGAACCGGGCAGCCCCCGACGAGCAGCGCCTCCTCGACGTGCTGGTGCGCGAGGCCGTGGGCGCTTGGAAGGCACACGCACGCAGCCGCCCCTGGGAAGCGGTTGTCGCGGTGGAACGCGTCAGGCACGCCCTGACCGCCTTGCGCGGCCGCCGTGACACCTTCCAGCTCGACCCGGCGGACCCGTTGCGGGCCCTTGCAGAGGTGATCACGGTGGCGGGCGAGTCGTTCGACCTCGGCCCGGCCCGGCGCGGCATCCTCGTCCAGCTCGGCCTTCCCGTGAGCGAGAGAGCCGCGCGCCCTTAGCAGTTGTACAGGGGCAGGCGCTAAACGGACACGAATCCGGGCTGGTGGCCCGTCGACTGGAAGTCGTCGCCCCCCAGGTAGCGCTCCCACTCTGGGAGCACGGTCCACTTGCCGCTGCTTGGCGGCGTGATCGTGATGCTGTAGGTGCAGTCGGCGGCGCTGCACGCCGCGGACTCGTAGCGGCCGTGGTCCTGTTCGCTCGCGTCCTTGAGCACGAGGATGATCTGCTCGTTCCAGCTAGCGACGGTAGGAGACAGCGTGCCCTTCAGTTCGAGCTTTCCGTTGTCGACCCGGATGCATGCCTGCAGCGTCTGGCCTGTGTCCGCGCCCGTTGAATAGAGCGTCGCGGCGGCGGTCGGCCCGCACTGCCAGGCCGTGTTCGCGGGCACGGTCGACGACGGCGCGGCCGACGACCGTGGGGCCGACGACTGCGGGGCCGATGGTGAAGACGCAGGAGGCGGCGTCACCGCGGCCGACGGTGCGGCGGTACCCGTGACTGCGGCCGTCGCCGGGCTGGCGGACGCTGACGGGGCGGCGGACGCCCCGCCGCTTCTATGACCGTTGGACGCGGCGGAGGCCGCTGCCTCTCCTGCCGCGGGAGCGGTAAGCGTCGCCGCAACCGCGTGCGTCGCGCTCGGGTCGGCCGCCGTCGGCGAACGGGTCACGGCGAACGTCACGCCAACTGCCGCGACGAGAAGCACGAGCACGCCCGCTGCCCACGCGACCCGGCGACGCCCGGCGGCTGGGCCTGGGCGGCGCGGCTGCCCCGGCCCGCCGGGACCAGCCGGTGTCGGAACGCCAGCCGAAGTCGCCAAGCCAGTCGGAGCCGCCAAGCTGGTTGGCTCCGACCACGCTGCCGACCAGGACTCGGCCGCCGGGGCCAGGAAACCCGAGGGCGCCGCGGCCATGCCAGCTGTCGTACCCCCAGGGACCGCTGGCCGGATCTCCGTCGGGTCCCCGGCAGGCGGCAGCTGGACGACGTGCCAGCCTCTTGTTGCCGTAGCCGGCTGCGGTGCGCCGCGCAGCGCCGATTCGAGTTCTACCGCGGACGGGCGGCGCGCGGGGTCCTTTTCCATGCACGCGGTGATCAGCTGCCAAGCGGCGTCTGGGATGCCGCCCAGCCGGGGCGGCTCGCCCTGCAGGTGCCCGTACATGATCGCGGCCGCCTGGCCGGTGAACGGCGGCCGCCCGGCGAGCAGCTCGTACAGCGTGACCCCGGCCGCGTAGACGTCGCAGGCGGGCGTGGGCTCACCGCCCTGGATCACCTCAGGGGCCAGGTAGCTCAGGGTGCCGAGGAAGTATCCCTGGGTGGTAACCGTTGGCTCGCCGCTGATTCGCGCGATGCCGAAGTCGGTGAGCCGTACCTCACCGTTGTCGAGCAGCACGTTCGCCGGCTTCAGGTCGCGGTGCACGATCCCGGCGGTGTGCGCTGCGGCCAGTGCGGAGCAGATCTGCGCGGTCAGGTCCGCGGCCTCGGCGGGCGGGAGCGTGCCGCCGCGCCGCTGCCGGTAGCCGGCCAGGTCGCCCCCCGCGATGAAGTCCATGACGAGGGCGAGCCGGTCCCGTTCGACGATCATGTCGTGCAGCGTGACCACGTTGGGGTGCCTGAAGCGCAGCATTGCCGTGCGCTCCCGCACGAACCTGGTCAAGATCCCCGAATCGTCCGCGTGCTCGGGGCGCAGCAGCTTGATCGCGTATGTTGTCCCGTCCGAGACATCACGGCCGCGCCACACGACGCCAAGGCCGCCCTCGCCGATCCGCTCCTCCAGCAGGTAACGGCTGCCCAGCCGCTCGGGGGTCATAGAGCGTGATCTTAGGAGAAGGTGAGGTGCCTAATGGGTGCTTTGCCTTGTTCGTGACGTATTAGCCCTGCCGCGCGGGCGGCCCGTCTGGGGCAGGCGGCTGGCCGGGGACGGGAACCACGAACTCGTTCTGGATGGTGATTAGGACCTTAGCCCAGGACGAGGGCGAGCTGGCGGGACTGCGCCACCAGGCGCCCGGTAGTGTCCCAGAGTTCGGCGTCTTCCTCGAAGTAGCCGTCTGCCAGGTACCTGGTCAGGGTGCGGAAGGCGAGCCAGCCGGGGGCGGGCCGAGCCCGCAGGTGCACGGTCAGCTCCACCGTGGTCACCTGCCGCAAGCCGAGTTCCAGTGCCGCGGGTGCCACCGCGTCGACGAACAGCGGCAGCGAGAACAGGTCGGGCTCGCGACCGTCGGCGAACCGCATCCACCCCTCGTATACAGGGTTGCCTGACGGCGGCGTCTGCGTCAGCCAGGAGGGCAGTTCGGCGACCCGGTACTCGATGCGGTCGACCAGCGTCATCGGCGGGGTCATCACACGCTCCAGCAGCTGGGACCGCTCTGGCGGTGGCTGGTCCGGCGGCTGCCCGCCGGCGTGGTATCGCCCGTCGCGCGCGGCGGCCGCGTCCAGATCGGTGAACGCGGCGGTGGCGCGCAACACCTGCTTGCCCTCCCGGTACACGCCCGCCTGGCCGAAGCCGGTAGTGCGGCCGGCCTGGATTACTTCGGTCCGGATCTCCGCCGGGCCCGGCGAACCGGGCCGCAGGTAGAACCCGGAGACCACGACTGGGTCGGGAAAGGGCAGCACCGCGCCGATCGCGCGGGTCGCCAGGGCGAGCAGGAACCCGCCGTTGGTGCTCGCCTGGCCGTCCCACTGGCCGTCAAGCACCGCGCTGAAATCTGGGCCTTCCCCCGACAGAGCCGTCGCGGCGTCGAATTCGAAGGTCCCCATTAGGGCAGGGTCAAGATCTCGTACCCGTCCTCGGTGACGAGGATCGTGTGCTCGAACTGCGCGGTCCGCTTGTGGTCTTTCGTCACCGCGGTCCAGCCGTCGGGCCAGATGTCGTAGCTGATCACGCCGAGCGTCAGCATGGGCTCGATCGTGAACGTCATGCCGACTTCCATCGTCACGGTGCTTGACGGGTCGTCGTAGTGCGGCACCACGAGCCCGGAGTGGAAGGTCTTCCCGATCCCGTGCCCGGTGAAGTCGCGCACCACCCCGTAGCCGAAGCGCTTGGCGTAGGACTCGATGACCCGCCCGATCGCGTTCAGCGGCCTGCCGGGGGCGACGGCGCGGATGCCGCGCATCATCGCCTCGTGCGTCCGCTCGACGAGCAGCCGCGATTCCTCGGTCACGTCCCCGGCGAGGAAGGTGGCGTTGGTGTCGCCGTGCACGCCGCCGATGAACGCGGTGATGTCGATGTTGACGATGTCACCGTCACGGACCACCGTGTCGTCGGGGATGCCGTGGCAGATGACTTCGTTCAGCGAGGTGCACAGCGACTTCGGGTAGCCCCGGTAGCCGAGCGTGGAGGGGTACGCGCCGTGCGAGATCAGGAACTCGTGCCCGATCCCGTCCAGGTAGTCCGTGGTGACCCCTGGGCGCACGTGCCGACCCACTTCTTCCAGCGCCTGTGCCGCAAGCTGGCAGGCGACCCGCATCCGGGCGATCGTGTCGGCGTCCTTGACGTCAGGCTCGCCGAGTGTGGGCTGCTTCTTACCCACGTACTCGGGGCGCGGGATGTTCGCGGGAACCTGCCGGGTGGGGGATAGCCGGCCCGGGTGGAGCAGAGT
>Ga0310811_10015007_pt1 | contig 10120 bp, 8 predicted proteins | sample YCmetagenome_FD_207642 | JGI IMG/M metagenome (GOLD analysis project Ga0310811, IMG submission 207642) | Soil microbial communities from experimental microcosm in Duke University, North Carolina, United States - YC | ecosystem: Engineered > Artificial ecosystem > Soil microcosm > Unclassified ...
GCTCTTCGAGCGAGCGCTCCCCCTTCGTTCGCTCAGGACTAAAGGCAGGACGAACGGGGCTACTGGTTGACGATCGGGCGCGGGGCGTTCGGCGCCTGCGGCGGCGAGTTCGGATCCCAGATGTTGGTCTCTTGGTACTGGCCGGTGTCCATCAGCGTGAAGCCGACGAACAGCGCACCCGCGAGGATGCCGCCGACGAGGAGCACGCTGTGGAACAGCTTGTCGTAGCGAAGGTGCATGAAGAACAAGCAGACCAGCGTCGCCTTCAAGACCGCGATCGCCATCGCGAGCCCGAGGTTCGCGCTCGGTCCCATGTCGATCTTCGTCGCGGACACGGTGAGGATCGTGAGCACGGTCAGCACGGCCCAGTTGGTGAGCAGCGTGCGCTTGGTCGCGACGTGGGCGATGCCGTGGTCGTGTGCGTCGTCGTGATGTTCGGTTGCCACGGGCCCCTCCTCAGTGGATGAGATACAGCAAGGGGAAGAGGAAGATCCAGATCAGGTCGACGAGGTGCCAGTACAAGGCCGAGTAGTCGACCGGACCGAAGTAGTCCTCGGAGAAGTGCCCCTTGATCGACCGGATCAAGAGCCAGACGAAGACGAAGATGCCGAACAGCACGTGCAGACCGTGCAGGCCGGTCATCGCGAAGTAGATCGAGAAGAACATGTTGGTGTGCGGCGGCGGCGGCCGCGACTCCAACTCCTCGACCTCTTCCTCGTCGGTGACGACGTGCGGCGGCGCGACCAGCTTCGAGCCGAGCACGACCGGCTCGTGCGCCTCCGCGAACGGATCGGCCGCGGCGACCGGCGCCGGCGCCTTGTTTCACGATCGCGCCCGGGCCGGCGGGGCAGACGTTGTGATTGATCTGGAGGATGTAGCAGGGCGCGTTCTTCGCGTGCGCCTCGCCGTTCGCCTCCTTCTCCATCTCGCACGCCTCGAGCTCCTTGCGGCCCTTCTCGCTCTTGCGCGACTCGTCCGCGTACTGGACCTCGTCGACCGTGCACTGGGCCTGGATGCCCGGCGTCTTCGGATCGCGATCGTAGTCGCCCTTCTCGAGGCAGCCCGCCTTCGGGCCGCCGATCGCGTCGGGGCCGCCGTTCGGATCCCAGACGACCGAGGACACGTGGCCCTCGCACTTCTTCATCTTGGTGAGCAGCGGCGTCTCGTTCGGGGTCGCGCACGGATCGAAGCGCTTGCCCCACAGCTCGCCCATGTGGAACTTGTGCGAGTACTCGATGTACTTGATGCTCAAGAATCCGAACGCGCACACGATCGTGATGACGATGCAGAGGATCAGGCCTTTCCTCTGATTGAGCTGTGCGCAGCGCACCGCCCACGCCGCCGACAGCGACGACGCGATCAGCACGCCGGTGTTGATCGCGCCCCACTTCACCGCGAGGTAGTGGTGCGCGTACTCGTAGATCTCGCCGTGATGCGCCCGGTACAGGATGTACATCACGAAGAGGCCGGAGAAGAACAACACCTCCTGGACGAGGAAGAACCAGATGCCGAGCTTGCCGGCGTCGAACTGGTGCCGCGCGTCGTCGTAGTGGTGCTGGATCCACGGCGAGCCGTGGTGGCCGTGACCGTGATCGTCGTCGTGGCTGTGCTCGTGCTCCGCTTCGCTCATCTCAGTGGCCCCCCTTCTTCGGGCCGTTGCTGGGCTTGCGGATGAAGCCGCCGTGCTCCGGGTCCTCGACGAGATCGTCGTAGTCGTAGAGCTCGGGGATCTCCGGCGGCGAGGGGAAGTTGTAGAGGGTCGGCGGCGTCGGCGCGACCCACTCGAGCGTCGTCGCGCCCCACGGGTTCTGCGGCGCCTTCGGGCCGCGCTTCGCGCTGATCGCGAAGTACACGACCTGCGTGAACATCGAGATGCCGAGGATGTACGCGCCGATCGTCGAGAGCTGGTGGAAGATCGTGAACTCCGGGTCGTAGTCCCAGTAGCGACGCGGCATGCCGCGCGCGCCCATCACGAACTGCGGGAGGAACGTCAGGTTGAAGCCGACGAACACGCCGATCGCGCACAGCTGGCCGAGCTTCTCGGGATACATCTTGCCGATGATCTTCGGCCACCAGTAGTGGAGGCCGCCGAGGAACGCGACCAAGGTCGAGCCCATCATCACGTAGTGGAAGTGCGCGACGACGAAGTAGGTGTCGTGCAGGTGGACGTCGATCGCGAGGATGCCGAGGAAGAGGCCGGTCAAGCCGCCGATCGTGAAGAGCAGGATGAACGAGAGCGCGTAGAGCATCGGCGTCTCGAGCCGGATGTCGCCCTTGTAGAGGGTCGCGACCCAGTTGAAGACCTTGATCGCCGATGGGATCGCGACGGTGAACGTCAGCGCGCTGAACACCATCGTCGCGAGCTTCGACTGCCCCGACACGAACAGGTGGTGGCCCCAGACCAGGAACGACAGGAGCGCGAGCGAGATCGACGAGTACGCGATGAAGCGGTAGCCGAAGATGTGCTTGCGCGAGAACGTGCTCACCAGCTCGGAGATCACGCCCATCGCCGGGATGATCATGATGTAGACGGCCGGGTGCGAGTAGAACCAGAAGAAGTGCTGGAACAGCACCGGATCGCCGCCCATGTTCGGGTCGAAGATGCCGATGTGCATGAAGTGCTCGACGAAGAGCAGGAGCACCGTGATCGCGAGGACCGGCGTCGCGAGGACCTGGATCACCGCCGTCGAGTAGAGCGCCCACAGGTTGAGCGGCATCTGGAACCAGCCCATGCCCTGCGGACGGAACTTGTGCACCGTCACGAGGAAGTTGAGGCCGGTGAAGATCGAGGAGAAGCCGAGGATGAAGACGCCGAGCACCGCCGGGATGACCGCGGCCGTCGTCGTCAGCGAGTACGGCGTGTAGAACGTCCAGCCGGTGTCGATCGCGCCCATCGCGATCGAGGTCAGCATGCACGCCGCGCCGACGCACCAGAGGTAGAAGCTCGCGAGGTTCAGCTTCGGGAACGCGACGTCGGGCGCGCCGAGCTGGATCGGCAGGATCATGTTGCCGAGCGCGGCCGGGATGCCCGGCACGATCACCAGGAACACCATGACCGCGCCGTGCAGCGTGAACGCGCGGTTGTACCAGAGCTGGTTGACGATGGTCTTGCCGGGGAAGAACAGCTCGGTGCGGACGACGAGCGCGAAGAAGCCGCCCAGCATCAGCGCCGTGAGGATCCCGACGAGGTACATGATGCCGATGCGCTTGTGGTCGAGGGTCGTCGCCCACGACTTCCACCCCCGAGTGACCTCGAGGAAGTTCGGCTCCGGCTTGTCCGCGGTAGCGGTGACTGCGTTGGACATGATCTTCTCGCCTCCTACTTGAGGCTCTTGATGTAGGCGATGAGGCCCTGGATCTCGTTCTCTTTGAGCTGGCCCTCGAACGACGGCATGCTCGGCGGATAACCCGGACGGGCCTTCGCCTGCGGGCTCAAGATCGACTCGCGGATGTAGTTCTCGTCGACGGTGATCGTGCTGCCGTCGCTCATCGACGCCTTCTGACCGAAGTCGCCCTTCCAGGTCGGGCCGACCTTCGCGCTGCCGTCGACCGAGTGGCAGCCGATGCAGCCCTTCTTCTCGTAGAGCCTCGCGCCGAGCTCCTCGGGCTTCATGCTCGAGGTGTCGGCGGCGTCGTTGAGGTAGCGCTGGTAGTCGCCCTTCGGCAGGACGACGAGGATCGTCTTCATCTGCGAGTGGCCGGTGCCGAGCTCGGGCTGGCCGTCGGGGACGTCGTTACCGCCGCAGTACTCCGCGCAGTAGAGGCGATACGTGCCGGGCTTGGTCGCGTAGAACCACGCGAACGTGTAGCGCTTGGGCACGACGTCCTGCTTCGTGCGCATGACCGGCGCGTAGAACGAGTGGATGACGTCCTTCGACGTCATGACGAGACGGATCGGCGTGTCGACGGGGACGTAGAGCACGTTGTCGGAGACGCCGTTCTGGTGCGTGAAGGTCCAGTTCCACTTCTGCGCGAGGACGTTGATCTCGACGGCCTTCTGCGGCGGCGTGACGACATTGACGTAGTCGCGCCAGCCGAACAGGAACAGGAAGACGACGATGATCGTCGGGAGGATCGTCCAGGTCAGCTCGAGCGTGTCGTTGTGCGCCGCCGACGGCTCGGGCTCGTGCCCCGGGCGATGGCGATAGCGGATCACGAAGTAGACGACGGCGGCGGTGATGCCGAAGAAGCAGAAGATCGAGAGGCCGAGCGTCGCGTAGAACATGACGTCGGTGCCGTCGGCGGCGGCGTTCGCGCCCTTCGGCATCCAGAACGTGCCGCTGGTGTCCCAGTGCTTGCACGCCTCGTGCTCGAACCACTTGTGCGGCTTGCCGTCGTAGCACATGAGCGGCGAGCCGACCCAATCGGGCTTCGCGATCGGCGTGTCGGTGTTCGCGGGCTGCGCGGCGGCGCCGCCGGGCTGCGAGCCGGGCGTGACCGCGGCGGGCGCGGGCGGCGTCGCGGTCGTCGGCGGCGCGACGGCGGAGCCGGACGCCGAACCCGATCCCGTCACGGATCCCGATGCCGATCCCGATCCCGAGGCCGTCGCGGATCCCGATCCCGAGGCCGTCGCGGATCCCGATCCGGATCCAGCGGCGGCTGGGGTCGCGGATCCCGACGCCGGCGCGGGCGCCGCGGATCCCGAAGCGGCTGCGGGTGTTGGCGGTTGCTGCGCTTGCGCGCCGGCGACGCCGGCGATCAGCAACGTCAGTGCAAGTGCGAGCTTGGTCCTCATGACCGAACGACTCCAGGATGATTCGACCGGCTGCGACGCACGAGGCGCCACACGCCGAAGGCAGCCAAGAACAAGACGAGGAACGCGACCGCGCCGATGCGCAGCACGACCATCGCGACCCGCGGATGACCGCCGGGCTCGTAGTGGAAGCAGTTGAAGACGAAGCCCGCCGACGTCGCCGTCTCCGACGTACCGGCGATGATCACCGACGCGTGCAGCACGTCGGGCTCGTAATCGGTGCCGCCGACGTAGCGGCTGACCGTGCCGCGCGACGACACGAAGATCAGCGCCGCCGGGTGCGCGTACTCCGCGCGCTCGGGGATGTACTTGTAGTGGAAGCCGACCGCGTCGGCGACCCGCTGGATGCCGCTCGCGTCGCCGGGCACGCGCGCGGTCAGGAACGACCAGCCGCGCGCCGCCGCCGCGCGCTTCGCCGCGGGCAGACGATCGAGGTACTTCTGCCGCGTCTCGTGCGCGCGGCTCACCGACTCGCGCGGCTCGAGATCGATCGTCACGATCTTGAACTGCTTCGACGGCTCGTAGTCGAGCTGCGCGAGGCCCTGCGCGAGGCCGTTGAGCTGCAGGCTGCACAGCATCGGGCAGTCGCTGTAGTTGAAGGTCAGGATGACCGGGAGGTCGTCCTTGAAGTAGTCACCGAGGACGACGTCCTTGCCGTCTTGATCGCGGAACGCGACGTCGAGCGGCAGCTTCGCGCCGAGCTGCTCGGTGAGCCCGAGCCCCTCGAACGCCTTCGGCGACTCCGGGATGTAGTCGAGCGAGGCGGACGCATCATTACCTTCGTGCGCGCGCGCCGTGATCGGCGCGAGCGCGATCGCGCCGAGCGCGACCGCCAGCGTGATCGACTTAGTGGCCATTGCTCCCCGAGCCGGAGCCCGCGGCGGATCCGCGCGCAGGCGGAGGCACCGGCGCGATGACCGGCGCCGCGCCCGATCCACCGCCGCTGCCCGCGTTGGTCGCCGGCGCAGGGCCGGTCGGCGTGCCGGCGACGTTCGCGCCCGGCGTGTTGCCCGTCGTCGGCTGCGGCGTCGCGGCCGCGCCCGATCCGGCGCCCGCGCCGGCCGGAGGCGGCGTCGGCGTCGCCGAGCCCGGCGTCTCCGGCGCAGGCGCGCCCGATCCCGACGGCGTGCCGAGCGCTTGCGGGCGGCCGAACACCGGCTGGATCGTCGGCTTCTCCGACTTGCCCACGGCCGGGATCAGGTTCGACGCGTCGTTCTTGCCCTCGTCGACGACGAGATCCATCGCCTTGTCGATCGAGATGCGGAACGTCGAGCCCGCGTTCTTGCCGTAGCCGGTGATGTTCGCGATCTGCGACGCCTTGACCGACTTCACGTCGGTGTCCTGGCCGCCGTAGTCCGCCATCACGTTCACCTCGGAGGTCTCGTTCATGTAGAACGCCTCGAGGAGCACGATCGAAACGTAGACCAGCACCGCGCCGCAGATACCCACGACGACGACGCCGACCATGTTCATCTTGTCTTCAGCCTTCTTGGCGCCTTCCGACATGATGACCTCTAGTAGTTCTCGTGCGCGAGCGACGCGCCGAGGTTGGGATCCTTGATCGGGATCAGGTTGCCGCGCATGCCGCGACCGACGGCCGCGACGAAGAAGAACAGCATCGCGAGCCACGCCGTGACGTCGACGGGGTTGAAGCTGATCGTGTTGTTGTCGACCGGACCCGACAGCGGCCCCGTCACCGACACCGCGCTGCCGTGGATGTCCGCGCCCCAGTGATAGTGCGGCATCACGTTCCAGTAGAGGTCGACCCAGTGGAAGAGCATCTGCCAGATGCAGAACGCGACGAAGACCGGGAGGATGCGCTTGGTCCAGCGCGAGAGCAGGAAGGTGAACGGGATCGCGAACTGACAGAAGAGCAGGATCCACGACACCGTCGACCACTCGCTGAACATCCGGTAGTTGTAGAAGACCGTCTCCTCGGGGACGTTCGCGTACCAGATCAGCATGAACTGGGAGAACGCGGTGTACGTCCAGAAGAACGTGAACGCGAAGAGCATCTTGCCGAGATCCTGGTAGTGCTCGGCGTTGACCGACCGCGTGAGGCGGCCGGAGCGCTGGAGCATCCAGGCGAACAGCGAGATCGACGCGTACGCGGCCATCATGCAGCCGCCGAAGAAGTTCACGCTGTAGATCGTCGAGAACCACTTGGGCGCGGTGCCCATGAGGAAGTCGTAGCCGGCGTAGTTCACGCTGAGCGCGTAGACCACGATCATCGGGTACGAGAGCCAGCGCATGCGCGCCGACAGCGTCTTGGTGTGGCCCTCTTCGGCGACGTCGCCGATCTCGTCCATCTTGCGCGACTTCGCCTCGAACCACTTCGCGATCGCGATCCAGATGATGAAGTAGAAGGCGTAGCGCGCCGCCCACGCGGCGGGCGACAGCCAGCCGCTCTTCCCGGGCGCGCCGGGGAAGTGCGCGTCGGGGTGCGCCCAGTAGTAGATGTCCTTGTTGCCGGCGAGCACCGGGATCACGAACACGAGCCCGGCGACGCCGATCCAGAGGATCGTGCTCGAGAGGATCTCGGCGAGGCGCCGCGTCGTGACGCTCCACTTCGCCTTGACCGCGTGGTGGATCAAGACGAACAGGAGCGAGCCGAGCGCGATCGACAGGATCCACGACCAGCCGATCAGGTACGCGTAGAAGAAGCGTCCCATGCCCGACGCCGACAAGGTCGGTGCGGCCTTCAGGTCCTCGGCGGTGTAGTGCGACGCCGCGCTGGTCGAGAAGATCAGCGAGGCGGCGATGAAGATGATGAAGCCGACGAGGCCGAGCCGGAACAGGCTCTGTCCGGCCTTGCCCGCCTTGAACTTCTCGTCGGGGTGGAGGGTGGCGGTGGCGGTGGCGCTCATGGCGTCGCTCCGTTGATCTCGTTCCACTTGTCGGCGGGCACGTCACCCTGCGCCGCGTTCTGCGCGCGCTCGAGCGCGCGGACGTAGGCGACGATCGCCCATCGATCCTGCGCCGGGATCTGGGCCGAGTAGCCCATCATCGTGTTGTAGCCGTTGCTGATCGTGTTGAAGACCTGGCCGTTCGGCATCGTGATCACGCCGGTCTTCGGATCGATCAAGTTGCGCGGCAGGAGCGCGCCGGCGCCCGCCTTGCGGACGCGCTGCGGGATCATGCCGTCGCCGCGCCCGTCGTAGCCGTGGCACGGCGCGCAGTAGATGTTGAAGCGCTGCTGCCCGCGCTTCATCAGCTCCGGCGTGATCTGCACCTGCGCCGGGAAGTTGGTGATCCACTCACCACCTTGGTCCTGCGTCAGGCCGCGCCAGTAGGCCGAGTCGTCCTCGAGCCAGCCGCGCGCGACGGTGCCGGGGATCTCGCCGCGGTTCGCGCGCCCGTCGGGGAACATGTCGAACGCGGTGTCGGACTTCACCTTCGCCTGGAAGTCCATGTCGCTGAAGATGTGGTAGTGCGGCTCCTTCGAGTGGCTCGCGCGCGCGCGGTAGATCAGCGCGAACGGGACCAGCGCGAAGACCGTCGAGACGATGATGAAGCCGTACAGCCAGATCGGCATGCGGCGCGTCTCCGGATCCGGATCGAGGTTGCAGTCCTCGACCTCGAGCGCGCCGGCGCTCTCGAGCAAGCGGCGCGTCTCGGCGAGATCGAAGCGCTTGTCCTTCGCCTCGATGCCGAGGAAGAAGCCGTCGTCGGTCACCTTGGCGAACCGATCGAGGCGGAAGAACGGGTGCCAGACCTGCGGCAGCTTGTTCAAGATCCACATCCCGAAGAAGGACGTGAAGACCGACAAGAGGATCGTGCACTCGAACGCGATCGGGACGTTGTTCGGCGTGATCGGGAACGTCCACAGCGGCTTGCCGGAGACGTTCCAGTGCCACGCGCTCGCGTTGCAGTACCACTGCAAGAGGCAACCACCGAGCAAGCCGGTGATGCCGCCGCCGAAGATGAGCAACGGGAGGATCGTCCGCTTGATGCCCATCGCCTCGTCGATGCCGTGGACGGGGAACGGGCTGTAGCAGTCGAACTCGGTGTAGCCGGCGTCGCGCACCTTGCGCGCGGCCTTGATCAGCGCGCCCGGTGTGTCGAACTCGGCGAGGACGCCGTAGAGCTCGCCGTTCTCTACAGAGGTGTTGTCAGGAGTGTCCATGGCCTCAGTGCTCCTTCCCGGCGTGGGCCTCGGGGAGGGTGTTCTTGACCTCGGCGATCGCCACCGACGGCAAGAAGCGCATGAAGAGCGTGAACAGCGTCAGGAACAGACCGATCGTCCCGACGAAGACGCCGACGTCGTACTTGGTCGGCACGTAGTACGACCAGGTCGACGGCAGCCATTGGCGCGTGAGCGAGGTCGCGATGATCACGAAGCGCTCGAACCACATGCCGATGTTGATGAAGATGCAGAGGATGATGATGATCCACGGGTTCGTCCGGCACTTCTTGAACCAGAAGAACTGCGGGATGAGCACGTTGCAGCTCACCATCGAGAGCCACGCCCACCAGAACGGTCCGCTCGCGCGGTTGAGGAACGTGAACTGCTCGAACTCGTTGCCCGAGTACCAGGCGATGAAGAACTCCACCGAGTAGGAGAAGCCGACCATCATGCCGGTGGCGAGCGTCACCTTGCACATCGCCTCGATGTGCTCCTCCTTGATGATGTGCTTCAGGTTGAACAGGTAACGAGCTGGGATCATCAGCGTCATCACCATCGCGAAGCCGCTGAAGATGGCGCCGGCGACGAAGTACGGCGGGAAGATCGTCGTGTGCCATCCCGGGTTGAGCGAGGTGGCGAAGTCGAACGACACGACCGAGTGGACCGAGAGGACCAGCGGCGTCGACAGACCGGCGAGGATCAGGTACGCGCGCTCGTAGCGGTGCCACTGGCGCGCCGAGCCGCGCCAACCGAGCGCGAGCACGCCGTAGACGAGCTGGCGGATCTTCGACTTCGAGCGATCGCGGAAGGTCGCCAGGTCGGGGACCATGCCCATGTACCAGAACAGGATCGACGTGGTCGCGTACGTGGAGATCGCGAACACGTCCCACATGAGCGGTGACCGGAACTGCGGCCACATGTGCATGTCGTTCGGGTGCGGGATCATCCACCACGCGAACCACGGACGGCCGGTGTGGATGATCGGGAAGATGCCCGCGCACATGACGGCGAAGATCGTCATCGCCTCCGCGGCGCGGTTGATGCTGGTGCGCCAGCCTTGGCGCATCAGGTAGAGGATCGCGGAGATCAGCGTGCCGGCGTGGCCGATACCGATCCACCAGACGAAGTTCGTGATGTCCCAGGCCCAGCCGACGGAGTTGTTGTTACCCCAGACGCCGATGCCGGTCATCACGACGTGGTAGATGCAGTACCCGCCGATCGACAGGAGGAGGAGGCCGACG
>Ga0310811_10015008_pt1 | contig 10120 bp, 1 predicted proteins | sample YCmetagenome_FD_207642 | JGI IMG/M metagenome (GOLD analysis project Ga0310811, IMG submission 207642) | Soil microbial communities from experimental microcosm in Duke University, North Carolina, United States - YC | ecosystem: Engineered > Artificial ecosystem > Soil microcosm > Unclassified ...
CGGCACTCAAGAAATTGAAGAAGTTGCTCGCATCCTGACGCTGCAAATGACTCAGCACATTGCCAAGTTCCGGATTGCTCCGGGTTATCTGATCCAGCGTATTGATGCTTTGTGGCGCTGCCTCCCATTGGATATTGCGCATGCCACTGCCATCAACCGCGACATACATCTCACCCAGATACGCCCCATCCGGCGCATAGACTGAAAGAGCCTGATCCAGATGATTCGGTAAGACCCAACCAACAAGCGGATTAACATTACTGCCGGGCTGAAGTGGCTGCGGTGGATTCCCATTCGCCGCCACCAGATAGAACTTTAACTGTCCCTCCTGTACAAGACGCGGTGGGAGTTGCACCACGCGACTGGATTGGACTGGCAACACAGGGTTGGTCGGCTTCATACCGTCAGCGATAATCAAACGCTCAAAACTTTGCGCCGTACTACTGGTAATCACTTCGATCAGTTGTCCAAAACGGTCCACAATTGAGAGACGCTCAAACACAAATTGGCCGGAACGCAGCCCCTCAAAGGTTGATTTGCCAGCATTCACAGGATCGGTTGAACGCTCGCCAAGCGAAAGAGGCACATAAAAATGACCTGCGCCAATCACATCAGAGAGGCTACGCTGCGTATCCGCAAATAGAATCTGCGTGCTATCAGGAGCCAGCATTGAAAACGGATTACGCAGAGCAACCTGCGTGGTAAAGCCCTCCATACTCTGCGAAAGAAAATCCCAGTTATCCATCTGGCTGATGAAGGTATCAAGTTGTTGATAGAGCGTTTCGTCAGGATGCTGTTGTAGAAAACTCTCAAGCTGTTTTTTGAAGGCATTCTGCACCTGTGGCGTCAATAACGAGCGCCCCGTAAGGGTCTGCGGCGCGGGCTGTGGTATTGATTGATTAAACTGATATTCTAAACCATCGAAGTGCCATAGATTCATGTCCGCTTGCTGAAAAGGGATTGGATACCATGTCACCTGCCACTCCAGAAATAGTGGTATCCAGGGTTGTTGCCAGCCCTCCGTACCAAAGAAAGGCAAGATCATACTCGCTGCGGCAGGAACACTTGCGCTTCCCATATGTTTCTGTAGATCGCTGATGGTCTGCGTATCGCTGGTATGGAGAACGGCGTTCGCAATCGAGCTTGCGTTTGTTGGATCAAGGATAAAAAATTCAGTCAGCAAACGCGTAATACTGTCGGCAGCAAAAGGCAGATTCGTCCAGCCATCCGGTTCAGGCACCAGCGGACGTATCCGATCAAGTGCAAGAGCGGCATTATGATAGATAATACCAGTGACGATCTGGTCAGACCAGCGACAGGGAAGTGTTCCCTGAAAATCATCAACGGTGGCATGATTAACGCCTGAGATAAGCGCAACGGGATCATTCGCATGCCAGTAGCGGGGAAGAGCATTGGCTTTGAGGCGGCGCGACGAGGGCAGATGATGGTCTTGCGCAAACTGCGTCGTTGCTTGCTCCAGGGTAACGGCGGATGTCTCATGCGGGACATTCTCAAGTTGTTGCTTCACCAGATTCAGTTGCGCGTTGGTTCGACTGATCAGACTATTGGCATTGGTTGTATCAAAAGCAGCATCAAATTGCTGTTTCGTTGTTCCATCGGGCCAGCGCAGCAAAGTGCTATAATACCAGTTCGCGTATCCCCGTTTCCACCACAGTTCATAAAGCTGTTGCTGCAAGCCATTCAATGTCACCTGCGACTGATCAAGTGTGGCCTGCTGCTGATTCAAAACACTAAGCCACTGATTCTCCGCCTGAACTTCATCGGCAGTGGGAGGATCTGCGATAGTCGTGTTATCCACTGGCGTATTATCAACAATTTCCCATTCCGTACCACCATTGGTAAAACCATACCATTTCTCGCGTAGTTTATCTTCCAGTAATCCCTGCCCACCGGGCTGATCAAGCACATCCAGCATGCCATACTGAAAGGCTTCGAGTAGCAACGCATTGAGCTTACTCTGTTGTGAGGATAGCTGACTTGCTACCCGCGCGGTCAAGGCATCAATGCCCGAATAGCCTACCGCAACATTGACATTGGTACTGGCAGTATCACGAGGCGAAGGAATCGCGTCGGTCCCTTGCTTCCAGGAAATCGCATTGACCATGCCATGATAGAGACTCCTTGTGGTCGTACGTGAAGTGTCTGATACACTCCAATGGAAAGCTTGTAATTGTGATAGAAAAACTTTGCCCTGAGCCAGTGGATCATTCGTTCCGTTAGCGTACCAGCCCACGACCAGATAGCTGAGCGTATCAACCAGTATATTTTGCGTAACGAGATTATCATGGAAGGAGAAAACATTGTTATTGGTAGACTGAAACGCGGAGAACATCACATTTTCTGGCGCGACAGCCTGAAGCGTTACAGGAGAAATTCCTGGCTCCGACCAGCCAACCAGCGGACGATTCCGACCAATAATCATCTGTTGCGGTGTACTGGTGGAGCTATCCAGATAGGTAGAACCAGTCGCGTGCGCACTGCCATCACCAGTACTGGTGTTTTTCTGATCACTCTCCACAATCCAGGCCGTCGCCTGACGTCCGGTGACAGGTCCATGAAAACGCACAACAAGCCAGCGATTGGGTACGGGCGGGAATACGATTCCACTACCATTGGCGGATTGTGAACCATGACGCAGCGCCGCTGGCAGATTCCACATCAGATAGATGCCCTCATTTTTCGGCGTGCTGGCAAATATATCATCAATATCAGTATGGAAAGGAGCAGGTAGCGATGATTGATAATGCCGCAGATTATTATAGTTCATGCCCCAACGCCGCATCGTCTGCTGACGCCCATTCACAACCAGTGCCCAGGTCTGCATAGGAACGAGAAGGGCTTCCTCTTGTGCCATAATAAACCTCTTCTAGCGCTTTCCGCTTATGCGAATCGTATTTGTTCAGGGGCTGAAATCATCTGCAAGGCAAAACTCGATGATGTCAAAGCCTCTTTGCTATAGATCTGAGTTTGAAGATCAGTCACCAGATCTTGCCCAACTGTGGTATGGATTTTCAGGACACGATCCGTGCCCGGTCTGCGATAAGTATCAAGTGGTCTTTGCTTATCAACATCGAAAATCTGCCATTTCACGCCGATCTCTGTGCCTACGGTCGTACCACTCACCGCACGAAGATCAAGCTGTCCAAGATCATCAACGCCAAACTGTAGCCCTTCCTGTGGTTCACTGAGTGTAACGGCGTCTGGTATGCCCAGAAAGAGACAGAAGAGAATATCTGGTGCGAGCCGATCCATCCGCAGAATTGACAATGGTGCATTATTCTGCGTGGGATGAATCGTCAATCCGGGCCAACCTGATACTAGGGCGGATCTGATCAACAGACCAGCAATCGGTGTATCAGTATTCGCAGGTTGTGTGCTCTGATCAATCGACTTCCCCAGCAACTTTGCTCGCATCTGTAATACAACTAGATCGACGGCATCACTAAGCACATTGTTCATCACTCCTTGATAGAGCACATCGCGCGAGGTCTGCATGCCAATACTTACAGCCCCATCATAGAGTGCTTCAATCCAGTTATAATCAAAATAACAAAAGCGGATCGACTCAACTGGCAACAATTGTGGATCAGGCACCAGATGATGGAATGGGACCGTATAGAGTAACTTCAAGCGTCCTAACCACGTGGCGATTGGCTCTATATCGTCTACGGTGGCCTGAGCCAGCGTTTGTTGCACATCCGCCTGACCCAGTAACTCACGGAGAATAGTGATTGGATCGCTCGCTACACTCCTCGTTGTGCCATTCTGAGTAGCCGTACCGGTCGTTTGTCTCGACCCCTGCGCTATTGTTCCGACATCGGTGAGAATATCCGTACGTAACAGATCAATGAACATATTGTGAACGAGATTGGATTGCACAATCCGACTATACGAAGCAGTGGTATCAAGATTGGCATAGGCTAAATACTCATGCAACAGATCGACAATCGCATGCCCTTTATTACGAAAATCCAGCATTCGCGTAGAAAAATGTTGATCGGCAAGAGCCAGAGAGCGTCCAATCTGCCAGGCAACCGCTAATGATAGATCGAAAACACCGATGCGGGCATCATAAATAGTGGCTGCGGCAGGCGAATAGAACGGCTGGCTTTTCTGAATGGTGCCAGGAAGATCAGGTGTCAGTGGACCACGATAGAGCGCAAAAGAACTCTCTCCCGTTTGTACTTCATAATTCAAACCCACATAGCCCCGCGCCAGATAATCCTGCACGATATGGGCTGGATTACTGGTATCAGTCGGAGCGTCAACAGGCAATTTCAGACGCAAGCGATCAAGCGTTGCGTTCCCAGCAGCAGCCAGATTTGCTACCAGCGCGGAAAACGTCTGTCCTCCATCTGGCAAGCAGATAAACGACCAGCTTGCCAGTGAGAAGAGCCGTACCTTCTTGCCTGTAGGGATGGCTGGTGGCTTTTCACTGAGATATGCCTCGAAGCCCTCCAATGACACCAGATGGACAATGTTCTTGCCACTTGCTTCCTGGGCTACATTCTGTACCCACGGGAAACGACTGCTCAACAAAATCGAGAACAGACCATTGTTCGCATGCGTAGTCACCGCTTTCTGATCCAGGTTCACCTCACGGCAGTGCGCCAGATATGGCAGTTCGAGACTGGTCGGCAGGATCTGCTGAAATACCGCTCCATCCACAATCACTGTCTGACATAGCGCCTGCTGCTCTTCATCTGAAATTGAGGCTATAGGAATGTCCGGTTTAATGATCGATGAGTCGATATCGTTGAAGACGTTAGCAACTGTTGAGGCCAGACTCTTTGTGCTTGACTTTGGATCGCCGCCAGTAATCTCGTTCTCCTGCAAGACCAGTAACGCCATCCAGGGCACATTGCGCTCCATACCAGACAGTTCCAGTTCCCAGGGGAGAACCCGGCTTGTGAATATAATTTGCGGCAGTTTCTCCTCATACGATCCACTGCTATTATCCGGAGGAAACAGGCTATACACCTGATTCGCGGGTAAGGAGAAGCGTGGACCGCGCACAATAAACTGCTGGGTCTGATCCGGTATGTTCGCGTCGGTCACACCTACAATATCATGACTGACCTGTATCTGATAGGTGCCAACTGGCAGGGCCGGAATGGCATGATCATAGAACTGCATATCACCTGATGGCAAACTCATAGTGCTCCATACCTTCCTATTGGATTACCAGAAGTGGGGGATCGCGGAAGAGCGTATTCGCCTGATCATGCAACTGTGATAAAGCGCCATTCGCTACATCTACATGTTGCAATTTCTTGAGCGCATCGTGCGCACTGGTACGAGCAGACACCTGTGTGGTCAATGTATCAATAATGCTCTGAACACTGGTCAGGCTTTCCTGTGGAATATGTTGTGTTTCAGGCTGCACAGTCGGTGTGACTGCCAATTTACCAGCAGGCAACGACGCAAAACTCAATCGTTCCACCGGAAATGGCCCTGCTGTCTGCCCCTGATCGGCATCAGGAACGCTCAGCATATAGCCCTGTAAACGATTGGGTAACAGGTTCGCCGCAGGCGCACGCAGTTGTCCATCCACAGGCGGACCCCAGATGGCCTCAGCAACACTCTGCACTGGCGTTACTGGACTCCACCCTGTCAAATCGATAGGCTCACCAGTCACATCTGCGGCGACAATGTTCGCGCTCTCCACCGAACTCGTCATAACCTGCGTGCTACTACTGATCCTACTCAAAGCAACATGATGTCGTGAGATCAACCCGGTACGGTTAAGTGGTCGGATATCCAGTTTCCAGTCGCCCGATACATCTGTATGAGGAGTCGTACTATCTCCCAGGAATAATTGATTGCAAGGAATAGCGCTCTGTGTCGCGAAGACGAACTCGTCGGCCCGTACAATCCAGATGCCATTTGTGGTATCCACCAACCCGCTGCTGACAGTGATTTTGTTGATACTCTGTGGTTCTGGGAGCAACGAGGCAACCACACTCCAATCAGGGTTACTGTCCGGCATGCGCTTCGGTTCGCCAAAACTCACGGCAAAAGAAATGATATACCAGTCCACGTGGACGTTTCCACCAATACGCGGCCCCCAGATCTCAAGGCTGGCCCCAAGTTCTACTTTAATCGTCACCGTTGATACTAACAGGTTCAGCTTATAGGACGCACCCAGACTCACCGCAATCTCGCCCGTAAAATAAAACGGATTCCATTGAATGAGAAAATCGGCTCTGGCGGTAAACCACGCCTGCAAATCCCCACCATTAAAACGGATATCCAGCAATCCACCACCCATTGCCATCGAAGGTGTAAGCGCAAAATACGCTTCACCATGAATGGTAATCACATCGGAGATAGGCCAGTTAAAGCCGAGCCGGGGTTCCACCGGATAATGCGCGGGAGCGATAAACGATGGGTGATAGCCACCGAGCGTTACCACAAAATCCCCTGCATGGTCGCCCTTGAACCACATATAAAAGGCAAAACCACCGGTCAATTTGCAGTTTGGATCAAGCACATAGGAATTGGGACTCAAGACCGCGGTCAGTCTGAAAAAGCCCTCGTTCACGTTGAAGACCAGTTCAAGCTGTAACTCAACATAGGTAAAAGATTCTGGACCTATCTGCGGCAGTTTCATTGTCGCCAGACCAATAATGGCAATGATCAAATCCTGACCAAACTCGATGACAGCCAGTGCGCGAGCCTGAATCAACTCAAATGAGGTCCACTGTACACCAATCGCGACCCAATATTCACCCAGAACGGTAGTAATCCAGGGTACATTGGGATTGCCCTTCGAGTCAGTACCACGACCATCGAGAATATCCAGAATCGCCAGCAAAGAGGCTCCACTCCCACCCACGGCTGAAGAGTTGGTCAGACCAGCCACAAAGGGGAACTTATACACTTCATTCTGTTCAGGAATACGCAATTTACGGTTCAGGCCAAAACCACCCATCAGTCCGGTCACGAAGAAGAAGGCTGGTCCACCAAGCTCCTTGTCCAGTTCCGCGAAGATGAACATTGAAGGAACACCATGTACCTGCGCATAGGCACCAATCGCCGCGAATGCGAAATCAGCGGCACTGATCGCGACCCCACCTTCATACTCAAAATCTAAGCCACCAAGTTGCTCCGGCGGCACCACCAGGAATGCACCCTCTACCAATAATGGTGGGCTGTTATAACTCACACCCATGCCATCAAGATGAAATTGCGGATCAAATTTGTCTATCGGTGAGCCAATGCCAAGCCCGTTTAACTGGACCGCGACAACACCCACAGTCAGTGAGGCGTCCAGCAAAAACCAGAGCACTCCATCTTTAAACTGCACACCGATACGGTTAAAATGTGCCGGGCCGAATGAACGCTGCACGTCAAACCATTTAATCTCGGCGGAAGATGCACCACCTGAAACGGCGACGGACTGCGACGATACCACCATCGGCGTCTGTTGTTGCTGCGTCGGCGGTACGCCAAGTGCCAGATGTTCCACCGTTTGCCCAAGCTGTATGTCCGCGCCAAAGCTGATCCCTTGCCCGACCCCATCCTGCGCGAAACCGGGCAATCCGCTCGGCAACAATGGATTAATGATCGCGATCTGCTCTTTCGTCAACAACTGCGAAGCATAGACAAATTGCAGCTTATTGACCGAGAACATACTATCAGCAGGCAATTTATCACCAATCAGTGGCAGATTAGAGAGGCTAATCACGGCCCCAAGATCAAAGCCAAGCGCGAATTGTTTCGTCTGGTTATTCTGCAAAAAGACAAACTTCACATCCTGTAGGTCGAGGGAGAGACTGTCAGGAACTTCATCCGCCAACTTCGTCGAGAGCGCGGCTATCAGTTCTTTTAGCTTGACGCTCCTCTGATCTCCCGTGTGCGAATAGGTCGCGACAAAACTGGTCACAGTCGCATCCTGACTGAAGAGCAACTTGAATTGAAGGGTACCGATAGTGATAGAACCACCAAACTGCTTGGTGTAGACATTGGTCTTCTGATCTTTCACTACTGCGATTGTCAGGATAATATCCACTGGCGTATCAGCGACCGCAAGTTTTGTCTCGCAGGTAAACGTAAAACTTGACCCATCGGTATGAAATGCCACATCCAGTTTTGTAATCGTTAGACTTGCCAGTGGCGCGGGCAACTTGACAGCCCCAAATTTGGTTGCGACATCATCAATCAAGTGACCAATCGGGATGCTCTGACCGGGAACGGTCCCACCCTGAAACAACCAGCTTGTTTGACCGGGCTGCTTTTGTGTCTGAAAGAGCAGTTCAATACCGACAACCGTGATCTGACTCATGATGCAGCCACTATTTAAACCGTTCGCATCAAAGACCAGTTGCACGGCAAAAGTGTCAATTGAAAAGACATCACTGATCTGGAGCAGATTGGTAATATCCGCATAAAGCGTCAGTTGTTTCCCCTGAGACTGATACGCGACATACAAACTGGCAATCGTGAGATTGGCGAAACTATCAGGAATATTCGCCGGGAGCGAAATATCCGCCAGATTCTGGAAATCTGCCAGCAGTCGATGAAATAACGTGCCCAGATTGATCCCTTCATCAGAAGGTAAACCACCATTAAAGCTCCAACCCGCAGTCTGATCATACGCGGCGGTAATCTGTAAATTCAACTGTGCCAGCGCGAACAGACCAGTAAACCCCCACGCATCAATCTTTTGCCCATTGTAATCCGCAGTCATGCGCAGATCAGAGATTTCCAGTGTCGTAAAGCCCAGATCAAACACCCAGTTATCCGTCGCTTCGATCTCCATATAAAATGTTCTGGCTTTATAGTTGGCGCGAAAGACCAGATCAACCAGCGTCACGGAGGGAAGAGCGACATCAGGCAACAATTGTTGAAATAATGTCGACACATCAAGGCTCTGACCCGCGCTCATTTGCGCAAGAATATCACCATCTACCAGCGAGGCATAAAAATCAAATGTGGTGGTGCCAAGCACCCACAAACCTGCGATAGCCAGCGTCGTCTGAGGTGAAGTAAATGGATCTGTTATATTGAAGAGGAGCGCTGGTGTCACCTGTACTTTATTATCGATAATTACCCAGGGCTTCGCCGTGGTAATCGTGAACGCAATCGTCTCGACATTAAGTGGTGAAATCGTCATGGCGAAACTGATATTCTGAAGACCGAGGCTACCAAAGTAGGTTTCACCTGTGTTATCCGGTAAAAACTGCGTGAGATCAAGCGCCTTGATACCAAGCAGGCCAATCATATCAGCCAGCGTCAACAACTTTCCATCTGCAAACGATCCCGTCAGCGCTATCTCAGTGCTCCCAATATCAAGCCCAATTATCAGATCAAAGGGAAAATCAGGATTACTGATCTGCGCCATAATCGTAAAATTTGGATTGATTGATGATGTAGCCGTCAAACCACTCTGAATGATCAATGTTCGCAGCGTCAAAGCAAGCGTCTCGTTAAGCTGTAAACTGGCAGCAAGTAAAGGATATTCTAGCGTCAGTAACAGATCGCTATCCTGTTGCGTAATATGTCCAATGATATTCAACGTGCTCAAATTACCAACAACAAGCTGCACCGTACTCCACACATCACCCACTGCCGGAAAAGAGGCAGAGAAATGTGTACCAGCACTCATTACTTCACCAGCAAATTGCTTCGCGCCAGCATATGACGAACTACTGGTGGGTGCTAGCCCTGTTTCACTCATGAAGTCATAAGAAGAAAAAACAAATGACACATGCTGAAAATCGATCAGCTTGAGAAATGATGACTGCAATCCATTAGCAATAGCCTGTGGAGAAAAATCAACATAGCCGGGCAGATTGGGATAATCATTAGCCAGGTGCCAGCTACTCATAACAGTCGAGGGTTGTACAATACATTGAACCGCATCCTCTGGTGTCTGCGTGGTATCATGCGAGACAAAGAAACGGATCTCGACCTGTACTCCGGTGAATTGCAGCCAGGATGTCGTTCCTGTCAGCGTAAAATTACCAGCACCATCCGGTGTAGAGAGCATCGCGTTCCCAATCGTTGGAAAACTGGAACCGAGCAATGTCCGCAATTGTTGCGCTAATGCTATCGAACCAAGCGCGTTTTGATCAAGCGTCAGATTCTCTCCCAG
>Ga0310811_10015009_pt1 | contig 10120 bp, 10 predicted proteins | sample YCmetagenome_FD_207642 | JGI IMG/M metagenome (GOLD analysis project Ga0310811, IMG submission 207642) | Soil microbial communities from experimental microcosm in Duke University, North Carolina, United States - YC | ecosystem: Engineered > Artificial ecosystem > Soil microcosm > Unclassified ...
GCCCCAACCGGTGAGGTACTGGCGGAAGTTGGCGGTCACGCAGGCCATGCTCCCGGGGTGCCACAGGGCTCGCGGGGCACGGTTGCCCGGGGACGCGGCCGCCGCGAGCGGTTCATCAGCTCCGCTTGATACGCCCATCATGGATGTTTCCTCTGTCTGAAAGCCTCGGGCCTGGGCGGCCCGAGGGTATCTCGTGTCTTGTCCCTGCCGACTTCACACTGGTGCCTCGCTGACGGTGTGATCCAGCCGTTGCGTCGTTGTCTTTGGGCGCGGCAATCGCCGGCAGCCGTTGGCGGCGAGTGATTCGCGGCCGCCAACGTCTGGCGGCTCCGGCAGCGCGTTGATCGCCTGCCCGGAACAGCCATTCATTGATCTTGCGGTGTCAGGACACCACGATTCGGTAGTCCGAGACGGGGCGGTATCCGATGCGCTGGTAGACGCTGTTGCTCGTCGGGTTGGCGAGGTCGGTGAAGAGGAGTACGTGTTCCGCACCGGCGTCGCGGGCTGCTTGGGAAACGGCTGCGGTGACGGCGGAGCCGTAGCCCCGGCCGCGTTGTTCGGGCAGCGTGTAGACGGGGGTGAGGCGAGCCGTGCCGGCCACCACCGACGTCATGGCGGCCATGGCCACTGGTTCGTCCCCGACCGTCCACAACCGCCAACCGCCCCGGCTCATCCGCTCGTCGATGAATGCGTCGAGATCCGCTCCGAGCGAGCCGGCTTCCGTGACGAAACGGGTGCACCAGTCGTGGAGAAGAGCCCGGTCACCGTCGGTTGCCGTCCGCGGTGCCCCAGGCGGTGCGACGTCAGGGCACACGAGCCGGCCAAGACGATAGAGGCGCAGGTGCGGTCCACTCTTCGGCGCGGAGCCGGTGGTCGTCTGCCACGCTTCGGAGAAGGCACGGACCGATGAGTCGTCGGCCAGGAGCTGTGTAAACGGCTGAGCTTGGGTGGCCAGGAGTCCGGCCAGCTGCGTTGCCGCGGCCTGGGAAAGGCGGCTCGCGGTCACCAGGTGCGGTGGCATCCACACGAACGCGGCCGTCGTCGCTGTTTCATCCGGTTCCCGCCACCAGCCCAGCACCGTGGGCGGGGGTTCACCCCCGGACCGCAGCTGCTCGATCGTGTCGAGTCCGGACAGCAGCATGGTGTGCAGGTCGGGACGTGCGGCGAGAAAAGGCCCCGCCTCGGAGCGAAACACTTCGGGCTTGTCCGTAATGAACCAGGTCACGAGATCGCATCTCCTGCTTGCCCACGAGCGGCAACCCGCGGAGCCGTGGGGAAGCGGTTGGGGGCCCGCCGGCCGCAGCGGACGCGACTGGCGGGCGGTAGGGGCAGCCGGGCTCACGCTCCGGCTGAAGTCCGCGCCGGCCGGCTCAGGGCAGGCTGAGTTCGTGCCTGATGAGCTGGGCGAGTGCGGAGGGCTGCGACAGGAAGGGCGAGTGCGAACTGTTCAGCCGCAGCGTCCTGTCGGCGCGCTTCGCGAAGAGTTCCTGGACGAAGGGCGGGATGGCGCCGTCTGCTTCGCAGATGATGTAGGTGCTCGGAATCGTCTGCCAGGCGACCGCGGTCAGCTTCTGGGTGGTGGCGGCGTAGGACTGGTAACCCAGGGCTGCCGCCGCCTTCTCGGCAACGCTCCTGTCCACGTCGCCGTAGAACACCTCAACCGGGTTCGCGACGGTCAGGAAGTCGCCGACACCCTCCTGCCGGTGAAACTCCCACCAAAGTGCCGGGTCGCCGCCCGCGCTCGACAGCAGGGAGTCCCCTGCGTCGAGCTGGAACGCGGCGAGGTAGACGATGCTCTTGACGTTGGACGCATCGGCGAGCGCCTGCGTGGTGGGGACGCCGCCGTAGGAGTGCGCGACGACGACCACGGGCCCGCCGATCGCCTCGACCGCGGCCCAGATGGCGGCCGCGTCGGAGTACATGTCGCCCAGCGCCTTGGGATCGTCGCCACACGAGGTGAGCGCCACGGTGTGGACATCGATGCCGGGCAGGTCATCGATGAGGAGTTGCAGATGCTCGGGCTTGTGCCACGCTCCGGGGACCAGCAACAGCGACGGCAGGGTCATTCGAACCTCATAGGGGCAGGTGATGCGTTGGGCATGATGTGCGGGCCCATCATGCAGGCCCCCGCCTCACAGCGTCCACGTGATAGATGTCACCAATTATCTATGAGGCGGGGGCGACCACCCTGCCGCAAGGGAAAACCCCTCCCGACCTGCCAGCGGCGCGACTTGATCAGGTTGTCCGCCCGGCCGCATCTGTGATTACGTACGTGCCGCGGTCGCGGCGGCGGCTGGCGCCTCCGAGTGACGTCGTCATCCCGACCGGAACCGGCCAGGTGAATGGCCCGGGAGCTGAAGACGCAACGGCCCTGACCCCTAGGGTCAGGGCCGTTCCGCGCGGGGGACTTGCCTTCACGTCATCGATCTCACGAACACGTACTCGTTCGGCCACGCACAGCCTGACGGCTGCACTCCGTCCAATTCAGAACCCGAACGGCGCATCACATCGCGAAAGGCGAACGCTGCCAGGGCTGTCCGTACTCCGCGGGATGGTCAGGGCGGACGGCGATGTGGTCGGGTTCGAGTTCACGCCGGACGCGGTTGCGGATGTCGAGGGCGTAGGTGAAGCCACGGGGAAGCTGGAGGCGGGCGGCACGGTCGACGGTGGCGTACTCACTGGCATGGATGGTGGTACGGCCTTCGTCGTCGACGCTGGTGTGGCGGACGACCTCGGAGACGGTGCGGCCGTCGCGGATGGCGACGGTGCGGTCGACCGCGGAGGCCACCGCCCGGTCGTGAGTGACGAACACGATGGCCGTGCCGAGCTTTTCGTTGGCGGTGCGGAATGCGTCGAAGACCTGCTCGGCGGTGGCTGAGTCGAGTTGGCCGGTAGGTTCGTCGGCCAGTACCAGTGAGGCGTGGTTGGCCAGGGCCGCAGCGTCACCTGCGTCTTGGGCGTGGCCTTGGCCACGACGGCGCGGCAGGGCCTTCGTGTCGATGCCGGTCCCCGTCGCGTACAGCACCGAGGGCCCGTGCGCCGGCTCCTTGGACACGGGTGCCACCTTCGCCAGGGCGGCCTTCGAAGCAATGACGAACTCGTGGCTGGGGGCTGCTGGTGTGGCGTCCTGTGTGGCGACGACGCGTACGATGACCCGCCTGAGGACCTGACGGTCTCCGGGTCGCCGACGCCCCTCCCGAGCTTCCACGCGACTGCCGGGGAGGCGATGGCCGGAATCGCCCCAGATGTGCCGGAGTCCAGCCTGTCTGCGCGGAGGGAGGACCCGAGGCCGGTGGCCGCCACGAGACGGGCGCACGGCTCGGGATCGACGACCAACAGGTCGAAACGGGTCGAAGAGTTGGCGATCCGTTGCCCGTTCCCGATCCGGACGCCCGTCGCCCTCGCGGACACCCGTAACCTTCCGGACCTGCGCGCCGAGTCCCTGCGGCAGGGCGCCGAAGGTCTGCACGCGGGCGTCCGCGCCGACTGAGGTCACCGCGGCGCGATCGCGTCCCGACTCCACGCCTGCGAGGACGGATCCGCCGAAGGAGGTAACGGTCAGCCCCACCAGCACGGCCAACGCGGAGGCCACCGCCAGCAGCACCGGCGCCGCGCACACAGCCCTGCGGGACACCAAGCGGGTCAGGACACCGAGGTGGCCTACACGTCAGCCGGTTTCCGGTTGACCACTGTCGGCAGCCCTCGCCACCGCCGCATGTGCCGCCTGCAGGATCTGCTCCGACAAAGGCGTGCCTGCGGTGGCACGGGCAAGAAGTATGCCGCCGACGAGCGTGGCATAGCCGGCCAGGCCGGCGTTACCAGGCGCGATCCACCCCGCGAGTTCCTGGACGCCCCTGGCGTAGGTCTCCCTGTGCTCGGGCTCACGCGCAATGTCGCCCGCGAAACCGGCTGCGGGACAACCAGTGCCAGGGTTGTCGCGATGCTCGACGGAGAAGTAGGACTCGAGCAGCGACTGCCACGCCGCCTGATGCCCCCCGGCCTCGTGGTCCAGAGCCACGAGGTCTTGCAAGTTGTCGGCGAAGGCCTTGGCAGCCGCTTCGTCAACGAGAGCAGCTTTAGAGGCGAACTGCTTGTAGAAGCCGCCTTGAGTAAGTCCGACCGACTTCATCACATCCGCGACGCCGACCTTGACCACACCGTCCTCACGGAACAGGCGAGAGGCCGCGGCCACCACTCGCTCTCGGTTGACCTTCGCTTCTGCTTGCGAGACGCGACTCATTCATCACCCTCCGTAATGCCGGCCTTCTGCCCCGTCGCAGGTCGTCACATCGACCAGCGGACTAACACCCCGAGTTTAAGATTACGCCTGCCGTCTATCGCCTGCCATGGCTCCCTGTCAGCCGGCACCCACCGCCAATCCGTCGCACCAGCGAGTCCGCGCAAAACCGTCCAGGCTCCAGGGCACGGGCGACGCCCCGCACGTAAGATGGTGAACACAATCTAACATTCGCAGCCGGCCGGAGCGACCGAGGTGGGCACCCACCTGCTCAAGCACCCTTGCGTCACGACAACCGAAGGACGGGGGCGGCAAGAGCGCACAGGGCGTGGCACCGAAGGGCAGCGCACAGCGCTGACGGCGACCTGGCCTGCGCGCTTCCACGCGCTGGCCGTCGCTGACGCCCCGGTGGACGAGCTCACCGGTCTGCGGTGACAAACATGGCGTTCCCAGTGACAGAAACCTATCGCTCCATAGATCCGCGCCTTGATCAGTTCTCAGTGCATTCGATCCGTCCGCAGGCGAGACTGAGCACGTGGACAGCGCTGTGAACGGCGGATGCAGGGCACACGGTCGAAGAGGCCATGCGTGCGGTCAGCATGTTGAGCCCTGTCGAGTTTGAGGTCGACTATGTCGACGCGGGTGCGGTGCGGCATCACCTACCGCTGGTGCAAGCAGCCGCTTTGCCTTTCGAGTACGCGTCGCCGGCGCGGTCGTTCGCATCGTGGCGGGGTCAGCGCAACAACACTGGCTGGTGGTGGTTCTCGACAACGGGCGAACATGTGGGCTTCGAGTCCTGGCTGGAACGCGATCACGTGATGTTGTTGGACTTCGACGCGTCAGTGACCCGGGTGGCGTCGCAGCCGTTCTGGTTGCGCTGGACGCAGGACGGCAAGAAGCGAAGTCATGTCCCCGACTACTTCGTGAAGCTGGCCGATGGCACCGGCTTGGTCATGGATTGCCGTCCTGCGGACCGGATCCCATCGCGTGACGCGCAGGCGTTCGCTGTCGCCCGGCGCGCCTGCGATGAGGTGGGATGGCGCTATCGCCTCGTCCATGATCCCGACCCGGTTTACGCCGCGAATGTTCGCTGGCTGGCGGGATATCGCCATCCACGCCACCGCCATGACGAGGTTGCCGAGGCCGTCCTCGACGCATTCTCCGAGCCGCGTTCCTTGTTCAGCGGAGCACGAGCGTGCGGAGAGACCATGGCGAGTCTCCCGGTGATCTACCACCTGCTGTGGTGCGGGGAGTTGACGACCGACCTCACGGTGGTGTTGTCGCCCCAAGCGGTGGTCTCGACTGGCTGGGCGGGAGACGGGCGGCGGCCCTGATGACTACGACCTCCGTGCTCAGAATCGATGATCAAGTTCACTTTGAAGGCGTCATCTGGGTTGTCGCGGGCCATGCCGGAAGTGCGGTCCGGCTGGTGTCCCCTCTCGGCCAGTCCCAGATCGTCATGGTGAGCCACTTGGTGAGCGCACCGGACTTCCAACTCCTTGGCGCGCCTGCGCCACCTGCCCTGGAACCGATCGGACTGCTGGACAGCGTTGATGATCAGGCACTGGCGCGGGCTAGAGAATGGGAACAGCACGTTGTCGAGGTGGAGACCGGGCTGCCGCCGGATGCGGTGCCAGGAACGGCTTGTCGTGACGGCTATGACCCGCAACGCACAACGCTGGCTGAACGTGAGGCGGCCAAGGCTGCCGAGCTCACCGCGAGCGGCCTGCGTGTCAGCGCGATCACGGTCAAGCGGATGCGCTTGCGCTACCGGGAATCAGGTCTCTACGGCCTGGTCGACGGGCGCACCCTGAAAGGGTCCGCACCGCATGGACGGGCCGATCCACGGGTGGTGGCCGCGATCGGGGCGGCGATCGCTGAACAAACCGATCATTCCACCGGGACCAGATCCATCTGCGCTGCGATCACCCGGCCCCGAGGGACCAAGGCGGTCGACGCCGCCGTGCTGCTGGCCCGGATGCTGGTTCCAGAACCAGCACGACCAGGCTGGTCCCACGCCTTGACCATGGCCCACTCGCGTATCCCGCACCAGCGGTTGCTGTCGCTCGATGCCCGGCTCGCCCAGGCAGCGGCTCGGCCGGTCATCGTCCCCGAAACGGTCGTCGTCGACCGCGGTGCGGTCTTTCTGTCCGAGACGTTCCTGCGGGCCTGCCGGAAGCTGTGCATCTCCGTCCAGCCTGCTCATCCTGGAACTCCGACCGACAAGGGAAACGTGGAGCGGACCTTCGGCTCGATCAACACCTTGTTCTGCCAGCACGTCGCCGGCTACGTCGGTTCCAATGTCACCATGCGCGCCCGCGACGCCGAAGACACCGCCGTGTGGACCCTGCCCCAGTTGCAGGACCTGTTCGACGAATGGGTGGTGGCCGGATGGCAGACCCGGCCTCACAGCGGCCTTCGAGATCCCCATCGTCCTGTCCGGGAACTCGCGCCGAACGACATGTATGCCGCATTGCTCACCGTCGCCGGGTACGTGCCTTTGCCGCTCGCCGGGGCCGACTACATCGAACTGCTGCCGATCGAGTGGCGGCGCATCACCGCTGATGGCATCCAAATCGACTACCGCACCTACGACTGCCGTGACCTGGGCCCCTACCGTCACCGGCCGTCAGGGGTGACCGGCAAGGGCAACCGGTGGGAGGTCCGCTACGATCCCTACAACCTGTCGCACGTCTGGGTCCGCGACACCCGCCGCGGCGGGTGGATCACCGTCCCCTGGACCCACCTGCCGATGATCGGCCAGCCCTTCGCCGACTTCACCTGGCGCGCCGCCCGCCAGATCGTCACCGACGCCGGCGCAGACTCCAGCGACGAGACAGCCGTCGCCCGCGCCCTGAACGACTTGCTGACCAGGGCAAGCCAGGGCCCCTCCAGGCGGCGAATCGCGGCGAAAACCAAGGCCGCCCCATCAGCGCTTCCCGCGGTGGCGCGGCCCGTGCTCGAAGTCGGCCCCGGCAACAGCACCGACGACGAAGGCGACAGCGGCGAACCCCTGCTCGGCACCGTGGTGCCGTTCGGCATCTTCGACCCCACAGCAGAAGACCCTTACCGGTGACCATGGCCGAGCAGACTCCCCCGTTGCCCCTGGGCACCCTGACCACCCGCGCCGGGTGGGCCGCATTCGTCGACCAGCCGCCCAGCAGCCTGGACCTGCTCGGCGGCGACGAATGGAAGCGCCTGACCGACGCCGAACGCGACACCTACGATCAGGCCCGGCACCTGCATCACTCCAGACTCGCGGTTGTGGCCACTCCAAGCGTCAACAAGGTCACAAAACTGGGCCGACGTCTCATGCTGCTCAACCGCGGCCAGTTGTCGGCACGCCGCGGACTGATCGTGAATGGAGCCGGAGGAACGGGAAAGACCACCGCGATCTCCCAACTGGGCAAGCACCACGAGCATCTCGCCCGCCGACGCCGCGTCGCTCCCGGGCCGTTCCTTCCGGTCGTCTATGTCAGCGTTCCGCCGGCCTCCACCGCCAAGATGCTCGCGGCCGAGATCGCCCGCTTTCTTGACCTGCCACTGCCCAAGAACTTCAACCAGGTCGCCATCACCAACGCCGTTTGCGAAGTACTCCACACGATGGGCACCGAGCTGGTGCTGGTGGATGAGATCCACAATCTCTCCTTGAGCACCGCCGAGAACCAACGCTCCACTACCAGCAAACGATGATCGAGCCCTGGCAGCAACCCGCGCGGGCCTTACCGATCCCAGCACCCCCGGTCGCGAGAGAAACCACCGCCTCCTACATTCGGCGACTGGCTCGGGCCAACGGCCTCGACACCCGCATCCTGCTCGGGCACCTCGGCCAGGGCTCATCCACACCCAGCAGGCCAAGCGGGCGGACGGCCCAGCACCAGCCCACGGCGGCCGATCAGCATCTCGACCCCTACGACGTCGTACTCAACGACCCGGCATTCGACCGGCTCGCCCAGATCAGCGGTTACGCCACGGGCCAACTGCTCGCCACGCTGACCATGCCGCCCGACACGATGCCTGCGACTCCGCAACCCCGATGGCGCTTCAAGAAGCTCCAGGCCATCGACAACGCCAGGCTCGCCTGCACGCACTGCACCAAAGCCCGCGGCATGAACGGCCCGGTCATCGTCCGACTCCCCGTCCAGCACACGATTTGCCTCGTCCACGCCCGTTGGATCGCCGACCCGCCCTACCCCATCTACCCGCACACTCAGGAGGAGCAAGTCCAAATCCCCCTCAGGACGCTGCCTGAACTGCTCGATGCCGCCCGGCTTCACCGCCGACTTGCTCGCCGGCATATGCCCTCCGCCTCCCTCACCGCCTTCCACGAGGCGCACAACTGCGTCAGCGTGGTCTCCCCTTTCCCCGCACATGCCGAACTCCCCGCACGGTGGGAAGACCGAAGACGGAGGCTCGCCCACGCCTCGGCCCCGGCTCTCACGCTCACCCACCTGACCCGCTACCCCGAAACCGTCATATGCGCCGCGATACTGCTGTCCCCCTACTGGACCGAGCGGGCACGACGATTCCACGCCGGCGAGGATCACAGCCGTCCAGACTCGGAAGACTTCGCCGCCGAACTCCGGCGACGGCTCTCGCTAACCGACGACCTCTACCTGCTGACCAACAACATGAGCGTCTACGCCCAGCACCACGTCCGGCGTCATCAGTCAGGCGAAATAGATCAGATCGAATGGGACTACGAGCCAGAGCCCTCTCCAGACCTATCTGATCCACCGCAGGTCAGCTTCCCCACGTGGATCAAATCGGGCGAGAACTGACACCGACCGGACAACACAACCGGCGGTGAGGGAAGGGCCACTACTTCGTCGATGCGTGCGATGTGAAGGAGGGGCCCGGTGAGTGCCGTTTCGGCTATCCCCGCCGCTGGCAGACGTTCTCTGACAGACCCGGTCCGAGTCTTACAGCACACGCTCTACCGGGCGGCCAAGGCTGACCCCGGACGCCGATTCCACGCGCTGATGGACAAGGTCTACCGCAGAGACGTCCTGGCGCGCGCATGGCTGATGGTGCGCACCAACAACGGCGCACCAGGTATCGACAAGATCACTCTGGCCCAGGTTGAGCAGTACGGGGTGGCCCGGCTGCTCGATGAACTGGCCGCCGAACTTCGGGACGGACGATACCGTCCGTTGCCCGCCGAGCCGTAGCCCAGCTCCTGCGGCAGGTGTTCCCAGGCGATCCCGGTGTGCAGCACGAACAAGATGCCTTGCAACGCCAGCCGGTCATCCAGCCGCTTGCGGCCCGGATGCCGGAACCGCCGCTCATGCTTGGGCAGCAGCGGCTCGATGACCGCCCATAACTCGTTACTGACCTCCCACGGCTTCAGCCGCGCCATGCCCGCCCTCCCGCGTTCGCTACAGCGAGAGATCAAAGCACAACAAAGATCATTCTGTTAGGAGTTCTAAGCCCCGACGCTCCCGGTACACCGGGTAGAGCGGTGACGGTGCGCTCGCCGTGGCCATCATCGCCAAGGTCGCAAGTGTCAGAACCATGGATGCGGGACCTCGTCCAAGGTGGCGACGAGGAGCGACCCTGTCTCACCACGTTGCTCCCTGTGGGGTTTTGATCACTTCGATGTTCCGATCAGCTCGGCCAGGGCGAACCCATGACGCGCTCGACCATGCTGACGTGACGGAAACCGGGAATGAAGTGCACCAATACGTCCGCACTTATGGTGGCGTAGGTGGTGTCCGGGCGGTCTCTGGTTCCCTCGAGAAGGGCCTGCAGGAACCCGTTCTTGAAGTCGCCGCGCGGATGAACAGCGGTGATCTCGTCCACCAGGCCACGATCCAGCTTGTCCAAGCCCACGCCCTGCACGTCGGTCAGCACGCCGTGGTGCGTGGCGGCGATCTCCGGGCC
>Ga0310811_10015011_pt1 | contig 10120 bp, 9 predicted proteins | sample YCmetagenome_FD_207642 | JGI IMG/M metagenome (GOLD analysis project Ga0310811, IMG submission 207642) | Soil microbial communities from experimental microcosm in Duke University, North Carolina, United States - YC | ecosystem: Engineered > Artificial ecosystem > Soil microcosm > Unclassified ...
GGCGTCTTTGGCGCCGCCTCAAGTCAACCGCGCCGAGAGAATTCACTGGGAGTTCCAACCGTGAACAGATCAATCCTGCTCGCCGCCGTCTGCGTTTCGGCGCTCGTGGCGGCCTCGGCCGCGTCGGCCAAAACCCTGGTCTTCTGCTCGGAAGGCAGCCCGGAGAACTTCTATCCCGGCGTCAACACGACCGGCACGTCGTTCGACGGCAATGAACCGATCTACAACCGGATCGTCGAATTCGAGCGCGGCGGCACGCAAGTGGTGCCTGGCCTCGCCGAAAAATGGACGGTCTCGCCGGACGGCATCACCTATACCTTCAACCTTCGCAAGGGCGTGAAATGGCACTCGACGTCGAAGTCGTTCAAGCCGACACGGGACTTCAATGCCGACGACGTCATGTTCTCGATCGAACGGCAGTGGAAGGAAGACAATCCGTATTTCAAGGTGACGAGCTCGAACCATTCCTATTTCGGCGACATGGGCATGCCGAAATTGCTGAAGTCGGTCGAGAAGCTCGACGACTACACCATCAAGATCACGCTGAACCAGCCGGAAGCGCCTTTCCTCGCCGATCTCGCGATGGCGTATGCGGCCATCCAGTCGAAGGAGTATGCGGATGCCATGCTGAAGGCCGGTACGCCCGAAAAGATCGACCAGGATCCGATTGGCACCGGTCCGTTCTATCTGCTGCAGTACCAGAAGGACGCGGTGATCCGGTACAAGGCCTTCCCCGAATTCTGGGGCGGCAAGGCGAAGATCGACGATCTCGTCTATTCGATCACGCCGGATGCATCCGTTCGCTGGGCCAAGCTCCAGAAGGGCGAATGCGACGTGATGCCCTACCCGAACCCGGCCGACATCGACGCGATCAAAAAGGATCCGAACGTCACGGTGCTGGAGCAGCCGGGGCTCAACGTCGGTTATCTGGCCTTCCAGACCCAGAAGAAGCCCTTCGACGACGTGCGCGTGCGCAAGGCGATCAGCATGGCGATCGACAAGAAGGCGATCATCGACGCGGTCTACCTGTCGACCGGCATCGCGGCCAAGAACCCGATCCCGCCCACGATGTGGTCGTACAACGACAGCATCAAGGACGATCCGTTCGATCCGGCGGCGGCCAAGAAGCTGCTGGCCGACGCCGGCTACCCGAACGGCCTGGAGACCGATCTGTGGGCCATGCCGGTGCAGCGGCCCTACAACCCAAACGCCAAACGCATTGCCGAACTGATGCAGGCCGACCTCGCCAAGATCGGCGTCAAGGCCGAGATCAAGTCGTTTGAATGGGGCGAATACCGCAAGCGGATGCAGAATGGCGAGCACCAGATGGGCATGCTGGGCTGGACCGGCGACAATGGCGATCCCGACAACTTCCTGCATACATTGCTGGGCTGCGCCTCGGCGCAAACGGCATCGGGTTCGAATATCGCCAAGTTCTGCTACAAGCCGTTCGACGATCTGGTCGTGAAGGCCAAGACGGTCAGCGACCAGGCCGAGCGGACCAAGCTGTACGCACAGGCCCAGGTGATCTTCAAGGAGCAGGCGCCGTGGTTCACCATCGCGCACGCGGTGCAATTGAAGCCCGTCAGCAAGCGGGTGATCGACTTCAAGCTGTCGCCGTTCGGACGCCACACCTTCTACGGCGTCGACGTCAAGGAATAGCGGAAGGCAGGGGCAGAGTGGCATAGCTGCTCCGTCCGTTCTTCTTTACTTTTCCTTCCGGGGAGGGTGGCAGGAAATGCTCCGGTTCGTCTTTACCCGGCTGAGCCTCGTGGTTCCGACCTTCATCGGGATCACGTTGCTCGTGTTCGTGCTGATCCGCCTGATCCCGGGCGATCCCATCGAGACGATGGCGGGCGAACGCGGCATCGATCCGGCGCGGCACGCGCAATTGCGCAAGGAGTATGGCTTCGATCAGCCGGTGCTGGTGCAATACGGCCTCTATCTGTCACGGCTGGCGCAAGGCGACCTCGGCCGTTCGATCGTCACCCATGAGCCGGTGATTTCCGAATTCCGGACCCTGTTCCCGGCGACGATCGAGCTGTCGGTTTGCGCGATCCTGTTTGCTTTATGCCTCGGGTTGCCGGCCGGCATCATCGCCGCGGTCCGGCGCAACTCCATCTTCGATCATGGCGTGATGGGGATCTCGCTCACCGGATATTCGATGCCGATTTTCTGGTGGGGATTGCTGCTGATCCTGCTTTTCTCGGTGCAGCTTGGATGGACTCCGGTGTCGGGCCGGATCGCGGTGCAATACTACATCGAACCGGTGACCGGCTTCCTTCTGATCGATGCGCTGCTGGCCGGTGATCTCGGTGCGTTTCGCTCGGCCTTGTCTCATCTCGTGCTGCCGATGATCGTGCTCGGCACGGTGCCGCTCGCCGTCATCGCCCGCATGACGCGCTCCGCCATGCTCGAGGTGCTGGGCGAAGATTACATCCGCACCGCCCGCGCCAAGGGGTTGCCGCGTTTCCGGGTGATCGCGATCCATGCGTTGCGCAATGCGCTCATCCCGGTGGTGACGGTGATCGGACTGCAGGTCGGGGTGCTGTTTACCGGCGCCATCCTGACCGAGACCATCTTCTCCTGGCCAGGTGTCGGCAAATGGCTGATCGAGGGCATCAACCGCCGCGACTATCCGGTGCTGCAAGGCGGCACGCTCTTGATCGGTGCGATCGTCATGATCGTCAATCTGCTGGTTGACGTCACCTATGGGCTGATCAATCCCCGCATCAGGCACACCAGATGACCGCCGAAGTCCTCAAAACTCCCGTCGTCGTGGCGCAGCCGAGCGCACCGCCGCATCCGCTGCTGGAATTCTGGTCCCATTTCAAGGCAAATTTCGGCGCCGTGGCCGGCCTCGTCGTGATCGCGGTTCTGGTTCTGCTCGCGCTGTTTGCCGATGTCGTTGCGCCGCATTCCCCGATCCTCACCAACAATGCGGCCTTCCTCAAGCCGCCGTTCTGGCAACAGGGTGGATCGATCGCCTATCCGCTCGGCACCGACGCGATCGGCCGCGATATTCTGTCCCGTCTCATCCACGGCGCGCGGCTTTCGCTTCTGATCGGCATCGCGGTGGTGACGTTGTCGGTGGTATCAGGGACGATCCTCGGTCTGGTGGCGGGTTTTTTCCGCGGCGTGACCGAGATCGCGATCATGCGGCTGATGGACATCACGTTGACGCTGCCGAGCCTTTTGCTCGCGATCGTGATCGTTGCGATCCTCGGACCGGGCCTGATGAACGCGATGCTGGCGGTCGCGATCGTGCTCCTGCCGCACTACGTGCGGATCACGCGCGCCGCCGTGATCAGCGAAGTCTCGAAGGATTACGTCACCGCGGCCAGAGTCGCAGGCGCCGGCCGGCTTCGGCTGATGTTCAAGGAGGTGTTGCCGAATTGCGCAGCGCCCCTGATCGTGCAGGCGACGCTCGGCATTTCGACCGCGATCCTGGACGCGGCCGCACTCGGCTTTCTCGGTCTCGGTGCGCAACCGCCGTTGCCGGAATGGGGAACCATGTTGGCGGACGCGCGTGAATTCGTGTTGCGGGCCTGGTGGGTCGTCACGCTGCCGGGCCTTGCGATCCTCGTCACCGTGCTGGCCTTCAACCTTCTGGGCGACGGACTGCGCGACGCGCTCGATCCCAAGCTCAAGCGATAGCGTGGTAAAGCCGATCCGATGCCGCTCCTCGAGATTGCAAACCTGTCGGTCGAGTTTCCATCCCGGAACGGGATGGTGCGCGCCGTCGATGGCGTCAGCATCACGCTCGAAAAAGGCGAGGTGCTGGGGATCGTCGGCGAGTCCGGCTCGGGAAAAAGCGTCGGCATGTTGGCCCTGATGGGGCTCGTGCCCTATCCGGGGCGCGTCCATGCCGACAGGCTGTCGTTCGAGGGGAGGGATCTGCAGACGCTGTCCGAGCGCGAGCGGCGCGCGCTCACCGGCAAGGACATAGCCATGATCTTCCAGGAGCCGACGACATCGCTCAATCCCTCGTTCACGATCGGCTATCAACTGGCCGAGACATTGCACGTCCATGAAGGGATGGATCGCAAGGCCGCGCGGCGTCGCGTGATCGAACTGCTGGAGCAGGTCGGCATACCGGCCCCGGAGAGCCGGCTGTCGGCCTATCCGCACCAGCTCTCCGGCGGCATGAACCAGCGTGTCATGATCGCGATGGCGATCGCCTGCAATCCAAAACTCCTGATCGCCGATGAGCCGACGACGGCGCTCGACGTCACGATCCAGGCGCAGATCCTCGATCTTCTGCTGTCCCTGCAACGCGATCGTGGCATGGCGCTGATTCTCATCACCCACAACATGGGTGTGGTTTCGGATACCACCGAGCGGGTCGCCGTCATGTATGCGGGCCAGATCATGGAACAGCGTCCGACGCAGAGCCTGTTCGCGTCGCCGCAGCATCCCTATACGGCCGCCTTGCTGGCGGCGCGCCCGGAGGCAAGCGATGGCGGACGGCTCGCCACCATTCCGGGCGTGGTGCCGGGACTGCACGATCGGCCGCGAGGCTGCCTGTTCAGTCCGCGTTGCGTCCATGCGACGCCGCTGACGGATGAAGTGCGTCCCGGTCTGCGCCCCTGGATGGACGGCCTGATCCGTTGTCATTATCCGCTGGGTGATCCCTCACGGGACGAGCGCATCGCGGCCGATCGGGGCTCTGCCGGCGGCGCGCCGACCCTCAAGCGCGGGGCAGTGTCATGACCGCACTTGTCACCGCCACCGATCTCAAGCGCAGTTACGAGATCAAGCAGGGCTGGTTTCGTCCCTCCGCGCACCTGCAGGCCGTGGGCGGGATTTCGTTCGCGCTCGAGACCGGCAAGACGCTGGCGGTGGTCGGCGAATCCGGTTGCGGCAAGTCGACGCTCGCAAGGCTTGTAACTCTGATCGAGAAGCCGAGCGCCGGCACACTGATGCTCGACGGCGCCGATGCGGTCGATCCTCCGGCCAGTGCCGTGAAGACGTTGCGCCGCACCGTGCAGATCGTGTTTCAAAACCCCTATGGGTCGCTCAACCCCCGCAAGCGTGTCGGCGACATCCTCGAAGAGCCGCTGATCATCAATACTTCGCTCTCGAAGCAGGAGCGGCGGGCGCAGGCGCTCGACATGATGGCGAAGGTAGGCCTCCGCCCGGAGCAATATGGCCGCTATCCGCACATGTTCTCAGGCGGCCAGCGCCAGCGCATCGCCATTGCGCGTGCCTTGATGTTGCGGCCAAAACTGCTGGTTGCCGACGAGCCGGTCTCCGCGCTCGACATGTCGGTACAGGCGCAGGTCCTCAATCTGCTGGCCGATCTGCAACGCGAGCTGGGACTGGCCTATCTCTTCATCTCGCATGATCTCGGCGTGGTGCGTCACCTCGCCGACGACGTGATGATCATGTATCTGGGGATCGCGGTGGAACATGGGCCGAAGACGCGCATCTTCGCGCGGCCGCTGCATCCCTACACCCAGGCCCTGCTGGACGCGACGCCGGGCCTGGGGCGCAAACGGCGGCGGATCGTTCCGAAGGGCGAGTTGCCTTCGCCGCTCGATCCGCCAAAAGGCTGCGTGTTCTCGACCCGCTGTCCCTATGTGACGGATCTGTGCCGCGCGCGACGTCCGCCCCTGCGCCCGCTCGACGGCCGCCTCGTTGCCTGCCACTACGCCGAGCGTTTCCTGGAAATACCGGCGGCCTAGAAAGCCCTGCGGCGCGGCGCAGCCTTGATCGGCGATCGGGCTGCCACGATCCCGGCGACGATGATGACAATGCCGCAAGTGGCGGTCGCGGCCGCGGCCAGGATGAGGACCATCGTGAGCATGATGCGCTCCGTTCAGAATGGAAGCGTCAAGAACGTCATGCGAATCGGGTTCCAGCAAGACGGGCAAACTACGGGTGGCGAGGCGGTGTCGCCGCGAGTCGCACCTGCCCGCCCGGTTGCAGATGAGATGTTCGTTCAATCGCGGGTGCGCCGTGCGCGTCCGGCAAGAGGCTCCGCCGGACGAGCCATGCGGCTTCGTTCAGCTGAGGAGCGTCACCCCGATTCTGACCGGCGACAATAACAGGTCTGCCAGAGCGTTCTAGAACGGAATTGCAGGCCCCGAGCGGCGAAAAGGCCGAAATGCGATACCAGAACTCCCGCTATCCCTCACCTTCGCGGTGCGACGTTGAACAGTCCCTCGATCGTCACAAAACGCGGGTGCCGTCCACCGCGGACAGCCAATCCCGTCAGTGGTCCCACGATCGGATTGCTGACCTGGGAGCGAAATTCTTTGCCGAGGTTTGCAATCGCATTCTAGACGCAAAACCCCGCTTCGCGTTACTCGGTCGCGAGCTAAAGATACCAAAGAGGAACGAGGCATGGGCCAACCTGGCAGCGCCCTTACCAAAGGAGATGAGGCGATACCGTTGCTCGAATTGACGGTCGACCGCCTTCTCGCCCGAGCGGTCGGGGAACGGGGCAATGAGATCGCGCTAATCGCTCCCCACCAGAACATCAGATGGTCGTACGCCGACTTAGTGCTCGCAGCAGACGACCTCGCGGGGAGCCTTTTGGCTCTCGGAGTAGAAAAGGGTGATCGCGTCGCACTTTGCTCCCCGAGCCGATATGAGTGGATAGTCACGCAGTTCGCCACCGCAAGGGTTGGTCTAATTCTGGTCTGTATCAATCCAGCGTATCGCGCGGCCGAACTAGAATTCGCGCTCAATAAGACGCGTTCCAAAGTTCTCATCATCGCGCCGCGCTTCAAGACCAGCGATTACATAGAGATCTTGCGGACGCTCGCGCCGGAATTGGACCAGCAGAACAGCGACAAGTTGGATCTGCAGTGTCTCCCGCACTTGCGCTACGTCGTCAAGTTTGGCCGCGAACGGGTGTCGGGTATGCTGAACTACGAGGATCTGCTGAGGATCCCGAAGTCGGTCGAGCAGGTAGAGGCCGCAAGCAAAAGCCTTTCCCCGGACGATCCAATTAACATTCAGTTCACGAGCGGAACGACTGGACTCCCTAAAGGAGCGACTCTCTCGCATAGGAACATCGTCAACAACGCGTACTTTTGTGCGCGGCGAATGAATTTTTCATCTCGAGACAGACTTTGCATACCGGTGCCACTGTTCCATACATTCGGAATGGTAATGGGCGTGTTGGCGTGCGTTAGCCATTCGGCGTCGATGCTATTGCCTAGCGAAGGGTTTGACGCGGGTGAGGTGCTGAGGGCGGTTGAAGCGGAGCGTTGCACGGCGTTGCATGGTGTTCCGACGATGTTCATCGCGGAAATGGACCACCCGACGTTCAAACAGCGTGACCTTTCTAGCCTTCGAACCGGCATCGTTGCGGGTGCGCCTTGTCCGGTCGAGATGATGAAACGCCTGGTAAGCGACATGGGGTTGGCCGAAATAACGATTGCGTACGGCATGACGGAGACCAGTCCGATCTCGTTTCAGACCTGCATAGAAGACAGCTTGGAACGGCGCGTTGCCACGGTCGGCCGCGTCCATCCCCACGTCGAGGTGAAAGCCGTCGATGAAAGCGGCGCCATCGTAAAGCTCGACGAACACGGAGAGGTCTGCGTGCGTGGTTACTCGGTTATGCTGGGATACTGGGATGAACCCGAAAAGACCGCGGACGCCGTCAAAGACGGTTGGATGCATACCGGAGACCTCGGGGTACTCGACGACGCGGGCTATCTGCAGATCGTTGGGAGAATCAAGGATATGGTCATTCGGGGCGGAGAAAACCTGTTCCCGCGCGAGATCGAGGAGTACTTGTTCCGTCATCCTGCCGTCGCTGATGTCCAAGTCTTCGGAGTTCCTGACAAGAAGTACGGTGAGGAGCTCTGCGCGTGGATTGTCAGAAAGCCCGGTTGCGAGCCGTTCGAGGAGGAGATCCGCCAGTTTTGCCAAGGGCAGATTTCCCATCAAAAGATTCCGCGCTACGTGCGTTTCGTCGATGCCTTCCCGATCACTGCGTCGGGCAAGGCAAGAAAGAGCGAGATGAGGAAGGCGATGATAGAGGAACTCGGCTTGATCGAGGTTTCCTAGATGCATTGCGCCGAGACATCGAAATCCTGTTATAGGATGCAATCTCATTCAATACGCAGGTGGCCAAGCTCGGTACCCTGGCTATCGAACGTGGAAAAGAAATCACCGAAGCGATTCAGCATTCCAAGGGCAGTCTTGCCTCGAGTGATCCGTTTCGGCTGACAGGATTCACACCACAAGGTCCCAATTCGCAGCGGACGATTCTCAAGAGCGGTAGAAACGAGCCAGACAATGACCAAGGCGGCGTGGTACTTCGACTTCATTTCCCCGTTCTCCTACCTTCAGCTCGGCAGGTTTCCAGATCTGCCGCAGGATCTGGAGATCGCGCTCAAGCCGGTCGTTTTTTCCGCTCTGCTTAATCACTGGGGACATATGGGGCCGGCAGAAATTCCGCCCAAGCGGCAGTTTGTCTATCGCTTTTTCAGATGGCAGGCGAACCAGCGCGGGATGCCGTTCACCATGCCTCCAGTTCACCCCTTCAATCCTCTGCCTCCACTTAGGCTGGCGCTACTCGGCGGCTCGACTCCCGAAGTTGTTCGCGGAATTTTTAACTTCATCTACGGTGAGGGGCGAAATCTGGAGGATGAGACTTCGATAACAGTACTAGGAGCATCGCTGGGCATTCCCGACGCATACAAGCGGATATCGGAGGCTCGCATCAAGGAACAGCTGAAAGCCAATACCGACGAAGCGATTAGCGCCGGCGTATTCGGCGTTCCCAGCTTCGTTGCTGACGGAAACCTTTTTTGGGGCGACGACGCAACCAACATGTTCCTCAACTATCTCCGCGATCCATCACTCTTCGAGGACAGCGAGATGCTGCGTATTTCGAGCTTGCCAATGGGGATAACGAGGCCACGTTGACCGGCTTGGTGTTTGGTAAAGGTGAGATCCAGCCGAATGGACGGAAAATCCACCCCGCTTATCTTTTCGAGGTGAAGAAGCCATCCGAATCCAGGGCGCCTTGGGACTTCTACAAGTTAATCTCTACAATTCCGGCCGATCGGGCGTTCACCTCTCTCAAGCAGAGCACGTGTGTGTTGCTGGGAAATTGAGCGCAGCAAATTGTGGTGATGTCCCTACAGATGGTGATGCTCCATGGACGATCAGGCAACGAGCGCCACTCGAGGATTCACGTGTTCCGTGTCGTCAAAAGTCCGGGATTTGAAAATGATAGATCTTTATACAGCCCCCACGCCGAATGGCTGGAAGGCCACCGTCGTTTTGGAAGAGCTTGGGCTCGAATATCGCGTGCATCCGGTCGATCTTTCCGCTGGCGAACAGCGTCACGGGGACTTTTTGGCCCTCAATCCGAACGGTCGGATCCCTGTTATCGTTGATCGCGAAGACGTCCGATCGCGTGTAATTTTCGAGTCAGGCGCGATCCTGTTGTATCTCGCCGAGAAAACCGGAAGGTTGATGCCTTCCGATGTGGACGGGAAATACGAAGTCATCCAGTGGCTGATGTTTCAAGTGGGCGGAATCGGTCCGATGCAGGGCCAAGCGACGGCCTTCGAGCGCTACATCGGTGAGGATGTTCCGCTGGCGCGGACCCGGTACAAAAACGAGACGCGGCGGCTCTACGAAGTGCTGAACTTGCGTCTCAAGGACAGGCCCTATCTGGCCGGAGAATACAGCATCGCTGATATCGCGAATTTTTGTTGGGTCAGGGCGCACAGGTGGGCTCGGATTCCCGTCGATGGGTTGGATCATCTGCAAGCCTGGATCGAGGTGGTCTCGAAAAGACCGGCTGTCGAGCGCGGGGTACTGATTCCCCCGCCGGCCGGCTCGGCAGACAAACAAGTCCGATTGGGTGCCAATATGACGACCCGTTAGCGGCGATCACCTGTCCAATCGGGCGAAGAGTTGGGTCATGGCCGAAATTTCAATTTCCGGCCACTTGCCGAGACAAACGGAGAGCCGTCGCCCTCGACCGACAGGTTGACTGGCTAAGAGGTCTCGTTCGTCGCCGAATTCCAGGCGTTGCAAGGGAAGAGGATTGGCTCACGCCATCTCTTTGGCCCAGAGGTATCTAATTGCTGTCTTGCGGGGGTAAAAGGCGCTTCGCCTTGCGGGCCCTCGGTCGGTACGT
>Ga0310811_10015012_pt1 | contig 10119 bp, 8 predicted proteins | sample YCmetagenome_FD_207642 | JGI IMG/M metagenome (GOLD analysis project Ga0310811, IMG submission 207642) | Soil microbial communities from experimental microcosm in Duke University, North Carolina, United States - YC | ecosystem: Engineered > Artificial ecosystem > Soil microcosm > Unclassified ...
AGGCCCCTGCTCAGCTTTGAGTCTTAAGCATGGATCAGGTACAGGCAGCTACCGATCGACTTTACAAAACGCATTTTGGAAGGCTGGTCACTTCGTTGCTTTCTTTTTCCAACGACATCGATATTGCCTCCGCCGAAGATCTCGTGCAAGAATCCTTTTCCGCTGCGCTGACCGAATGGAATAAAAATGGAATTCCTTCCAATCCGTCGGGATGGCTCTACACGGTTTGCCGAAACAAGGCGCTCAATTCTTTAAAAAAGCTGAAGACAAACAAGGTTTCCGCTGAACAGGAACAAACCTATTTCATCGGCGACTCTGAGTCTGTAGTCGATGACCACCAATTGAAACTTTTGTTTACCTGTGCCAATCCTGATCTGCCACCTAAGTCGCAGGTGGCCATCACATTAAAATATGTAGTCAATTTGAAAGTAGAAGCCATCGCGCGATTACTGGGAATGACCCTTGATGGTGTCGACAAAATATTGATACGTGCAAGGCAAAAAATTAGATCAGAAAATCTATTGCGTGAGGAATCGATGCATTCTCAAACCCTGAAGTCGCGGCTTGCGATGGTTCACAAGATCATCTACTTGATTTTCAATGAAGGATACAAATCATCCTGGGGCAAGGCGATCATCCGAGAAGAACTCTGCGAGGAGGCACTGATTCTCAATCATTCCTTACTTAAAAGCGGACTATCAGATAAAGAGACCATGGCTCTGCAGGCATTGATGTTGTTCAACATCTCTCGGATCAAATCACGCTTTGACAGCAACGGCGAGATCGTGGAACTTGAAAACCAAGATCGCTCACTTTGGGACAATCGCCTTATTGTCTTGGCCACCGATTTCCTTGAGCAGGCCAAAAATGACACCGTATCAACCTATCACATTGAAGCATCGATCGCCTATTTACATTGCACTGCCCCCAGCTTTGAATCCACTCAATGGCATTTGATCGTGAAGCTCTATCAACAATTGCAATGCAATAACCCTAATCCTTTTGTTGAGATGAACTACGCTATTGCGCTATTTTACTCGGGCGATCGGGAAAACGCTTTTCAGATTTTAAACCGTCTGAAACAGCACCCTTTCTTAAACCAGTATTTTTTGCTCAACGCGGCTCTGGGCAAGTTGCATTTGGTTAATGGAAATAATTCAGTGGCAAAAGCATTTTTATTGCAGGCATCCCAGCAAACCGAATTTGCAGCTGAAAAAAAATTGATAAAGAAAATGATCGAAGCTGCCTGAGCAATCAGAATCTTCAAATAAATTTGCTTTGATCTAAAACCGCCGCCTAATGCCACATCCGACTCGTCGAATTCCTTGCACCTTGTTATGGCTGATCTTTTTGTTCGATTGTAGCCCTAAAAAAAAGAATCCGGTAGACGATGACCCGAATAAAAAAGACGGAATGATAAAGGCTTATCGAAAGGACGGAAAGCTCTTCTCGGAAGTTATGATGAAGGACGGAAAACGAAACGGATTATCTCGCAATTTTTATGGCGACGAAAAGGTGAGCCTAGAGATCTACTATAAGGACGATAAAAAAGAGGGGCTGTTCAAGCAGTACTACGAGGATGGTACCCTCTCGAAAGAAGCCGAGTACAAAGAAGACAAACTTGACGGTGTCAGCAAAAAATACCGAAAGGACGGAACAATGGCATGGCAGGCACGATTCACCCAGGACAATCCGTGTGCAGAATTGACCGAGTATTACCTGAATGGATCAAAGAAAACAGACTACCCCTCCATCGTTATAAATGCGATAGACAATTTAAGAAACGAAGGTGAATATGATCTGAAGATCTCGATGAGCGACAAAACAACAACTGTCTCTTTTTACGAGGGCACTCTTTCTCCTGAAGGCTGTTTTGATCCTAAAAAGGCCAACAAAATTTATCCGCAAGAAAAAGGCATCGCCACTTTGAACTACTATTTAGGTCCGGGCGGGTTTATGATGAAGGAGCTAAAAATTATTGCAGTCGTGAAAACCAATCAAAGCAACAGCTACATAACGACACGTATATACAATCTAGCGATCAACAACTGATTCAGTGAATCATTTGCAATCGTGTACGTAGCTGGTAGTTGTTGGGTGAAATTTTAAGTCCTTCCTGAATTACTTCTCGCGCTTTGGCCTTTTGGCCCAGCCTGAAATAATAGGTGCTCACGAAAGAATAAGCCTTGCCTACAACGATGTCGCTGACATTGATGGTTGGATACTCTTTAAAAATGGCATCGAAAGCCTCCTTGTATTTTTTCGCCGTTTCGGGTTTTCCTTTTTCGTACGCCGAACCGTACCTGACTAAATTGGCATTGGCAAGCATCGCGTTAAAATTAGCGAACTGACTTAGTGATGGATATTTCAATTTATATAAATTCAGCGTATCCAACAGTGCATCATCGTTGTCTACGGTTCGAAGGGACTGTGCGATAGTGCTGACGAAAACTCCTCCCAAATCCAGATTGTTAGGTTGAAGTCCAAGGGCATTGGCAAAAAAAGATTTCGCTTTGAGAAGATTCCCCGTATTGTAATAAGCGCGTCCGTTTTCGTAGAAATAGATGTAGTCAATCTCACTGAGTAATTCTTTGTCTGTGATACCTTTCCGATAAATATCATAACATTCCCGATACAGACTTTTGTCGTTATCCCTGAAAAGCAGTTGCTGTGTAAGATTCACGAACTCACCTTTGATCATGTCCGCCGAAATCCCTTCTTCTCCGAATTTTGAAATTTTGGCGACATATCTGGCTTTTTCCTTCGGCGAAAGTTTTTCATTGGCGACCAGCTGAACACCGAAAACCATGAGCAAGTATTTGCAACGCGAAGACGGATAAAGCAAATACGCTTTCTCCAACTGATGATATCCATTTTTCCATTGACCGTGATCTCGCAGGAACAGTGCGTCATTCATGTAATGGAGGCCAATCAGTTCCGTCAGCGATATTTTTTCCTTCTTGAAATAATATTTATTGAACAACTGGTCAGTGCTACTTGAGCTGCCTTCATCAGCACCAACAATCTTTTGATTTTTTAAATTAGTTACAAACCTTGTTTTAAAATCGTCGGTGAATGCAACATATCCAAACATCGGCGAAGTTGTCTCCACTAATATATTTTCCTTTTCAGGATAGCTGATCAAATAAACATGGGTAGGCTCTTCTTTCACCTGGTAAGGGATACCAAGTTGCTCGAAAACGAGCGCATACAAAGCCGAAGCCGTTACACAATTATAATTGCCCGATTCAAAAACTTCTGAAAACCGATTTTCCAGTTCGTACTTTTTTAATATTTGATTGTGCACTTTATCATAAACGATCTTAACCTTCTTGTCGGCTTTCTTCTTATCTAAACCCTCCGCCCGAAGAGCGGCTACTATCGAATTTATCTCTTGCTCAATCGAAGCCGCTTTTTGATCATTCATCGAGGTCGTCGGCGCTAACAAAAGGCCGAGAGACTCCTCTCTCTTTTCCTTGAAATGTTTACGGAACGTGCTTTTCTCAAAATCAGAAGTGTAGGCAATTTCATTGAACGAAAACAGTGAATCTTGTGCAAACGCGGCAAAGGCGGTGAACACGAAAATCGACGTAAAGCAAACACTCATAACTTGGTCAACAATTTAATGGCGCCTCAAATTAATACAAACATGAAACCAGAAAAAGCCATTTACTCTATATTCCGTCATTGAATTCTTCCGTTCGTCCATCCACCAAATACGCCTGCCCTAATTAATTTTGGTATATTTTCGGGTATATATCGAATTTCAAAAAATATGGAATGGTTTCAAATCTCAAACCTCAGCGAAGTAGATTCCCCTGCGCTGGTGGTCTTTCCTGATCGTGTTCAGAAAAACATTTCAGTGCTAAAAGAATTCTTGCCTGATGTAAACCGGCTTAGACCTCACGTGAAAACTCACAAATCAGCCGAGGTGGCGAAAATTCTTATGCAATCGGGCTTCACTAAATTCAAATGCGCTACCATTGCGGAAGCTGAGATGCTCGGCAGCGTGGGTGCACCCGATGTGCTCCTGGCCTATCCGCCAGTCGGACCAAAATCCCATCGCCTTGCTGAGCTTGCGAAAGCATTTCCCGGCACGGTGTTCTCGTGCTTGGTTGACAACGATAAAATGGCCGATGAACTGAATAGCGTCTTCAACTCTATTGACCACCGGCTCAACGTCTATTTGGATTTGAACATTGGGATGAACAGAACGGGAATCAAACCGGGGCCAGCGGCGGAGCTGCTGTACAAAAAATGCCAATCCACTAAAGGAATTCGATCGGTTGGCCTCCATGCGTATGACGGACATTTGCGGGACGAAGATCTTCAGGTTAGAACTAAGAAATGCAATGAAGGCTTCGAGCCAGTGTTTACCATGCAACGAAATCTAAAAGAGGCGGGACTCGCTGAGCCCATCATCGTTGTTGGTGGCACTACTACGTTTCCCGTTCATGCCAAACGAAAAGATGTGGTGTGCAGCCCCGGCACTTTTATTTATTGGGACAAGGGATACCACGACAGGTTTTCCGAGCAGCATTTTGTGTTTGCCGCCGTCGTCGTCACCCGCGTGATTTCAAAACCATCCCCTGATTTGATAACGGTAGACCTGGGGCACAAGTCAATTGCGTCAGAGAACGCGTTGACCGACCGCGTCTATTTTTTAAACACACCCCATCTGCAACCCGTCGGGCATAGCGAGGAGCATTTGGTATTGAAAGTTCCCGATGGCATGGCTTATAATGTAGGGGATGTACTCTACGGCGTTCCGTTTCACATCTGCCCCACGGTTGCTCTTTACGATTCTGTTATTGTGGTCAAAGACAATAAAGCGGGTGATCGGTGGGATAACCTCTCGAGGAACAGGAGAATTACATATTGAAAAACGGGATGCTCGATAGCTCGTGCCAGGTGCGCGGCAAAGGTCTGGGTGCACGTTGTGAAAACGCAGGCCCAGCACGCATGAGCTCAGCAGCCAACCGCGCCTGAACAAGGTCAATCAAGAATATCTAGAATATCCAGGATCTAGCCTAGTGAAAATCGGCTCCGAAAGTTCCGGATGTTTTCTTACGGGTAGGGTTTCCTTTGCAAGTCACCGAGGCTCCAAAGTTTGCAGATGCATCTAGTTCTCGGCTAGCATATACTTGTACGGAAGCACCCATTGAAGCACGAACGCGTACGTCTTGACACTTCAACATCGAAGCATCCACATCGCTACCCATCTTGGCGGTGAGTTCGAAGTTTGAAGCCGTGCCCCTAAGATCTACTTCGCTGCCCATGGAAGATTCAAGGGTGAGGTCGTCTACTTTCAAATCCAGATCCATCTCCGACCCCATGCTGCTCTCGAGTCTCATCTGCTTGGCGCTCAGTGTTTCTTTTGAACGCAGGCTTGCTCCTTGTTTCAATACGATATCGTCAGGGGTGGAAGAATAGTAAATGGTAACAGTGGCATATTTCCGATTGCGGTCATGGTCATCGTATTTGTCAAAGTCGAAAATACTTTGTTTGATTTTGACTTCAAGTTCACCGCTGCCAGAATCGACCACTACATCGCCTTGATCGATTCCGTTGAAGTTAATCTCTACTTTATTCTTATCGGATTTAACCAACGTCGTCTTGAAAGGCCCCGCAATGGTGAGCTCTGAAAACGCTGACGCAGAAAATTCTTTTGTTTGCGCAGCACAATAACTCAATGAGGCGGCAAGAGCAAGTGTAAGGATCGTTCGCATAAATGATCAATTTGGGTTGCTCAAAAGACGCTGTCGCACTGGATTAGGTTGCATCTGAATTGAAAGTTTTTGAATGTACGAATGTGAACAATGACGTCTGAACGCGACCTGTGTCTTTGAAGGGAACCCTCGCCCTTTGGGTTTAAATACTTGATACCTAGAAATTTAAAGACAAATGCGAAAAGTGAAGCCAACAGCGATGAAAAAAGGCTGATCTTAATTCATAATTCTAAGTTCACTAATCCACCCTGAGGGTCTCACTCGGATTTGTAGCTGCGGCCCTGAAGGACAAGAAGCCAATGGCCAGCCATGCAATCGCCAAAACTGAAAATCCGGCCAGCACAAAACTCAAAGCATCTATGGAAATACGGTCGGTGAAGTTGGTCAGCCATTTCGAAATAAGGTAATAGGTAACCGGGACCGCCACTACAAATGAAATCATTATCAGCACCATGAATTCCTTTGAAATCAAGAACACTACGTGTCCAGCGGACGCACCCAATACCTTGCGGATGCCGATCTCCTTTGTTCTACGCTCCACCGAAAATGAAGTGAGCCCGAGCAAACCCAAGCACCCAACAAAAATGGCCAGTCCGCTGAAAACACTGGCTACTTTGCTCAACTGATTATCGGCTTGATATAGCTTGTCATAATCTTGCTCGAGGAACGAATATCGAAACGGCAGAGCCGGCGCCAACTCTTTCCATTTTTTATCGACTTGGGCTACCACAGATGGAATGTCGGCAGATTTAATTTTCAACGACAACACTCTAAAACTGTTTGGCCGTAAGTTGATCATCAATGGTTCCACTTTAAAATGCAGCGACTGGTAGTGATAATCCTTCATCACTCCGATGATGAAACCATTTTTACCTCCCTGACTTACTTTTTTACCGAGGGCCTCTTCCGGCTTCCATCCAAAATCCCTCATGGCCGTTTCATTGACGATGTAGGCGGTAGTATCGTCTGCTTTCGATTCCTTTGAAAAATTCCTTCCTGTCAGCATTTCTATACCATAGGCTGGAATAAAATCATGATCCACCATATTGGTGTTGATATTGGTAGGCGACATTTTGCCGTCTTTCATTTCAATTTCAGAATACCAGTTCGTCACCTGTTGCCCCGGCACGGTGTGTGAGGCAGTGACGGAGGCAATCCCTCCCACTTTCAACAGTTCGGTTTTCACCGATTCCAGATGTTCGCGAACGTCTTTCGCTCCATCGTACTGAATGAGGAGTGTGGCATCTTTTTGAAAACCAAGGTCGCGATTGCGGACTAACGTGAGTTGATTGAACACCAGCAGCGTTCCCGCCACCAAGGTGATCGAAATCACAAACTGCACGGCTACCAATACTTTTCTAAAATTCTGGTGACTGAACATGCTCCGTAGTGAAGGCCTGAAAATTTGAAGCGGCTCAAAGCCAGAAATCATCAAAGCAGGATACACGCCGGAGAACAGCCCCAGCGCAACCGCCATCGCCACGACGCCACCCCACAAATACATTTGCGGAAATGCAGCAAAGCCCAATGAAGTATCCACCAAATCATTGAACGGTGGCAGCACCATCCATGCCAATCCAAACCCAAACAGCGTGGCAATAGAACTGACGATGACCGACTCGCCTAAAAATTGCAACACCAACGAACGTCTCTGAGCCCCCATCACTTTGCGCAATCCTACCTCCTTCAACCTACGCGACGCACGTGCAGTGGCAAGATTGACATAATTGAATGACGCGATAAGCAAAATAAACAAAGCGATCACCGACAAAATGTAAATGTTGTTAATGCTTCCGCGCTTCCCGTTTTCCCACGACCGAGGAGTCTCCAAGTAAATACTTTTCAACGGTTGCAGAGGAAGGTCTTCATAATACATGCCACCCTTCTCCACGTTGCGGGTGATAAAGTCTTTCATCTTCGCCCGGACGTTGGCAATCTGGTTTTTGTCTTTTAATAATAAATACGTATGAAATCCATTCCAAAACCACCCACGCATTTCATTTCCGTTCTGATGCGAGCTCCACGTGGTGAACGAAGTGAGCATGTCAAACTTAAAATGTGAGTTTTCTGGCACATCAGCTGTCACACCGGTGACTTTGCATTGGTCGCCGCTCACTTCGATGAGTTGTCCGATGGGATCTTGATCTCCAAAATATTTTTTAGCGGCAGACTCCGTGAACACTACAGAGTTGGGTTCTTTCAATGCACTCTTAGGATTTCCTTTAAGCAGCTTCCAAGAGAAAACTTCAAACACCGATGAGTCGGCCAGGAAATTATAGGGCTCAAATTGAACCATGTTGTCCTTACGCACAAGGCCGCTGTTCCAAGTAAAGCGCGTGAAGGCCTGCACTTCGGGAAAGTCCTTCGCCATGAGGGGGCCCATGGGAGGTGAACTTGTGCTTTGGAGGAGCAGTTCATTTTCTGTGCGCAGGTTTTCAACGACGCGAAAAATACGATCGCCTTTTTCGTGGTAGCCATCCATGGTCAGCTCGTGGTACACGTAAAGTGTGATGAGCATGAACGAAGCGAGGCCGATGGAGAGGCCAAGGATATTGATGATCGAGAAACCTGTGTTCTTGCGCAAGCTTCTGATGGCGGTGATGAAGTAGTTTTTTAGCATAACGTCAGTAAGGTATTAATAGATATACTCTCATTTTGAAGGAAAGTTACGGGCTTGTCCGTGTGCAAGATATTAGGTGCTGGATGGGCCAGTATCCAATAGCCAGAACACGCCGTTCTATCAAAGGATGAATTACGTGAGCAAAAAGGTGAGTCCTCCTACCTAAAAATTTGAACCGTACTATACAGAATTCCATCGCAGGATGCAAAAACCCTATTGAAGAGACAAAATCCCATCAAAACGAAAGAGCATTCCATCGGAAAAGGGCGAGGTCATAGCTAGTGGGTCCCGCCCCTAACTCGAAAACAGAGCCTTCCGAAACCCACATGTCGGGCGGCGGGCGGTCCGGCATGACGCTAATACGATGATGATGGGTCGTCGGAAAAAGAACTACCGCCCGATTACGCCGCCTTCACCCTTCCATGATACCAATACGAAACTGTAAGGAGCACCAAAGCGATGAGCGGTGCCATCCACGGTGTGCTGGTTGCCACATGTGTCCAGATGGCCCCGATAAAAGTGAATGCGAAACCGGCATACGCCCATTCCTTTAGCTTACTCCAAATCGGCACGACCAGTGCAACGGCCCCCAGCAATTTCGCAATCCCCAAAAGGGTCACAAAATATTCCGGATACCCTGCGTACTTGAACGACTGCATCAACTGTGCGTTCCTCGTCAAATACATGAAGGCACTCATCAACATCCCTGCAGACACCAACCCCGTGGCTGTCCAGTAAATTACTTTATCACGTCTCATATTATTTCTGTTTTTTCTTGATGGCCCAAAGTTGAAGGGAAGGTGATTTACTTCAGGTATGTGTTTCCTTTTGGAAACCGGTTTCCTCGAGGAAACCAAAGAGGGTCGACGCGTGTTAGTAGATAAATTTGCCACAGCTATGATACAGAAATTGTCCATCGAGGAGCCCCTACGGATGACGGTGCTCAGCGAACCGCCCACGAAGGAACACCACTGCGGCGATCATCACGAACGCCTGCTCGCCATCACCGATGCGATGGACGTGCTCAGCGGCAAATGGAAAATCCAATTGATCGGCCTTCTAATTTTCAAAGGCAAGATGCGTTTCATGGAACTGTTCAGGCATCTCGATGGCATTGGCGCAAAGATGTTGTCGAAAGAGTTACAGAATCTGGAAGCAAACCAAATCATCACTCGCACTGTGCTGCAAACGAAACCGGTTACTGTGGAGTATGAAGTCACACCGTACGGGAAATCGCTCGAGGAAGTTATTCTTTCAATCTGTGAATGGGGCATGAAGCATCGGAGAAAGATCATGAATGAGTGAGCGCCGGATGCCCGACGGTAGATGCTGGATGTCGGAACCAATCTCTGATCATTGATTACTAATGAACAATCAAATCGCACCGTGCATGATGGTTCTCCTTCAGGCCCGCTCAAAGGCAGAGAGTTGATAAGACAGAGAAGCACGTTTCGTCCTGTCGCACTGATTGCGCGGCCAAGCGGGGGTACATTCATAACAGACGTTGACCGCGCAAGCAAGAGTTCAGCAGCCCACGACTGCTGAACAAAGTCTTCGCTGATGCCGCCGAAGGCGGGCATCAGTTTCCAAAAAGCGCGACTACATTTTCTCAATGAAAGGCACATGATCAATCGCGCGCGAGCTGCATAAATCATGCAGGGCAGGAACATGTATTTACCCAACTGACCAAACATAAGTCCGATCACGGGATGCCAAAAGCCGTTAAGGATTTACACGAGAGGAGCAACTAATTAGTACGCCTCAATTATC
>Ga0310811_10015013_pt1 | contig 10119 bp, 7 predicted proteins | sample YCmetagenome_FD_207642 | JGI IMG/M metagenome (GOLD analysis project Ga0310811, IMG submission 207642) | Soil microbial communities from experimental microcosm in Duke University, North Carolina, United States - YC | ecosystem: Engineered > Artificial ecosystem > Soil microcosm > Unclassified ...
ACGTCTGCACGGCGGACGACGTCACGGTCACCGGCGCGTTCGGCAGCAAGCCGACGGTCACGATCCCGGACACCTGCGCGCCGCCGACGACCCTGCTCACCAAGGACCTCACGGCGGGTACCGGGACGGCCGCCCACAACGGCAGCACCGTAACGGTGAACTACGACCTCTATACCTGGTCGGACAAGAAGGAGCAGGACACTTCGTTCGGCTCCCAGCCCTACCCGGTCACCCTCGGGCAGGGCCAGACCATCCCCGGTTTCGAGCAGGGACTCGCCGGCATGAAGCAGGGCGGGCGCCGACTGCTCGTGATCCCGCCGGACCTGGGCTACGGCCCCTCCGGCAACGGTCCGGTCAAGCCGAACGAGACGCTGGTCTTCGTGGTCGACGCGGTGCAGGTCTCCGGCTGAGCCGTGGAACTGCGCGGGGCGGTCGCGGTGGTGACCGGCGCCTCTTCCGGCATCGGCGCCGCCACGGCGCTCAGGCTGCACGAGGCGGGCGCCCGGCTGGTGCTTCACGGCCGTGACACCGGGCGCCTCGCGGCGCTGGCCGAGCGCACCGGGGGGCAGGCGCTGGCGGCGGACTTCGCCGACGGCGCGGCGGTGCGGCACGCGGCGGAGGAGATCGTCCAGCGGTACGGCCAGGTCGATGTGCTCGTCAACAACGCGGGCGTCGGCTGGGCCGGGTCCTTCGACAGCATGACGGCGGAGGACGTGCGGCGGCTGATCGCGGTGAATCTCACCGCGCCGATCGAGCTGACCCGTCTGCTGTTGCCCGTGCTGCGTTCTCCCGGGCGCATCGTGTTCGTCACCTCGATCGCGGGCCGCACCGGTGTGGCGGGCGAATCGGTCTACGCCGCGGTCAAGGCGGGCCTCGACGCCTTCGCCGAGAGCCTGCGGTTCGAACTGGCCGGCACCGCGGTGAAGGTCGGTGTGGTGGTGCCCGGCGTGGTCGACACCGCGTTCTTCGCCCGTCGCGGCCGCCCCTACCAGCGCAGTTCACCGCGCCCGGTGCCCGCCGACCGGGTCGCCCTCGCCGTGCTGCGCGCGGTGCGCGACGGCCGCGCCGAACAGTACGTTCCGCGCTGGCTGCGACTTCCGGTGGCGGTGCGGGGTCTCGCGCCCGCCGTGTACCGCGGATTGGCGACGCGCTTCGGCGGCTCCGGCTGACCCGCTTTCTGCCATGATCGGAGGGTGGCCGAACAGCGAGCGGAGCGGGTACCCGCGTCGGATGCGTTCTTCCTGCACGTGGAGTCTTCGGCGGCGCCCCACCACGTGGGCGGGCTGATCATGCTGGACACCTCGCACGCCGCCGGGCCGCCCACCCGCGAGCAGGCGATCGCCGCGATCAAGGCGAAGCTGCCCGAGCTGCCCGGCTTCCGCAAGCGCCTGGCCACGCCGTCCCGGTGGCGCCGCCCCCGGTGGGTTCCGCACGCGGAGCTGGACTGGGACTGGCACGTCCCCGCCTTCGACCTGACCCGCCCCGACGGGCGGCCCGGCGGCATGCCCGCGCTGCACGCGCTGGTGGCGGAGCTGACCGGGCAGCAGCTGCCCCGGGACCGGCCGTTGTGGCGGTACTGCGTGGTGACCGGGATCGAGGAGCACGTCGCGGCGGTGGTGTCCCTGGTGCACCACGCGGTGGCCGATGGCATCGGCACCATCAACCTGATGCTCGGGATCTTCGACTCGCCCGACCTGACCGACGGCATGGACGGATCGGGCCTGCCCGGCCCGCTGCGCAGGCTGGCCGGCGGCCTGGCCGGGCTGGCCCAGTTGGCCACCGACCGCCGGCCGGAGGCGGCGCTGCCGGTGAGCGAAACCGCGGAGCGGCGCTTCGCCACCCTCATGCTCGACCTGGACTCGGTCCGGAAGCTGGCGCGTTCGCACGGTGTCCGGGTCACGGACCTGGTGCTGTGCGGCACCGCGGCGGCGGTGCGGCGGGTCGCGCGGGGCCCGCTGCCGGCCCGGCTGTCGGTCAACGTTCCGCTGATGGCCGCCGAGGTGCGCCCCGACCGGGCGGGCAACGTCACCGCGGGGGTGATGGTCGAGGTGCCGCTCGGCCCGATGCCCGAGGCCGAGCGGCTCGCCACGATCGCCAGGGCCAGCGCCCGGCTGCGCACCGGGACCCGGGTCATCGCGTCGCGGTTCGTGATGACCACGGTGGCCGAACTGATGCCGCCGCCCCTGCACGCCTGGTTCGCGCGGGCCGTCTACGGCGGGAAGTTCTTCAACGGGACGGTGTCCAACATGCCGGGGGCGACCTGGCAGGTGGTGGGGCTGGGCGCCTACCCGCTCATCACCGCTTACCCGATCATCCCGATCGCGCCGGGCACGCCGTTCGTGGTCGGCGTGCTCGGCTGGTTCGGCAAGTTCTCCCTGACGGTGGCCACCGATCCCGCGTTCGTCGAGGACGCCGACCGGTTCGTCGAGGAGTTCCGGAAGGTGCTCGCCGAGCTTTCCTGACGAGCTGTCTCGACCCCGGAACGCCTAGCCTGCCCCGTCCTTGGCCGGATGCGGGTCTCCCCAGGCCAGGGCGAGGGTGAGCCGGCGCCGGTTGTCCGGGTCGTCGAGCGCCTCCCCGAACAGCTCGCGGAGCTGGCTGAGCCGGTAGCGGACGGTCTGCGGGTGGATGTGCAGTTCCTCGGCGACGGCCCGGCGGTCGCCGAGGTGACGCAGCCACGAAGCCAGCGTCTCGCACAGGCGTTGCCGGGTGACCGGACCCGCGGAGGCGAGCGGGGCGAGGCACTGCGCCCGGAACGCGTCCAGCAGCCGGGGATCCCGGTGCACGATGATCGAGTCCAGGTGCTCGTCGACGAACACCGGGTCGTCCTCCAGGACGCGGGAGCGACGCAGCTGCGCCGCCACCTCGGCCACCCGCATGCTGGCCGGCAACTGCTCGATGGGCACCGCGTGCCCGACCACCGCGCCCGCCCCGCGCAGGGCGGAGGACAGCCGTTCGCGCCGTTGCGGCCCGACCGGGTCCGGGACGATCGCGCACACCATGCGCTGGCGCCGCACCTGCAGGCAGGACTGGTCGAGCCGGGCCAGCAGCGCGCCGCCGACGGGATTGTCCGGCTCCACCAGGATCACCGCGGCCTCGCGGGGGATCGGCCAGTCCACCCGGGCGGCGGTGGAGCGGATCGCGGCGGAGTCGGACCGGTCGGACAGCAGCATGTTGCCGAGCTCGTCACGCAGCCGTTCCCGGGCGGCGGCGGCCTGGGACTGTTCGAGGACGTACCCGCGGGCCGAGGCCGAGGACAGCTGGTCGACGAAGATGAACACCGCCTCGGCCAGGGAAGCGAACACGTCGGCGGAGACACCGGTCTCCAGCGCCACCTCCGCGACGTGGTGCCACGCCACCCGCGCACCGACCTGGTAGGCCGAGAGCAGGCTGGTGAGGTCGCGGCCCTGCTGCCACTGGGCGCGCCCGATCTCCTCGAACAGCGGCTGCTCACCGAGCTGGTCGGCGGGACGGTTCGAGGCGCCGGACAGCTCGGTGATGTCCCAGCGGGCCATGCCGACCAGACGGTGGATGAACATGGTGGCCGAAACCAGCACCTCGTCACGCTCAGTGATCATGAATGCGGCATAGTCCGGCCACTGGTCACCCAGAAGCCGGGTTACATCCTCGAGCATCCTCGGTAGTCGCTCGGCAATCGCCATGGCAAGTTGTTCAAGGTTTATTTCCGTGTTCGTCTCGGTGTTCGTCTCGGTGCCGTCTACTCCCGACGGCGTGTTCTCGGCTCGCCTTGGCCCGGCGCCAATTCTTGGCGCTTTCCGCCGTGTGTCAGCCGTCTCATCCACTGTCCCCGGCTACCTCCGCCCATCGGCCGCAACACTTCGGTGTACCGGTCCATACTGTTCGCTCGTGACAACCTGGGCATCTCGGAATTTGTTTCCCGTGTGAAGAATCAACAAGCCCGTTGGTTGGATTATGGCGGGATGGGACGGACACCGGCAGGTCATGGCACGGTCGGCGACAGGGAACGGCGAACTCTCCTCGAGAAGAAACGTGCCGAGAACTTTCCGGTAGCGCTGCGAATCCTGCCCCGGACGCTGCGCCGCGATCTCGGCGCCCTCTACGACGTGGCCCGGGTCATCGACGACCTCGGTGACGAAGCCGACGGTGACCGAACGGAGGCGCTGCTGCGGTTCCGTGACGATCTGGCCCGCGCCTGGGACGGCGTGCCGGCCGAACCCGTGCTGCGCCGCCTGGTGCCGGCCATCCGGACCCGCGGTCTCGATCTCGAACCGTTCGACCGCCTGGTCCAGGCCAACCTGCGGGACCAGGAGGTCACGCGGTACCCGACGCAGGCCGAACTGGAGGGCTACTGCGTGCTCTCGGCGAACCCGGTCGGCCGGATCGTGCTGCGGATCTTCGGGGTCCGCTCGGCGGAGGCCGAGCGACTGTCCGACCTGGTGTGTACCGCGCTCCAGCTCTTCGAACACTGCCAGGACGTGGCCGAGGATCACCGGGCGGGCCGGATCTATCTGCCCCAGCAGGACCTCGTGGGGTTCGGGATCGACGCGCGTGACCTCGCCGGGGTCCGGCCGGCGGTGGCCGCGCAGGCCCGCAGGGCGCTGGATCTGCTGACCGAGGGCACCGCGCTGCTCGGGTACCTGCGCGGCTGGGCCCGGCTGGCCATCGCGGGGTACATCGCGGGCGGGCTGGCGACCGCGGACGCGCTGAGACGGGCGGACTGGGAGGTCATGGCGGGCCCGCCCCGGCCGCGGAAGCGGGATCTGTTCCTTCACCTCGTCGAACTGCTGGGAGGACGCCGGTGGGCGTAACGGACGTCGAGCGAGCGTATGCCGCATGCGAAGCGATCACCAAGACCGAGGCGCGCAACTTCTACTACGGCATCCGCCTGCTCACCCGGCAGCGGCGCCAGGCCTTGTGCGCCGTGTACGCCCTCGCCCGGCGCATCGACGACATCGGTGACGGCGACCTGCCGGCCAAGGAGAAGGACATCCGGCTGGAGACGATCCGCAAGTCGCTGGTCGCGGTGGACAGCGCGAGCGACCCGGTGCTGGTCGCGGTCGCCGACGCGGCGCATCGGTTCCCGATCCCGCTGGACGCCTTCGACGAGTTGCTCGACGGCGTCTGGATGGACCTCGAGGGGCGGCGCTACGCGACGTTCGACGAGCTGACCGAGTACTGCCGGTGCGTGGCGGGTTCGATCGGGCGGCTGTGCCTGGGCGTGTTCGGCAGCAAGCCGGACCCGGACGCCGCCCGCTACGCCGACGCGCTGGGCATCGCGCTCCAGCAGACCAACATCCTGCGCGACATTCGCGAAGATCTCCTCAACGGCCGGGTCTACCTGCCGCAGGAGGACCTCGACTCGTTCGGCGCCGAGCTCCGCCTGGACGAACGCGGCGCGCTGATCGACACCGACGGAAGACTTTCGGCGCTGATCCGCCACAGCGCCGCGCGTGCGCGGGAGTGGTATGCCGACGGGTTGCGGCTGGCCCCGCTGCTCGACTGGCGCAGCGGATCCTCCTGTCTGGCCATGTCGGGCATCTACCGGCGGCTCCTGGACCGCATCGAGGAACATCCCGAAGCCGTGTTCGACCGCCGGCTTTCCTTGTCGGGCAAGGAAAAGCTGGGTGTCGCGGTGCGGGCGCTGACCGGGCGGACGACATGACCGTCCCCCCGGCCACCGCGCGGGCGCGGCCGGCGCCACCGGGCCGGGTCGCGGTCATCGGTGGCGGCCTGGCCGGCATCACCGCGGCGTTGCGGTGCGCCGACGAAGGCTGGGAGGTCGATCTGCTGGAGTCCCGGCCGAACCTCGGGGGGCTCACCCATTCCTTCCGCCGCGGCGATCTCGACGTGGACAACGGACAGCACGTGTTCCTCCGCTGCTGCACCGCGTATCTGGCCTTGCTCGACCGTCTCGGGGTGACCGACAAGGTTTTCCTGCAGCCGAGACTGGCGATCGAGGTCCGGTCCCCGCGGCCGTCCGGCTCGCGGGATGAAGCCGTGTGGCTGCGCCGCAGCGCGTTGCCGGCGCCGCTGCACCTGGCCGACTCGGTGCTCAAGTACAAGCCGCTCGGGTTCCGCGACCGGCTGCGGTTCGGCGGCGCGGCGCTCGCCCTGCGCAAGGTCGACCCGGCCGCGCCGTCCTCGGACGCCCAGTCCTTCGGGACGTGGCTGGCCGCGCACGGCCAGAGCGAGCAGGCGATCGCGCGGTTGTGGGATCTGGTCGGCATCGCGACGCTCAACGCCCGCGCCGCGGACGCCTCGCTCGGCCTGGCCGCCACGGTGTTCCAGCTGGGCCTGCTCTCCGAACCCGCGGCCGCCGACATCGGCTGGTCCCGCGTGCCGCTGCGCGAACTGCACGGTGAGCCGGCACACGCGAGGCTGACCGAGGCGGGGGCGCGCGTGCGGCTGCGCACCAAGGTGCGCGCCTTGCGACCGCACGAGGGAGGTTGGCGGGTGATCGCCGGGGACACCGAGATCGTTGCCGACCGCGTGGTCCTGGCGGTGCCGCCCCCGGTGGCGGAGGGCCTGCTGCCCCCGGGAAGCCTCGCCCTGCCGCCGGGCTGGGCGGGCGAGCTGGGGAGCTCGCCGATCGTCAACGTGCACGTGGTGTTCGACCGCGAAGTCATGCGCGTGCCCTTCTTCGCGGCGCTGGATTCGCCCGTGCAGTGGGTGTTCGACCGCACGAGTCAGTCCGGTGTGGACGGTGGCCAGTACGTCGCGGTGTCGCTGTCGGCCGCCGACGAGGAGATCGACCTGCCGGTCGCCGGGCTGCGGGAGCTGCTGCTGCCCGCCCTGCGCGAGGTGTTGCGGACCACCGCCGGGGTGCGCGACTTCTTCGTCACCCGCGAACGGCACGCGACGTTCCGCCCGGCGCCGGGGTGTGCGGCGCTGCGGCCGGGACCGGTCACCGGGACCGCGGGGATCGTGCTGGCCGGTGCGTGGACCGCCACCGGCTGGCCCGCGACCATGGAAGGAGCTGTCCGCAGCGGGGAAGCCGCCGCCCGCGCCGTGCTCGGCGCCGGGGCGGGAACAGACGGGGCCCGGCTCCCGGCGAGGTGGCCGGACCGGGGCCGTGATCAGGGGATTTCCATCGAAACGGGAGGTGTGTTGTGACGTTCGAGGTTGACCAGCACGGCCGTGTCGATCATCGGATCGGGGGCCGCCGGCAGGACCGGCGATTCACGCTTTGTTTCGTTCTCCGGGGTTCTCGCGCGGGGGAGCCTTCATGACCGCGGTGCTCGATTCGTTGCAGCAGGGACGGCAGGCGGTGCGGCCGGCGCTGCGGGCGGCGCTGGAACGGCTGGATCCGACCAGCCGCGCGATCGCGCACTACCACCTCGGCTGGACCGACCTCGACGGCAACCCGACCTCCGGGGGTGGCAAGGCGGTCCGCCCGGCGCTCGCGCTGCTCTCGGCGGAGGCCGCGGGCGCCGCGCCCGCGGTCGGGCTGCCCGGTGCGGTCGCGGTCGAACTGGTGCACAACTTCTCGCTCCTGCACGACGACCTGATGGACGGCGACACCGAGCGGCGGCACCGGCCGACGGTGTGGGCCGTGCACGGTGCGGCCAGCGCCATCCTGACCGGGGACGCGATGCTGTCCCTTGCCCAGGAAGTGCTGCTGGACGGCGAAGGCCCCAGTGCGGTCGCCGCGGCCCGGCTGCTGTCGGAGTCGGTGAACGAACTGATCCGCGGGCAGGTGCTCGACGTCGCGTTCGAACGGCGTGACGACGTGAGCCTCGACGAATGTCTGGACATGGCCGCCGGCAAGACCGGTGCGCTGCTGTCGGCGAGTTCGGCGATCGGGGCCGTGCTGGCCGGGGCGCCCAGCACGACCGTCGACGCGCTCGCCGGCTTCGGCGCGGACCTGGGACTCGCGTTCCAGCTGGTCGACGACGTTCTGGGGATCTGGGGCGAGCCGGCCACGACCGGCAAGCCGGTCCACTCGGATCTGCGGGCACGCAAGAAGAGCCTGCCGGTCACCTACGCCATCGCGCACGGCGGCGCGCTCGGCCGGGAGCTGGCGGCCTGGCTGGCCGACGGTGCGGTATCCGGTGCGGTACCCGGTGAGGATTCGGTGCGGCACGCGGCGGAACTGGTCGAGGGAGCGGGCGGGCGCCGCTGGGCACTGGACGAGGCACGCCGCCGCATGGTGGCCGGCCAGCGGAAGCTCGAAGAGGCCCAGGTCCCGGCCCGGGTGCGCGCGGAACTGCTGTCGCTGGGCCGGTTCATCGTCACGAGGGAGGCTTGATGACCCGGACGACGGGAGAGGTCGGCCTCGGCAGCCTCGCGCTGGAGCGCGCGGTGGCGCATCTCAAGGCCTTGCAGACCGAGGGCGGCTGGTGGAAGGGCGAGCTGGAAACCAACGTCACCATGGATGCCGAAGACCTGCTGTTGCGGGAGTTCCTCGGTATCCGGTCCGCGACCGACACCGAGGAGGCCGCCCGCTGGATCCGTTCCCAGCAGCGGCCGGACGGCACCTGGGCGAACTTCTACGGCGGCCCCGGTGACCTGTCGACCACCGCGGAGGCGTGGGTGGCGTTGCGCCTGGCCGGTGATTCGCCCCAGGCGCCGCACATGCGGGCCGCGGCGGAGTTCGTGCTGGCCGGCGGCGGGGTGGCGGCCAGCCGGGTGTTCACCCGGATCTGGTTCGCGCTGTTCGGCCTGTGGTCCTGGGACGAACTGCCGAACATGCCGCCGGAGCTGATCTACCTGCCCTCGTGGTTCCCGCTCAACGTCTACGACTGGGCGTGCTGGGCCCGCCAGACGGTGGTGCCGCTGACCGTGGTGGCCACGCTGCGCCCGGTCCGGCCGCTGCCGTTCGGGATCGACGAGCTGCGCGCGGACGGTGAACGCGAGCGCGGTTTCGTCGCACCGTGGACCTGGCGCGGCGCGTTCCACTACCTGGACAAGGCGCTGCACACCTACGGCAGGCTGCCGGTCCAGCCGCTGCGCACCCGCGCCATGCGGGAGGCCGCCGAGTGGATCCTCGCGCGGCAGGAGGCCGACGGCTCGTGGGGCGGGATCCAGCCGCCGTGGGTGTATTCGCTGCTGGCGCTGCACCTGCTCGGCTATCCGCTCGACCATCCCGCGATGAAGGCCGGGCTGGCGGGGCTGGAAGGGTTCGTCATCCGGGAACAGACCCCGCAGGGCCGCGTCCGCCGGCTGGAGGCCTGCCAGTCACCGGTGTGGGACACCGGGCTCGCGCTGATCGCGCTGCGCGACGCGGGGGTGCCCGAGGACGACCCGGTACTGGTGAAGGCCGCGGAATGGTTGCTGGGCGAGGAAATCCGGCAACCCGGTGACTGGGCGGTGCGCCGTCCGGCGACGCCGCCCGGCGGCTGGGCCTTCGAGTTCGCCAACGACGGTTATCCCGACACCGACGACACCGCGGAGATCGTGCTGGCGTTGCGCCGCGTGGCGGTTCCGGACCGGCGACGGCTCACCTCCGCGATCGACCGCGCGGTGGCCTGGTTGCGGGGCATGCAGTCCGCCGACGGCGGTTGGGGCGCTTTCGACGCCGACAACGACCAGACCCTCACGCTCAGCCTGCCGTTCTGCGACTTCGGCGCGGTGATCGATCCGCCGTCGGCGGACGTGACCGCGCACGTCGTGGAAATGCTGGCCGCGGTGGGACTTTCCGACGGTTCGGCCTGCCGGCGCGGGGTGCTGTGGCTGCTGGACGCGCAGGAGGAGGACGGTTCCTGGTTCGGGCGGTGGGGAGCCAACCACGTCTACGGCACCGGGGCGGTGGTGCCGGCCCTGGTCGCGGCCGGGGTCGGCGTCTCGGCTCCGCCGATCCGGCGGGCGGTGGCCTGGCTGGCCGCCCATCAGAACCCCGACGGCGGCTGGGGCGAGGACCTGCGGTCCTATCGCGATCCGGCGTGGATCGGCAAGGGCGACTCGACGGCGTCGCAGACGGCGTGGGCCCTGCTGGCGCTGCTGGCCGCGGGCGAGCGTGAATCGTCCACTGTGGAGCGTGGGGTGCGGTGGCTGGTCCGGACCCAGCGAGGCGACGGGACCTGGGACGAGCCGCAGTTCACCGGCACCGGGTTCCCCGGCGACTTCTACATCAACTATCACCTGTACCGGATCGTGTTCCCGGTCTCGGCGCTCGGGCGGTATGTCGGTGCGCTGGCG
>Ga0310811_10015015_pt1 | contig 10119 bp, 10 predicted proteins | sample YCmetagenome_FD_207642 | JGI IMG/M metagenome (GOLD analysis project Ga0310811, IMG submission 207642) | Soil microbial communities from experimental microcosm in Duke University, North Carolina, United States - YC | ecosystem: Engineered > Artificial ecosystem > Soil microcosm > Unclassified ...
GTAGATGCACCTGCGAGAGCAAATCAGTGTAGTCGGCAAGGAGGACGTGCTTCGTACAGGTGGAGGAACTCGAAGACCCGGTGACTTTATAAGCGGAACGTACGCTGCTGCTGCGTATTGCGATTCAACGGCTTTAAATAAAACCTCAGTCGTTTTGAAAAATAAACATAGAGACTACTCACTTTGGTCTGGCATGTGTATATGGTGATGGTATGAGAGAAATACTGAGAGATACCAATTTGAGTCTGACATATCCAAATTAAGAGACTGTCATATACTTCATTTTCTTTTTTCATGTTAACGCAGCGAGAATGGACGTGAAAGTTTATACTGTCAATGGCGCAGTAGCAGGTTCATCGTCGTCCATTCCAGATTGGCTTATCAGAAAACGAGCTGCGAAAGGAAAAGGAAAGCGGGTCTCCAAAGAGCATGTCCAAGGTGCTATCGAGCTCATCCAAGGATTCGAATTCCCCGAGGCCAGCAACAGAATAAAAACGACAAGAGACGGTCATCATGCCATAGCTACTGGCACATATAAACCTCAAACAAGAGTTTGGGATTTAGATGATCTCAATCTAAAATTCGAGAGACATTCAGATGCAGAGAACGTCGATTTCATCGTTAGTATCATATCCTCATCCTCATGCAAGCTCACGACGACTTGTGTTCAAGATTTTATCGGATGATTGGACGAAGATCATGCACTTGCAGAATGATCGTACCATAGAGCTGCACACTCAGGGAGGATTTCATTATAGGACTCGCATACCGCGTTTCGGTCGGTCACTGGCATATCACTTTCCATCATGTACCGCGCTCTTCTCAGCTTCAGGAAACGAGATATATCGACTTAACCTCGAACAAGGACGTTTTCTCAGTCCCCTAATTCTTCAGGACGACAACATTCAAGGCGTGAACTGTATTGACATCAACCCCGCGCATAACCTTCTCGCATTCGGCATCGATGGGAACGGGACAGTCCAATTCTGGGATCTTCGTTCTAGGTCATCTGTCGGTGTGCTTGGGGTACCGACCAGTCGACTGCTAAGTCACACAATGCGGAGTACCATGCCAGGTGTCGACGACACTGACGCACTCAGTATAGGCATTACAGCCCTCGCTTCCCGATCAGACGGCCTATCATATGCTGTAGGAACATCCACAGGACACACCCTCCTGTACGATATCCGGTCCACTCGTCCATTTGCACTAAAAGACCAAGGCTACGGCCTCCCAATACGCAATCTTGCATGGATAGAAGGCAGTCGACTCGCAGGGGACGGTATGGTATTGAGCGCAGATAAAAAAGTCGTCAAGATATGGGATCGTAATTCCGTGAGCCCGTCTTACTTGTGATAGTACTAATACTGATGACGGCACTAACACCGACGCACAACAGCCCTCATCCAACTTCGTATCCATAACACCCGCCAACGACCTCAACCACATCCACCATGTCCCAGGCAGCGGTCTCTTCCTGACCGCAAATGAAGGGATTCAAATGGGCACATATTACGTCCCTGCGCTCGGTCCTGCGCCACGCTGGGCTAGTTTTCTGGAAAACGTTACAGAGGAGATGGAAGATTCTACGACTAGGAACGCGTATGAGGATTTCAAGTTTGTAGAGAGGAGTGAGCTGAAGACGTTCGTTGTCTTTTTGTGTCATTTCATTTCATTGCTACCTTATTCTCTCTTGATCCCGCGCTGTATTCCCTATTTCCCCCAATCTCTTCCTCACCCCAAACTCACAACTCACATACTCCTCACAGACTCGGCCTCGACCACCTGATAGGAACCCCCGCTCTCAAACCCTACATGCACGGCTACTTCCTCTCCCTTCATCTCTACGACACCGCACGCGTCATCGCTAACCCCTTCGCATATGCCGAGCATCGTGAGAAACTCGTCAAGGAGCGGATGGAGAAGATGGCCGAGACGAGGATACGTACCAAGAAGGGTACTGGAACTGGGGTTGGAGGTGAGGAAGTCAAGGTTAATAAAGCTTTGGCGGAGAAGATCGAGAGAGGGCTTGAGAAGGAGAGGAGGAAGGAGGAGAGAAGAAGGAGGGGTGCGAAGGGTGGGGAGGATAAAGAAGCTATGGATGTTGACGTTGATGCCGATGCCGACGAAGCAGAACAGACTGCAATCGAGCTTGAAAAACCAACCCTCCTCAACGACCCCCGTTTCAAAGACTTATTCCTGAACCCAGAATTCGCAGTGGACGAGACGACGAGAGAGTATGCGCTTTTGCATCCTTCAGCTTCGGGTTCCAAGCAGAAGGTAGGAGGGAAGACTGCTGTTGAGGAGGAAGAGGATAGCGAGAGGGCTTCGTCTACTGGGATTAGTGAGGATGAGAGTGAGAGCGAAGGTGGTGAGGGGAGTGATAGTGATGATAGTAGTGACGCTGGTGGTGAGTTTTTGGTTTCGTTTCCATCATAATCCTTCCAACGTCCATTTTTTCCTCGCCCTCCGTCGTTGACTTATGACTCACCATCGCATACTCACATAACCACACAGAACTCAACAAATTCGACCCACGCGTACGTCCAGGCCAAAAGAACGAACGTGCACACCAAGCATACACGCGTACGCGTCAACACAACAGACAATCTAATACCAACGTCAATTTTGTCCCTCTGGTTCCACACACTGAAGCTGGTACGAGCGCGAGGAAGACAGGTGATAAGACTGCTACGTTTGGGCAGCGGCGGAATGCACCTACGCGTGGTTCCTCCCACACTACGACACCCCGCAATGCAGCGAATGGAGGTAAAGGAGGGTTCGAGATGAGCTGGGTCCCTTCTTCCACAAAAGATCCTTCGAGAGATCGGGGGAGCAGAAAAGACGGAAATGCAAGGAAGGGTGTAGAGGTATTTGGAGCCGGTATGGAGCGTGGAGGTGGGGATGGGGAGAGAACGGTTGTGTTGAGTGAAAGTGAACGAACGGGAAGGAGCCAACGGAGGAAGGGGATGAGGAGTGGGAGCAAAAATGTATTTAGGCAGTTAGGGTAGCATCGACTTCTGATTTGACTCGAGATGTTTAGCATCTGCAACAGAAATCACACATTCTTACATCACGCGCGTCAACAGGTACAAAAAACGCCAGTGTGGACGGATCTCTATACGGTGATAACAAAGCGACGATGCCATAGTTATTGGCAATGCGATATGGGATATATATACTATGTATGAGTACCGAGGCGTCCGACACGTATTCAAACGATCCTAGGCTTCGTCTGAGGGATAACGACGATACTGTGATTATATTGCCAATAACGGAAACAAAGAGTCTTTTCTCTAGTATGTCTTTTTCTTCTCGTCCACCGAGAGACCACCTATGTTGGCATCATTCGTAAACAAATGAGGTGGGGATGGGTGAGATTGACGTACCAGGTCCAATGTTCACGAGAAGGATGAGGCCTCCGATGATGGCTGTGATTGATTAATGTAACAATGATGTGGGTGATGGCAAGAAATAGTAGCTTACAGAGCGTCTGGAAGAAATCGTACCTAGAAAAGCGCATCAGGATAATGCCCCAAAATTAGATCTCACACACGTACTTGAGAAAATCACGTTGGGGGTGAGCACTATGCACACTCCACCAGTCATTCGCAAATACGTTAAAGACACTGAGTAAGACGACAAGGAAGGTCGCGGACCATTTTGCTTTGAAACCGATAGCTACCATCGTGCATGCTGTGAGACCGAAGAGGGACATAAATATACGGCCTACGCCCCATTCTCCTTGGAAAATGAAGCCGAGGAAGAGGAATATGAGGAGGACGCGGCCCGCGAGGAGAAAGCTACAATGGTGGATGAATGAACAAGGAGTTGCGGTGGGGAAGAATACGCACTATTTCTTGCGGTCTGTTTCACTCATAGACGGGATGCCGGCAAAACTTTTCTTTTCGTTGACCACAGTTTCGCTAAACACCATAATGAGACCACCTATAACGCTCAAGTTGCGAAGGAAGAAAGTGAGGTCGAAAATGAGGCCATATCCGAAGCCTTGAATGATGACTACGCTGAGGAGACCGATAACTGCATATTCTGTGTACTTTTTCATGAGGATAGCTGAAGAAGCGACAAGCATTGTCTAGGACGGGTGAATTAAATCCAAGAATTGCGAGACTTAGGATAAAGGCGTACGATGACGTTGAGCAGTAGGAATATGTAAGAAAATCCCTTGTAGAAAGCTCTGTGTCTGTAACCAACGAAATTTAAACAAATGTTTTCTTGCTATGAGTGACTGCAACTGACTCCTGGAGGTACCAAAGTTGGTCATTCCACTGTGTCATAATCCTCAAAGCATCCTCATAGAACGTGACTATGATCAAGAACCGGCCGATAGTAGGCAAATGAGGTTTCAAAGGCTGAGAATATATCTCGATTGTGTCTTCGACCTGTTTAGCAGCTGCTCGAATCCTCTCCAGAGGATGGTCTGGGTCAGCTGCTCTGTAACCTGTAGAAGGACGTGAGTTTGCGAATCCATGAGGGTCTGGACTGTGATAGCTTGTTGAAGCTGGGCGACCAATGTTGATGCGGGAGGTCATGGTGAACGATAAGGACGAGGAGGAGTCAAGCTTCGTGTCAGCATTCAACTTGTAACACCGACGTGGCGATTCACGTCTCGTGGGAATTTCATTACCCGAAAGCCGATTAAGCTTTTTCGCATTATAGGGGGAACCGAGAATTCACGTCTTTGTCGTTAAAACTCGTGCACGTTGGCCATCGTCAACGTTGGGACCACGCGCATTTTTTTGACCAGCATGAACGAATCACGCGTAGACCCGGTGCGAAATGAATACCTCTAGTACGCCTCTCGTATATTAATAGCCTCCAGAGTCGCTACTGACCGTATAAAAAAAGTTCAGTGTTAAACGTGCCAACAACCGCTTCCGCAAACGAAATACGGGAACGCTACAGATCATTGTCCGTAATATTTCATCCCGACAAGCAACGCGAGGAACGGACAAAGGACACTGCAGCTGTAGAATTCCTTGAAATTCAAAGGGCTTACGAGGGTGAGAGTCTTTAGTCCAGTTCCAATGCAATATGTAATAACGTTTTAAAGTTCTGTCGGACCCCTTTCTTCGGTGAGTTCGTGTTGTACACACCGTTCTTTACATGTGGTCTCACTTTAATAGGGAGGTGTATGATTTCCTGGGTAAGCACATCCATATTTCACCCTCAGGGCATACTTCATACAAACATATGCTTCACTAGGTGAAGATGCTTTAAAAAACCCGTGGCCAACAGAGCTGCGGTCTCAGAGTGTTGAACAAGTGCGGCATTTTTTCCCAACATGCAACACTGACTCACACCTCTTGACAGATACGTGCACATCTTCGACATTGGAGGATCGATCGTAGTCAAGGAGTGTTTGATCACCTCATTCGTCCAAGAGGCACGGTGACGTGTGGAGTTGACGCATCAACGTTATTTGCACGCGGTGATGACTTAGATTATGATTCGAGAGGCATCCTCGCTCGCTTCCGTGGAGTCTGGGTCTCTCAATTTGCTATTCGTCATTCCGTTACGGTGAGCTCCATACCCTTTCGTGCCCACCTGATTTGACGTTCATGTCCGCTTCCATTTATGCAGAAAGTGTTGAATGAAAAGACTAATCTTAAATTCACGAGTCACCTGGGACTAGGCCCTCGAAATGACTTGCTGAGCAGAAATAACCTCATGGGCACGATACGCCATCAATTCTCTCCTGGACTCGCTTTGGAGGTACGGCTTATTATTAAACCAGATTTATTACTCATGGAATGATCGTCGTCTGAAAAGGCTACAGCACATTTCTTAGACCCTCACCTCGTTGTCGCAAAAGCGAGCTATGAAGACAATGATAATACCCTAAATTGCCGTGTGCATTTCATTCCTGCGTTCTGGAACCTTCTCCCTCCGGCTAGTACCGTTTCCTTCAGTCGTCGACTCTTCCGACATGCTTCAACGGTGGGCTCTGTGGCATGGACATTCTCACCATTGTCCATGGGAAGCTTTGAATTTGATATACACTCCCCTCAGCCTTTTGACTTCTCGTCTCCTGAAAATTACGTTCGCTATACGGACCGTATGAACGCCGACTTCACAAATAAGCCTGGCTCCGTCAGTGGTTTTGGGGTTGGACTGCGGGCTTGGTCATGTGGATTCCAGCTATCTGGCTTCAACTCGTGTATCAAGACCGAATGGTCTATCTGGTTTTTCGAATTATCACTGAGGTTGAAGGCAGGCCTGGAGATTGGGTTTCGGCAGTTGGCGTATTTGGTCACCGTAACATGGACTAATACGAATGCCGCTATATCAACTAGCTTTGGTGTTAGCACCAAGGGGTTAATTATGCGCTTTGAGTGCGCCACTTTGTCCTCAAATATTTTCCTGACTCACGCGTTTATTTCAGGTTGGAATATCTCCATCAGAAATGGATATTGCCAATAACTTTGTCCACCGTAAGAAATCAAACATTGGAGTTCTTTTCGGCTGTTTTGCCTTCAACAGTTCTCCTCCTCGGATATCACTTTGTTTTGAAGCCTCGTAGGCAGTTACAACGGACATTGTCAGTCTTATCTCCAAATTCCTTCGATTGTCAGATTAACATATTCGTCTTGTTAATTAAAAAGATATTTCCGCAAGGCTGAGCGCCTCCTTAAAGAGGAAAACTTGCAGCTAAAGAGGCGGATTGATGACACCGTGGGGTTGTTGAGCGAAACTGCCAAACGTCACATGCAGACGGAGAGGTCCAGAGGAGGTATGATATCCCCACATATCCGGGCACGTGGTTCTCACGTCGCGTCAAGGTCTTGTCATCCTGAGTGCGACGTACGGACCCGAAACAGACGCCAAGAACCTTACGATAGATGTAACTGTGCCTGTACAAGCCTTGGTGCACAACAGCCAGGTCCATGTCCCCGGTCATCGCACAAAGGTAGTCACGCTCTAAAATATCTTCTTCTCGAACGTTGGTTCACGTGGCTTGTCGCAGGCCGGTATTCAAGGTTTCTACGACCCCGCCCCTGCTTCACCCAAATCACTTCGCGTGCGTTATCTTTTCCGTGATCGACACCACTACGCAGAGATTCCCGATTATATCCCAGTTGTGTTGCCTTTACCAGGTGTGTCCATTGCACTCGTTTGGATGTTTTCATGCCTGACGATGTTTTGTCCGGTCAAGATCATCTCGTGAATTAAACGGCCCCCAGTCTGTTTCAAACCTACTGTCGCTCCAACTCAGTATTTTACATTCTTATACCATATCTAATGTTGGAGTGGATGATTATCGACACTTGAGATTTGAAATATAACCTCCATCAAATGCGTATCAACCTTTTACCATAACGGCCAACCGGGAGAGAGCGAAATTGACTTAGGCGCGGACTCATCCCGTGTTATCATCCGACGGGATGGACGTGCCGCATCCAGTATACTCCACGGAAACGAGCTTACGGGTCCAGGTGTCCATAGGGCACCGCGCTCGTGCTCGTTCATGGTTGTGTCATTGTTCGTGACAATCCAAGTTCTCGGACTGCATGCTGTAATAACTATCAAATGTGACCCGGAGCTGGGCACGAGCGATTTGATGAACATGCTGCACCAGGCCCCCTCAGCTCACCTTCGCCCAATGATATATAACGAAATTATACCGCTTGCCTGACTGCACACACATTTCTGCAATATAACGGGGGAACTTAGTTTGTCGCGGAATTCAATATTTTAAGCGCCGATCTGTTGTTACACACTTCCACGCAGTTCAAACTGACATTGTGAAACCTTAAGTCTACGTGTAACAAGCAATAGATTGGGTCCAGCTCACCTCCCCTGCAATATGCTTGTGGTGCCAGCGTTGCTGCGGAGCTGATGACCAAACCTTCGCGGTACAAGTACACCACGAGCTATATACGCTATATCCCCCTTGGAATCGACACATCCATTCAGGTTCATATTCGATGATTGACTGTAAGTCATTTGCCAAGCCCGGGTTGTTACAATGGGCGCGGGATGTTTGCCCGCACGGAATCAGCCGTGTCTAGAATAAGCTTACCCTGCAGACTTTCCCAAGCAACCGTTCAATTTTCGGGTGATCTTCACGCTCAGCGCCTCAGTTTCAGTATCTTGTTGCCTTGTATTCATAATGATTCGATCCTTCGGCACAATTCATGAACCGCTCGCAGTTTCCTTGATTTCCAAACTTTGTTTCAATTTGACTGAAAGAGTGGGAACTGGCATTCGACACGCCTGAAAGGTTCTGTGCGCTATTGAGACGCACATATCCTATAGACGCCTGCCACCACACCATGACAACTGGTGGAGAGGATTGGTCATTGCCATCTGAAACCCTTTTTTCTCTATGCCTTCTAAGTTCTGGAACTTCATCCCCACGTACTGTGAAAATGTGATCAATTATAACTTCGAAGGTGAGAAGCGTTCTCCACCGACAATGTCCACCGAATAACGTAGACCCCCAGCTGACAGCACGAAAGGGGAAACTTGGCTTCAACGCAGTGGGCGTATACGTTAAAACTGTATGTTAACAAAAAGCCCGCCGATCGTCATCGACGACCCCTGCTAGAGATACGATTCTAGATTGAGCTGACCAGCGCAAACGTGGCCGGGCCAACATTCAGCGTGACGAAGTGAGCTTGTCATACAATTGAATTAGGCTTTATCCGAGCTCCTCCTAGAGTCAGCATGGAGCTGCGCTCACGCTTAAATCCAAATAACCGCCCATCGGTCCCTAGTGATACAAGATCCATGGGCGGTGATCACTTGCATGGCTTTTGAATTAGGCTTTTCAAATGCACCGGAGATATTGCTTAGCAATGATAAGTCCTTCGCATCAAAAAGTTTTACTATGTCATTGGGCCTATGATTATAACATACCGTCATGATGAGCACCTACGGAATTGTCCAGTTGCTGCAGTTCTTGAAATGAAACCTAGTTAGGATCTCGCAACGTTAACGCGAGACTAGTCCTAATTTATCAATCCTGGGCCCCTCTGGCGAATGTGCGCCGTCTCGCCATCATTAAGCTATGCATAAATGAATCAAGAATCTTTCAAATGTAACTTACATCATGGAGTGTGTTTTGATATGGATTCCTGTGGACTAGCTACCGTGACTGCTACGTTAGTACCGGGCATAAAGGTTTTGCAAGGGCCTGCCTGCAGCTGTTGTTGTCAGCCTCAATCAGGTCAATTAATATGATGAATTAATTCAACCCTGTAGTCAACCTGTGTTAGGTTTCTGGCAACTTGGTCGGTATTTTGCGAAATAGCTATATTGGGAGATGTACACTTGTAATCTTATACCCACGTTCTTCGCACTTTATGCTGCGTTATCATTATGGATTTGGCTAGTGGAGTAGCTAGCGGCGTCCTGCGGCGTCCCCACGTCTCGGAAATACTCTCAAGTCGAATCTGATGAGTCCGATCACAGGGCGCCTTTGCAAAATCCAGCATGTGGGTTAACTCAATTCAAACTTAGAATAATTTTAATTTTATCCGCGGTTCACAGTTCCCTTACGAATCCAGGAATATATAATACCTTATACTGTGAAGTTCCGTTGATCCTAAGACCCACTTAGTGTTTTCCCTTGATATTCTCATTCTGAAGATATGCAGCAACCTTCCCTCCAAAATGTTCGCATACGCTCGACAAGGGATGCGCTTCACATCTTTCATGCTGTCGCGAGGAATGCCCTCCCACTCACAACACGCCGGTTGGACGCTGAGGAACGAAGGGCTATCGCCCCCGGAAATGTATATGTTTGGGAGGAACGCAGTGCAAATTCTGAGGCTACAGGCCTCGGCATGGAGCGATGGTCTGTCTACTTATGGCTGGGGTGTCTAAGCATAATAATTCAATATTATTTATATTGCTAGGACGGATGGCATGGGCTGGGGACCAAGCAGAGTCCGAGATGTAAGTAGATGTCGATTGTGAAATTCTCCCCGGACTTATGTTTTCCAAAGGAATTTCTGTTCTATCAGCAGAAAGAATGTGACGTGAATGATGATCCAGGTAGCTCTGGCACCCCATGGGCCCAGATGATCAGGTAGGTTCAATCATGTGGGCACCCAAAGTCCATACGCCGTGGAACGACAATTTTACCTATTT
>Ga0310811_10015018_pt1 | contig 10118 bp, 12 predicted proteins | sample YCmetagenome_FD_207642 | JGI IMG/M metagenome (GOLD analysis project Ga0310811, IMG submission 207642) | Soil microbial communities from experimental microcosm in Duke University, North Carolina, United States - YC | ecosystem: Engineered > Artificial ecosystem > Soil microcosm > Unclassified ...
GGCAACGCCGCGAACCAGCTCCTCGGAGCAGCGTTGCATCGTGGGGCTCGCCCGGCAGATGGCGTTGGTGAGGAAAAAGTCACCGATCGGGTAGCGGATTGGGCCCTCGACCTTGGCGCTGAGCTTCGGCGGCGCCCACGGCAGGTCGATCAGGCCGTCGCGGCCGAGCTGCGGGAATTCCTTGACCATGCGCGCGCGCAGCTGATCGAAGCTGTCGAACGGAAGCTTCTTGCCGGCGAGCTCGCTGACCGCGCGCAGGATCGCCCAGTCCTCGCGTGCCTCGCCGGGCGGGAAAGCGGCCTTCTCGCCGCGCTGAACGCGGCCTTCGGTGTTGACGTAGGTGCCGTGCTTCTCGGCATACGCCGCGCCTGGAAGCACCAGGTCCGCCTGCTTCGCACCCTTGTCGCCGTGATGACCGATATAGACCTTGTACGCGCCCTTGAGGCGGTCGACTGGCACCTCGTCGGCAGCGAGCAGCAGCACCAGCTCGGGCGACGCAGCCTCAATGTCGGCTAGTCCGCCCGGTTGAGCATAGCCGAGGATCAGGGACGCCATCCGCGACGCCGAGATGTGGACGACGTTGAAGCCGTTCCAATCGCCCTTGATCAGGCCCAGCGGCTCGACCAGCGCTAGCGCCGCGCCGAGGCCGCCCGCGGCCAGCGCGCCCGGCCCGACGATCACGGCGGGACGCTGCGCATTCGCGAACGCGTCCTTCACCGCCTTGGGCAGCTTGCCGACCAGCTTCAGATCATCGCCAAGCCATTCGACCTTCATCCCGAGATCCACTTCGGGCCCGATCGCGAAGACCTTGCCGCCCTTGCGCCCGATCTTGCGGACGCGGGTGCCGATCAGCGGCGCTTCCCATCGGATGTTCGATCCGACGAGCAGGACTACGTCTGCATTCTCGATCCCGGCGATCGTGGAGTTGAAGGCGACAGCGCTCAGGCTCGTGCAGTCGTAGGTGAGGCTCGTCTGCCGCCCTTCGAGCAGGGCCGACCCTTGCCCTTCGAGCAGCTTCCGGGCCGCATACATCGTCTCTGCGTCGAGCAGATCGCCGGCGATCGCCGCAACCTTCGGTCCCGCCTTTTTCAGCTTCTCGGCAAAGATGGTCAGCGCTTCCTGCCAGCTCGCCTCGCGAAGCTTGCCCTTTTCACGCACCCACGGACGGTCGAGGCGGTTGCGGACGAGCGCGTCGACGTGGTGACGCGTCTTGTCGCTGATCCACTCCTCGTTCACGTCCTCGTTGATGCGCGGCAGGATCCGCATCACCTGGCGCTGGCGGACGTCGAGGCGGATGTTCGATCCGACCGCATCCATGACATCGATGCCCGGAACCCGTCGAAGCTCCCACGGCCGCGATTCGAAGATCTGCGGCTTCTGAAGCAGGGCACCGACGGGGCAGACATCGGCGAGGTTGCCCGACAGCTCGCCCGACACGGCATGCTCGAGATACGACGTGATCTGGCTGTCCTCTCCGCGGTAGAGCATGCCGATTTCGTCGACGCCCGCGACCTCGGTCGAGAAGCGGATGCAGCGCGTGCACTGGATGCACCGCGTCATCGAGGTCTTGATGACCGGGCCCATATATTTGTCGTCGATCGCCCGCTTGTTCTCCTCGAAGCGCGAGAAGCTGCGGCCATAGGCGACGGCCTGGTCCTGTAGGTCGCACTCGCCGCCCTGATCGCAGATCGGGCAGTCGAGCGGGTGGTTGATGAGGAGGAACTCCATCACCCCTTCGCGCGCCTTCTTCACCATCGCGGTATCGGTGCGGATCGTCTGGCCGTCGGCGGCGGGCAGAGCACAGCTCGCCTGTGGCTTCGGTGGCCCTGGGGCGACTTCGACCAGGCACATGCGGCAATTGCCGGCGATCGACAGCCGTTCGTGATAGCAGAAGCGCGGGATCTCCTTGCCCGCGAGCTCGCAGGCCTGGAGCACGGTCGCGCCCTGAGGGACCTCGAGCTCGACGCCGTCGACGGTGACCTTAGGCATCAGTGCGCAGCCCCTTCCGGCGTGTTGACGACGCGCCACGCGGCAAGCGCAAGCAGTGCGCGGATACCGGCTTTGTTCAGCTCGGCTTGCGTATCCTTCTTAAGACATTTTGTGAGGACGTCGGTCATCGGCTTCATTGCTTCTGCCTCGGCCGCAGTAGCCGGCTCGGTTCCGAAGATGCGGACCGTCCCTTGCGGGTCCTTCATCACTGCACAGAGGGCCATTTCTTCGAGCGGACCTCGCGCGTCGATCGGCCGGCGTGCGGGATCGTAGGCGAGTTCCTTCGGGAGCTCGGACTGGTGTACGGCTGATTTGAGAAGCGCTTCGGCCATGGCACCGGCAACAAGGCTCCCGGTGAATTTGTATCGCCAGCCACCAAGCAGGCAGCGGTCGTCGTGGCCTTTGGCGAGCTCGTGCAATTTTTGGCTGTATTCGGCGGTGCGGTAATCGAGCGCGAGGACCTGCTTGGCCCCTTGCGGCGTGTACCCAACGATGCATGCGCCGAAATTGTGAGCGGCTTGTACCTCCAGCGGATCAGACACGTACTCCGAGAGCGGTGGGTACTGGTGTTGCGGCGTCGAGTCCTGTTGGGGACGCATAGGGTCCGCCGACGAAGCGGTGGCGAACGTCATTCCCACCAAGAGCGCGGCAACCGACAAAACACGAACGCGACTCATTCCGCCGCCTCCAGCAACTGACGTCCGGCGCGCTCGGCGATGCGGCGCTCGAGTTCGGGGCGAAAATGCCGGACGAGGCCCTGGATCGGCCACGCGGCAGCGTCGCCGAGCGCGCAGATCGTATGGCCCTCGACCTGCTTCGTGACGTCGATGAGCTTGTCGATGTCGGCGACTTCCGCGTCGCCGTCGCGAAGCTTCTCCATCATCCGCCACATCCAGCCAGTACCCTCGCGGCACGGCGTGCACTGGCCGCAGCTTTCATGCTTGTAGAAATAGCTGATGCGGCTGATCGCACGGACGATGTCGGTCGACTTGTCCATGACAATCACCGCCGCGGTGCCGAGACCGGACCCGAGCGCCTTGAGGCCATCGAAATCCATCGGTGCGTCGAGGATCTGCTCGGCGGGCACCAACGGAACCGAAGAGCCGCCGGGAATGACGGCCAGCAAGTTACTGAAATCGTCCGGGTTCTTGCCGCCACGAATCCCGTGTCCGTGACGAACGATCAGCTCGCGGAAGCTGATCCCCATCGATTCCTCGACGACGCACGGTGTGTTCACATGGCCCGAGAGCTGGAAAAGCTTGGTGCCCTCATTCTTCGGGTTGCCGATGCTCCCGAACCATTCCGCGCCGCGCCGAAGGATCGTCGGCGTAACCGCGATGCTTTCGACGTTGTTGACCGTTGTCGGACAGCCGTAGAGGCCAGCGCCAGCAGGGAACGGCGGCTTGAGACGCGGCTTGCCCTGCTTGCCCTCGAGGCTTTCGAGCATCGCCATCTCTTCGCCGCAGATGTACGCGCCCGCCCCGCGATGCACGAAGACATCGAAGTCGTAGCCGCTGCCCGCCGCGTTCTTGCCAAACAATCCTGCATCATAGCATTCCTGAACAGCGCGCCTTAACACCTCGGTTTCACGGATAAACTCTCCGCGAATATAGATGTATGCGGCCCGCGCTCGCATCGCGAAACCGGCGATCAGCGCTCCCTCGAGCAACTTGTGCGGATCGTGGCGGATGATCTCGCGGTCCTTGCAGCTGCCGGGCTCCGATTCATCGGCGTTGATGACTAGGAAATTGGGTTTTCCGGGCTTCGGCTCCTTGGGCATGAAGCTCCACTTCATCCCCGTCGGGAAACCGGCGCCGCCGCGACCGCGGAGCCCGGAGGCTTTTATCGCATCGATGATGGCGTCCTGGCCGATTGACATCAGCGCCTTGGTGTCATCCCAATCGCCGCGCGCCTTCGCGGCCTTAAGCCATGGCTCCTGGAAGCCGTAGACGTTGGTGAAGATGCGGTCCTTGTCCGCCAGCGGCCCGGTATAGCCCATCAGAAGGCCCCAGCCTGATGGGCGATGATCGCGGCGAACACGACCACACCCAGGATGAGCACCCATTTGACCATCCCGGCGATGAACCGGAACGCCAGAAAGCCAACGACGAGCGCGGCTACGATGGCAAGAACGATCGTCATTTGAGGCGCTTCTGCCGCGCGCTTTCAACGAGCTTGACCGCGCTGTAAACGACCAGTCCCGCGACCGCGAGGCCGACGAGCAAGCCGATCAGCCCTTTGAGGATCTTCCAGGCGACCACGATCACGATGATCGCGACGATGACCTTCAGGACGTCCTTCACTGCGCTCCTTCCCGCGCCGGACCGGCGGTCGGCGTCCACTGCGAGCGATAGTCGTAATTGCGCTCGGCCATCTTCTTGAGCGTGGTCGGGCCGCCTACTGGGCAGCTCGTCTGGCGGTCGATCTGCGGGCCAGGCTTGGGCGACTTGCCCGCTGCGAGCGCATCCAGGATCGCGCCCATGCTCTCCTCGGTCAGGTCCTCGTAATTGTCGTCGTTGATCTGCACCATCGGCGCATTGGCGCAGGCGCCGAGGCACTCGACCTCGGTCAAGGTGAACAGCCCATCCTTCGTCGTGTGGCCCTTCTTCAGCCCGCGCTTGTAACAAGCCTCCATCACGTCGTCGGAGCCGCGCAGCATGCAGGGCGTGGTCCCGCAAACCTGCACGTGGAAGCGGCCGACCGGCTCCAGGTTGAACATCGTGTAAAAGGTCGCGACTTCGAGAATCTGGATGTAGCTCGTGTCGATCTCTCTCGCGACGAACTCCATCACCGGGATCGGCAGCCAGCCTTGCGTCTTGGTCTCCGCGCCGACCTGCCGCTGCGCGAGGTCGAGCAAGGGGATCGACGCCGACATTTGCCGCCCGTCGGGATAGCGCGCGATGATCTCCTTGGCCTTCCGCGCATTCTCGTCAGTCCACTGGAAGCCTTCCCAGCGAGCGCGGTCTTCCGCGTTATCGATGAAGGAACCACCGCCACTCACCGGTCAACCTCCCCGAACACCGGATCGATGGCCGAAAGCACCGCCGTTGTGTCGGCAAGCATGTGACCGCGCATCATCATGTCCATCGCCTGCAGATGGCTCATCATCGTCGGGCGGATCTTGCAGCGATACGGCTTGTTGGTCCCATCGGCGACGAGATAGACGCCGAACTCGCCCTTCGGGCTTTCCGTGGCGACGTAAACCTCGCCCGTCGGGACGTGATAGCCCTCGGTATAGAGCTTGAAGTGGTGGATCAGGGCCTCCATCGACGTCTTCATCGTCGAGCGGCTCGGCGGGAAGACCTTCTGGTCGTCGGAACCGACCGGCCCCTTCGGCATCTGCGCCAGACACTGGCGCATGATCTTCGCCGACTGCCGCACCTCCTCGACCCGGACCATGAATCGGTCGTAGCAGTCGCTGTTGGTACCGACCGGAATTTCGAAATCCATCCGATCGTAGACTTCGTAGGGCTGGCTCCTGCGAAGGTCCCAGGGAATGCCGGCGGCGCGGATCATGGGGCCGGAAAAACCCCAGGCGATTGCGTCGTCCTTGTGAACGATCGCGATGTCGACGTTGCGTTGCTTGAAGATGCGGTTGTCGGCGACGAGCGCGATCGAATCCTCGAATAGCTGGAAGCGATTGTCGAGCCAGTCCTGGAGATCGACCAGCATCTTCTCCGTCAGATCGTAGCGGACCCCGCCGGCGCGAAAATAATTCGCGTGCATTCGAGCGCCGGACGCCCGCTCGTAGAATTGCAGCGTATCCTCGCGAAGCTCGAACAGCCACAGGTTCGGAGTCATCGCGCCGACGTCCATGATGTGGCTGCCGAGATTAAGTAGATGGTTGGAGATGCGCGTCAGCTCCGCCATCAGGACGCGGATGTACTGGGCGCGAAGCGGAATCTCGAGGCCCATCAGTTTCTCGATGGCGAGCACGAAGCTGTGCTCCATGCACATCGGCGAGCAGTAATCGAGGCGGTCGAAGTAAGGCAGAGCCTGGGCGTAGGTTTTGTACTCGATCAGCTTCTCGGTGCCGCGATGAAGCAGGCCGATATGCGGATCGACGCGCTCGACGATCTCGCCGTCGAGCTCCATGATCAGTCGAAGAACTCCATGCGCCGCCGGGTGCTGCGGGCCGAAGTTGATCGTGTAGTTGGAGATGATCTCGTCGCCGGGGTCGCGGACATGGCCGAGCTCGTCGCGGAAATCGCGGCCCTCGCCGATGCCGCCGAGGCTGACCTCCACGGTGCGGCTCTTCGGGCGAGTGTCGGTGCGCGTGTCCGTCACGGCTTCTTGCCTTTCGGCTTCTTGCTGACCTCGCTCGCCGCCTTCTTGGCGCGTGGCTTGCGAGCTTCCTTGGCCGCCTGCTTATCGCCCGACTTGCCGGCACCGGTCTTCACCGGCGAATCTGTCGTCTTCGGTGTTTCTGCAGGAGTCTTGGGATTGGGAGTGCTCGTACCGGTCGGCGCGGGTGCCGGTGAAGGAGCGCCGGGCGCCTCGCCAGTCGCCTTCTCATCGCCGGGAAGCACATATTCCGGGCCTTCCCACGGCATCAGGAAGTCGAACGTTCTGAAATCCTGCGGCAAGGATACGGGTTCGTAGACGACGCGCTTCTCGGCCTCCGAATAGCGAAGCTCGACATGACCGGTCAGCGGGAAGTCCTTGCGCTGCGGATAACCCTCGAAGCCATAGTCCGTAAGGATGCGCCTCAGGTCGGGATTGCCGGCGAACGTCACGCCGTACATGTCGTACACCTCGCGCTCGAGCCATCCGGCGACCGGCCACAGACCAGTCACGCTCGGGATGGGCGTTTGCTCGTCGGTTGTGACCTGCACGCGGACTCGATGATTGCGCGTCAGCGAAAGCAAGCAATAGACGACCTCGAACCGTTCCGGACGGTCGGGATAATCGACGCCGGCGATTTCCATCAGCTGCTGGTAGCCGTGCTTGTCGCGAAGTGACGTCAGCACGGCGACCAGATTGTCGCGATTGACATCGAACGCGGCTTCGATGCCAGCGCGGACCTTCGCCAGCGGCTTGGCCATCTTGGCGAGCTCTTCAGCCGAGACGACCGCATAGCGCGGGACATGGGTAGCGAACTTGACTGGCATCAGCGCTCAATCGTCCCTTCGCGGCGGATTTTCCGCTGCAGCTGAAGGATCCCGTAGAGCAAAGCTTCAGCGGTCGGCGGACAGCCCGGCACGTAAATGTCGACGGGCACGATCCGGTCACAGCCGCGGACCACCGAATAGCTGTAATGGTAATAGCCGCCACCATTGGCGCAGCTTCCCATGGAAATGACGTACCTAGGCTCGCTCATCTGGTCGTAGACCCGCCGAAGCGCGGGAGCCATCTTGTTGCACAGGGTGCCCGCGACGATCATCACATCCGACTGGCGCGGGCTCGCACGGGGCGCCGCCCCAAATCTTTCAAGGTCATAGCGCGGCATGTTCACATGGATCATCTCAACCGCGCAGCAGGCGAGACCGAAGGTCATCCACCACAAGGAGCCGGTCCGCGCCCACGTGAACAGGTCCTCGGCCGTGGTGACCATGAAGCCCTTTTCGTTGAGGCTCTGTCGGAGCTCCTCGAGCTTCTTCTGGTCAACTTCGCCGGGAACGAGACCGGAGATGCGCGCCAGCTCCTCCTCGGTCGGCATCCGGTCTTCGCGGCCGCGGAGCATCACTCCCATTCGAGCGCTCCCTTCTTCCACGCATAAGCAAGCCCGAGACCAAGCTCGATCAGGAAGACGATCATCGCGGCCCAGCCGGTCCACTTGGTGAAGCCGAGGCTGACCGCCCACGGGAACAGGAACGCCGCTTCAAGGTCGAATACGATGAACAGGATCGCGACGAGGTAGAAGCGGACGTCGAACTCGGCGCGAGCGTCCTCGAACGCCGGGAAGCCGCATTCATATTCGCTGAGCTTCGCCGGATCGGGCTGATGCGCACCGGTGAAGCGCGCGACGATCATCGGCAGAACGACGAACGCCGTGGAAAGCCCCAGCGCGACGATGAGGAACAAGAGGATCGGCAGATAGCCTGCGGCGACGCTGGCCAAGGGAGCAACTCCAGGGGAATTCGTGACTTGGCGGCTCTCTAGGACAGGGAGTTGCGGGTCGCAACCACCCGAGACGCTATCTCAGCGCTCCTGCGACCAGCTTCTGTAGCTTCGAATGGATTGCCGACGAAGCGGCGACATATTCGCCGCGCTCGAATGAGCGGTCGGAACCGCGATAATCGGTCACGAATCCGCCGGCCTCGCGAACCAGCAAGATCCCGGCCGCCGTATCCCAGGGGTCTAGATCGTCTTCCCAGAAGCCGTCCATCCGGCCCGCGGCGACCCAGGCAAGATCGAGCGCGGCAGAGCCGAAGCGTCGAATTCCCGCCACGTTCGGGGCGACTGCCGTGTAGATCTTCGCCCACTGGACTGGGTCGCCGCGACCGAGGAACGGGATTCCGGTGCCGATGAGGCTGTCCGCGAGATCGCGGCGTGCCGATACGCGCAGGCGTTGGTCCTGAAGCCAGGCGCCCCTGCCCTTTTCCGCCCAGAAGCTTTCGTCGGTGAGCGGTTGGTAGACGAGGCCTTGCGTGATTTCGGTGCCACCGCCGGGCTTCTTCTCCTCGACGGCGATGGAGATAGAGAAGTGAGGCACGCCGTGGAGGAAGTTCGTCGTTCCATCGAGCGGGTCGACGATCCAGCGCGGCTTGTCTGGATTGCCCTCAACCGCGCCGCCCTCCTCGAGCAGCATGCCCCAGTCGGGCCGGGCGTTGCGAAGCTCCTCGACGATCGTCTGCTCGGCCCTCTTGTCGGCCATCGAGACGAAGTCGGCGGGCCCCTTGCGGCTGACCTGCAGCTGCTCGACCTCGCCGAAGTCCCGGCGCAGGCGCGGCGCCGCCTTGCGCGCGGCGCGCTGCATGACGGTGATCAGGCCGGAGTGGGCAACCAATTATCTTCCTTCTGCTTCGAGCTTTTGAGTGAGCGCTAGAATATCAAACTCAGCGGCCGGATTGCTCATCCCAATCAGATAATCTGGACCGCTGTGTTTGCGTGAAATCTCGAGAACGGCCTCGATCACATCCGCGTACTCAGGATCGCGGTCGTAGATGCTAACCAGATCATCAACCGCAAAGCCGTGACCTCCGAGCGACCTTCGGAGGTACCAAGAAGGCTTGCGTTTCCGGAGCATCAGTCCGCTCGGCGGACGTATTCGCGATTGTAGACGTCGACGACGATCTTCGTGCCGCTGGTGATGTGCGGCGGTACTAGCACCTTCACGCCATTGTCGAGGACCGCCGGCTTGTAGCTGGATGAGGCCGTCTGGCCCTTCACGACCGCGTCGGCCTCGACGATCGTCGCTTCGACCTGGTCGGGCAGCTGAACGCTGATCGGACGCTCGTTGTAGAGCTCCATCACCACGTCCATCCCATCCTGCAGGAAGTCCGCGGCATCGCCGAGCAGATCTTCGGGCAGCATCACCTGCTCGTAGGTATCCTTGTCCATGAACACGAGCATGTCGCCGTCGTGATAGAGATACTGGAAGTCCTTGGTGTCGAGGCGGACCCGCTCGACGGTCTCGGCCGAGCGAAAGCGGACGTTGGTCTTGCGGCCGTCGATGAGGTTCTTCATCTCGACCTGCATGTAGGCGCCGCCCTTGCCGGGCTGCGTGTGCTGGATCTTCACCGCGCGCCAAATGCCGCCTTCATATTCGATGATGTTGCCGGGACGGATGTCCACGCCGCTGATCTTCATTTCGGTCTCTTGGGGTTTTTGGAAAGTCGGCTGGCCTTTAGTGGCGGCCAAACCGGCGGGCAAGTCAGCGTCCGCGGGCGGCCTCGAGCCGGGCGCTTCCCTCGGCGCTCATCAGCGGCGGGTCGTGATCGGTCGGTAGCGATTCGAAGGCGGGCACTCCGTCAGGGATCGCCACCCAGCTGTGCTTGCTGCGGGTGAAGAAATGCGCGTGGGGCTCGATCCGCTCGGCTTCGTCCAGGGTACCGAGCCGGACAAATTTCAGATTGTCGCCGAACTGCCTGTGATTGGCCCACAAAAGAGTGTTGCATTTGGCACAGCGGACCTGGCCTCCTTCTTTCGAAAGCTCGTCCCCGCCATGGAGGATTTCGAGCCGTTCC